>Ga0209654_1000022_pt1 | contig 171797 bp, 138 predicted proteins | sample SaaInl1SG_22_DNA_FD_184646 | JGI IMG/M metagenome (GOLD analysis project Ga0209654, IMG submission 184646) | Marine microbial communities from expanding oxygen minimum zones in the Saanich Inlet - ESP_161SG_22_DNA (SPAdes) (version 2) | ecosystem: Environmental > Aquatic > Marine > Intertidal... | reverse complement strand
TGATAATAAATAAGTTACATTTTTGTGGCTTGGGTAATGCAGAAACCCATAACCTCAACAAAAGAAAACCCCATGTAAATAAAGGCTTTACAAAGGGTTATTCAGGTTATTCGTACCTTGGGTGGGAATCGAACCCACACTCCCGAAAGAACTGGATTTTGAATCCAGCGCGTCTACCAGTTCCGCCACCAAGGCTAGCGGCATCAAAAGTAGTAAAATATTTTTTCGTTTGAATTAAAAATTTGATTAATGCTATCCATTATTTTATTTATAAATTTGAGGGCTTAAAAAATCATATGGAAACTCCCGCAAAAATATTCTCTTGTACGCAAAGTACAGAACTTTCAAGCTTGATTGCAGAAAAATTTGGATCTGAAATGGGCAAAGTAAACTTCTCACGTTACAGTGATGGAGAATTTCAACCCTCTTTTGAAGAGTCTGTTCGGGGGACTCGAGTATTTATTATTGGATCAACACATCCCACTTCTGAAAATCTAATGGAAATGCTCTTGATGTTAGATGCTGCTAAACGTGCTTCAGCCAGGCACATCACAGCGGTGCTTCCATATTTTGGATGGGCACGACAAGATAGAAAGGATAAGCCAAGAGTACCGATAGGGGCTAAACTTATTGCAAAATTATTGGAAACCGCAGGAGCAACACGAATCATTACAATGGACTTACATGCTGATCAAATACAAGGCTTTTTCGAAAAACCTGTTGATCATCTTTTTGCTTCTTCCATCTTCATTCCTCACATTAAATCTTTAGGATTGGATAATCTTACTATAGCTTCCCCCGATATGGGTGGATCCAAGCGTGCATACGCCTATTCTAAATTCCTTAGTAGTGATGTGGTCATCTGTTACAAACAAAGAGAAAAAGCAAATATCATTTCTCATATGGAACTCATAGGGGACGTTAAAGGAAAGAATGTAATCCTAGTAGATGATATGGTAGATACTGCTGGAACACTGACCAAAGCTGCTGATTTAATGATGGAAAGAGGAGCAACTTCGGTAAGAGCAATTTGTACTCACGCTCTACTTTCTGGAAATGCATATGAAAAAATCGAAAGTTCAAAACTAGAAGAATTAATTGTTACAGATTCTATTCCTTCAAGAATTAGTCACCCTAAAGTAAAAGTGTTATCTTGCGCCCCATTATTCGCTGAAGTTATGAGCAATGTTCACTACAATCAGTCAATAAGTTCAAAATTTATAATGTAATCTTAATTTAAAAACTAATGAAATCTATTACCATTAACGGATCTAAAAGAGAAAGCGTAGGCAAGGTAGCTACCAAAGCGTTACGCAATGCTGGCAGAGTTCCTTGTGTTTTATATGGTGGAGGAGAACCTCTTCACTTTTCAGCACAAGAACTTGATTTCAGCAAACTTGTTTATACTCCTAACGCTCACACAGTAGTGATTAATTTGGATGGAGAAAATATTGCTGCTATTTTGCAGGATATCCAATTCCACCCATTAACAGACAAAATCATTCATATTGATTTCTATCGTCTTTTTGATGACAAAGAAGTATCTATGAATATTCCTGTAAAAGTTGAAGGGGCAGCTCCTGGAGTGCTAAATAGCGGTGGAGTTTTAGTGCTTAACAAACGTAAATTGCGTGTAAAAGCACTTCCTAAAAATCTTCCAGACGTTATAGTTGCGAATATTTCTAATCTTAAATTAGGAAACAAATTATACACGGCAGAGCTTCAAACAGAAGACTTTACTATAGTTCACCCTGACAATACGGTTGTTTGTCAAGTAAGAACTTCTAGAGCCTCAATTAAAGAAGAAGAAACAGAAGAAGCGACTGAAGGAGGAGAAGATACTCCAGCGGAAGCGCCTGCAGAAAGTTAATTTCTACTTTTTGACCCAAAAGATAAAAGCATGTGACCTCAAAACCACATGCTTTTTTTATTTTAGACCACATGTTTTCATTTAAACGATTTTTCTCAAAAAAAACTCCTGTACTAGCTATGAAAAAATTTTTAATTGTAGGCTTAGGTAATATAGGTGACGAATACGAAAACACACGTCACAATGTGGGATTCAATATTTTAAATCGATTAGCAGAAAAAAATGATTGTCTTTGGGAGTCAAAAAAATTAGCTGATTATAGCCTTTTAAAGAAAAAAGGACGACAGTTTATTCTAATTAAGCCCACCACATTTATGAATAGAAGTGGTAAGGCTGTTCGATACTGGGCGCTTCAAGAAAAAATTCCTTTAGAAAATATTCTTATTTTGACTGATGAAATTCATCTTCCTTTTGGAACTATTCGAATGAAAGGAAAGGGAAGTCCTGCTGGTCACAATGGACTAAAAGACATTGAAAGTCAACTTAACACTCCAAACTATGCTCGATTACGTTTTGGTATTGGACAAGAGCAAAAAGCATTTGATCAAGTCAAATTTGTTTTGGATCGTTGGGATACTTCAGAAGAAAAATTATTGCACGACCGCATAGAACAATGTACAGAAGCAATTTTATCTTTTGGTTTAGAGGGATTGTCAACGGCAATGAATCGTTATAACGGAAAGTAGATTTAAACTCTAAAGTGTTCGGAACTGAAATATTTCAGAATAAGACTGGTTGCCCTCACTATCCATAGTAACAACTTGCCAAAAGTAAATTGTATCTGAGCTCAATTCTAAACTGCTCTGAGAGGTTCCAATTCCATCTCGCTCTTTGATCAATTCATTTTCAGTAAGACCCAAATATAAATCATAGGAAATAATATCGTCATCTAAATCAACTCCCTTCCACTTGAATGTGAAAGTGTTTGCGCCACTCAAACTAACTTCTTCTTCATCAAGTGGCTCCAATAAAACAGCAGGAAAAGGTAAATGACTTGCCTCAGGATTACCCTCTAAATAGAATTGCCAAACGGCACTCTTTCCAGTGACTTCTGTTAAAAGGGATTTAGACACAACATACCATTGGTAAGGAGCTCCACTTGGAAGTGTAATCGATTCTGTCAAAATAGTAGTCTCCATGGTCACTCGTTCTCTTGACAATGAATTCTCAACAACCAGCTCATAGCTTTCTGTATTCAATGCTGCTGACCACTGAAAACGTACTTGTCTCTCAAAATCGTTAACTCGAGTTGCCGTATTACATGCGTTTAAGTTAGCTGGTGCAAGAAGAACAACAGGCTCAGGTGCTGGAATAGGATCAGGACCACATCCCAAAATTAAAAAGGAAATAAATACTAAAAGCCTCTTCATTTCTTTAGTATTTTTAAGGTTTCTGAATAGGTGTCATAATCAATTCTTAGCAGATACCATCCTTGTTTAAAGCGATTCATCGGAATTAAAATAACCTCATTTTCTCCTGCTGTATCCGCTCTTTCCCAAATCATCTCTCCTGCCCCAGTATAGAGTCTTAGATTGGCTTTGCGATTCTCTGGCAAAAGAAGAGTTGCTTCATTCGCAACAGGATTAGGGAAAATTTGTGCCGTATCCCCTAAATGGATCCATTCCTCAAAAACCCCTTGACATAAAAGATCTGAAATTACTTTTACAAAATTTGTTTTTTGGGTCAATTCTATTTGAATTTTTTCTCCACTTGTATATGTCTTTGTTTGCCCATTAATGATGACATTAAATTGTTCTGCTCCGGAAATATCTAAATCTAACACAGATGAAGAGGGATCCAGTACAGCGCTTACCTCAAGTAAGGGAGGTGATGAAATTTCAGTTTCAAAACAATATTCAAAATCTAGAAAGGAGTCCGTTCGAACACAGATACTATAATTTCCTGCTGCTAGATTTCCAAGGATTTTCCCTTGGGGTGTAAAAATGAGTTCTCTTTGAAAACCATTAGGACCAATTATTGAGGCAGTATAAACATATTCAGCCCTTGCATCAAAAGTCAAAACTCCATTTTCATTTTCAGGACAACTTGTATTCCTTTTTGCTATACTGATGTTTTGAGAAGAAAAAATATCACATACATCTCCAATTCCATTTTCATCAATATCAGCTTGATTTTCATTGGTCATAAAAGGGCAGTTGTCGTATTCATCCACAACGGAGTCATTATCGCTATTGGCCATTGGAACTCCCAGAACACACAACTCTAAAGTAAAATCAAGTAGTCTTCCTGAATCTTCCTGAAACCGATCTTCCACAATAAGCTGCCACGTACCTCTAGACGAAGTTCCGTAGAGCGAACTAATATCCTGAAGAGGTTTAAATGAGCCTGTAAAAGGGGCTTCTGCTTCAAAAATATTAACAGTTGCTTCTTGATCAAAGAGGGTTTGGGTGTAGTTATTATCCGATTCCCCTATTTCACTGCTCAACAAATAGAGCGACCCATCCGGAGACTCAAGGTATAAAACTAAATCCCCCACCCAGGTATGTTCAATATCTACCAAAACATCGAGATCTAGTATAGGTAAATCGTAATTTATCTCTAAAGAAGCGGTGGTCACCCCTACCTGATTGTCTGTTGCATCATTCAATGTTTTTGGAAGCGCTATTGAAGTAGTGTCCATACAAGAAACCTCACTAGTATTAAAAGAGAAAACCTCAGAAAATGGAGCTTCGCTACAACCGTTTTGACCCTGAACTCTCCAATAATACCTCGTATCTGGTAAAAGGTTTTGTAATAAAAACTGATTTTTAGTCAAAAGCGTATCTATTACAAATGAATTAAAATTATCATTCAAAGCGACTTGTAATCGGGAACTGTCCACATTAGCATCAATTTCCCAATCAAATTGTAAATTTATACTTTGATCAATCGCTTGATTAATTGGATTACTTAACACCGTAGGATCTACATTTCGATTCCGTTGCTTCAATACAAAAAGAAAGGTTTCCGTTTTGTTTGCCAGTTGAGCACCAAAAAACAAACTTAAGTCTGACGGAGCGATACCACTAAGTCCTCTCAATATAAAATATCCTGAATTATCTGAAGCTGAATAACTGGATTTAGAAAATTGAACTTGTACTCCAGAAGGTAAACCTTCAATTTGTGGAATAAACGATTGAGTGAAACCGTTTTTCCTTTCAACAGTAAAATCAAATCTAACAGAATCACTAGCACAGTTTTCTTTAAGATAAGCATCATATTGAATAACAATGTCACGGGCTTCAATTGAAAAATCTATTTGATTTATGGCGAAAAAAATACCCTCTACCGCTTTAATCTTTATCCTTCCTTGAGATGTGTTTATATCATTTGGAATAAATACTTCTGCAGAGCCTGAGTTGGGTAAGTTACTTCCTAAAGTTTCAGTAAAAGTCAAGCCCCCATCAGTTGATAATAAAATCATTACCTCAGTCGTATTGATTGGAGCTTGATCAGTATTCGCAACATTCCAATAAATTTTTTCTCTTCCACCTCCCTTTAAAACAATGCCCTCTTCATTTAGCGAAGTAACTTCAAAGGGACCTGAGGCAGCATCAACGGTTACAGTTACTCGATCTTGAGCAAGCTGAATCGAATTCTCAAAAGGTTTTCTGACGGTTAGTCCCCACTCCATAGTCCTTGCTACAAGCGGAACCGTTTCCCATGCGTCATCAACTCCAGGATTTTCTTGAGTCAAGCTGTTTGTTATTAAACGCTCTTGATTGGGGATCATCCTATAGGAATCTAGAGAAGGAGGAAGAGATCGCGCCATAGATCCAGTCGCATTAAACGGTCCAAAACTATCGGAAGTGATCTGACCACTATCTAATTGTTCCCAGCAATACGTTGTACCCATTTGGCTTTCAATCTGTTGCGCTTTCAATTCATAAGGGGTCCCTATGGGAATATAGTAATCATCACCCGCATGTGTAATAAAAACAGGTGCATCAATCGTTTCATTTTGCGCACAAGTTGTGGTGGCAACCACATCTAAGATATTTTGAATACTATGGTAATGAAAATAAGGGTCTCCATGAAGCTGAATATCATCTTCTCCAGTTATCCCTGCATACCCCATTATTGTAGAACCACTACCAGGCTCGGCATTAAAACCAGTTCCTTCAGCATCAAATGAAAAAGAATGAAAGGCACCAAATTGGTGACCAATTTCATGACCTGCATAATCTAAATCAAAATAATCATTGCGATACTCTCCCCCAAAAACATCACGAAAAGGATGAGATGAAAATCCTTTCCCTTTTTTGCCTGATTCACAAACACAACCTATACACCCTGCATCTCCATTCGGTTGACCGTAATCAAACAAATGTCCTACATCATATGCTTCATCCCCTAGAACTTCATCCAATGTTGACTGTAATTCACTTGCAAAATTACCTGTAAAAGGATCTGTTTCTGCATCTTCATACAATAAGCGTTCATCAGAAACTAGCTCTAACCTAACTTTTACTTCATCTTCAAACACACTACTAATCCTGTTTAAAGAACTGACTACGGCGCCAAAGGCATCTTCCACATTGGTGCCATTTGAATCATCATTATCTCCCCAAAAGCTGGTATACTCTGCTGTGGTTGCAATGGCAATTCGGAAGGTTTTAATAATGTTATTACTACGTTTTGATTGTGAATCTAAAGTTTTCACTTTGCTTTTTAATTCAACAGCATCTTGCGTTTTGCAGGACAGAGAAAGTGTCTCATCGGTTTTTGATTTTAAATAAGTAAAATGCAAGTTTTTTTGGCCCTTCTGGGTTTGAATAAAAAAATCTGGCCCGTCAACTAATTTCAACCATGCGTTGATTCCATTGGGATGTGTACTCAATCTTACACGGACATTGGGGCGGCTTCTACTTCTTCCTTCGTAGGTGTTTATATTTGGAAAGCGCTCCGAAAGTGCTTTAGACAACAAGCCTACTTTGCTGATTGAAAAAGTTTCCATTTGGCCTTTTTCATTAGGTAAAACCATCAGCTGATGCTCTTCACCTGAAATATTTACTTTTTGAGTGGATTGAATAGAACCTGTGTTTAATATATAATAGGCTTTTCCTAACTGTTGTGAAGACAAAACGTTTCCTCCTGGAGCTTGAACTTGGGTCCATACCTCTTGTGCATTTACTCTTACTATCAATAAAAAAAGAATTAATAGGAGCCAGTTAGGGTTTGTTTTCCAGGAAAAAGAAAAATTTTTCAAATAATCTGAAGGTTGATTTAATGAATTTTTATTATCAGCTAACACGTTAAAAATAAGGAAACAAATTAGTCTATCTATGATATTGGCTTATTTTTGTTGCTTCAATCAATTTTGTTCTCAAAAGAATGCAAGTCGTTAATGACATCAAAAACTATCGAGCAGACAAAAAATCCATTTTAACCATTGGCACTTTTGATGGTGTTCATGTGGGGCATCAAAAAATAATCAAAACACTTGTAGCCAAAGCAAAAGAAGAAAATTTACTTGCTAATGTGCTAACGTTTTTTCCTCATCCCAGGATGGTGCTACAAAAAGAATCTCAAATTAAATTGATTGATAGTCTCAAGGAACGTGAAAATTTTTTGAGAGAATTGGGGGTTGACAATCTTATCATTCATCCATTTTCAATTGCTTTTTCAACACTAACAGCATTAGAGTTTACACAAGATATCTTGGTCAATCAACTCAATATTGCCTCCTTGTTCATTGGTTATGACCATCGTTTTGGAAAAAATAGAGAAGCAACCGTTGAGGATTTAAAAGACTATGGTGAGCAGTTTAATTTCAAGGTTAGCGTAATCAATGCACAAGAAATTGAATCCATAGCAGTCAGTTCAACAAAAATACGAGCAGCAATTCAAGCTGGTGATTTTATTAAAGTAGAACGGTACCTAGCCCGCCCTTTTCAATTAACAGGTAAAGTAACCAAAGGAGAAGGTATTGGCAGAACATTAGCATTTCCTACTGCTAATCTCACTATTGATTCTCTCTATAAAATCATTCCACCACAAGGGGTTTATCTAGTTTCATTAGAGATTAATAGGGTCTCTCATTTCGGGATGATGAATATTGGCACAAGACCTACTTTGAATGGGAATCATCAAAGTATTGAGGTTCATGTTTTTGATTTTAACCATGATTTATATGGTAAAATAATTACCGTTTCCCTTTTAGAAAAAATAAGAGACGAACAGAAATTTGATTCATTAGAGGCGCTAAAAACACAATTAATAAAAGATGAAGAAATTTGTAAAAGAACCCTGAACGTAAAAGGGTTCATCTAAAATTACTTTATTTTTACACAAAATAATTTCCATGCTTGCACTTCAATTTTTAAGAGAGAACAAAGAAGCTATTTTAAAAGGCTTAGAAAAAAGAAATTTCAAACAACCTGAATTAATTGATTCAATTATAGAGTTGGATCAAGAAAGACGAAGTCAACAAGCTACTTTAGATGAACAATTAGCCAGAGCAAACCAATTGGCAAAAGAAATCGGTAGCCTTTTTAAAAATGGAGAAGCAGAAAAAGCAACGGTCTTAAAAGAAGAAACGGCAACCCTCAAATCACAAACTAAAGCGCTTCAAGAACAATTACAAGAAACTTCAAATGCGCTTTTTGAATTACGAACACAGATTCCTAATGTCCCTCACGAAAGTGTTCCTGCGGGAACTACAGAAGAGGATAATGAGGAGATTTTTAAATCGGGATCCATCCCACAACTTGATGAAAAAGCACTCCCTCATTGGGAATTAGCAAGCAAATATGATCTTATAGATTTTGAATTGGGAAGTAAGATTACTGGGGCTGGTTTTCCTGTTTATAAAGGAAAAGGCGCGCGTTTACAACGTGGATTGATCAACTATTTCCTCGACCAAAATACTGCTGCTGGATATAAAGAAATGCAAGTACCTCATCTAGTAAATGAAGCTTCTGGTTTCGGAACAGGTCAGCTTCCCGACAAAGAAGGACAGATGTATCACGTACAGAATGACGATCTTTATCTAATTCCCACGGCAGAGGTTCCCCTAACCAATCTTTATCGCAATACCCTTCTTGAAGCCTCTGAACTCCCAATTTGCATGACAGGATACACTCCTTGTTTCCGAAGAGAAGCTGGAAGTTATGGCGCTCATGTTAGAGGATTAAATAGACTTCACCAATTTGACAAAGTTGAGATCGTTCGTATTGAAGAACCTCAAAATGCAATGCAAGCTTTAGATCAAATGGTAGAACATATAAAATCAATATTAAACGCATTGGAACTCCCTTATCGAATCTTAAGACTGTGTGGTGGAGATATCGGTTTTACCTCTGCACTTACTTATGATTTTGAGATTTATTCTACAGCCCAAGAACGTTGGCTAGAAATTAGCTCGGTTTCTACTTTTAATAGTTTCCAAGCTGAGCGTCTTCAATTGAGATACAAAGACAAAACAGGAAAAAAACAAAATGTACACACACTCAACGGAAGTTCGCTAGCATTACCAAGAGTAGTTGCTGGTTTATTAGAAAACTGTCAGACACCAGAGGGAATTATAATTCCAAAAGCATTGGTACCCTATACTGGCTTTGATCGAATCGACTAATGATTATTTATAATATTACTTCGCAAGTAGCTCCAGAGGTACAAGAAAACTGGCTAGAATGGATGCAAACATATTATATCCCAAAGGTATTATCAATCGATCTTTTTGAAGATATTACCATTTTCAAAGTGAGTATGGACCAACCCATGGATCCTACTTTTGCTACACAATACAAGGCCACTTCAAAAGAAATACTTCAACGTTATTTAAACACAGAAGGCCCTCATCATAAAAAGGAGATGCAAGATAAATTTGGTGAGCAGGTTTTATCTTTTGAAACCCATTTGGAATTCGTAAGCAAGCAATCATGAAACCAGTTCGTGCAAAAAAGAAATTAGGGCAACATTTTTTGACAGATCTCAAGATTGCACAAAAAATTGCCGACACCCTAAATTTTAAAAACTACACTAAAGTTCTAGAAATTGGGCCTGGAATGGGAGTTCTTACGCAGTTCTTAGTTCCTAAAACAAAAAATCTTTATCTGATAGAAATCGATAATGAGTCTGTTGAATATTTAAAAAAAACCTACACTCAGCTTGAAACCAATTTAATAGAAGGGGATTTTTTAAAAATAAATATAGAAGAGCTATTGGGAAATGATTCTTTTGCAGTCATTGGAAATTTTCCATACAATATTTCAACACAGATTGTTTTTAAAACTCTAGCGCATCGGGAGAAAATTCCTTTTTTTGCTGGAATGTTTCAAAAGGAAGTGGCCGAACGTATATGTGAACCTCCTGGATCAAAAAAGTACGGTATCCTGTCTGTTCTAGCACAAATATTTTACGACACCTCTTACCTCTTTACTGTTCCTCCAGAGGTATTTAATCCTCCACCAAAAGTAGATTCAGCAGTAATGCAAATGGTTCGTAAAGAGAATTTTATTTTAGATTGTGATGAAGCATTACTCTTTAGGGTTGTAAAACTGAGCTTTCAACAGCGTAGAAAAACATTACGTAACAGTTTAAAAACAATGAATCTTCCTGATAATTTAAGAGAAGATGCTATCTTTGACCTGAGGCCAGAGAAGCTCTCTGGTGATGACTTTATCCAACTCACAAAAAGAATTGGCAATGGGAACTTTTCAAATTGATACGCCTCTTTTAGAAAACATTAAATCCTTAATTAAACAAGGGAAAAATGCCGCTTTAAAGAGAAAATTAAATTCCATCCATTATGCCGATATCGCTGAAATCATAGAGTTACTTTCTATTGACGAGGCCACCTACATTATTAAACTTTTAGAAAGTGAAACAACTGCTGATGCTCTTGCAGAAGTAGACCCTGACACAAGGGAACGCATCTTAGAAAATCTTTCTGCTAAAGAGATTGCTAAAGAAGTTGCAGAACTCGATTCCGATGATGCGACCGATATTATTCTCGAATTGCCTGAGTCAAGACAAGAAAAAGTCATGTCCCAGATTGAGGATGATGAACGAGTTAAAGACATCCGCGAACTTCTAAAATACGACGAAAATACTGCAGGAGGTCTTATGGCAAAAGAGCTTGTAAAAGTAAAAGAAGATCTTAGTGTCTTAAAATGTCTCAATGAAATGCGGGCGCAAGCTGAAAATGTAACACGAGTTCATTCTATCTATGTTGTAGATCAAAAAAATACCCTCAAAGGAAGGTTGTCACTCAAAGATTTAATCACCGCTAACTCTAAAGACAAGGTTAAAGATATTTATATCCCCAATGTTGATTTTGTTACAGTAGATCAAGACAATGAAGAAGTAGCCAAAATTATGTCCAAATATGATTTGGAAGCTATTCCAGTGGTAAACAACAAAAAAGAGTTAGTGGGTCGAATTACCATTGATGACATTGTAGATGTAATCAAAGAAGAAGCTGATAAAGACTACCAACTCGCCGCAGGTATTTCCAATGATGTTGAAGCAGATGATACGATCTACGAACTAGTAAAAGCGAGACTCCCTTGGTTGTTTCTTGGTTTATTAGGTGGACTAGGGAGTGTTTTTATCCTTCAAGATTTCGAAGCTGTAATGGAGCAGCCCAGGTTACGTAATTTATTTTTCTATACCCCATTGATTGCTGCCATGGCAGGAAATGTTGGTGTTCAGTCCTCTGCCATTATTGTTCAAGGGCTTGCAAACGACACTGTAAAAGGCTCCCCTTTTAAAAGATTAATCAAGGAAATTGGACTAAGTTTAATAAACGGTTTTGCACTTGCCCTGGTCATTATTGTTTTTGGTGCTATAATCAATCAAGAATTATTGGTTAGTGTTACCATTGCTGGCTCAATGATGCTTGTTATTGTTGTTGCTGCATTAATTGGAACTTTCATCCCAATTATATTGGATAAAAAAGGGATTGATCCCGCTATTGCTACCGGACCTTTTATTACCACAGCCAATGACATTTTTGGGATTTTCCTGTTTTTTTACATTGCAAAACTAGTGTTAGCTTTTTAAATGAATCCATCCAAAATTCTACATGTAGATGAAAATCATCCTTTACTTTTAGAAGGATTAGAAGATTTGGGCTATCAAAATGTGCTAGCCTACAAAACACCTTTGGAAGAGCTTTTAAACGAAATTATTCAGTACGAAGGAATGGTCATTCGAAGTCGTTTTCCAATTGACAAAGAATTTATTGACAGAGCAAAAAACTTACGATTCATCGCACGTGTAGGTGCTGGTTTAGAAAATATAGATTTAAAATATGCTCAATCAAAGAATATTCATTTGATTGCAGCACCCGAGGGAAATAGAAATGCAGTTGGAGAACATACATTAGGCCTTCTACTAGGACTGATGAATAAACTTCGGTTAGGGCATAGAAGTATTCAAGACGGTAAGTGGCTAAGAGAGACACACCGCGGATTTGAACTTGAAAACAAAACTGTAGGTATTATTGGATATGGAAATACTGGGAAAAATTTTGCTCAAAAATTAAAAGGTTTCAGTGTTCGTGTTCTTTGTCATGACATCTTACCGAATAAAGGAGATGATAACGCAACCCAAGTAGATCTTAAAACACTCATGAAAGAAGCTCAGGTATTGAGCTTACATATTCCACAAAGCACCCTCACTGAAGGAATGATTAACCAAAATTTTATCTCTGAAATGAAGCATCCATTTTGGTTTCTCAATACAGCAAGAGGGAAAGCCGTAAATACAAATGACTTAGTTAATGGACTTAAATCAGGTAAAATTCTAGGGGCTGGCTTAGATGTTTTGGAATACGAATCCGCATCATTTCATTCAATATTTAATGCCAAAAATCGCCCTGAGGCTCTTACTTACTTACTTTCAGCTGATAATGTTTTACTCAGCCCTCATGTAGGGGGATGGACAATTGAAAGTCATCAAAAACTTGCTCAAACTATTTTAGACAAAATTAAAATCTTATGAAAACAACGAAAAACGTACTAGTCCTATGTACAGGAAATTCATGTAGAAGCCAAATTGCACATGGGTGGCTATCCTATTTCACCGGAGGTACTGTCAATATATATTCTGCAGGAATAGAAACGCATGGAGTGAATCCTAAAGCCATTGCTACCATGGCTGAAGAAGGAATTGATTTAAGCAATCATACCTCAAATCTAGTGGATGAATATAAAGATATTGACTTTGATTTTATTCTTACTGTTTGTGATCATGCGGCCGAAAATTGTCCTGTTATACCCTCAAAAAATGCAATAACTATTCACCACAACTTTACCGATCCTTCAAAATTAAAAGGAACTGAAGATGAAGTGAAAGCTGCCTTTAGAAGTACACGAGAAGAAATCAAATTGTATTGTAAAGACTTTGCTAAGTCAAATTTAGCAGGCTAATTAAGCACTAATTACAAATTGAGCGGTTTCACTAGTTCTTTGTTCTAGCAAAACTTGCTTGCCTTTCTGATTGATAAACTGAGAAGCCTTAGTATCGAAATGTCGAATGGTAAATAAATCTACCCCTTCTGTGACATCGACATTAAATCTTGAACGGAGTACCATAATAAGCTCATCTAGACGCTTGTATTTATTATTGACACAAACTGAAAAACTAATCGCAGAGTTTTGAATCAACTCAACAGGCATTTGATATTCATGGAGTAATCCAAAAATATAGCTGATATTCTCTTCCACAATAAAAGAAAAATCAATAGAAGACAATCGTATCAAAACCTGATCTTTTTTTACAATATAACAGGGTATGTGTGGATCTAAAGTTTTTCCTTTAGAAACAGAGGTACCCGACTCTAGTGGATTTTCAAACGATTTTACAAAAAGTGGAATTTCTTTACGCTGTAATGGCTGCAAGGTTTTCGGATGAATTACGGATGCTCCATAAAAAGCCAATTCAATAGCCTCTCGATAAGAAATTTGATGAAGTAATTGAGTGTTTTGAAACTCTCTTGGATCCCCATTTAACACACCAGGTACATCTTTCCATATCGTGACTGACTCTGCATTTAAAGCATAACCAAAAATTGCAGCGCTATAATCCGAACCTTCACGTCCTAAAGTAGTTGTGAAGTTGTTTGAATTACTTCCAATAAAGCCTTGTGTGATAACTAACGAAGCCGTTCCAATTTGCGATTGAATATTGGATTGAGTTAGTTCCCAGTTCAAATTTGCTGCTCGGTAATAATCATCTGTCTTAATACAATTTCGGGCATCTAGCCAAAAACTATCCATCCCTTGATTGAGTAAAAAATAGTGAATGATGGTGGTAGACAATAGCTCTCCAAAACTGACTACTTGATCATAAACAAAACTATAATCAGGTGATTTGTTCGATTTTAAAAAAGTGTGTAATTCCTCAAAAAGTTCATGAACGACAGCCACAACTTCTGCTTTCTGTTCTTGAAACAAATCATTTACAATTTGAAGATGATACTCTTTTAATGGCAAAAGAGCTGCTGGAGTTTTCGTCTTGTCTTGAAAATATTGTTCGATGATTTCTTCTAAGGCATTTGTACTCTTTCCCATAGCAGAAACGACCACTAAAGTGTCTTTGTAGCCTACTTTTTCCAAAACACTCACTAGGTTTTTAACACCTGCTGCGTCTTTGACTGAGGCTCCCCCAAACTTAAATATTTTCATTATTTACTTTTTGCTAAATAGTTTTTCATTGACTCTGCATCCATCTGTACAGTATTCCAATCTTGCAAGACATTTGCACCGCTATTTTTATAAAATTGAACCGCTGGAGCATTCCAGTCCAAAACATTCCATTCGATTCTTTGGACTCCTGCATCATAAGCATGACGAATAAAAGCGGTGTACAACTGAGTCCCAAAACCTTTTCCTTTAAACTTTTCTGAGACAATAAGGTCTTCTAAGTGAAAAGTAGGTCCCGTCCAAGTTGAAAATCTAGGATAAAACAAAGCCATTCCAATCACAACATTATTGAACTCAGCAACCAAACATTCAAATAAGGGTGTAGTTCCAAAACCGTATTTTTCAATATCGGATTGCGATAATTTTACACTTTCAGGTTCTTTTTCATAAAGGGCTAATTCTTTAATTAATGAGAAAATAGCTGCACTATCTGAAACTATAGCAGGTCGAATAATTGCTTTCATTCTTTCTTATTTCAGTGCAAAAGTAGGGTATGTAATTCGGATCACCGAATCTTGCGATAAATATCACATTTTAAAGGAATAGTGTTAAATATTATCGCTTTTGAAGCCATGCAGTGACTGTATCAAAAAAGAAAATCGGATTTTCTGCATGTAACCAATGTCCTGCGTTGGGAACAGTAACTTGCTCCGCCTTGGGAAAATGGTGTTTAATGATGGGGGTATCATTTTCTAAAATATAATCTGACTTCTCGCCTTTAATAAATAAACATTGGTGCAGGGAATTATCCTCTGGCAAGAGTCCCTCTCCAATTTTATCATTTACGCTTTTTAATACATCAATATTCAAACGAAGGCCTAACTTTCCTTGGGATACCCAATGTAAATTTTTCAATAAAAACATACGTGTTCCCGCATCTTTTACATAAGACGCTAAAGCTTGATCTGCATCGGAACGTGTTTTAATTTGATTAAAATCAAGATGATTGAGTCCATTTAAAATTTGTTGATGGTGTGGACTGTAGGTTTTCGGTGCTATATCTGCAACCACAAAAGCATGAACATATTCAGGAAAACGACATGCCAAATGCATTACTGTTTTACCTCCCATTGAGTGTCCTAAAATCAAGACTTTCTCCAACTGGTGATGTTTGCAATAGGCAACTACATCCTGGGCTAGAATCAAATAATTAAAATCCTTACTCCAAAAACTTCTTCCATGATTTCGTTGATCAATTAGATGAACTCTGTATCCAAGTGATACCCATTGTTTGGCGTGGGTTTTCCAATTATCTCCCATTCCCAAGAAACCATGAAGAATTAACAAATCCTTCCCTTTATCACCAATTATATTGCTATGTAGAATACTCAAGAAGACAAACGTTGAAGGTACATAGGAATTACATTTTCGAAGCCCAAATAAAGACTTTCACAAATTAAAGCATGACCAATAGACACCTCCAGAAGACCAGGTATATTTTTTGCAAAAAAAGCAAGGTTATCCAAACTCAAATCGTGACCCGCATTAATTCCTATTCCAAGCGCATTGGCTTTAACTGCTGCTGCAACATAAGGTGCAATTGCTTTTTGAGGATCGTTATGATATTCTTTAGCATAGGATTCGGTATACAGTTCAATTCGGTCTGTACCGGTGGACAAAGCCCCTTCAATCATCTCAACAACTGGATCTACAAAGATAGAAGTGCGAATTCCAGCTTCTTTAAACGCACTAATTATTGGGGTTAAATATTCCTTATTTTTAAGTGTATCCCAACCTGCATTTGAGGTTAACACATCATTGGCGTCGGGAACTAAGGTAACTTGATCAGGTTTAATTTTGAGAACCATCTCAATAAATTCAGGAATTGGATTCCCCTCTATATTAAACTCCGTAGTGACTACATCAGGGAGTGCATAGGCATCATCATAACGAATATGACGCTGGTCTGGACGTGGATGGATAGTGATTCCCTGTGCTCCAAAGCGTTGTAAATCTTTAGTAACCTCCAATAAATTAGGGACGTTTCCTCCACGTGCGTTGCGTAAGGTTGCCACCTTATTAATATTTACACTAAGTGAGGTCATTGTTTTTTTTGTAAAAATAAGTGCTTCATCGAGGACTTAGAAATAAAATATGGTTTATTTATTGGCTTTAAGCATTTTTAACACTTAGCCACTTGATTACATCTACTTTTGTACCTTTACCACAAGCAAATCAGTTATGAACATAGCGATCTATAGTGCCTTTTTTTCTCCGGAAACGCTGATCTATATCAATACGGTAATTGAATATCTGGAAACACATCATCACAATATTTTATTGGTTGATCGATTGAAGAAACATTTGGGTACTAAACAAAATCAATATTCATATTTCAGTGATGATGAAATCCTAGACCCTAATGTAGATTTTCTTTTTTCAATTGGAGGAGACGGAACCTTATTGCGATCCATAACCGTTGTTCGCAATTCTAAAATTCCAATTTTCGGGATTAATACTGGTCGGCTTGGCTTTTTAACTTCGCTTCATCGAGATGCTTTAGAGGAAGGTTTAGATGCTTTCTTTAAAGAAAAGTACACTTTCATAGAACGTTCTTTACTTCAAGTGAACACAAAAAACCCTGTGACTGCTTTAGAAGAAATTGGATTTGCACTCAATGAAGTAACTATAAACAGAAAAAATACGACCTCCATGCTCAGCATAAATGCTGAATTGGACGGAAAACACCTCACAACTTATTGGGCCGATGGGCTCATTGTTTCAACACCAACAGGTTCAACAGGATATTCTTTGAGCAGTGGCGGACCTATAGTCTCTCCAAATTCTTCATGTTGGATTTTAAATCCAATTGCTCCCCACAACATTAACATGCGTCCATTGATCATCCCAGATTCCACAGAAATTAGAATCTCTGTGACTGGAAGAGATAAAACACATCTACTCTCCTTAGATTCGAGAATTCTGACCCTTGAAAACGGCAATGATATTTATTTAAAAAAAGCCTCTTTTTCAATTCAAACAGTTCAACTTGAGGGAGCTTTCTTTTTTGAGACATTGCGAGAAAAACTTTTTTGGGGGCAAGACACACGAAACACACAATAAAAAAGGGCTTTTAGGGTTTATATATTGCAAGTAATCCTTGTGTATAAACTTTCATGATCAAGCTCAAAATACACAAATTAGTCTTTACCCTTTTCGCCTACTTTAATTTGGTGACTATATCTGCTCAATTTCATGAAGTTGGTGCTTTTATTGGAGCTAGCAATTACATAGGAGATATTGGTACGGATAAGTATATTGACCCAAATTCCCCAGTATTTGGTATCGTTTATAAATGGAACGCCACAGACCGTTACTCTTTGCGGGCTGGATTTTCTACTACAAAATTAAAAGAAAACGAATATAGAAACAGCGATATTAACCGTTTTAGTCGCTCCTTGAAGTTAGAAAACAGCATACAAGAAGCGATGGCAGGAATTGAAATTAACTTTTTTGAATTTAATCTCCACGATGAATCCTTGAGTTTTACGCCCTATGTGTTTTATGGCATCAGTTATTTTAGATATGATCAATTTTACTTTACCCCCAATGGCCCTTTTGATCCGCCTACCCCAACCTCCTATGGGAAGGATGAAAAAATTGCATTTCCATTAATTCTAGGGTTTAAAGTAAATCCTAACCCATTATTTGTCCTAGCATTTGAAATGGGAGCGCGCTATACCCTTACTGATAATTTAGACGGAAGCAATCCCGAAAACGAATTCGCAGATAATCCTGCATATAAATTTGGAAATATTATGAATAATGACTGGTATATTTTTACGGGTTTGACAATTTCATTTACCTTTGGCGATCTTCCATGTTATTGTAAAGAATAAATGAGAAAATTACCGGAACATGTCGCTATCATAATGGACGGAAATGGTCGTTGGGCCAACCAAAGAGGCAAACAGCGTGTCTTAGGACACAAAAAAGGCGCTTCTGCGGTGAGAGAAGTAATTGAAGAGGCTGCACGTCAGGAAATTAAATTCTTAACTCTTTTTACTTTTTCAACTGAAAACTGGAGTCGTCCAGAAGACGAAGTGGGTGTTTTAATGCGTTTACTCTTGAGTTCATTAAAAAAAGAGTTTAATCGATTGATCAAAAACAATATTAAACTAAAATCCATAGGAGATCTTGATCGACTTCCTTCTGCTGTGAGAGAAGAATTAAATTATGTGGTTGACAAAACAAAAAACAATACTGGGTTAACACTCACTTTAGCCCTAAACTATGGAGCCAAGGAAGAGCTCACTCAAGCGATGAAGACCATAGCTAATAAAGTTAAAAATAGTATAATTTCTATTGAAAAAGTTGACCAGTCCACGATTAATGAGCATCTTTACTCCCATTATTTACCCCCTGTAGATTTGTTGATTCGTACAAGTGGAGAGGAAAGAATAAGTAATTTTTTATTATGGCATATAGCCTATGCTGAATTATACTTTACAAAAATATTATGGCCAGATTTTTCGAAAGAAGATCTAAATGAAGCATTAACAAACTACGGTAAAAGAGAACGACGATTTGGAAAAACGAGCGAACAACTCACAACATAAAATGAGATACAAGTTTTTATTAGTAGGGTTATTTCTCATCATAGGAGGATATACACAAGCACAAACCGAAAACTTTAAAAAGGGAAGGACTTATGTTCTAGACTCTATCATCGTTTCTGGCCTCAAAACATTTAACGCACAAACTGTAATCTCTTACAGTGGTTTACGAAAAGGACAAAAAATTGCCTTACCTGGAGAGGAAATAAGTGGTGTTATCAACAAACTATGGGGATTAGAATTATTTAGTGACATCAACTTTTATGTTACAAATTTAGCTGGAAACAAGATAACAGTAGAAATTGAGATTGAAGAACTCCCTACACTTTCAGATGTTAAAATTAAAGGAATCAAAAAGGGTCGTACAGAAAGTATAATTTCTGATACTGAACTGACTGTAGGTAAAAAACTTTCTGAAAGCTTCTTAACAAACACTCAAAATTATATTGAAAATAAATACAAAAAAGAAGGTTTTCTAAACACCAAAGTTGTTCTCAATACAATAAAAGACACCCTTGAGGGAAATGCTTACAAAATGGTTGTAAACATTGATAAAGGGCCAAGAGTAAAAATACAGAACATCAATTTTGATGGGAATGAAGTTTTTGCAGGCAAAAAATTACGTTCAAAATTTAAAAACACTAAACATAAAAAATCCATCCGATTTTGGAAAAAATCAAAGTACATCGAAAAAGACTTTAAAGATGATTTAACCAAACTAATTGATTTTTACAAAGAAGAAGGATATCGAGATGCTCGAATACTAACCGATACATTAATCCAAAATAAAGACAACTCCAATACAATTGATCTAAACCTAGCCATAGAGGAAGGGAATAAATATTATTTTGGTGATATCAAGTTTATAGGAAATACAACATACTCCAATGCTGTGCTTCAGCAAATTCTGGGACTTAAAAAGGGAGATGTTTACAATGGTGTTTTACTCAAAAAACGAATTGCCGACAATTCCAAACCCGATGGAAATGACATCACCAATCTTTATCAAAACAGTGGATATTTATTCTCAAATATAAACGCAGTAGAAGTAAGTGCTATCAATGATACCATCAATTTTGAAATCAGAATTACAGAAGGTAAATTGGCTAATTTCAACAAAATTGTAGTTAACGGAAATACTAAAACAAATGATCATGTAATCTATCGTGAGATGAGAGCTAAGCCAGGGGATCTTTATAGTAAAGACAAACTGGTTCGTACAGTAAGAGAATTAGGACAACTTGGCTTTTTTGATGCAGAACAGATCAATCCACAAATGGAAAATGTAGATCCAAATTCTGGAACTATAGACGTTCGTTTTGATTTGGTTGAATCAGGTGCAAGTCAAATTGAACTTCAAGGAGGTTATGGTCAAGGAGGTTTTATTGGGACTCTTGGACTCTCATTCAATAACTTCTCGATGCGTAATATTTTTGACAAAAAAGCATACAAACCCTTACCCATGGGTGATGGTCAAAATCTAGCCTTGCGTCTTCAAGCAAGTCAATTTTATAGCACCTATAGTTTTAGCTTTGCAGAACCTTGGCTTGGAGGACAACAACCAGTTCAGTTTTCAACTTCTCTTCAACATACCATTCAATATCGATTTGATTATTTTACTGGTTTAGCAGACAAAAGCCAATCCTTCCAGATAAGTGGGATTACACTTGGACTTGCAAAACGCCTTCGTGTTCCAGATGACTTTTTCCAATTATCTCAATCAATATCATTTCAATATTATAACCTTAACAATTATTTTACTGGACTCTTTACTTTTGGAGATGGAGAGGCAAACAATCTTGCATACACCGTAAGTCTGTCTAGAGACAATACACGAATCAATCCTATTTTTCCTACAGGAGGATCCTCATTTAATATAACTGCTAAATTCACCCCGCCCTACTCTCTTTTTAATGGGAAAGACTACAGCAATCTAGGGGACCTACCTGAATTTCAAGATGAAAATGGAAATCCTTTAATCTCAGTTATTGATCAAGAGAAATTTAAATGGTTAGAGTTTTATAAAGTTAAATTTAACGGAACTTGGTACACTCCTATTTACGAAAAACTCACCTTAAAAACTCAAGCGGATTTCGGTTTCATAGGTGCCTATAACATTAGCAGAGGAAACATCCCATTCGAACGATTTTTCTTGGGTGGAGACGGAATGATAAGTTATGCTCTGGATGGAAGAGAAACTATTGCATTGAGGGGGTATCCAAATCAATCACTTTCTGGAAATGACGGCTCTGTGATTTATAACAAATTTTCTATAGAACTCCGTTATCCCATTACATTAAAACCCAGCGCATCCATATATGCCTTGAGTTTTTTAGAAGCAGGTAATGGTTATGATAGCTTTAGAAATTTTGATCCTTTTAACTCAAAACGTTCTGCTGGAGCTGGGGTTAGAATCTTTATGCCAGCTTTTGGACTTCTTGGAATTGACTTTGGATACGGCTTTGACAATCCAAATCCAAACTCTACAACAGCTAATGGATGGGAGACACACTTTATAATTGGTCAGCGTTTTTAACAAATTATAAAGACCGATATTTTAGAGTACTCAAAATAAGTTAGATAACTTTACGTTATAATAACTATGAAAATTAACCTGCAAATAAAACGCTGTTTTATACTCATTCTGCTAATGAGCATTCAACTCAATGCCCAAAGAGGAACTCGAGTGGGATATATTGACATGAATGTCATATTAGAAAACATTGACGAATATCAAGAAGCTAGTCAGCTTTTAGATAAAAACATCGCTAATTGGAAAAAGGAAATTGAACTTAAAAAAATCCAATTAAAACAATATCAAGATCAACTAAATACAGAGCGTATTCTCTTGACACCAGAATTAATCAACGACAGAGAAGTTGAAATTCAAGATTTTGCTTCTGACATTGTGAACCTTCAAGAAAAACGTTTTGGCCCCAGAGGAGACATGATTATTCAACGATCTAAATTAATACAACCTGTTCAAGACCAAGTAATGAGTGTTGTTAAACTAATCGCAGAAGAAAAAAAATATGACTTTATTTTTGATCGATCTTCTAATGTTACTATGTTATATTCCGCAAAAAATTACGATATTAGCGACCTGGTAATTAAAAGAATAAATAGACAACAAAGAATTCAAAATAAAAGGAATCAACTCGAGGCTTTGAAATCCAAAACAACAACCTCAAAAAATTAATTTTTACATACCACTTATATGAAACATTTATCTACCCTTATTGTTAGTTTGTTATTATTAGTTGCTCCATTAAATGTAATGGCACAATCTAAAGTAGCTCACATTAATACTCAAGAATTAATCAGTGAGATGCCTGAAGTAATTGCAGCTCAAAGTGAACTTAAAAAACTTGAAGATCAATACGCAAGTGAAATGGAAACTTCTGTAAAAGAATTCCAAACTAAAGCACAATCTTACCAAGGTGATGCACAGAATCAAACTGAATTGATCAATCAACAACGTCAAATTGAATTACAAGAGATGCAACAACGTATTCAAGAGTTTAGAGAAACTGCTTCTCAAGAGCTTCAAAAACGTTCTGCTGAAATGATGCGCCCTCTTTACGAAAAAGCGCGTGTTGCTATTGAAAAAGTAGCCGGAGTTCAAGGATTTGACTATGTATTAGACTCAAGCCCAGGAGGAAGTGTAATCACTGCTTCAGGAAAGAATTTAATGGCCGATGTGAAAACAGAATTAGGTTTTTAATATTACCGTTATCCACAATAAAAAAGGCTGCCAGTAGGCAGCCTTTTTTTATTTAAACCAAGAAGCGTACTTTAAATAATTTTGAGCAATACGCTCAATTTCATTTTGTTGAAGATGAGGATCTATACTCTTAATTTTCTTTGCAGGAACTCCTGCATAAATTGAACCTGGCGGAATAATTGTATTCTGAGTTACAACTGCACCAGCAGCTATAATACTGTTACTCCCCACTACACAGTGATCCATTACTATACTCCCCATACCTATCAAAACATTATCTTCTATAGTACATCCATGTACAATCGCATTGTGACCAATGGAAACTTTATTTCCTATTGTTGTTGCTGCAGTTTCATAGGTTGCATGAATAACAGCACCATCTTGAATATTTACTTGATTTCCGATTCGAATGGCATTTACATCTCCTCTGACTACCGCTTGATACCAAACCGAGCAATCATTACCCATGATGAGATCTCCAATTAAAGTTGCATTTTCAGCAATAAAACATCTTTCTCCCAATGAGGGAGTATACCCCCTAACCGTCTTAATCAACATAAAATTTGTTTTTACCAAAATACAAAAGATTGGGCATAAATATGTCTTTGGTTTCAAGCTATAATTCATTATGCTTTCGTTATTTTTGAAAAAAAAAGATGAAGATATTTCGACTAACTGCAAATTGCAAAAAAGGAGATCGTTGGGCTAACTTTGAAGTAGATCAAGAAATAGGTCCAAAAGAGACTGCTCACTACAAAAATATTGACGAAGCTAAGGGAGCCCCCTTGATTCAGCAATTATTCTACTTACCCTTTATAAAATCAGTTCGTCTTTCTGAAACTACAATTGAAGTTGAACGGTTTGATATTCTTGAGTGGGAAGATGTACTTGAAGAGGTTAGAGAACAGTTACAAACCTATCTCAATGACGGAGGTGTTGTTCTTGAAGCGCAACGCAATGATAAGATCCCCGTAAGTGTTTATGCTGAAAGCACACCCAATCCCTCGGTGATGAAATTTGTAGCCAACAAACCCCTTGTACCTCATAGTGTTGAGTTTAAGAATATTGATGAAGCAAAAAATGCTCCATTAGCCCAAAAATTATTTCATCTTCCTTATGTTAAAGAAGTATTTTTAGATGCTAATTATGTTTCTATTACTAAGTTTGAAATTACCGAATGGGAGGAAGTGGTTATGGAAGTGCGTGAATTTATTCGCGCTTTTATAGAAGAAGGAAATGTTATTTTAACAGAAGCTCCTGTTGCTTTGGACGTTGATAAAAATGATCAACCTGAGCTTAATCTAAATGCCACAGAGCAACAAATTGTCTCAATTTTAGATGAGTACATCAAGCCAGCCGTTGCTTCTGATGGAGGTAATATTGTATTTGACTCCTATGATGCACAAGAGAAAGAGGTTCATGTGATTTTACAAGGTGCCTGTAGCGGTTGTCCTTCTTCAACTTTTACTCTTAAAAACGGAATCGAAACCATGCTCAAGGAAATGATGCCTGGAAAGGTTGCTAATGTAGTTGCAGTAAACGGTTAAGCTTATTTTTTTGGAGGAGTTATTTGAAAGTCTTTCAAATAGAACGGCTCAAAATAAGCCAAAGATTCAAAAGCTCCTTTTTCAAAACGTTCTAGAGCTAATACAAACATCTCTTTTGCAGAGGGATAATGAACTTGCTCAGTAAAATCTGCATTAATTTTCGGATTAAGACTTCTAAATTTAGCAGCACCGTCTCCAACAACTAAGCAGGATTGATCACCAACTATATCAAGGAAAGACGCTTCTGATAATACCATTGCGTTTGTTTGCTCTACCCAATTTTTGTTGGAATCAAATACAGCAGTATAAACTTCCATACGCCTAGCATCCAACATAGGAATTATAAAAGTCCCTGGAGCTACTGTATGGGGTTGCACCATAAGCTCTAAAGTATTGACTGCTATCAATGGAATATCTAGGGCGAAACAAAGTCCTTTGGCCGCAGCAACTCCAATGCGAAGACCTGTATAAGATCCAGGCCCTTTACTAATAGCGATGGCCTGAAGTTGATCTGTGTCTATTCCAGCCTCAAGCAATACATCTTGTATAAAAACATGTAATTTTTCACTATGACTAAAGTGCTCCGATAAAAGTTCTTTTTGAGCACATAAACTCCCTTTGAAAGCCAGTGCAACCGAACATTTTTTTGTTGTAGTATCTAAATGTAAAATATATGCCATAAAAAATACGGGCTATAAAACCCCGCCTGAACTTCCTCCGTCTACTTTAAAAACACTGCCATTTGTAGCACTAGAAAGTGAACTACAAAGATAAATAATTGCACTTGAAACCTCATCAACTGTGGCAAAACGTTCTAATAAAGATTGTGTGCGTTCTTCTTTAAAAAAAGAAGCTTCAACAGCCATTGGAGTTGTCCCATCGAGTTTAGCTTTATTCGATAAAAAATCTTTTGCACCTTCACTTAAGGTAGATCCTGGAACTATTGTATTGACAGTTACATCAGAGCCTTTAGTAAGTTGTGCTAAACCTCTTGATAAGGCATGCATAGCTGCTTTGGTGGTGCTATATGATATCATATCTGTTGGAACTAAATAGGCACATTCACTGGAAATAAAAATTATCCTTCCCCAATTTTTTTGAAGCATTTTAGGGAGATAGTATTGTGACAAATGAACGCCACTCATAAAATTCACTTGAAATTGATCCTTCCAGTCTTGAACTGGGGTTTCAAAAAAAGACTGAGAATTATAAATACCAACATTATTGATCAAAATATCTACCTCAGAAAGTTGAGTGAAAAGAGCTTCAACTTCTTGAGGGTTATTAAAATCGGCAACCAAACCAAATACTTTTGCCCCATCCACTTGCGTTTTTAAATCATTAACTGCTTTGATAACGTTTTCAGATGACCTTCCATTTATATACACCTCCACTCCTTCTGTCAACAACATTTTTGCTGTGGCAAAACCTATCCCAGATGTTGATCCAGAAATAAAGGCGCGTTTCCCTCTTAAATTTAAATCCATAAAGCTGAAGTAGAAATTACCATTTTTTTAAACCTAACAACTTCTCACCCAACGGATTCAAAACGGCTTGCTTATATTTTGTTTGCTCCCAATTTCTTGGATCACCAGGAAACGCATATCCTTCTGGAGCGATGCGGTTTTTCCATGAATTAACCCTCCAAGTCTTCAATGCCTCATTGTCTTCTTCTGCCGGCATCATAGAAATATATTGGGCAATTCGTACTTTGTCTTTTGATAAATTTGGACGAATTCCATGAGCAAGTAAACTATTAAAAATGAGTAAATCTCCTGCTTCAAGGGCCACTTTTTCAATTTTATCCTCTAAACCTTTTATGTCCGGCTGAAAACGATTACGATCCTCAGGTTGTGTTTTTTTCCAAGTGTCATAATTTTGATAAAGCCAGGGTACACATTGAAATCCTCCTGTATTTGGATCGGTTTGATCAGACAGTGCAATCACTCCTTGAACGTTTTGAGGCTTGGTCTCTGGATCGTAATCCCAATGAATAAACCCTTTGTATTCAAATCCTTCTTTTATTGGAAAGTTTAGATTGGCCCGATCTATTGTTACCCAAAGTTTTTCTGTTCCCCAAACATCTACAAAAGCATCATACACTTTTTGTTGCTGTCTGTTTGACCAAAGAAATTGATTGTTATAAACCTCAACCATTCCTGTTCCAGCAAGTTCTTTCATTTTCATTTCAGCTCTCGCAGCGCTATACCAAGTCTCAGGATTGTTTGGATCTTTTTCTTCAAATTCCCATAAAAAAGATGCGGTATCAAGTGCTTCTTGTCTTGAAATTGCTTGTTTTATAACAACATAGCCTTTTTCAATCCAAAAATCCCACTCTTTCTCTGTCAATACTCTTAAAGGTTCTTTATTGGGACGTGTATTCAATTGCAGGGTGCTTGATTTGGCAGTTGAAGGATTTCCAGGAATTTCTTTGTGATCATTTTCGTAGGCTCCTTTTTGAGTTACATTCATCATCTACATTTTTTAGTATTAATTCTTGTAATGAAGATAAGAAAAAACTAAGAAAGCTAAGAATACAAATTTATTTGCGTGATGTAACGTTTTACAGCTTTAAACCGAAATAGAATTCAAGTACTTTCAACTTAAAAATATAATCAAACTTTGCACGAACAATGTCAGAAGCAGAAATTTGATATCGCTGTTTTGCTTGAATAAAATCAAAAGAATTCATTACTCCAGCTTCAAATCTATTTTGCGCTATTTGGAAGGCCTCTTGTCTTGCTTTAAGTGTCTTCTCTGCAGCTTCAAAGAACTTAACGGCTCCTTGTGTATTAAGATAGGCTTGATTAACTGTATTTTCTAAATCCAATTTAGTTTGCTCGAATTGATTCTCGATTCGCTTCAAATTCAACTTTCTTCTTTTGATATTGTTTCTAACGGAAGAGCCGTTGAATATTGGAATATTGAGAGAAACACCATAACTGTGTCCATCATTTTGACCAAATTGAGTCCCAAAGGAAAGAGGCTCTGCAATGGCACGTTCAGAAAATTGAGTTACTACAGATTCTCCTGTTCCCTTTACAAATCCAATAGGAGTTTCTATTAAATTTCCTGTTTCTACGAAACGATCTGAATAAGAGATTCGGGTATTGTAATTGTAAAAAGCAGTAAGTGAAGGCATTAATGCCCCTTTAGCGATTTCAATATCCTTTTTGGCCACTTCTATGTTAGCGACTCCTAGTTTTATATCATTTCTTATCGTAAGGGCTTTCTCATAGATCTCTTTTGGCTTTTGTGACAATATATCTGAAAATGGAATATCAAAATCTTCATCTGCAATTTGAAAATTCTCATAATCTGTAATCAATAATAGTTGTGCTAAACTTATAAGCGATAAACGATAATTATTTTCTGCTTGAACTAAAGCTTGTTCTTGTGAAGCAAGATTAGCTTCAATATCGAAAATATCTGCTTGAGTTAAAACTCCGGCTTGAATCCGCACTTTAGTTCGTTCAAGATCTTCTTTTGTGATTTCTAATTGAAAGCGTTGTACTTGGGCTAACTCTCTGTTAAACATTACCTGCAAATAAGCATTTGCAACAAAAAGACTTATATCATCTTTCATATCATCCAGTTGGTATTGACGAGCAATCAAATTTAAATTTGCTCTTGACAACTGGTTGATGTTTTGCTTTCCGTTGAAAAGCGTGACACCAATATTTCCTCCAAAGGAAGAAAACTGAGTGGTTAAGTTTTCAATTAAACCATTAGTAATGTTTTGACTCAAACCATTGTTCCAAATATGCTGAGATTGAGCATTTACTCTCGGTAAAAAACTTCCAATAGCATCTGCTTTATCAATTTCAGCATTTTCAATATCCAATTCAGACTGCTTAACACTGATGTTTTTATCCAAAGCCATCAGTACACATTCCTCAAGTGTATATGCCTTAGTTTGCGCTGTGAGCACTAATGTTGTTAAAGAAAGTAATAAGCTTGCAACTGTTTTCATCGCGTTATTTTTTTATTTTTTACAGACTGTTTTTTTTTACAATCTATTTATTAGACTAACTATTTTGTGACACTTCTTTTAGTATGCCTTTTTTAGTTCTCCTCTTTTTTCTCCTCATCTCCCTTTTTGACAGGTTCTGTTTTATTCCAAACTTTGATTAAATCTTCCTTAGTAAGGCCAGAAATGATTTCAACATTCACTCCATCAGAAATTCCTATTTCAATATCCCGTTTCTCAAATGTTTGTTCTCCAAGAGAAATTTCAACATAAGGCTTCTCTGTTTCTCTATCAAACTGTAATAAAGATTCTGGGATGGCCATAATACTATCTTTTCGTTCCAAAACAAGTGAGGCATTAGCACTGTATCCAGCACGAATAAAAATGGAATCGTTTAAAAATAAGTCCGCCTCAATTATAAATTGTACAGCCCCTTGTTCTTCATTTCCTTTAGGAGCAATAAACTTTAATTTTGCCTCTAAGGATTGGTCTTCAATAGCCCCAAGATTCACTTCTAAAGGCATTCCAACTTTTAGTTTTCCTACTTCAGCTTCGTCAACCTTTCCTTCAAATATCATTTTATTTAAATCCGCAATGGTCGCAATGGTTGTACCGGCGTTAAAACTATTACTCGCAATAACTTGAAATCCTTCTTCAACAGGAATCTCCAAAATTGTTCCAGGAACAGTGGCACGAATATTAGTGTTAGCAGATGCAGCACCTCCTGCAGAACCCGAACGTATGATTTGTAAGTCAGAGGTTGCATTAGCAATATCTTGTTTTGATTGGCTGTAACGCAATTCAGAGTTTTCAAACTCTTGTTTTGAAATAATCCCTTTTGAAAACAAATCTTTACTTCGATCGTAGTCAATCTTTGCGTTTTTCAAGACAATTTTTGAATTAGCCAAACGTCCTTGTGCGGCGTTTAAATTTTGTTCATTAGGAACTACCTTTATTCTGGCTAATAAGTCTCCAGTATTTACCAAATCACCCTCTTTAACAAAAAGAGTTTCAATAATACCTTGAATCTGTGGTTTAATCTCAACTTCATCTTCTGGAATAACTTTACCCGTAACAACTGTCTTCCTCTCAATAGAGGTTATGATAGCTGTTTCCGTTTCATATTCAATAGCAGACTTGTTATTTGTTTTAATAAAATAAGCAGCAGCGAATAAAACGCCACAAATTAGAAGTGCAATTCCAATATATTTTAAAATTTTCATGATGTTAGTTATATTAATTTATTTTATTCTTCTCTTAATGCGTCAATTGGTTTAATACTCACAGCACGCTGGGCTGGGATAAGTCCGATAAGTGTTCCTAAAAACACCATGATAAACAAAGCTCCTAAAACAAACGGGATAGGAACTGTTGGATTGGTGTATGGAAAATCAGTCATATTTTGTGTTGCGGAATTAATTCCTGCTAGTACTATAGCTCCCAGTATAATTCCTAAAATTCCTGCAATTACTGTTAGAAATACAGACTCTAAAATAATTTGATTCCGAACTTCTGCTGGGGTCGCCCCAAGTGCTCTTCGGACTCCTAATTCCTTTGTTCGTTCTTTTACAGAAATCAAAAGAATATTTCCAATCCCAATTACACCGGCTATAATGGTTGCTATTCCTACAATTAGGGATAGTAATGTCATCCCCTTTGAGAATCCAACTATTTTATTAAAAATCTCTCCTAAATTAAAGCCTCCAAAGGCACGTTCGTCTTCAGGGGAAACACGGTGAATTCTCTTTAGCGCATTCTTTACGTCCTTTTCCACAGCAACGACATCTGCATCGTCATAGGCTGCAATGGTAAACCATTGAACCGTTTCTCCTGTGTTGTATATCTGTCTAAAGGTTTCAAAAGGAATGAAAATATCCCCATCACTTTCAAAGCCACCTCCAGGCACAAACTTATGCACCCCAATGACCTGAAAATAAATATTATCGATTTTAATGTACTGTCCTATTGGATCTTCGTCTTTTTCAAAAAGTTCAGTTTGAGTTCGTTCTCCAATTACACATACTTTACGTCGGTATTTAATGTCTTCTTCATTAACAAATCGCCCTCCGTCGTATATTTTTTTTGTCGCAATTTTAGTGTACTCTGGGAAATCTCCGTACACATTATAGTTACTAGATTTATTTTTTCTGACTACAAGCGGACTTACACCTCCAAAAACACCTCGAGCATTTCTGGGTGCAACAAACTCTACATCTGGAATACGTTGTTTGATATAATCGATATCGGATAATTTCAATTCAATTCTTCTTCCAATTTTGAAACCATCGTAAGGTATACTCGTCTGTTGAGCCCATATAAACATTGAATTCATGGCAATATTTTCAAACTGACGCTCAAACCCATTGTCTAATCCTTTGGCAGCACCAGAAAGTGCGATATATATAAAAATACCCCAAAGGACACCTATTACAGTAATAATGGTTCGCGTCTTGTTTTTGGAAATTGATCCAAAAATTTCTTGCCAAGTATCACGATCAAATATGACTTTTAAACTATTCATCTCTTAAAGCAACTATAGGTTTGATTCGGGCAGCCCTTTTTGCAGGAATATAGCCTGCAACAGCTCCAAAAATGATTAATACAATGGTAGCTGCCATAGCAGTACCAAGATCAATAAAAGGATTTTTAATAAAGTAATCTTCTAATTTTAATCCAATACTTTCAAGAACAAAAACCCCTAATAAAAGCCCAAAATATCCAGAAATAGTGGTAATAAATACCGATTCTTGGAGAATCATTTGTATTACAGAACGTGGTGTGGCTCCTAAGGCTTTACGGATACCCAATTCTTTGGTTCGTTCCTTGACAACAAAAACCATAATATTTGATATCCCAATGATACCCGCTATTAAAGTTCCTAGACCTACAAAGCTTACAATTAATTGAAGTACAACTGCAAATTGTTGACTTTGTTTCAAGTCATCGGTCAAGTTTTGAAAATAGATTCCATTTTGATCTTGAGGATCAATAGATTTTTTATCCTTAAAATATTTTTTTAATGAGCTCTCTAAAGCTAAAGCTCCTGCATATCCAAACTCCTTCGGAAAGGTGACAATAATTTGATCTACTTTATCGTTTCCTTTTTCCAATAATTGTCTTGTTGTGTAAGGGATATAAATGTAGCGTTCTTCTCGGTCTCCTCCATCGTCTTGAAAAACCCCTACGACCTTGTAAGCACTAGATCCTAATTCAATATATTCCCCAATTGGATCAGCTGTTTTAAATAGGTCTTCTGCAACTAATCTTCCGATTACAGCATTTTTAGCGTTCTTTTTTAAATCAGATTGATTAATATACCGCCCTTTCATGATGATAGTCTTCTCAACAAATTGGTGCCCTGGTGCAATGGCACGGGTTGCATATGTATTGTTTTCTCCCTTGTATCGTGTTAAGACACTTCTGGTAATTCTTGGAGTTACATATTCAATTAATAAGGGGAAGTTAACTTTTATATCTTCTACATCTTCATTATCAAATTCAATTCTTCTATTGGCTTTGAATCCTTTGTAGGGCATTGAAGTTTTACCTGGATAAAGGAAAATTGCATTGCTTGCATCATCGAGGAAAAACTCTTGAAATGTATTCTTTAGTCCATTGCCTAGTCCAAATAAAATAATAAAGATAAAGATCCCAAGGGCTACAGTAAATCCAGACAAAAACGTTCTGAGTTTGTTTTTGCTAATCGTTTCAAAAATTTCTCTCCACCGATCTCTATTAAACATATGAAGATGCTAGAACTTGTTTTACTTTTTTATCTTCTATGATCACACCATCTTTCAACATCACAATACGTTTACACATTTGAGCGATATCGAGTTCGTGAGTGACCACAAGAATTGTTTTTCCTTCTTGGTTGATTTTCTGAATCAAATCCATAACCTCATAAGAAGTTTTGGTGTCCAATGCTCCCGTAGGTTCATCTGCTAAAAGCACTTTGGGTTTTGAAGCCAAAGCTCTGGCAATAGCTACACGTTGTTTTTGACCTCCAGAAAGCTCACTAGGCAAATGGGTTGCCCAATCTTTTAATCCTACTTTTTCAAGATAATCTAATGCTTCTTGCTGGCGTTCTTTTCTTGGAACTCCCTGATAATATAAAGGAAGTGAGACATTCTCTAAGGCAGACTTATAATTGATTAAGTTGAAGGATTGAAAAACAAACCCTAAAAACTTGTTGCGGTATTTAGCCGCTTTGGTCTCATTTAAATTTTTTATTGGAACATTATCCAAAATATAATCTCCATCTTCAGCAGAGTCTAACATCCCAAGAATATTGAGTAAAGTAGATTTCCCAGAGCCAGAAGAGCCCATTATAGCTACTAATTCGCCTTCCTCTACGTCAAAATTGATCCCTTTAAGTACATGAAGGGAAGAATTTCCCATTTTATAAGATTTGTGGAGGTTTTTTATTTGAATCATTCAATATTTTGATTAAAAGTTCGACAAAAATACAAACAATTTTGTCACCACTATTTATAAAGACTCTTATTATTTAATATTGTTACAGTAAGGGCTATTTATTTTTTAAAATCTGTATCACCTTCCAACCCACAACCCCAACAAGTAAATAGGGTATAGCCATAAGATATAATATCCCATTATTAATTCCTTTTGCAGTGGCTTGACCTTCTTCAGACTGAAGTACAGCCCTACACATTGAACATTGTCCATAGACTACATCTGAGCTAATAAAAAGCAATAGAATTACCCCAAGTAAAACTTTTGATTTCATATTAAACATAATAGGGTGAAATCATAAGATATACGATCACACCAGTAACTGCGATGTAAAGCCAAATTGGAAAGGTATAACGTGCTATTTTTTTGTGTTCTACAATATCATTTAAAACAGCTCTTACGTAGGTTATCAGTACCATTGGAATTATTCCAATAGACAAGACAATATGGCTAATTAAAATGAAAAAATAAACATACCGTATAGTACCTTCTCCACCATAGGATGTGGAATCTGATGTCATGTGATATGCTACATACATAAGCAAGAAGACTAGAGACAAGCCAATAGCTACCTTCATTAAACCTTCATGTAACTTTCTTTTTTTAACTTTTATGGCAACTAAGGCAGTAATCAAAATGATGGCTGTTATTCCATTTATAGTGGCGTAAATTGGAGGTAAAAAACTTAGGGGTTCCACATTGGGAATTCGAACGGTAAAAAGAAAGGCTACAACTACTGGAATCACAATTGAAACGACCCAAATTAAACCATTATACTTGCTGTTTTTAACCATTTTTATTCATTTAATAGTTTCTTAATGTCTTCTATTAATAAATCAACATCCTGAACATCAACTCCTTCTTGATCCAAACCCATATAGTATACTATAGGATTTCCGAATTCGTCAGATCGGGAACGTATAAAGCCTTGTTTATCTATCAAAGCAAAATAACCTTGATGTTCAAAACCGCCTTCAACTTTTGGATTTATGGAAGCAAAAATATTAAAACCTGTATTTGCTAAGGCATAGATTTCATTTTTTTGACCCGTTAAGAAATGCCAGTTTTGTGAAAACACCTCGTAATCTTCTGCATATTCCTTTAATACCTCAGGGGTATCGTGTTCAGGATCGATGGTAAAAGAAGCAATTCCAAAATCAGTTCTAGCACCATAAACATCTTCAATTCGCTTCATGTTTTTATTCATGATGGGACAAATACTGGGACAAGAAGTGAAAAAAAACTCAGCTACATAGACCTTTCCTAAAAAATCTTCATTAGAAATCAACAGACGGTCTTGGTTTTCAAATACAAAAGAAGGAACTTTTTTCGCTTTATCGTTTAAGACAATATAATTTAAGGGTTCAGCTGATTGAGATCGACTAGTATCTACTACTGAATTAGAATTGATACGATCGATGATTTTAGGAACGAATAGAATTCCAAAAATTATGATTATCAAAAAAAGACCTACATATTTTAGACTGGGCATATGAATTACTTTTTACGATTAGTATTGTAAATTTTTAGTGCTAAACGATATTCTGCTAGAATCACTTTTACGTCATCAATCATTTTCTTATTGATTTGAGCAACCGAACGACCATCAAAACCGTAGAGCGTTCCTTCATCTTCATCATCGTTTCTACCTCTTAGATTCAAGTCTTTATCGACAATAAAAATATATGGGGTACTTCCTTCATCATCTAGCTTAATGGGGGTCTTAAGAGAATTGAAATGTGTTTGAATTTCAGTTGTAGTAGCCGGGATAAAATTCCATTTGGAAAGATCTGTTCCTACTCCTTCTCTTAATGCTCTCTTTAGACTATCAACCTGAGCTAAACGATCTTGATTAACAAAGAATACAAATTGGAAATCAGCAAATTCATAAAAGCGTTTGTATATTTTTTCATTCAAGTTAAGTGCCTCTGCTTGCTTGTTTTTTAAACTACCTCCCCAGTACCCCATGATGGTGATATGGTCTTTTAGGCTAACATTAGTATCGCTGAGATACTCAAAATCTTGAATTTCATTTACTCCCTCTGATAAAACAGGTAGTTTGGCGAAATTATTTTTACCTGATGCAAAGAAAAGATAGACCACAAGAGGGAACACGAATAATAATCCCAAAACTAACTTCTTATATAAATCTTCCTTTTTCATAGTGCAAAAAAAAGCGGTTGTAAAACCGCTTTGTTATTTGTTTTTATTTAAAAATTCCAAGAAACAAACCCATCCTTCATTACCTCAAAGATATAATCGGCTTCAATTAAAAGAATAAAAGCTAAATAAGGGATTAGGATCACCAACGGGAGAACAATCGCATTTTTAAATCCACTTTTTTCATCTCGGATGTGCATAAAATCCCAAGCAATATAATAGGCTTTTACTATGGTAAGTATAATGAAAATCCAGTTTAAAATTTTCATTTTTAAAAAACTTCCCATTAAAATTTCAGGTTTAATGATTCCTAGAGCAACCTCAACAGTGGTTACTATAGAAAGGAAAATTAATACCCCCCAAATTTTTTGTTGATTGGATTTAAACTTTAATAATCCTCTGAAGATGGCTAATTTATGACCTTCTGCTGCCATTTATTTGATTTTTAATTTGTTAAACTAGATAGAAAAATGTGAATACAAACACCCAGACTAAATCTACAAAGTGCCAATAAAGCCCTACTTTTTCTACCATTTCATAATGTCCTCTACGCTCGTAGGTACCCATAATTACATTAAAAAAGATAATGATATTGATCACAACTCCTGAAAGAACGTGGAATCCGTGAAAGCCGGTAATAAAGAAGAAGAAATCTGCAAAGAGTCTATTTCCATATTCGTTACGAATAAGATTTGCTCCCTCAACAACAATCAGAGCTTCTTCAATTTTAAGTAAAGATTCTTCTCTTGAAAGTACTGTTTTTTGTCCTTTATCGTCAAGCTGTTGGGTTCGGATAACAAGGTCAGGGTTCGAAACAAAACCTTCTTTCACTTCCGCAAGAGAGACCGTTGGTAATGCAGTTTCATTCTGATACCAAATCCCATTGCTAGATTCATGAGTAGTTCTATCTGATTCTATACCTACAGCAAATTCCTGGATAGCAGCACGTTTTCCTGTATCTGCATCTACAAATTGTAAAATTTGACCTCCTTTAGTTTCTAGAGCACCGTATTCCCCTTTGATAAAATTTTTCCATTCCCATGCTTGTGAACCAACAAAAATTGCTCCTCCAATAATGGTTAAAAGCATATAAAAGGTCACTTTGGCTTTTTGATTGTGGTGACCCGCATCCACTGCCAACACCATGGTTACAGAAGAGAAAATCAAAACAAAAGTCATCAAAGCTACATAATACATTGGAGCATCTATACCGTGTAAAAAAGGAAAGTGGGTAAATACTTCATCAGCAATTGGCCATGAATTAATGTTTTTGAATCTAGAAAAACCATAAGCAACAAGGAATCCTGTAAATGTCAAGGCATCAGAAACAATAAAAAACCACATCATCATTTTTCCATAGCTTGCGTTAAGAGGTTTATTTCCTCCTCCCCAAACTTGGCCTTCGTCAACAGATGCTTTTGCAGTTACTTCCATAATATCGTATTAAATTCTTTGCAAATTTATTAATTTTTAACCGTAGAATGAAACGAATAAAAATAAATATACCCAAAGTAAATCAAGAAAATGCCAAAAGGTCAATGCAAGTTCAAACCCTAGCGTATTTCCATTGAGATACTTCCCTCTAAAAGTCTTAAATAAAACGTTCGAAACAATTATTATTCCTGCGGTTAGATGCAGTAAGTGCAATAAAACCAAAACATATAAATAAGATGTTGTAATGGAACTCTCAGGTCCAGTAAAATAATATCCTTGTTCAATGATTGCGCTAAAACCTTGAAACTGAAAATAAATAAATCCGATTGCCAGTCCTAAAGTTAAAAATAAGAGCCCTTGGGCTGCTTTAATTTTTTCTGATTGAATCATTTTTAAACCACCATAAAAACTACCGCTACTTAAGATAATAAGAAGCGTACTCAAAGTAAAAGCAAATGGCAACTCAATTTGTTGAATCCAATCAGATCTTGAACTACTCACTACATATGCGCTTGTCAATCCAGCGAATGTCATACTCATACTGATCATACCAAACCAAAGCATCATTTTTTTTGCTCGGTTATTTTTCACCGTTAAAGAATCGTTTGTATTCATTTTATCTATTGTTTATCCTATCAAAAATTTATCCATCACATAGACTAGTTGTATTCCTGTGATATATATAATACTTGCTCTTATCAAAAATCGTGCTGCTTCATCCGTTTTTAAAAACATTAACCGAATGGAATAAAACAAAAAAAACATTCCTAACAAACCAACCATCAGAGCTGCAGGAATTGACAATACTAGCGCTCCTGTATTTTGAAATGCAGGTATTAATGAAATTACTACGGTCCAGAGAGTATAAAATACCGTTTGAAAAGCTGTAGATTGATCTCGTGCTCCAGAAGGCAACATTTTAAAGCCAGCTGACTGGTATTGATCATGCATTAACCACCCAATGGCCCAAAAATGTGGGAATTGCCAAAAAAACTGAATCATAAATAATATTCCTGGTTCAATTCCAAACTCATTGGTTGCAGCAACCCAACCCAACATAAAAGGGATGGCTCCTGGGAAAGCACCTACAAAAACAGACAAGGGTGTTTTCTGTTTTAATGGTGTGTATACACAAGCGTATAAAAAGATGGATAAACTTGCAAAAAAAGCTGTTTTTGCATTAATCATATAAAGCGAACTGATTCCAATAAGCGTAAGTACAATGCCTATTAAAATAGCGTTGATGGGCTGCATACGTTCCGAAGGAAGCGGACGATTTTGCGTTCGCAACATTAACTTGTCTAAATCTTTTTCAAAAACTTGATTAAATGCATTTGAGGCACCTACCATTGCATACCCCCCTACAATAAGCAATAATAAAGTTGGATAGTTAACCGTTTCGACAGCTAAAAAATAACCAGCTATAGAGGAGATAACAACCGTAATCGACAATCTAAACTTAGTGAGTTGAGAAAAATCACTTAAGGTTAGCTGACTATTGGCTGAAGTAAAAGTTTCATTTTGGCGCATCTATCTGCATCATTCAGGCTGCAAAGATAGTTGAGAAATAAGCAATGGACAATCAAATCACTCAATTAGATGTAAAATCTTTCATTACTTAAACAAATTGTAAATTTTATTGCAATATAAACACTATGGGAATGCTGAAGGGGACTCGAACTAGTTGACCTCTTTGTTTTCCTGGAATCATTTTAGGCAATTTAGAAATAATACGCTCCGCTTCTTTTTCTAGATTCTTATCCGGTCCTCGCATCTTTATATTGATGATTTGTCCATCTTTGGAGATAACAAAACTTACATAAACTCTTCCTTGAATTCCCAATTTTTGGGCAATTTCAGGATATCTAAAATTCTTACGAATGTGTTTTCTCATCTTTTCTTGAAAACAATTTCGTCGTTGTGATTTATCCACTTTTTCACAACCTGGAAAAACAGGAACATCTTCAATTATTTCAAAAGGAATGTCTAAATCTTCAAAATCGTCTATTACCTCTACTGTTTCTATAATTTCGTCTTTATTCATTTCTGATGATGCGATAACTGTTTCTACCACTTCTTTTTCATTATCAACTATTTCAATGTCCTTGGGAGCCAAACGGAGCGGTGGCGGGGGCGGTGTTTTTAATTGGATACTCCTTGGAATTTCCTCAATGTCCTCCTGAACAACATTTAGAGCTTCATAGCCATAAAGATCTTTGTCATAGGTTTTCCATTCAATTGCTTGCCATGAGACAAGTAAGGTCAGCGCGAGTCCAATTACAAAATAAAGACTGCTGTCTTTATTTAAATCAACTTTAGGGTTTTTCTTTGTTTCCATGATTTGGGGGTTTTGTCAATATAAATCAATAATAATACCTAATTATCAACTTTTGGAAACAAAAAACCCAGCAATAAGCTGGGTTTTTAAATTTTAAATAATAAAGAAACGCTACTGTAGTCTAAAAGTAATTGGAATACTAAAAGGAACTCGAACAGGTCTACCTCTTTGCTTACCAGGAGTCATACTCGGTAATTTAGAAATAATACGTTGTGCTTCTTTTTCTAGGTTCTTATCTGGTCCTCGCATTCTTATATTAGTAATCTGACCATCTTTTGCGATAATAAAGTTTACATACACTCGCCCTTGGATTCCCATTTCTTGAGCTATTTCAGGATATCTAAAATTCTTACGAATGTGTTTATTCATTTTATCTTGAAAACAATCTCTTCGTTGGGATTTGTCCACTTTTTCACAACCTGGAAAAATAGGTACATCCTCAATTACTGCAAAGGGAACGTCAACTTCTTCAAATTCTTCTTCGACCTCAACGATCTCAACGATTTCCTCTTCGTTTGTTTCAGTAGATTCAATCACTGTTTCTTCAACTTCCTCTTCATCTTCTACCACTTCGATAACTTCAGGAGCTGGTGGTGGTGGTGGAGGTGGTGGTGGTGGCGTTTTGATTTGTTCTGTAATTGGAATTTCCTCATCATCTTCTTCATCAACATCTAGAGCTTCATAGCCATAAAGATCTTTGTCATAGGTTTTCCATTCAATTGCTTGCCATGAGATAAGTAAGATCAGAGCAAGTCCAATTACGAAGTAAAGACTACTGTTTTTACTTAAATCGACTTTGTCATTTTTTTTGGGTTGCATAATAAACCTTTATTTAGATAGCCAAATTAAAAAAAAATAGAATAAAAACAAGCTATTACTTTACAGAATCAGAAAAGAAAAAACGAATAATTAAAATTCCAAGGCTTGACCCCATAAGATTTGCGATTAAATCAGCATAATCAAAGGTTCTCTCAAAATAAGGTATAAGTTGAAAGCACTCCAAAATAAAACCTACAAAAAGGGATATTAAAAATGCTTTTTTCAATACCTGGCTGTAAGTAAAGAAAGCAGCAAAGTAAATTGCTGTCAAAGAAAAATAGCAGACAAAATGTAAAACGATGTCTTGTCTAAAATATAGAAAGGTCCAATACTCCGTGACTGGACCCGGTGGTTTAAGACTTAGATATATTACTTCAAGAGTCGCTAAAATCGCAACTATCTTAAAAAAAAGATCAGCCTGTAACCAGCGATGTATAAGCTGTCGCATCTAATAAATTTTCGATCGCGCTTGTGTCACTTAATTTTACTTTAATCATCCAACCTGCTCCGTAAGGATCTTCATTTACCGTCTCTGGGGTATCCTCTAGTGTTTCATTGAAAGCAATAACTTCTCCAGCAATTGGCATAAATAAATCTGAAACTGTTTTGACAGCCTCTACAGTACCAAATACGGCATCTGCTTCTAATGTCTCATCTAGGGTTTCAACTTCCACATATACAATATCACCTAACTCTCCTTGAGCAAAATCTGTAATTCCAACGGTTGCTATATCGCCCTCAATTTTGATCCACTCATGATCTTTGGTGTATTTTAACTCTGCAGGTACATTCATCTTTTATTAAATTTATATTAAGACAAATGTAAAAGATTTCTTTTATGAAAAATTACTTTTAATTTCCAAAGTTATAACGAATCGTAAAACCTGATCGAATACTTGTTTGTGGAAAGGCAGTTGAGATAGCGAATTCTGAAAAATTATGATCGTAAAAAAATTGAGCAACTAGATTTTGTGTTAATGCATAATCTGCATTTATTTTAATCGCTACTAAGCGCTGTCCAGCTGTCACCTGATTATTATCAAATTCTAAGTTCCTCAAAACTGTGACATTATCACGATAAGATACATCTGCTTTTATATTTAAATCCCCTTCCAAAATAACTCTACGTCCACCAAAACTGGTTCGAAAACGTAAATCTTTAACTCGATACCCCATCCCCAATACAAATTCATCTCCAGTAGATTCCGTGATAAGATTGTTGTCAAGACTCAATGAAATAGCTCGTTCTTTTCTTATTTCAGCTAAAAACTTAAACGAATTATTCATTTCCATATCAATTCGAACCAGGGGATTAAATTGCTCTACCAAGTTGACATTAGAATACAGTCTCTCTGGAATACTATTTCCTAGTTTATCGGTTTGATCAGGAATAGTGGGATTAAAATCAAAATTATTTTGAAAGTTCGTCAATGTATAACTTGCTCGATACGCATGATTAATGGAAAGTCTATTAAATAGTTTGGATAGGGACTTTATTTCAGACAGACCTGTAAATTTTAAATTCCAATTAGGTAAAGGATTGTTTCTAACAGGATTTAAAGAAACGCTTTCTGGATTTGCTCCTGAATAGGCTGCGAGAAAGGAATGAATCAATACTGATTGTTGATTTTTACCAAACCCTAAGGGATACCCCTCACTATCCACTCCTAAGTTTTCAAAACTAGTTTCCTTCACCAAGCGTCTTGCAATAACTTCTCTGTTGGCCCTAAAATTCTCAAAATTTGAACTCACTGAACCTCGAGAGGGATTAAACGCAGTTTGAATCAGAATTGTAGACATTCCAAAGTTTCCAAATAAACTGGAATTTTGGGGGAGATAGTTTTGATCTTCAACTCTAAAATTTTCTAATCTGTTTTCAGAATAGTCCCGTTCAGCATTAAAATCGATGATTAAATTTTTAAAAGGAACAAGTTGTGCAGAGGCTTTGAATTTGCTGCTGTGTAAACTCGTAAATGGCTGATTAAAATTTGGATATCCCGTAAGCCATCCCTGCCTTGCAACCTCATAACGGATGTCTGCTTGGCTTCCAAAAGTATAGCCCAAAGTGGGACGCATTCCGCCAGCAAAACCTACGGAGGGTAGATATCCAGGCAATACAGAACCATTATTCTCATTATAGCTAGCCTGTACCCTCTTGACTGCAGTAAGTATATCCACAAGCTGGGTCAAGCTTTTCTTTAATACAGTGTTTTTCTTTTTAGAACTAGAATCTTTGGGAATGTTGGTTTTAATCTTCGGAATAAAAGAACTCTTCTTAGATTTCAGTCCCAAAACAGAATATAATTTAGCAAACGATAAGGCTCCTGTAAGTGTTTTTGTATTGTTATTTTGAATGGTGTTTACTATTCCCAGTGGAATGCCCTCTTCGCTTTTAACTTGAGCCAAAGCTTCTGACCCTCTAATCCAATTAAAGTTTCCGGTGTAATTATACGTTGCATCAATAAAACTCAAAAAAGGAATATATTGAAATGGTAATTTATAATTTACGGCAAGAGTCTGTAAATGATTGTTTGGCTCACCTGTATTCAATAATCCCTGCCACAAAGCTTGCTTGGAGGGTGAAAAAGGGTTGGCTATACCTGTATCAATATTATCCAATTGTCTTATAATACTACTTGTATTAGCATTGAAATTAATCCGTAGTGAGCGACTTAAATTATGAGTAAATGCATAATTGTAATCAAATAAGAAATTTCGTTGTTGCAAATTTGGCAAACTACGCTGTTGGGATGCATCTACCCCTTCCAAATAAACTTGCCTAAACTTTTGATTGTTTAATATTCTATTGACATTTGCTGCGCCTTCAAGAGAACTAGGCAACAAATTAAAGTTCAATTTTTGTAGCCATTGCCAGTATTTTTTTCGATTGAAAAAAGTTACTTTTCTGAAAGGTTCTATCGGCTTGGAAGAAAATGAATGTCCGTAATTGGCTCCTAAAAGTAAATTAAATTCTTCTTGAGTCTCAATTTCGTAATCACGATGTTCTAATTCATTATAAGCATAAGAAAAGTCAAAGTTTTCTGGGCTATAAAATCGAGTTTTACTTGCTCCTGAACTGTTTTTCCTAACCCCAATCAAACTAATACTTTTTCTACTTGTATAATCAATGGCTTGATTCCGTATGGAATCGCGTTGTGATTTTCTCTCAGCTGTATTGAGTCGATCATCTAATTTTAGATCCAAATAAAACGGATCATACTCTGGAGTAATAAGCGTTTCTCCACTAGCAAAACTCAGAGGGATTTGAAGCCCCCAACTTGAGGGAGTAAGCTGTCCAAGGTTAATATTTGACACCATATCGTATTGCAATAAATCCTCTCTTGCTCTTTGATTAGGAGTCTGATCTATACTACCAAAACCTATAGTTGAATAACGTCCCGTTGCCGAAAACGAAGCAAAGTCTGCTACATTAGCATCTAAAGCGCCTATCGCTGCCCATCCACCTTGACTATCAATTCCAGATATCCGCAGCTCATTAAACCAGACCTCACCACATAGTGACTCTCCAAGGGTAGTTGATGGATTCTTAAGACCTATCATCAATGTTCTAATGTCACCTAGAGATGGATTCCCTCGTATTGAAAATTTATATTTTTTCTCACCAGGCAAAGTACTTATGGGTGTAAACTCTTGAATTGGATTTAACTCTTCATCAAAATAAAGAACTTCACCTAATCCTAATTGTTGAAGAGCCCTCGCTTTTAACTTGGCCAAAAGATCAACAGGAACTTCCAACGAATTCGAATCCGGATTCCAGACCTCTTCAGCAGAAAGACGGTTTATGCTTTCCGAGGAATATTCTGTAGGTTTTAATGGAATTTCTATTTGATAGTAATTGTCTTGATAATCTGTTCCTAAACGAATAAAAGCCACCAACCGTTTGTCAAATTCATCTTCTGCACCTTCTCCAGGAAGAGGCTCATTTCCAGGCAAAGATTCAGCATGTAAAAACATTCGAAGCTTACTATATTGCCTCATGTCAAGGTTCAAATTTTTATAGATCCCTCGAGAATCTGATGGCTGCAAATCACATACCCTAAAGGCTAATGATTGTTCGTTTTGTCTTATAATTGTATTGTTGTTGTTTACCTGCTCTCTTCTTATTTCAGGAGGTAAAACATAGTTAATTGGTATTCGGTTTTCATTTTCTAAAATGTTTACCGTACTAATGTCAACCGTAGTATTTTCATTCACCAATACTTCTTTGTTTAGGGCCTTATTGTATTGTCTCCAATCTCCTCTCACCAAATCTAATGTCCCAAAACGAAATACAACCTCTTCTTCAAAACCACTTAAAACCATTCGCATAAAACGGATTGAACGCAAATCATTAATTGCATTTACTGATTTAAAATAGGGATTGAAAGAAGTATTTTCATAATAATCTTTTTGTATAGGAACTTTGAATTGGATCCATCGTGCTTCAAATTCGTCTCCATTAGGGGCGTTTACTTTAATATTTTCCCTAACATCCGTCACAAAAGGATGGTTTCCAACTTGCATGTTTTTAGCAATAGGAACACGGTATTCGAAATAACTGTCAATGGTATTCATACTCTGATCACGGTTAATGTCTTCCGTATCAGGCTCGGTAGTATTCCCTCGATCTGTATCGCTAAAGTCAATAGGAGTATTGTTTTCCAAACCGTTATAATTCTTGTAACGATTTAGTATTCCTCCCTCGGCTTGTAAAAAATATTGATAATTATCTCCTGCAGGGTCATTTGCAGGACCATTGGTGAAGACAGCTCCCTCATCTTGATCTGCTAATCCATCTAATCCCACATCTTGAAGCGCTCGATCTTCAGCCAAAGAATTGAATGCATAAACTAAAGATTGATTGGCTGGGACTTTTCCCCATTCAGTTTCGTATGTTGGTGTGGCCTCAGTTGTACTCGGCAGACCGTTTTCAAATTGTTTTCTCCCATCTCGTAAAATATCTTCTGAAATATTTCCCAAATGAAAAACTAATTCTCCCAGATCATCACTAGGGGCTTCATTATCAGTAAATGTATCTAGTAACCAAAATTCGATGAATTCTACGTTTGACTGCTCAAAATTTGTTGCATTCAAAGATCGCATTACTCCTCCCCAATTCTTTTTAGAATCAGAATCAAATTGTTCAATAGGGGCATTGTTATATGGTCCTTTTTCATTGGGATAATAAGCCAAATCAAATGTAGGTAAAGTACTAGGTGTTCCCTGAACTATATCTTGTTCGGGAAATAACTCATTGATAAAAATTCGTCGGGTTTCATTTAGAGAAATATCATCATTATTAATTCCGTTTGGGGGTCTAAAATAAAAGATTTGATCTATTGAATACCATGCTAATTTGGAACGCCCATATCCACTCTCCAAGCCCTCTTTTGTGGCACCAGGAACATCATTTACTGGAACACTGGATAAATTCCAAGCTGTATATCCTTTGATATCAATATTAGTTTGCGCTCCCTCAAAATCATCAATGTAAACATTTGTTTCACCGTTTAATTGGGTATTTCTTGGATCTTTAGCCGCTAGACTTGCAACTTCACCACGAAACGAAATCTGTGAAGGAACATTGGTTTTTATGGTTGGTAATTTATTCACCAAACGGGTTAATAATGGAATCTCTGTTGAGAAATTGGTATTGAATCCCATCATAGTATTGTTCACGGGTTCTGTACCATAATTTGCTTTTTGAGTTAATGGGTTTTCACTCAAATTAATTAATGTCCCTCCCACATTAATCTTATCCGTTATTCTATGATTAATATTAACTCCTGAGAAACGTTTATTTTGTTGATTAAAGAATGAATTGTTTTCTACTGAAATATCAATTGGAATGTTTGAGGCCTTCAAACCCTCATCTAAAATCTTTACACGACCAATCTCATAATTTACGGTATAATCCAAACCTTCCTGAAGTGTTCTCCCTCCAGCAGTTACTCTCACAGAACCTCTTGGCACATTAAAAGCACCAATATTAATTCCATCTCCTCCCTCTGATTTATACCGTCCTTTTAATTGAAATTTATTCTTCTCCGTAAATTCTAAAGCTGCCGCTTTTGTGGACGAGTACAATTCATTAAAAACGTATTTTTTCTGATTTTTGTTAAACGTGCTTGGTAAATCATAATCTTCTTTAGCAGATTCTGGATTGTCTAAAAGTTCAAATAAAAATTCACCAAAGGGTTCTGCTTTTGGAAAAATGATTCGTCCATATCGAGGATCAATTGTAATTCCCGGTATAAAATCAAAAAAGCCATCCCCTTGAGGCACTAAATCTTGGTAGGCATTTAATCGATCCAAATCCATAGTATTCAACAAGACTTCTTGCTCCAGCTTTTCAGGCCAAATTGAAGGATCTACTGGCGTCATATAATTGATTGGAGAAGGATCAGTATAAAGAATACTTAATTTAAAATCCTCTTCTGATAACTGAAAAGCTCCAGTATTATAGATGTTTTTCATCATCAAATCCCAAACTGGCTGACGCACATCGGTCAAACTACTTTTAAGCATTTTGACAACTAAATTATTTGTTTGAACCACAGGTGCTTGTTGTGGTTGCTGAGGTGTATTGGATTGAATCAAAGAAGTACCCGGAATATCACCATTTGCAAACTCACCAACTTGATATACCTTTCCTAAATAAGTAAATTGAAATGCCACCCCTAATATCTCATCGTTGCTTAAACGTTGATTTAACGAAATATAACCTAACTGCGGGTGAAATGTGTACTCCTGTGGTTTTAGCTTTCGTGCACTTTCCAACACGGCATAATCATAACCTTCGGTTGTTTTTGTGGAACCAAAACCATTTTTTACGGTAGCGATATCTCGAATAGCTTCAGTTAATATACCTCCAAAACCAATTTCATCAGGATCCAATCTATTAACATCATTACTAGGTGGAGACTCAAGGTTTGAGGTGTTAAAAAAATTTGGAATTCTTTCATCTAGTTGTGTATTCTCTGGATTGGCTTCCCCTAAATCTTGTAGGGCTATAATGTTTCTAACATTGTTTGTTTGATACCCCCTATTAGTCACCCATACTTCAATTCGAGTTATTTGAACTGGAGAGTTGATATAAGGGTAAGTATCCAAAAAGGCATCATAATTATCTCTAAAATATTGACTCAAAAAGTAGTGTCTATCTTCCTCGTAATCCAGAGCAAATAAGCTAAAATCTTCGAGTTTTCCGCCTCCTTGTGAAGTAATATTTTGGGATTGTGAGCGTTGTTCAGAAAAAATTCCAGAGATAGTTGTATTTCCAAATTTCAAATCAGCACGAACACCAAAGAGACTTTGCGCTCCTTGTATCAAGTTACTATTCAGAGGCAAACTAATATTACCAATATCAATATTTTGTAAAATAGCATCTTCCGTTACCTTTCCTTTCAAATACTCTGAAACACGATTACCAACTTGCTGTGTACTGTTTGGAAGTTGATTAATGTTGTTTTTTAATTGATCGATTTTCTGTCGCGCTTGATTGAGTGTATTTTTTGCTTCACCAATTTTATTTTGAACACCCTGAACTGTAGATTTAACATTATCAATTTTATCATTAATTGCATTGACTTTTCCTTGTACATCGTTTATTCTAGAACCAATTTTCCCAGGGATTACATCTTTTAATTCAGACAATTGAGGAGGATTAAATTGAATCTTAATTAGATTCTGGAAATCAAAGGTTGATTCTGTATCGTAATTTGCAGTAATCTGAAGTCGTTCTCCTATTTTACCTAACAAGCTAAGACTTATCCGTTGATCAAAATCAAATCCGGGAGATCTTCTATTTACAGGTGAAGTGATAGGGTTGTCGTTTCGCTGATAACGGTATCCCAAATCTATTCCAATAGAACCTTGTGGTGATATATCAATAGCATTACTTCCAAATATGGATTGAAAAAATTTATTGTTGACGTACAATTCTGGGAGCAAATTTTTCTGAGTGTCTTCAAGATCTGAACCACGCCCACTCAAAGCTTGAACTTTGTCTTTAAAATAATTCTGCATTTGTTCTTTTAGAACTAATGCTTCAAATTCTTTTACAGTGAGTACCAACGGAGTACCAATCGGGTAGCCTCCTATTTCTTGAGAAAAAATATAGCGATCTGACTCAGAATCATAGGTGTATTGAGAGGAAAGGCTACTTGGATTTGGAAGCGCAATTCCACCAATATCTGCTTGCTGCTGAGCTGATAGGACCCCAAAAGAAGATATGACCCAAAATAAAATTAGGATTAAAGCTTTGGGGGATTTATAAACTACATATCGTTTACTCTCAATCAAAGGGGTTTTATAATTTGTTCAGAGCGGCCTTTATAAGTTCTTCCACTGAACTCTCTGGGGCAGCCTGAATTGCGTTATCGATTACTTTTTCAGATTGCTTTCTTGAATAACCAAGAACCTCTAATGCTGATAACGCTTCTTCTTTGATTGTATTGTTTGCAAATGACTGAATTTCTTCACCTTCGAAGAGACTCATCATCTTATCTTTTAATTCTATTAATACTCTTTGGGCTGTTTTCAAACCAATTCCTTTAATTGATTTAATCGTAGCTAAATCTTCATTCACTATAGCTCTTTGAATCTGCTGGGGTTCAAGAGAGGAGAGCATCGTCCGTGCGGTACTGGCTCCAATCCCCGAAACAGATAAAAGAAGCCTAAAAACGGATCGCTCCATAGGTGTAAAAAATCCAAATAAAGTGTGAGAATCTTCACGAATTTGAAGATGAGTAAAAAGTTTAATGTTCTCGTCCTGACCTAGTTGAGAATAGGTGTGTAGTGAAATGTTTACCTCATATCCAATTCCTTGACAATCTATAACCACATGAGTGGGTGACTTTTCTTCAAGTCTTCCTTTGATCTGTGTAATCATCTTCTTATTTGTTTTTTGATTGTGCATCAATTACTGCTACAGCAGCCATATTGACAATTTCATCTACAGAGGCTCCCAATTGTAATACATGAATAGGCTCACTTAAACCCATCAAAATAGGACCAATTGAAAGTGCCTCATTCAGTTCTTTCATCAATTTATAAGTAATATTTGCCGCATCTAGGTTTGGAAAAACGAGAATGTTTACTTTTTTGTTATTTAAAACAGAAAACGGAAATACCTTATGAAGTAAGTCTTTATTCAAGGCAAAGTCGGATTGAATAGGTCCATCTACAACCAAATTTGGGTTGCTTCTATGTAGAATTGATACGGCTTCTGAAACTTTCTTTGCTTGACTAAATCGGGAGGAACCAAAATTTGAAAAAGACAAGAGTGCAATTATGGGTTCAATACCAAACAATCCTGCCATATGTCCTGTCATTTGAGCAATTTTGGCTAACTCTTTAGAGGTAGGTTCCACATTAATTGTGGTATCCGACAAAAACAAGGGTCCAGACTTTGTTAACATAAGGTTGGTTGCTGCCACTTTACTCACCCCTTTGGCTTTTGAAATAGTTTCCAAAATTGGTTTTACGACTGAACGATAATTTCTTGAATATCCAGAAAGCATGGCATCTGCATCACCATTTTTAACCATCATAGAAGCAAAATAATTACGTTCCCACATCAAACGTTCAGCATCATAGAGCGTGTATCCTTTTCTCTTTTGATCTTTCCAAAATAATTCGGCATACATTTTACGCTGTGTATCATGGCTTTGATCTTTAGGATCAATGATTTCAACTTCAGCATCAAAATCAATAGCTTTTCTCAAGTCGTTGATCACAGCTTTATTTCCTAATAATATTGGTTTGGCAATACCTTCCTCTTCAACAATTTGTGCAGCTTTTAAGACATCCATTTGGTCTGCCTCTGCAAAAACAAGGCGTTTTGGATCACTTTTTGCACGGTCATGAAGTAGACGTACCATTTTTTGACTATTTCCTAATCGACTTTCCAAAACCTCTTTATACCTATCCCAATCTTCTATTGGAGCTTGAGCTACCCCAGAATCCATTGCTGCTTTTGCAACAGCTACAGGAACAGTTGTAATCAATCTTGGATCAAATGGCTTGGGAATAATATAATCTTTTCCAAAACTCAAGCGAGTTTCATCGTACACTAAATTGACTTGTTCTGGTACAGATTCTTTTGCTAGATCAGCTAAAGCCTTTACAGCAGCCATTTTCATTGCTTCGTTTATGGTAGTCGAACGTACATCTAAAGCTCCTCTAAAAATAAAAGGAAAACCAAGTACATTGTTCACTTGATTCGGATTATCAGACCTCCCTGTAGCCATAATGATATCCGATCTTGTTTTACAAGCAAGATCATATTTGATTTCAGGATCTGGATTTGCCATTGCAAAGACTATTGCATTTTTGGCCATAGACAATAACATGTCTGTTGTAAGAATATCTGCTTTAGATAGTCCAATAAAAACATCTGCATCAATTATTGCTTCATCCAGTGTCTTGAGGTCACGAGCTGTGGCAAATTCCTCTTTTTCAGGACTTAGATTTTCTCTGTCCTTTCGAATCACCCCTTTACTGTCTAGCATGACAATATGCTCTACATTAGCGCCAAAAGCACGGTATAGTTTTGTACACGAAATAGCCGCGGCACCCGCTCCTGAAACTACAATCTTAACTTCTTCTATTTTTTTCTCAGAAAGCTCCAAGGCGTTCAGCAAAGCTGCAGCTGAAATAATTGCTGTACCGTGCTGGTCATCATGCATTACAGGAATGTCTAATTCCTCTTTTAATCTACGTTCAATTTCAAATGCTTCTGGAGATTTTATGTCTTCTAAATTTATTCCACCAAAAGTTGGTGCTATAGCTTTTACAGCTTCAATAAATTTCTCGGTATTAGAGGCATCCACCTCAATATCAAATACATCAATGTCCGCAAAAATCTTGAACAACAACCCTTTTCCTTCCATAACAGGCTTAGAAGCTTCAGGACCAATATCACCTAGGCCTAAGACCGCTGTTCCGTTTGATATTACAGCTACTAGGTTCCCTTTGTTAGTGTATTTATAGACATCTTCCTTAGATTTTTCAATTTCCAAACACGGAATTGCTACACCTGGAGAATAAGCCAAAGCCAAATCTCTTTGAGTATCATAATTTTTTGTGGGAACTACTTCAATCTTCCCAGGTCTTGGCTTTGCGTGATAAACTAAAGCAGCCCTACGTTGTTGTTCATTTTGCATATTGCAATTTTATTTTAAACTAAATTTTTATGGGTTTGGGTTGTGACACAAATAATGAAAATATTCCACCAATGATGAGGAATACTCCCGCAAGTCGAATTATATTAATTGGATTTTGACCTAATAAATCATAAACAAAATATTGTACAGTAAAAATTTGAATGATCATAGGAACTACAATAAACATGTTAAAGATTCCCATATATACACCTGTTTTTCCTTTAGGAATTGAAGCTGCCAACATTTCATAGGGCATAGCCATCATAGAAGCCCATGTTATTCCTAGTCCAAACGAAAATAAATAAATCTGTGAGACAGGAATTCCATCCCCAAAAGGCAAAGTGAATAACAAATCTGTGTCATTGAGCAAAGGCATACATAATAATGCTGCACCGCCAATTGCTAAACTGACAAAATGCAGTCGCTTAGCGCCAAGCTTTCTGGCAATTGGGATCAATAGAAAGGCGATTGTAAAGCATATAATATTATAAGTACCATTCAAGTTTCCAGTTAAAATTTGTGCTTGATTAAAATAGGAAGTAGACTGGTCAAGAGTCCCGTATAAAGAAAGAGAAAGAGCTGAAGTCAGATACTGCCAATAACAAAACATCGCATACCAAGGAAAAAACATCACGGGAATGAGTTGTTTCATTGGTAAAGGCATCTCCTTGATTGCAATCACAATTTCTTTAAATGTTTTAACAATCAGATTCCCTTCCTTTTTCGCAGCTTTTATTTTTTCTAGTTCTTCTGGAGTGGGAGGATATTCTTTGGTAAATAATACCGAAATTAAAATGGTAATTATTGATGCTATTGCTCCTATCCCGAAAGCCCAATAGGTGTATACTGGGATTCCATTATCCATTTTATCGGCTAAGGCTAGTATTCCAAAAGAGACCAAGATCGCAGGAGTAAAGTTTGCGAGGGTTGTCCCTAATCCTGTGAAAAAACTCTGTACTAAAAAACCAAAGGAGAATTGCTTTTTTGGAAGCATATCAGAAATAAAAGCGCGGTAAGGTTCTAAGGCTATATTGTTTGCTGCATCCAAAATCCATAACAATCCTGCCGCCATCCAAATTGAACTGGAATAGGGCATGGCTACTAAAGCCAAACTAGCAATAACGGCTCCAAGAAGAAAAAAAGGTTTGCGGCGTCCAAATTTGGGAGACCAAGTTCCATCGCTTATCGCGCCTATAATAGGCTGAACAATCAAACCTGTAACTGGTCCTGCCAACCATAATAAAGGAAGTTCAGATTCTTCTGCTCCTAAATATTTATAGATAGCACTCATGTTACTTTGTTGCAAACCAAAACTAAATTGAACTCCAAAAAAGCCAAAGTTCATGGTTAAGATTTGCCAAAAATTCAACTGCTTTTTTTCCATTTTATTTCACTTTCGATTCTTCTGTAATAGGATTAACTTTAGTTTGAAGCCTGTTTACAATATACTCCCCTACAGCCTGTCCTTGAGCTACCCCTTCTTCTATTGCCATCATGTAGTGAATTCCGCCATATAATCTTGAAATAGCTGCCTCTTCTGAGGCATGAATGAATGAAGTATACTCTCTTTCTCCTAATCCATAGGCTACTTCTGTTGTATCAGTAAAACTAAAGCCCTCTCCGTATAGATCGGTGAGTGTTACTGCAGCAGCACGAGAAATTACAGAGTGACCGCTTGTATATTCTGGAAAGGGCGGTGTTTGTAACAATGGAAGCCATTCTTCATCATAGTGTTCATTGATGAGCGTCTCAGGTCTTACAATCAAAGTATTCCACTTTTCATCCCAACAACTAATAAAAGCATCAAATAACGCAATAGAGACATTAGTGTAAGCATTTATGGTCTCAACAAAGGAGCTTTTTGCTTGGCGGGTAGCTACAGCTGTAATTCCAATCCAATGCCCCCCTGGAGTTATTTTTTTTGTGGCAAACATTGCATGCCCTCTGTGATGCGTTACATAGGGATTACAATCCCAAAATTTGGCAATTTCTATCTGATTCTCATCCAAATTGTTTATTACCTCAAAAACTTCCCAAAGTTGTTTCTGAAATGGACTACCCTTAGTTAAATCAAAAGCTAAAGGGGGTTTAGGCGCAAATTGATTGGAGGAATCTAAAACCATCGTTCTTATTTCCTTCCAGTGAGGCTCAATCCCATCCATGTAATCTGGTGGGGTGGGTTTCCAAAATTGGTCTTTCTCTTGAATTGTATATTTAGGGAAAGTACGTGTCTGACTGTACATGTCTTTTGAAGCCCACTCTTTAATAGCATTTGCCGCTTGTACAGCATACTCTTTTGAAGCTTTATCTACACGTCTAGGTACTTTAATTGTCTTGATTTTTTTCGCAAAATCAAGTTCAAATTTCTCCATTTTATCTTCAGAGAAAATAAGGGCTTTCCCAACAATATTGAAGGTATAAATCGCGGCTAAATTGAAGTTAACGTTTTCATTCGTTGGAATGGGTAATGGAGTTAGTCCTTTTACTTGGCCCACCAAGGAATTAAATTCTTGAGGAGAGGCTTGTCTGACAACTTCATATGCAGCTATAGTTGGATATAAATAAACACGGGAAGCCACTGGAGGTGAAAAGATATCATACACCACTATATCCGTTAAGTTTTGCATGGCAGACTGAAAAAACTCTGGATTCTGAAGTTTCTCCTTATAGACCAAATCAGTCTCATCAGAAGAACAATTAAGTAATAGCAGGCATGTGATAAAAAATAAACATAAATTTATTTTCATTTCATTTGTATTTTGGGTTTGCTAATAATTAGTATTGAATAAACTTATTTAAATCTAAAAATTAAACTTTTACCGTCTCTCTAGCTAAAGTACTATTTTTCATTAAAAAGAAGCAAAGGAAACACTTCCGATTAAACTTTAATTGCATCCCTATCAAGTCTTACTTTTTCTCAAAAACCAGCAAACGATCTTGATTTTGTGTGACCAATATTAATTTTTTATTATTGGCTAGAGTGACCACTCCAATTTCCTTGGCATCTTTAAAAACATGAAATCCAGATTTTTGTGCTGGAGCAATATCCCATTTTCTGTTTTTATTATCCCAATTCATCAGGGTACCTTGAAAACCATCAAAATTCCCTTCAAAAGGAGGTCCACCAAAATCATTTCCGATTACAAAAATGGTGTTTTCACCCTCTTCATTAAGTGTTAAAAAATCGTTTATAGGACCTAGTTGAAGTGCCTCAGGTAATGGATTAATTCTAAATTGACCTTCTCCTAAGTTTTCCACCCATAGTGAAACATCTAAATTTGCTTGCAAGGACTCTTCTTTGGTTATAAATTCTTTCTCCCTATAATAATCAATATTTGCTTTTGAAAAAGCATGATACGAAGTGAATTCTTTTCTGAAATACGGGCTTTGCTGTGTTAAGTTATCCCAAAACTGAGCAGGATATTGATCCCATTCTCCTTTGCTATTCTGTTGGGAAGTAAAAATAAGCGGATCCACACTCCCATTACCATCGATATCCTTTGTTGAAATCAATAAAGGAGTCTCTGGTGTAATGTTGTACATATTATTTTTACCAAGGTTTCCTAAAAGGAAATCCGTGTCGCCATCTGAATCTATATCAATGGGCTCGATAGCACGCCATAATCCAAAAGCTTCCTCCAAAACTTTTGAAGATAAGACTTCAAATTTGCCAGAGGTATTCAAAAAAACAGAAATTGGACTGTATTCACCAACAATAATCAAATCGTAAAATCCATCTTGATTAATATCGGCCCACTGAGCATCTGTAACCAGTCCAAGCGCTGAAAGCTCGGGGAATACTTGTTCAGAAACCTCTTTAAAACGTCCATTATAATTTTTAAGTAAGTAGCTTGAATCAGAAAGTGGAAATGCTTTTGGTTTATTATGTCCTCCAATAAACAAGTCAACAAAACCGTCTTGATCGTAATCCATTGGGCGAACAACACAACCGTTAGAAGTTAGTTTAGGAAGCAAAGTCTTATCCCATTTAAAAATACCATTACCGTTATTTAACAACAATCGATCTTGATAAAACTCTGAATCTGCATCAAATTGGTTTCCTCCAGAAACTAAGTATAAATCAAGATCATTGTCATTATCAATATCAATTAAGGTCATGCTCTCAACTTCATAATTTTTATCATCAAGTACATTGAAAAGAGGGGTTGACTTAAATTGATTTGATTGGTTTTGAGTATAAATCACGGGGCTAAATCCTGCAGCACTTCCTACAATAAAATCTTCTTTTCCATCTCCATTTAGGTCTCCAATTGCAAGACAAGGTCCATTTTGTGACAGTTTGTGAGGTAAAAGACGTTGATTAAAAAAGTCTTGAACATTTTTTTCTTCGTGAACATATTCAATTCCATATTTGGTAGCAACTTCAGCGTAAGAATATTCCTTAGGTTCTTCTACAAATGGATAAGCAAGGTTTTGAATCGCTGTGGCTTCTTTGTGATAAATTATATGTCTTTGATTTAATGTTGGTCCTTCGAGGGTTGAAAAGCGACTATCTGGCCACAAGACTTCAATTGAAGAAACATTTTTATCTGATGGAATCCCAAAATATAATATTGGATCTATAGAAGACATATACCCTCTTGAAAGTTGCTGTTCGTGAAACTGAAAGGTTCCGTCATTGAAACGAACTACAACATTTGCACCCAAGGCATTGACGTTTTGTCTTGATCCTACTAACTTTACTTGCAAGTATTTGGTTTCAGGAGCTTTAGTGGTTAAATTATTTTTGAAGACAAAAGCCTTATCATTTATATTATTTACTACATAATCTAAATCTCCATCTAGATCAAGATCACTAAAAACAGCACCATTTGAAAAAGAAGGAATATTTAATCCCCATTTCTCCCCTATATCTTCAAAAGTTAAATCCCCATTATTTCGATATGCATAATTAGGAATTTTAATTATGGGAATAGAATCCAATAGTTTTGATACACTTATGTAAACTCCTTCGTTTAAACGGTAATTAGCAAAATCCATATCGGTAATGTCACGAGGGAATCCGTTGGTTATTAATAAATCTTTTTTTCCATCATAATCAACATCTGTAAATAAAGGTGACCAACTCCAATCTGTTTGATAAATCCCGGCATATTGTCCAATCTCTGTAAAAGGAAGCGCTGAACCATTGTTTTTGAATAACATATTGCGCATATGCTGATCTTGATAACCCCATTTTTTGTTCATCACGTTTTGAAAAAAAGAACTCTTTGCAATAGTTGTTTTTTTTCGTTCGTGACTTTCACCCAACATGTCTAGTGAAATTAAATCAGAATAGCCGTCGTTGTTAAAATCAGCAGCATCAGATCCCATAGAAAACTTACTTTGATGCAGCAAAGAATTGTCAATTTCATTTTTAAAGGTTCCATCTTTCTGATTGATGTAGAGCAGATCGTTAGTCAAATAATCATTGGTTACAAATAAATCTACCCATTGATCTTTATTGACATCTACGGGTGTTACACTAAGTCCATAGCCTTCGATAGTGATTCCGGCCTTGAGAGTGACATCGGTAAATCTTCCCTCTCCATTATTTTGATATAGTTTATCGTTGCTGACTGCAGACCCATCTGTTACTTTCTTTCTATAGTTTGTAGGTATACTTTCATTTTGTTCATTATTGACCACATAAAGGTCTAGATCACCATCCTTATCGTAATCAATAAATGTAGCTGCCATACTATTACCAGAATCATTTACACCATAAGCAGCCGCTTGTTCTAGAAAAGTTGGAACTCCTTTGTCATTAATTCCTTGGTTGATATAGAGTCTATTGGTTCGATTTTCCTTGTACATCGCAGCACAAACATAAATGTCCATTAAACCATCTGCATTTACGTCTGCTATAGCAATTCCAGTTGACCACAAATCTGTAGAGTTTAAATTTGAGTCCTCTGTAATATCATTAAAATTCAGCTCTCCCTTATTTAAGTAGAGTCTATTGGAAACCATGTTTCCGGTAAAGAACAAATCTGGAAGTCCATCATTGTTAAAATCAGAAACAGCGACACCTCCCCCATTAAAAATATATTCATTGGTTAGAATATTAAAGGAATCTGATTCAGTAATAAGATTGGTAAATGTGACTTGGGTTTCTTCAGAAGAGAGCCTACTGAATAAGGTTTCTCTTTGAGGAGTACAGGAGAAAATCAAATGAAGTAATAAGAAACTTATCGCATTATTTTTGTAGGACATTTTCATATTGAATTTAATCTAAAAAAAAAACCATGGGATAAATATACCCCATGGTCTTTTACTGTACAAGTTTAATAACTACTAGTAGTTAGGATCCTGTGTTAAAGTTGGCTCTCCTTCAACGAATGAACGATCAATTGCCTGTTGTGGAATTGGATAGTATTCGTTTTTAGGTGAAGTAAAAGATTTACCTTGAAGGTAGATACGGTATTGAGATTCTCTTGCAAGATAATCATTCAATACAGCTGCTTGAACACCCCATCTTTGTAAGTCAAAGAAACGGTGACCTTCCATAGCAAATTCAATACGTGTTTCCATTCTAACTGCAGTACGTGCAGTAGAAGCACTTGTCCAAGGACTAGTGTATTCACCTACATTGTAGTTTGCAGCTGGATTGGCAGTAGTTGTATATTCAGTACGTGTAGCTCCTTGAATTGCTTCAGGAACAAAACCTGCAGCATTAGCAGCACGTCTTCTGATATCATTTACTTGTGCTCTTGCATCTTCTAAACGACCTGCTTCAACATAAGCTTCAGCTAACCATAATTTCACCATAGATAATCTCATGATACGATAGTTGTTTGCTGTTAGGTTACCCCAACCACCTACACCAAAACCTTCTGGCTCAGCAACATGCTTTTTAGAGAAATAAGGTCCAGCGTAAGTAAGATCACGAACGTAATCTACTTGCATGATGTGGTGTCCTTTGTAAAGGATACCTGGACGCCCTACAGAGTGATCTAAACGTGGATCCACTGATGGGTTATCAATTGGCTCTCCAATATTTGCTCCATTAGGATTAGTGATATGATTTGTTTTCCAAGATCCGTCTAATAATGGTAAACCATTAGCATCTGTCTGATGAACATCAACCATATCTTGAGTTGCCTGCCAGAAACCACAACATCCCCAAGGAGAAATATATGGATGTGCAAGACCTACTCCCTTATTAGAGTTTTGATCATCTCCACTAGAAATAGCATATTGAATTTCAAAGATAGACTCCGAGTTGTTACGAGTAGCAACTAAGTGATTGTCTTCGTATTTAGCAACTAATGAAAAAGGACCGTTGTTTACGATATCTTCCATAACTGGAATTGCTGCTGAAATTTTACCAGCGTCTCCTGTGTACATGTGAGTTTTCGCTAAGAAAGCTTTCGCTGCCCAGCTAGTTGCTCTACCTACTTCAGCTTGTGTAGCAGGAAGTCCTGAGGCAGCTGCAGAAAAGTCAGCAATAATTTGATCCCAAATTTGACCTCCATTAGCAACTTTAGAACTCTCAACGTCATTTACATCATAAGCTGCTTCATCTACGTAAGCAGGGTTACGGAAGTGTAACTGAGCCTGTAAAGCGTGGAAACCTCTTAAAAAACGTGCTTCAGCGATAACTTGTGCCGAACGCGCTGCATCTAATGGATCATCTCCTTCTGCAGCTTCAGCTACAGCGTCAATTACCTCGTTAGCTCTAGCCATACCCCAATACACAGATCTCCACTTGTCTTTAATATGATCATTAAATGTAGTAAAGTCATATGCCTCAATAAATGAGTGCTCAGGCTGGTCACCAGCATCTGTTCCTTTCACAGCGTTGTCAGAAGCAATACTTCCAAAAATCCATCCGTGAATATCGTAGTACCATGTACCACCACCGTTCATACCTTGCCCTGAAAGGGTACGGTATGCGGCAATAAGTTTTCCTTCAACACCTTCGGCGTTATTTAGAGAAGGTCCCGCAATTTGGCCTAAAGGCTCTTTCAATAGAAAGTCATCATTACAGCTAGCTGTAATTGCAACTATTCCAATCGATGCGATTAATAATAATTTAAGTTTTTTCATTTTTCTTGATATTTAATATTAAAATAAATTAAGATTCAATCCTAAAATCACTGTTTTAGAAACCGGCATATATCCTCCATCAAAACCTAATGTGGTATCCGCACCTGTTTGAATTTCAGGATTAGTACCCGTATAATTAGTTATAGTAACTAAGTTTTGTCCTTGTAAGTAAACTTGACCACCTGTAATTCCAAGAGCATCTTTAATTGCATCTCCAAAAGTGTAAGTTAACTGTACATTTTTCAAACGGAAATAAGATCCGTCCTCGATTAAGTAACTAGAAGTTCTACTACTAACTTGGTCATTTGCATCCATGATTGGAGAGGTAGCATTTGGATTGGCAGCAGTCCACTGACTTCTTGGAGCCGATGGGTTGCTAGGTTGCCATGCATCTCTTAAAGCACGAACTGATCGGTTACCTTGGAACGTGTTAAAGTCAGCAAAATAACGTACATAGTTATACAAGTCGTTTCCTTGAGATCCGTTTCCGAATACATTCAAGTTTAAGTTCTTGTATGAAAGGTTCAAATTGATCCCATATACAAAGTCAGGGTGTGGATTACCAATTTGTGTACGGTCATCATCATTGATTTGACCATCATTGTTCACATCAGTAATTTTAAATTTCCCAGGAGCATTGTATGCACCGTAAGCTGGCCAAGCATCTGCTTCAGCTTGCGTTTGGAAAATCCCTTCTGTTTGGAATCCATAGAACATTGAAATTGGAGATCCTACTTCTGTAATAGAAACTGCAGGTACACGAGAGTTGAATCCAAAAATAGGAGTACCAAACTCATCTAACTTGATGATCTCATTTTTGTATTGAGAAAGGTTTGCACCAATACTGTATCCAAAGTCACCTTTTTGATCACTAAAGTTAAGTCCAATATCAAATCCTGTATTTAACATCTCTCCAATGTTAAGTGCTGGAGCTCCTCCATCACCTGCTCCATATGCAATAGGAACATTTAATAATAGGTCTGTTGTTCTTCTATTCCAAAGATCAAACTCTATTGACAATTTACGGTCTAACATAGAAGCATCAAATCCAATGTTGTTTGAAGTTGTTGTTTCCCACTTCGCATTCGGGTTACCGTATGTTGCAGCGTTATATCCTGGTGTTGCAGAAGTTGCGTTACCATCAATTGGATAAGAGGAATTAAATGAAGTTGACTGGTATGAAGTATAAGCGTTGTAGTCTCCAATTTCTTGGTTACCCGTTTGACCCCATCCGTAACGTAATTTTAAGTCATCAATAAAAGTAAGACCGCTCATGAAGTCTTCCTCTGAGATTCTCCATCCTAAACTAAAGGCTGGGAATACTGCACTTGCAGTAGCCGCTTTAAATCGAGAAGATGCATCATTACGTACAATTACCTGTGCTAAATACTTATCACCGTAACCGTAGTTTAACTTAGCAAACTGTGACCATAAAGCATAGTCAATTTGAGAAAACCCGTAGTTAGAAGACGTTCCTTGGTTACCAGCACTTAAATAGCTAATAATTCCAGTTGTTTCAAATGGGAAACGCTGTCTTCCAGCTCCAAACTCTTCTCCAAATGCTTCAATAGCTTCCACTCCAACTAGAGCTTCTACTTTGTGAATGTCATTGAATGTTTCTTTGTATCCAATTGTATTTGTGAAGTTCCACTGATACGATTGTTGGAATAAAGAAGTAGAACCATTGATGAAGTTTCCTTCAACATATTCCGGCTGTGGACGTCCAATATATAGACCTCTTCTACCTACTACATCAAAACCAAATGTTGATTTAGCAGTAATTTTATCTGCAATTCTCATTTCAGCAAATACACTACCGAAAGCTCTAAAACGCTTACTTCTGTCATCTTGGTTTCTGAATAGAGTAGCATAAGGGTTGTAGTTGTTCCCTAAGTTCAAACCTCTTGATCCTGCAAAGTTTCCTGCAATATCATAAACAGGTAATAATGGGTGGTGCTTGTACGATACTGATACCGCATTTTGCTCACCATTGTTACCGTATCCACCTTTTCTGTTGTCTAAAGAAAGAGTAAAGTTCTCTCCAATCGTTAAACGGTCACCTAAGGTTTTCGTGGACGAATTCAAACGAATCGATGCTCTCTCATAACCAACAAATTGTACTGGTGAATCTTGAGAGAAATAGTTTGCAGTAAATGCATACTGAGATGATTCTGTTGCTCCACTTGCCTGAATTTGGTGGCTAGTGATAGGTGCATTTGAACGAGTTACTTCATCCCACCAGTTGGTATCAGCTGATTTAGTAATCGCATAGATATTGTCTGGTGTTAATGAATATAAAGACTCATTTGCAGTTGATGCTCCACTAGGAAATACATAGTTAGGAATAGATACTCCAGGATTTTCTGGTGTTCCTGAAAAAGCATATTGACCATGTGAAGGAGTTTTCCCTGCATAGTAATCTGCTAAATATAAGTACTCTCCAAGTCCTTGTGCATCCAATGCTTCTACGTCAGCACCTGTATTTTGCCATCCGTAGTAAGAATTGTAAGAAATTTGAGATTGTCCAACTTTACCTTTTTTGGTAGTGATAATGATTACCCCGTTTGATGCACGTGCTCCATAAATAGAAGCTGCAGAAGCATCTTTCAATATCTGTAAAGACTCGATATCATTCGGGTTAAGGTTTCCTTGCGATTGTGAAGGAACCCCATCAATAATGTAAAGAGGGTTGTTGTTTCCAATAGTACCAAATCCACGAATACGAACAGTTGCTTCCCCACCAGGAGTTGCATCGTTAATAATGGAGATACCTGAAGCACGACCTTGAAGTTGTTGTGAAAAAGTTGTTGCAGGAACCGCCAAAAGCTCATCTGCTTCTACCGTAGTTACCGCACCTGTAATTTCACGCTTAGATTGTGTTCCATAACCTGTAGTTACAATTACTTCATCAAGTAAATTTCCTAAAGCTAAGGCTATCGTAATTTGATCACCATCTACAGTAGCTTCTTGAGTAGTATAACCAACGAAGGAAACCACAAGAACATCTCCTTGTGAAGCTTCTATGGAAAAATTACCATCAAAGTCTGAAGTAGCAAAACTGTTTGTACCTTTTACCAGAATAGTTGCCCCTGGTAAAGGACCGTCGTCGCTCGTTACTGTACCAGTAACATTCTGAGCATAAATTCCAGCTGACAACATAAAAGCCATCAAATACAGGAACTTTTTAAAGAACTCTTTTTTCATTATAGAATAGTTAGTTAAAATATAGTTAATAATTCAATAAACAAGTTTAACAATAGTTTCTGTAAGTTCTTAAGGTTTTGTTAAAAATGTGTAATATTGTTTACTAAATCGATTTAGTAGCCTTGCATAATTAAACACAACAATCTTATTTATCAAATTCCTGAAGTATGAAGATAACACTTAAAGAAATAGCTAAACAATTAAATGTTTCGCCTACTACAGTATCAAAAGCACTTCAAGACTATCCAGATATAAGTGCTGAGACCAAGAAAAAAATAAAGAAGTATGCAAAGCAGGTTGGCTATACACCCAGTATCCAAGCAGCTTACCTCAGAACACAAAAGACAAGAATAGTAGGTATCATTGTGCCGAACTTTATAGACTATTTCTACAACGGACTTATTGAAGGAGTAATCGAAAAAGCCTCAAAAAATGGATATCTAGTGGTGATACTTCAATCAGGTGATAGTCAAAAAAAGGAGAAAAAAATGGTGAACCGTCTGTTACACCAACAAGTTGATGGTATTTTTATTTCCTTAGCCAGAGATACAATAAATTATGATCATCTAAATAAAATTATTGAAAGCAAAACCTCTTTAATGCTATTTGATAACACCGCGAAGTCTATAAATTGCAATAAAATAAGCTTTGATGAAAGAAATGAGAGCTTTGTTGCAACAGAACACTTAATTAAAAGTGGTTGTGAAAAAATTATGTTTTTTAGAGATAGTCTAGTTTCCCAAAAATCTATTGATCAATTTATTGGATATCGAAAGGCACTAGATCAATACAATATCCCTTTTGAAAAAAAGTATGTTCATATAACTGAAAACAAGATGGATGATGATGCTTATAAATTTATAAAGGCTCTGTACAACTCAAAAAGTGAAATTGAAGGTATATTTATTCCCAATCATGCTATTTCCTTGGGTGTAATAAAGTTTTTTAATGAACAAAAAACAGCCTATCACGACAAAGTAAAAATTGTGAGCTATAGTTCCTTAAATGATCAACATTGGGGTCATTCAAACTTAAAATTAATCAAGTTGAATGGGAAAAAAATGGGTGGGAAAATTATTAAATCATTTTTGAATGAACAAAGTCTTTTGAAAATGAAACTTCCCTTAACTTTCTCCACAGAACTTTTAAAATCAAAATAAAACATAACCAACTTGCAATAAAAAAACCACAGTGAAAGAGTTCACTGTGGTTTTGGTTATCATTAACTCAAATACTACTAGTAGTTAGGATCCTGGGTTAAAGTAGGCTCCCCTTCCTTAAATGATCTTTCAATCGCATAGCTTGGAATAGGGTAGAATTCGTTTTTAGGAGACGAAAACTGTTTCCCCTGTAAGTAAACTCTGTATTTAGATTCTCTCAAAAGGTAATCATTGAGTACTTCAGATTGGACACCCCATCTTTGAAGATCAAAAAATCGATTTCCTTCCATTGCAGTTTCCAAACGCATTTCATATCGTACAGCTCTTCTTGCTATGGCAGCATCTGTCCAAGCAGCAGTATACTCTTTTACGTTATAATTTGCAGCAGGATTTGCAGTGGTAGTATATTCAGATCGAGTCGCACCTTGAATTGCTTCTGGAACGAAACCATCAGGATTAGCGGCTCTAAGTCTCAGTCGGTTCACCAAAGCTCTAGCTTCTTCAAGCTTTCCTAATTCCACTTTTGCTTCAGCTGCCCATAGTATTACATGGCCCAATCGCATTATTCTAAAATTATTTGCGGTCAGATTTCCCCAGCCACCAACTCCAAAACCTTCTGGTTCTGCAACATGTTTTTTAGAAAAATAAGGTCCAGCATAAGTTAAGTCTCGAATATAATCCACTTGCATAATATGAAACCCTTTGTAAAGAATTCCAGGACGTCCAAGGGTATGATCCAATCGAGGATCAACGGATGGATCGCCAATAGGCTTTCCAATCTCATCTCCTGTTGGATTAGTAATATGGTTTGTTTTCCATGATTCATCAAGTAGAGGTAAGCCATTTGCATCCGTTTGAAAAAAGTCTACCAGATCTTGTGGAGCTTGTAAAAACCCACAACATCCCCAAGGTGAAATATAAGGATGAGCTAATCCAATCTCTTTATTTGATGAATTATCATTTGAACTTGAAATTGCATACTGAATTTCAAAAATAGACTCACTATTGTTTCGAGTCGCAACTAAATAATTATCTTCAAATTTTGCTGCAAGAGTGAAAGGTCCATTATTGATTATATCATCTAAAATTGGTTCAGCTCCAGACCAATCTCCTTGATAGATTTTCGCTTTAGCTAGATAAGCTTTGGCTGCCCAACTAGAAGCTCTTCCTATCTCCGATTGAGTAGAAGGAAGTGCTGCTGCTGCATCTGAAAAATCTTGTTCAATCTGAGTCCATATTTTTCCTGTATTTGGAACCTTAGAGGCGTCTAAATCTTCAAGACTAAAGTTAGCCTCCCCAACAAACTTAGGATTTCTATACATTTTTTGCATTTCAAAGTGCTGCCATGCTCTAATAAATTTCGCTTCTGCTATAATCTGAGTTTTTCTTGTAGCACTCAAATCTTCAGCAGCTTCTGCACTTAGAATTACATCATTGGCTCTAGCCACTCCCCAATATCCCGATCTCCACTTATCTCTGTTATGTACATTGAAAGTATTAAAGTCATAGGTTTCTATAAAAGAGTGTTCTGGTTGATCTCCCGCATCTGTTCCCTTTAGAGCATTATCAGATGAGATTGCACCGAAAATCCAAGACCAAGTAGAATAATACCAAGTTCCAGCATCATCCAAACCATATCCTTGTAAAGTTCTGTAAGCTGAAATCAGTTTACCCTCGACTCCATCTGCATTATTTAAAGCAGGTCCTGAAAGAGAGGCTTGTGGCTCTTTCGTCAAAAATTCATCACTACACCCGACCACAAATAGTGCAAGGGTTAGGGATGCCACAAAAAACATTTTTAAATTTTTCATTTTTCTAGTTTTTTAATTTTAAAATAAAGACAGGTTTATCCCAACCGTGAATGTTTTAGAAACTGGCATAAATCCTCCATCATACCCCAACTGAATGTCATTTCCAGTTTGTATCTCAGGATTTAATCCTGTATAATTTGTAAATGTAAACAGGTTCTGTCCCTGAATATATATTTGCCCTCCTGAGATTCCCAAGGTGTTGTTTACAACATCGTCAAAAGTATAGGTCAACTGTATATTTCTAATTCTGAAATACGAAGCATCCTCAATCAGGTAGGTAGAAGTTCTACTACTGATTTGATCATTTGCATCAGGAATTGGAGAGGTTGCATTTGGATTGGCAGCCGTCCATTGACTTGTAGGAGCCGACGGATTACTAGGTTGCCAAGCATCTCTCAATGCGCGCACAGATCGATTCCCTTGGAATGTATTAAAATCAGCAAAGTATCTTACATAATTATAAACATCATTTCCTTCTACTCCGTTCCCAAAGACATTAAGGTTCAAGTTTCTATACTTAAGATTTAAATTGATACCGTACACAAAATCAGGGTGAGGATTTCCGATTATTGTTCGGTCATCATCATTAATTTCTCCATCATTATTTATGTCGGCATATCTAAATTTACCCGGAGCATTATAACCTGTAGTTCCATAAGGAGCCCATGCGTCTGCTTCAGCTTGGGATTGAAAAATTCCTTCTACTTTAAATCCATAAATGGAAGAAATCGGGTCTCCAACAGCAGTTCTTGTCAACGCAGGAACTCTTCGGTTGGTTCCAAAAATAGGAGTATCAAACTCATCCAATTTTCTAACTTCATTTTTGTAAGCAGAAATATTTCCTCCAATTGTTAAGCTTATATCATCATTAATTTCATGAATCCAATCCATGGCAAAGTCAATCCCTTTATTGTACATTTCACCAATGTTTACTGCTGGTGCTCCTGCATCTCCAGCAGAAAATACTACAGGAATGGTAAGTAATAAATCGGTAGTTGTTCTATTCCATACATCAAATTCTATGAATAAGGCTTGATCAAAGAGAAGTGCGTCAAAACCAAGGTTATTGGAAATAGTTGCTTCCCACTTTGCTCCGGGGTTTCCAAACTGTCCTGGATCATAACCCAATGCAGGTTCTGATGCGCTCCCGTCAATTGGATACCCTGAGTTATAAGAAGTAGATCTAAATTGAGTAAAAGCGTTGTAATCTCCAATCTCTTGGTTTCCTGTTTTACCCCAACCGTATCTAAATTTCAGATCAGTTATCCAAGAAATTCCTGACATAAAATCCTCTTCAGACATTCTCCATCCCACACTAAAGGCAGGAAACAAAGCACTATTAGTTGCTTGCTTAAATCTAGACGAGGCATCATTTCTGACGGTAACTTGAGCTAAATATTTATCATTGTAATTGTAATTAGCTTGGCCGAATTGCGACCATAAGGAAAAATCTTGAAAAATATTTCCGAAATTGGAAGAAGTTCCTTGATTTCCTAAATCTAAATAACTAATTATTGGAGTTGTTTCGAAAGGAAAACGCTGTCTACCCGCACCAAAAAACTCACCAAATCCTTCAATAGCTTCTACTCCAACATAAGCTTTCACATTATGATCATCAGCAAAGGTTCTTTCCCAAGAGAGTGTGTTGGTCCATGTCCACTGATACTCCCATGAGTGAGCACTAGTCTGTGAATTAATGAAATTACCCTCAACATATTCTGGCTGAGGTCTTCCAATATCTAATGATCTTCTATTTTGAATATTGACTCCAAAACTCGATTTTAATTTAAAATCATCTGCAATTACTGCCTCTGCATATACATTACCAAAAACTCTACTTCGTCTTGCTCGGTCATCTTGATTTCTAAAAAGAGTAGCATATGGATTGAAATTATTTCCTAAGTTCAAACCACGAGAACCCGCAAAATTTCCAGCAATATCACGTATAGGTAATAAAGGGTGATGCTTATATGAAACAGAAACTGCATTTTGTTCACCATCATTTTGATATCCTCCTTTACGATTGTCTAATGAAACAGTAAAGTTTTCTCCTACTGTCAAGCGGTCATTTAAGGTCTTAGTTGAAGAATTCAAACGTATGGAAGCACGCTGATAACCTACAAAGTGCACTACTGCATCTTGACTAAAGAAATTAGCAGTAAAAGCATATTGAGATTTTTCGGTTGCTGCACTCGCATCTATTTGATGGCTATACAAGGGAGCGTTAGAGCGAGTTACTTCCTCCCACCAATTTGTATCCGCAGCTCTTGTTATCGCATAAATATTAGACGGAGTTAGTGAATATAAAGATTCATCCACACTGTTTGCACCACTTGGGAATACATAGTTTGGAATAGAAATTTGTGGATTCTCAGGAGTTCCACTAAACCCATACTGACCATGAGAAGGTGTTTTTCCAGCATAATAATCTGCTAAGTATAGGTATTCTCCTAATCCTCGTGCATCCAAAGCTTCAACATCTTCAGCTGTATTTTGCCAGCCATAATAAGAACTATAGCTTATTCTTGGTTCTCCTATTTTTCCTTTTTTGGTGGTGATTATGATTACACCATTCGCTGCACGAGAACCATAAATCGAAGCAGAAGAAGCGTCTTTCAATATTTGAAAAGACTCAATATCCCCTGGATTTAAATTCCCTTGATTTTGAGAGGGAACTCCATCTATAATATAGAGAGGATTGTTATTCCCTGTAGTTCCAAAACCACGAATACGAACGGTTGCTTCCCCTCCAGGAGTTGCATCACTTACAACACTTATTCCAGAAGCCCTTCCTTGCATTTGCTGAGAAAAAGTGGTCGCAGGTACTGAAGCCAAATCATCAGCTTCAATAGTGGATACCGCTCCTGTAATATCACGTTTAGACTGTGTTCCATACCCTGTGGTTACCACTACTTCATCAAGTACATTCCCTAATTCTAGAGATATTGTAATTTGATCACCGTTTACCGTGGCTTCTTGAGTAGTATATCCAACGAAGGAAACCACAAGCACATCGCCTTGTGATGCTTCTATGGAGAAATTACCGTCAAAGTCGGAAGTTGCAAAACTGTTAGTACCTTTTACTAGGATTGTTGCTCCTGGTAATGGACCATCGTCGCTTGTTACTGTTCCAGTAACATTCTGTGCATAAATTCCTGCTGATAACATAAGTGTTAATAGAAGCAAGAATCGTTTAAAGAACTCTTTTTTCATTCTTAATTAGTTAAGTTAGTTAGTTGATTTGAGATATTATTCAGAACAAGTTTAACTCCTTTTTTTAAGAAAATTTTAATATTTTAGACAGAACACGCCAAAAAGTAACCGAAAAGGTTTTCGGTGCCCCATAACTTAACCTAATAATGAAACTAACCCTAAAAGATATTGCCCAAGCATTGGGTATTTCTGTTGCCACAGTATCTAAAGCCCTCAAAAACTATAGTGATGTGAGCCCTGCTACTAAAAAAAGAGTGGAGAACTATGTTCAAAAAGTAAAGTTCAAGCCTAACGCTCAAGCTTCGTTTTTAAGAACCCAAAAAACAAATTTAGTAGGAGTTATCTTACCTGAATTAAGTCATGATTTTTTCAATGAAGTATTAAAAGGGATCGTTTTAGAGGCAGAAAAAAATAAGTATCAAGTTTTAGTATTTTGTTCTGAAGAGTCCTATGAGAAAGAAGTGCTTCAGGTCAACGAACTACTGCAACGAAATGTTGATGGAATTTTTTTGTCTATTTCTATGAAAACCTATGAATACGGTCATTTAAAAGAAGTTCAAGAACAAGAAATTCCACTAATTTTATTTGATCGGATTGCCAAATCTGTTCCTTCTTTTAGAGTCATCATTGATGATCAAAAAGCAGCATTTCAAGCTACTGAGCACTTGATTCATCAAGGATGTAAAAACATTGCTCATTTTAGAGGCAACTTAATCCCGCAAATGTCCATTGATCGGTTCATCGGATATAAAAAAGCACTCAAACAATATGAAATTCCCTTTCGTCAAGAATGGTGTATTGTATGTGAAGAGGATAGTTTTAAAAATGGTCGAGAAAATGCAAAAAAACTTATGAAAATTGCTCCTCAAATTGATGGTTTATTCTCAATCACTGATCGCACTGCAATTGGGGCTGTAAATCATTTTAAAAATATTGGACTAAAAGTTCCAGAAGATATTGCAGTTATTGGGTTTAGTAATTGGAAGATATCTGCTTTAACCTCCCCTAAACTAAGTAGTGTTGAACAAAATGGTTTTCTGATGGGGAATAGGGTAATTGAGGTATTCATAAAAATCCTTGAGAACAACGGTACCATAAACGAAGCATTTACAACCACCACTATTCCAACAGCATTGTGTCTCAGAGAATCCTCTAATAAGATAAAAACTTAATGTTTCGTTCTAATCCTGAAAACTTAGCACGTTTTACAGCGCTTTTTTGAAAAACTCGTTTAAAGGTTTCTTCAGTCAATTCATGCCACTCTTTTGAAGTGAAGTCCAAGAGCTCCTTTTTGGGCATAAAAGCTGTTTCTTGATGAGGGGTCGCAAATCGATTCCAAGGACAAACTGTTTGGCAGATATCACAACCAAAAGCCCATCCTTCCATCTTATCTCTAAATGTATCAGGAATGGCCTCTTTTAGTTCTATGGTTGCATATGAAATACATTTACTACCATCAATTTGATAAGGGGCAGTAAGTGCTTCGGTTGGACAGGCATCCAAGCAGGCCGTACAACTACCGCAATGATCTGCAACTGGGAGGTCGTATTCTAGCTCAAGGTCGATAATCAGTTCTGCAATAAAGAAAAATGAACCTACTTGTTTTGAAATCAAATTGGTGTTTTTTCCTACCCAGCCCAATCCAGCTTTGCTTGCCCAAGCCTTATCCATCACCGGTGCTGAATCCACAAAAACTCGGCCGTCAATTTCCCCAATTTCCTCACGAAGAAGGAACATCAATTGAGTTAGTTTCTCTTTTATGACGGTATGATAATCTTGGCCATATGCATAGGTGGAAATTTTAGGAGCCTCAGGATCACTCTGTTTTTCTTCGGTATGATAATTTAGCAATAGAGAAACAACACTTTTTGCTCCTGGAACTAAGACTGTTGGATCAAGTCGTTTGTCAAAATGGTTTTCCATATAAGACATTTTCCCATGTCTCCCTTCTTGAAGCCATTGTTCTAATTTAGGTGCCTCTTCTTGTAGAAAACCTGCCTTTGCAATTCCACAAGAAAGAAATCCTAAGCCCTTGGCTTTTTCTTTTATTATTTTAGAATATTTTGCTTTTTGATCAAGCATTAAATAAGAAGCTATTAAAACAGTCCGCCTTGATTTCCTTTAATTCGCCCCAAATGTTTATAGGCTAATTCCGTGACTTCTCGCCCTCTAGGTGTTCGAACAATAAAGCCTTGTTGTATTAAAAAAGGCTCGTATACTTCTTCTATGGTTTCTCCGTTTTCGGAAACGGCTGTTGCTAGAGTGGTAATCCCTACAGGGCCTCCTTTAAACTTGTCAATAAGAGTGGTTAAAATTTTATTGTCCATTTCATCCAAACCATGGGCATCTACCTGTAAAGCTTTTAAGGCAAATTGGGTGATTTTCATGTCGATAGTACCATTCCCTTTAATTTGAGCAAAATCACGAACACGACGCAACAGCGCATTAGAAATTCTCGGTGTTCCTCTACTTCGTCCTGCAATTTCAATCGCCGCTTCTTGATCAATAGGTACATTAAGTATTTCTGAACTCCTCTCTACAATGGTAGAAAGTAATTCTGTAGAATAATATTCCAATCGGTTACTAATTCCAAAACGAGCCCGCATTGGAGCCGTTAAAAGTCCAGAACGAGTTGTGGCTCCCACCAAAGTGAACGGCTCCAAATTAATCTGAACTGTTCGTGCATTAGGTCCAGATTCAATCATGATATCAATCTTATAATCTTCCATTGCAGAATACAAATATTCTTCTACAATAGGACTCAGACGGTGAATCTCATCGATAAATAATATATCTCTAGGCTGAAGGTTGGTTAGTAAACCTGCCAGGTCTCCAGGCTTGTCCAATACAGGTCCAGAGGTGAGTTTGATACCTACTTGTAATTCATTGGCTAAAATATGGGCCAAGGTGGTCTTTCCCAAACCAGGAGGACCGTGAAACAAGGTGTGATCTAAAGCCTCATCTCGTTGCCTTGCCGCTTCTACAAAAACTTTTAAGTTTTCTAAAATTGCATCTTGACCAGCAAAATCGCCAAAACTCAATGGCCTTAACGCACGGTCTATGTCTTGCTCCTCTGGAGTAAAATGCTCATTAGTAGGGTCTAGATTTTCATTCATTCTTTCAAAGATACTCCATTCTTACCGAAAAATGAATCTTCCTTTAATCGACCTACTTCTAAAAACATTTTTCTAAATCTTAATTAAATAAATGCAAGTAGTGATGTTAAAATAATCTATGTCTTCACATATTTTTAAAAAGGGAGGAAACAAAAGCGCCTTATTCACTGGAGTGAATAAGGCGCTGTTCATTATAAGAATAATTACTAATGTTGTAATTCCTCTTCACCCTCTTTTAAGGGAATATGTTGTGGGATATAGTCTTCTTCAGAACCCGGCTTTGAGTAGTCATAAGCCCAACGGTGAACATGAGGAATCTCTCCTGGCCAATTACCGTGCATATGTTCTACAGGCGCAGTCCATTCCAAGGTATTGGATTTCCAAGGGTTCATTTCTGCTTCTTTACCATAGAACATACTGTGAATGAAGTTATACAAAAACACTAACTGCGCTGCACCTGCAACTAAAGCAAACACAGTAATTAGCACATTAATATCAGCTAAATCGTCAAAATAAGGGAAAGCTGTATTTGTGTAGTAACGTCTTGGTAAACCTGCCATTCCAATAAAGTGCATAGGGAAGAAAACACCATAAGCACAAACAGCTGTTACCCAAAAATGAAAATATCCTAAGTTTTTGTTCATCATACGTCCAAACATTTTTGGGAACCAATGATATACACCAGCAAACAAACCATATAATGCTGAAATACCCATTACCAAGTGGAAGTGTGCCACTACAAAATAAGTATCGTGAACATTAATATCTAATGTACTATCTCCTAAAATAATACCCGTTAAACCTCCGGTGATAAAGGTAGAAACCAAACCAATAGAAAAGAGCATTGCTGGGTTCAATTGAAGGTTCCCTTTCCATAGGGTTGTAATATAATTAAACGCTTTTACAGCCGAGGGAATGGCTATCAATAGGGTTGTGAAAGTAAATACAGATCCTAAGAAAGGATTCATACCTGAAATAAACATATGGTGTCCCCAAACAATAGTAGACAAAAATGCAATTGCTAAAATTGAGGCAACCATTGCTCTGTAGCCAAAAATTGGTTTACGTGCATTTGTTGCTATAATTTCTGAAGTAATTCCTAAGGCGGGTAAGAGTACAATATATACCTCCGGGTGACCTAGGAACCAAAATAAGTGTTCATATAATACAGGAGACCCCCCTTGATAATGCAAGACCTCTCCTTGAATAAAAATATCTGACAGGAAAAAAGAAGTTCCAAAGCTTCTATCCATAATCAAAAGCAAGGCTGCAGACAACAAAACAGGGAAGGATACTACACCAATAATCGCCGTAACAAAGAATGCCCAAATTGTTAAAGGCAAACGAGTCATGCTCATTCCTTTAGTTCTAAGATTGATTACAGTAACGATGTAATTTAGAGATCCTAACAATGAAGAAGCAATAAAAATTGCCATTGATACTAGCCATAAGGTCATTCCAGTTCCAGAACCGGGTTGTGCTTGAGGTAAAGCACTTAATGGAGGATAAATCGTCCAACCTGCAGCTGCAGGACCAGCTTCAACAAAAAGTGAAAAAACCATGATTACACTTGACAGAAAAAACAGCCAAAAAGAAATCATATTTAAAAAACCTGATGCCATATCACGTGCTCCAATTTGCAACGGAATAAGGAGATTACTAAAAGTACCACTCAAACCTGCAGTCAATACGAAAAAGACCATAATGGTTCCGTGAATAGTAACTAGAGCTAAATAGACATTTGGATCCATAACACCATCTGGTGCCCACTTTCCAAGAAGTACTTCAAAAATCCCAAAAGGTTGTTCTGGCCAAGCCAGTTGTAAACGAAATAAAAGAGACATGGCGATACCAATAATCCCCATGAATAAACCTGTAATCAAATACTGTTTTGAGATCATTTTGTGATCTTGACTAAAAACATATTTAGTTACAAAGGTTTCTTTGTGATGATGCCCGTGATCCTCTTCGTGTACTTGCGCTGCTGCTGTTGACATATCTATAATTTTTAAGTTTTAATCTATTGAATAACTTCTGCAAAGGTTTGTTGCTCAGCAATCCATTTCGCGTAATCTTTTTCTGATTCTACTATTATTTTCATCTGCATATTGTAGTGTGATGCACCACATATCTTATTGCACAATAAAAGATAATCAAATTCGTATGGATCTAAAGCAGTATCGCCACTGGCAACTAACTCTTTACTTTTTTCCATTCTGATTTTGTTAATCTTCTTAACCTTAGCAATCATTTCTGGATTTAATCGCATCTCCTCCGTAGTAGTTTTCGGTGTAAATGCAAATTCAGTAATCATCCCTGGAACACAATTCATTTGAGCTCTAAAGTGAGGCATATAAGCAGAGTGTAAAACATCTTGAGAACGCATTTTAAAAATCACCTCTCTGCCTACTGGCAAATGCAATTCTTGAACAATAATATCATCAAAACCATTAGGATCAGTTGCATCAATACCCACTAAATTCTTACCGTCAAAGTCTTGAAGGAAACGTACATTCGCATCTCCTAAAACTCCATCTTCTCCTGCATAACGTGCTTTCCAATTAAACTGCTGAGCATATAACTCAACAACCAAAGCCTCGTCATTTTCTTCAACAGTCATGATATCTGTCCATGTATAAAGACCATACAATATAAGCCCTGCTAAAGTAATCACAGGAATAATAGTCCATATCATTTCTAATTTATCATTGTCTGCATAGAACAATGCTTTCTTGCCTTTCTCACCGCGATATTTGTATGAAAAATAGTGAAGTAACGCCTGAGTAATAGTTTGAACAAAGAAAATCAATGCAAAAGAAATCCACATCAATTGATCATAATCTCCTCCATGTTCTGAAGCTGCCTCTGGTAATAAAACATCACTGTATGCCCAGAAAGAGTATAGCGTTAAAACATAAATGAAAATTAGGAAAGCAAACATTAGCTTTCCATTCAGGTCATTATCCTTGTCATTTGCTACTTGTGTATTCACTTTCTTTTCTTGCGATAGCTCAAAAATCTTTGTGATTTGCCATAGCGCAATAGCGATTAAAACAAGAACAGAAAATATCAATAAAACATTCATTTATCTTTTCGATTAAATTTTTTAATAATGAAAACGCTCACTTTCACCCATGTAAGGATCACCTTTAGCCAATAAAGGTGCTTTTGTTAACTCTTTGAATACTACAAATATGAATAGACCCAAGAAGAACAAAAATCCTCCTATTTCAGCAGCGCCAATAAACCACTGGTCTCCAACAGCTGAGGGCATAATCATATTAAATACATCCATATAATGGCCTAAAATAATTACAATACCGGCCATAACGATAAAGTAATTGATTCGTTTGTAATCACTATTCATCAAAATCAAAAGAGGGAAAACAAAATTCATCACTACCATACCAAAGAAGGGTAAGTTATAATCTTCAATACGGGTAATAAAATAAGTTACCTCTTCTGGAATATTAGAATACCAGATCAACATAAATTGTGAAAACCACAGATAGGTCCAAAAGACACTTATCCCAAACATGAATTTTCCTAAATCGTGAATATGAGAATCATTCACAAATTCCAAATATCCTTTTGACTTTAGATATATTGTAACTAATGCAATTGTAGTAATTCCAGAAACAAACATACTCGCGAATACATACCATCCGAATAATGTACTGAACCAGTGTGGATCAATAGACATAATCCAATCCCATGACATTATAGATTCTGTTACGATATAGAAAACTAAAAATGCAGCCGAAATTCTAAAATTCTTTTTGTGATTAGAGATATCTGTAGCTTCGTCTTGAGCAAGTGAAAATTTTCTAGAAAAATAGCGGTACAATGACCATCCCGATAAAAAGAAAACAGCACGTACCAAGAAAAAGGGAAGGTTTAAAAAACCTGTTTTTCCTGCAATTAGCTTGTCGTGAGCGACTACCTCTGGATCCATCCAAATAAACAAATGGTTAAAATGCATTCCTGATAAAGCGAGGATAACAATGACAATTATTCCGCCTGGAAGAAGATATCCTGTGATTCCCTCCATGACTCGGAACAAGACAGGAGACCAACCTGCTTGAGCAGCTCGTTGAATACCATAAAAGGCTAAAACACCAAGTGAAATCATGAAAAAGAAAAAAGCAGCTACATAAAGTGCGGCCCAAGGCTTATTGCTTAATTGATGAAAAAGATGCTCATCATGGCTAGCGTCATGACCTTCTTCATGTGTTGCAGCTCCATGATCTTGAGAAGCAAGCTGATGATTCTCTGAAGAAGCATGTGTTGTATCTTCAGCATGACTCTCTGTAGAAGTTTCATGTGATTCTCCATGTCCATCACCGTGGCTTGAAGCCACCATAGCTTTTGCTTCCTCAATGGTAGCTGGCGAAGTTAAAAAACCATACGTTAGTCCCAAGAAACCTACAATCATAAAGACAATTGATAAGTTTCTAAGTTTATTTGGAAAGGTATACATCATTCGAATTCCTTAATATTATTTAACAAGCTTACTTCTTAATTCCATTACATGTTGAGCAATTTGCCAACGCTCTTCAGCATTAACTTGACCAGCATGAGATCCCATTGCATTTTTACCATACATCAATACATGATAAATACTCCCTGGGGTAATTTCTCTGTCGGCATAACTCGGAACTCCTAAAAATTTCTCTCTAGTCATTAAAATTCCTTGTCCATCGCCTTTATTTCCATGACAAACTGCACAATAAATACCATATAGTTCTTTACCATTTGCTTGGTTTGCATCAGTGATTTCAATAGTAGAATTCAAATTTGCTTTTGCAGCTTCATATCCTTCATTCGTGTCAGGATAGTCATAAGGCTCCCAACCTCTAGCAATAGAACCCTCAACTGGGATCTGTGCTTCAATACCGTTAGCAAATGCATCAGAATCTGCATATGTTTCATAGCCTACTGGCTCATACATATTAGGGAAATACTGGTAATTCGGACGTGAGTTGTCTGAACACGATTGGATTCCTAATACAAGAATCAGTAACGCTAAAAGGCCTTTGTAATTCATCTATTCTGGCTTTTCTATGATTGATACATCTATTGCACCTGACTTCTTCAAAAGTGCCGTAAGCGCTTTCTCATTGTCATGAAGTTCAATTTCTATTAAAAATTTATCATCCGTGGTTAAGGGATTAGGATTTTCTGCTTTTTTGAAAGGCCATAATTTACTTCTCATATAAAAAGTAATCACCATTAAATGCGCTGCAAAAAATACCGTTAATTCAAACATAATTGGGACAAATGAAGGCATGTTTTCTAAATATGAAAAGCTAGGTTTTCCTCCGATATTTTGTGGCCAATCTTCGATCATGATAAAATTCATCATGGCAACGGCAACACATAAACCTATACAGCCGTATATAAATGCCATAATAGCGATACGCGTGTCTTCAAGACCTAAAGCTTTGTCTAGACCGTGTACTGGAAAAGGGGTATATACCTCTTCTATATGATGCTTATCTGAACGAATAGCTTTGACAGCGCTTAAAAGCACATCGTCATCATCGTAAAGTGCGTGAACTACTTTGTTACTCATGATTACCGTCTCTTAATTTTTTATACTTCTCTCCAGAAGATTTTAATATTGTTTTAACCTCTGCTTGAGCAATGACAGGGAATGTTCTTGCATACAATAAGAACAACACAAAGAAAAATCCTATTGTACCTATGAATATCCCAATATCAACAAAGGTTGGTGAGAACATCGTCCATGAAGATGGAAGATAATCTCTGTGTAATGAAGTTACAATAATAACAAAACGTTCAAACCACATCCCTATGTTTACCACTATCGAAATAATGAAGGAGAACATAATACTTGTTCTTAATTTTTTAAACCACATAAATTGTGGAGAAAACACATTACAAGTCATCATTGACCAGTAAGCCCACCAGTAAGGACCAGTTGCTCTGTTCAAGAAAGCATACTGTTCGTATTCCACTCCAGAATACCATGCAATAAACAATTCTGTAATATATGCGACCCCTACTATTGAACCTGTAATCATGATTACAATGTTCATCAATTCTATATGTTGTACAGTGATATAATTCTCTAGATTCGATACTTTTCGCATGATAATCAAAAGAGTATTCACCATGGCAAATCCAGAGAAAATAGCTCCCGCAACAAAGTATGGAGGGAAAATGGTAGTGTGCCATCCTGGAATAACAGAGGTTGCGAAGTCAAAAGATACAATGGTGTGAACGGAGAGTACTAAGGGAGTAGCCAAACCAGCCAAAACCAACGAAACTTCTTCAAAACGCTGCCAATCTTTAGCACGTCCAGTCCATCCAAAACTTAACAGACTATAAATTTTCTTTTGAAATGGCATTACTGCTCGGTCGCGAATCATTGCAAAATCAGGGAGTAAACCTGTCCACCAGAATACCAAAGAAACTGATAAATAAGTGGAAATTGCAAAAACATCCCATAAAAGAGGAGAATTAAAGTTTACCCACAAAGATCCAAAACCGTTAGGAATTGGTAATACCCAATATGCCAACCAAGGGCGTCCCATGTGAATGATAGGGAATAATCCTGCTTGAATTACTGAAAAGATGGTCATCGCCTCCGCGGAACGGTTAATTGCCATACGCCACTTTTGTCTAAATAATAGCAGTACTGCAGAAATCAAAGTTCCTGCGTGTCCAATTCCTACCCACCATACAAAATTGGTAATATCCCAAGCCCAACCTACGGTCTTGTTTAATCCCCAAGTTCCAATTCCAGTGGATATGGTGTATATAATACAACCCACTCCCCAAAGAAAAGCTGTAAGTGCTATTCCAAAAACAATCCACCACTGCTTGTTGGCAGTACCTTCAACTGGTGCTGCTACATCCACAGTTACATCATGGTAGGACTTATCTCCAGTGACGAGTGGTTTTCTAATGGGTGCTTCGTAATGCGATGCCATACGGTCTATTTTTCTAAACTAATTATACCTCGTCGGTATTTCTAACTTTAACATGATACATCACATTAGGTTTTGTTCCCACGCTCTCCAACAAGTGGTACATGCGATCATCCTCGTGTAATGCAGCTACTTTACTTTCTTTATCGTTGATATCTCCAAATACCATTGCTCCGGTAGTACATGCATTGGAACAAGCAGTTTGGAAAGTACCATCTTTAATTTCTTCTCCTTTTAGTTTGGCGTCAAGAATTGTTTTTTGTGTCATTTGAATACACATCGAACATTTTTCCATAACCCCACGTGAACGAACAACAACGTCAGGATTCAATACCATACGACCTAAATCATTATTCATATGATAGTCAAATTCATCATTCTTATTGTACAAGAACCAGTTGAAACGACGCACTTTATAAGGGCAGTTATTTGCGCAATAACGAGTCCCAACACAGCGGTTATAGGCCATGTGATTTTGACCTTGTCTTCCGTGTGAACTTGCCGCCACGGGACAAACTGTTTCACAAGGAGCGTGATTACAGTGCTGACACATTACCGGTTGGAAGGCGATCTGCGGATTAGCAGAAGCTTGTTCCATTTCACCAAAAGTACTTAGTGAATCTCCAATTCCAGAGATCGCATCTTTAGTTTCATTATCTCCCTCAAAAGTTGTTGCTGACGAATAATAACGGTCAATACGCAACCAGTGCATATCTCGAGATTTGCGTACTTCTGCTTTCCCTACAACAGGAACATTGTTTTCTGCATGACAAGCGATGACACAGGCACCACATCCAGTACATGAATTTAAATCAATGGATAGATTGAAATGATGCCCTATGCTTCGATCAAATTCTTGCCATAGATCAACTTCTGGTGAGGTTACATCAAATTCAATATGATTTTTGGATACTTGAGGAGTTTTATTCCAATACTTTTTGTCTTTGGTATTGAACACCTCAAGGGTAGTTTCTTTTACAATATCACCACGTCCCATAAGGGTGTTGTGCAATTGAACACATGCAAATTCATGTTCTCCATCAGCAGCTTTAATTTGTACTGCTTGAACTTTTTGAGACCCTTCATACAAAGCATAAGCATTCACTCCCGTTTGCATTTCAGGTTTCAGACCCATTCGCTCTCCATATCCAAAAGACAACCCAACGGTTCCTTTTGCTTGACCTGGCTGAACGATTACAGGTACTTTTATTGTTTTTTCACCTACAGTTATGGTGGCATAACTTCCATTTAAAGCTCCATTTGCAGTATTGGAGTTTACCAAACCTAATCCGTTGGCATCAGCCATAGAAATAGTTAGGTAGTTATCCCAACTTACACGTGTAATTGGATCTGGAAATTCTTGTAACCATGGATTATTTGCTTGTTGACCATCTCCCATTCCAGTTTTGGTATATAAAACCAAACTCATTTCTGGAGAAGTAGCTGTTCTTAGCGAAGCAACATTTAATCCTGAAAAATCAGCCGCTTTATTTTGCGCTGAAGTAGTTGAAGAGAAATAACCATCATGTAATGCTTTACTCCATGAGGTTGAACCTAAAACAGATTCGTTCCAATGCGCCTTGATTACTTCGTAATATTTTGTATTCTGACCACTCAATTTCAAAAGTACATCTTGAAATTGTTGTGTATCAAACAAAGGTCGAATCGTGGGTTGTGCTAAAGCAAAGTGCCCTGCCTTCATTTCATAATCTCCCCAAGACTCAAGATAATGTGGTGTAGCCGCAATAAACTTTGATGCAGCAGCAGTTTCGTCTTTCTTGGAAGCAAAAGATAAAGAAAATTCCAAATTCTTGATTGACTCTTCTAGCGCACTACCATTTGCGGTGGTGAATACTGGGTTTACGCCAACTGTGATTAAACCTTTAACAGCTCCACTTTGAATATCAGCAAAAGCTTTATGCGCTGCAGCTGAGTTTCCTTGACGAATTAACTTTGGGCTTTCGGGTTGGAATGCATTACTTTTTAATAATGTATTGATAGCTAAAACGATACTCTGAGCCGTTTCATCTTCAATTCCAGTTACAATCACTCCATCTGAACCTGCAGCTTTCAACTTTTTAGTCGCTTTATCAGCTGCTTCTTTTAATGCAGCAGACAAAGTACTACTTGAAGAAGACCCTGTCAGGCTATCGTAGATATAAGCTAAAATATTTTTTTGTTCTCCTGGTGTACAGGGAACACGATGGTCAGCATTGGCTCCAGATAAAGACATATTGGATTCAAACTGGGCATGCCATAGCATTTCTGCTTTTCCATGATCTTTGTGTGGTACTTTAGCCGTTGCATATCCTTTCGCATAACCACCCCCTTGCCAATCACCAAGAAAATCAGCATCAATAGCTACCAATGTTTTAGCTTTTGAAAAGTCATAATCAGCTAATCCTCTGCTACCATAGTGGTTTTCGTAGGCATTAAGTGCTTCTTCTGATGAAATCGCATCGTAGATTACGTGCTTGATATTAGGATAAGCTTTTACAAAATCGTTAATGATTTTGTGTGAAGTTGGACTTGCTAATGTTGGAGTCAATAAGATAACTTCTTTGTTAGTTGCAGCTAAAGCTTTCAACATAGCTCCTGTTTGGAGATAAAAATTATCCCAACTTATTTCCTCACCGTTTGCCTCTGGTCCTTGAAGACGCATAGTATCATAAAGTGATAATACCGAAGCATGAACACGGGCATTTGCCACACCTAATGTGGGTGCCTCTGGGTTACTCTCAACCTTGATTGGTCTACCTTCTCTTGTTTTGATTAAGATACTTCCAAAATCAAATCCATCAGCAATTGTAGTTGCATAATAATTTGGAATACCGGGTCTTATTTGTTCTGGCTGAACAACATAAGGAACCGATTTGATGACTGGTCCTTCACATGCTGCAAGTGTTGCTGCCGCAGTACTAAAACCAACATACTTTAGAAAATCACGTCGTGAAGTACTACTGTCTTCCAACGTCTTTTCATCGGTTAAAAAATCTTCTGGAAGTTTGGAAACAAATTCATTTTCCTCCAACTTCTTAACCTCTTCATTCTCAGGGTTAAGTTGTTCAATGTTTTTCCAGTATGTTTTATTTGATGCCATAAGCCTTTCTTGATCGCCTTTTAATAGTGACATTTACCACATTCTAAGCCACCCATTTGAGCAACTGTTAATTTCTCTACTCCGTATTTCTTGGAAAGGGATTCATGAATTTTAGCGTAATATTCATTGCTTTCCACTTTTACATTTGTTTCTCTGTGACAATTAATACACCATCCCATGGTTAATGGAGAGTATTGATACATAATTTCCATCTCCTCTACAGGACCGTGACATTTCTGACATGCAATTTCTCCCACTTCAACATGCTGAGCATGATTGAAATAAACAAAGTCTGGTAAATTGTGAATACGCACCCATTTTACTGGCTGTGTCTCTCCAGTATATGCTTGATTGGTTTCATCCCAACCTACTGCAGCATATAGCTTTTTAATTTCTTTCGTGTAGAAGTCTTTAGTGTATCCATTCTCTAAATCTTCTTCGCCATTGTATTCTGCAATATTTTGATGGCAATTCATACATACATTTAATGATGGAATACCTGAATGCTTTGATACTCTTGCTGATGAGTGACAGTATTTACATTCGATCTGATTTGCTCCCGCGTGTATCTTGTGTGAGTAATGTATAGGCTGCACAGGCATATACCCCTGGTCAACTCCAACTTGCATAAAAAAGCCGTAGACAAAATAAGCACTGCTCAATAATAGTAGTACTACACTAACCATTACTAAGAATTGGTTTTGAACAAAAGCAACCCAGATTGGAGTTCTTTTTGGTTTTGCTGGTGGCGTGATATCAACTCCGCTAGCCGCTGCAATTCGAATCAAAGTCTTTTGAACCAAGAAAAGCATCACGACTAGAACCAAGAAGATTAGCGCTAAGGCAATTAGTATAAGTGTGTTGCTAATTCCAGAATCTCCTGCTGAAGCTGCAACTGGAGCACCAGCAACTGCTACTGGAGCAGGTGGTGTATAATCTGTATAGGCAATAATATTGTCAATATCAGTTGTAGATAGCTGAGGGAAAGAGGTCATTACTGAACCATTATATTCTTCGTAAATCGCTACAGCTTGTGCATCACCAGACTTTACCATGGCAGTACTGTTCTTTATCCAACTGTACAACCACTCTTTATCGTATTTGGCAGAGACACCCTTTAAGGCTGGGCCTACTGCTCTTTTATTAAGTTTGTGACACGCAGCACAATTTGCATTAAATAGTTTTTTACCTGCTTGTATCGCAGCATCGTCTTGTGCAAATGCTGAAAAAGAGGTCAAAAGACTTATTAAAAATAACAACGGGAAAATAAAGGATTTGATATCTCTACTGATATTTATCCTAACTGCAGTTTGTATTGTGTGCTCCAAAATTTCTTTCTAAAATCCAGCACAAAAATAAGATATAGCAGCCTTTTTTAACACCTTAGAAAATAAGATTTTTATAATTTATAACCATTCTAAATAAGGACTTGAGTTTGTTAAATTAAGTTGTTCTAAAAATAAATTTTTGTTTTTTTGCAGTATGAAAAAAGTAGCTTGTAAATCCCTTTATTTATTGTTTTTCTTAGGAATTAATTTTTTTTCTCACGCTCAAGAGGGTGAAATAAACATTAAACAAGATCCTAAAATAGACAGTTTATTAAACAAAAAAATAGAATTAGATCGAGAACGCTATTCAAAAGAATATTACACACTTCAATTGTATTACGGAACCCTTGAAAAAGCAAACGAAATTTTAGATGTTTCTAGAGAAAAGTTTCCAAATATTGCCGCAGAATTAAGTTTTGAAACCCCAAATTACAAAGTGCATGCTGGGCGATTCAAAGATAAAATCAAAGGCCTAAAGACGCTAGACACACTAAAGCGAACCTTCCCATCTGCGTTTCTATTGGTAAAGAAAAAACCTTAAAGAGATTTTTTAACCGCTATTTCTTGGAAACCTTCAATTACATCATCCACCTTGATGTCGTTGTAATTTTTGATTTGTAGTCCACAGTCATATCCTTTCGCAACTTCTTTTGCATCATCCTTAAATCGCTTTAACGAGATAAGAGAACCCGTGTGTATCACAACACCTTCCCTAATGATACGAATTCCAGAGTTTCTCAAGATTTTTCCTGTAGTTACCATACATCCTGCAATAGTACCAATTTTAGAAATCTTAAAGGTTTCACGAATTTGTGCAGTTCCTGTGATTTCCTCACGCATTTCAGGTGAAAGCATCCCTTCCATTGCATCTTTGATATCATTAATCGCATCGTAAATAATGGAGTAAGATCTGATATCAATTTCTTCTTTATCTGCAATCATACGGGCATTCCCCATAGGACGAACATTAAATCCAATTACAATAGCATCTGATGCAGAAGCTAAAAGAACATCAGACTCAGTGATTGCCCCAACACCTTTATGTATGATGTTGATCTCAATTTCACCAGTCGATAATTTCTGCAATGAATCCGTCAATGCTTCAACTGAACCATCAACATCTCCCTTAAGAATAATATTTAATTCCTTAAAGTCACCCAAAGCAATTCTTCTTCCGATCTCATCTAGTGTAATGTGACGCTGAGTACGAACACTTTGCTCACGAATTAATTGGGTTCGTTTTGCAGCGATTTGCTTTGCCTCTTTTTCATCTTCTAAAATCACGAAATTATCTCCTGCTTGAGGAGCTCCGTCAAGACCTAGAATTGAAACCGGCGTTGCTGGAGGTGCTTCATTTAGACTTACACCACGTTCATTGACAATGGCTTTTACTTTTCCACTGTGCTTCCCTGCAAGCATATAATCTCCCATTTTCAAAGTTCCATTTTGAACTAAAACAGTAGATACATACCCACGTCCTTTGTCCAAAAAGGCCTCTACTACAGTTCCGCGAGACTTTCTAGTTGGATTGGCTTTTAATTCGAGTAGCTCTGCTTCTAATAAAACTTTTTCTAAAAGCTCATTAACTCCAATTCCTTTTAGGGCAGAAACATCTTGAGACTGGATTTTACCACCCCATTCTTCTACCATTAAATTCATCCCTGCAAGGGCTTCCTTAATTTTATCTGGATTAGCATCTTGCTTATCAATTTTATTAATTGCAAATATAATTGGAACACCAGCTGCTTGGGCATGACTAATGGCTTCCTTTGTTTGCGGCATAATATCATCATCTGCTGCAACAACAATGATGGCGATATCTGTTACTTGTGCTCCACGAGCACGCATGGCGGTAAAGGCTTCGTGTCCAGGTGTATCTAAAAAAGTGATTTTTTGTCCACTTTCCAAGGTCACTCCGTAAGCACCTATGTGCTGAGTAATTCCTCCAGACTCTCCCGCAATTACATTCTCTTTTCTAATGTAATCAAGTAGAGATGTTTTTCCGTGATCTACATGCCCCATTACAGTTACAATAGGCGCACGAGGCATCAAATCTTCTTCCGAATCTACTTCATCTACAATATTTTCTTCTAAGTCTGCTTTTTCAAAAGAAACCTCATAACCAAATTCATCTGCAACAATACTTAGTGTTTCTGCATCTAGACGTTGATTCATGGTTACCATTATACCAAGGCTCATACACGCTGAAATGATCTCAGTAGAACTGATTTCCATCATGGTTGCAACTTCACCAACAGTAATAAACTCTGTGACCTTAAGCAATTTACTGTCTGCTTCAATCTGTGCCATTTCCTCTTCAGATTTCTGACGGTGTTGGACACGTTTGTCACGACGGTATTTCGCTCCTTTGGATTTATTAGATTTCCCTTGAAGTTTTTCAAGAGTCTCTCTAATTTGTTTTTGCACTTCTTCTTCTGTAGGCTCTTCTTTCTTGACAACTTCTTGTCTTGGACCTCTTCGATTGTTTTGTTTGCCAGTATTGTTATTTCTGGTGTTTTTACCGCCACCACTATTTGGTGATGGTTTTACATCCTTACTGATACGTTTTCGCTTTCTTTTGCGCGCATCTTCAACGGTTTTTTCCTTTTTGTTGACTTCATCAAGGTTAATCATCTGACCAGTTTTCTTTGGTCCGGATAACTTTTGATACTGTGTCTTTAAGGTTTCTTTTTCTGGCTCACCTTCTGTTGCAGTCGTAGGACTTGCTTCCGGTTTCTTTTCTTGAACATCATCAACTATCCCAGGTTTTGTTTCTTTTGGCTTTTCAGTTGCAACAGTTTCTTTAGGAGTTTCTTTAGGAGTTTCTAAAGACGTTTCTTTCTCCTTGACCTCGGGTGTAATTGCCTCCGTTTTAGCTTCTACTTCTTCTTTTAAAGGCTCAACCTCTTTTGGAGGATCCTGTTTTGGCTGTTTTTTCTGACCCCCTAAAGAATCCAAATCAATCTTACCTAAAGTTTTAGGCTTTTCAATCGCTATACGATTTGATTTTTGCGCTTCTCTTTTAGCTATTTGATCTAAACGTTCCTGCTCTTTTTTCTCTTGAATGATACGTAGGTCTTCTTTCTCTTTACGCTTTTCTTCACTCACTTCATGAGATGCATCTTTTTTGGATTTATCTGTTTGAAATTCATCCAAAAGGGCATTGTACACTTTAGTAGTGATTTTTGTGGTAGGACGCGCTTCAACGTCCATTCCTTTTTGAGCTAGAAATTCGACAGCACGGTCCAAGGAAATATTTAATTCCCTTAACACTTTATTTAGTCGAATACTCGGTTGGTCAGCCATATATTAATTTCTATTTACAAAAATAACAATAATTTTTGCAGTCTATTCTTCAAATTCTTCTTTTAGGATTCTAAGCACGTCATCAACCGTCTCTTCCTCAAGATCTGTACGATTAATAATATCGGCTTTTTCTAATTCTAAAATACTTTTAGCGGTATCTAAACCTACTTTTTTGAATTCTTCAATAATCCATCCTTCGATTTCATCGCTGAATTCTTTTAATTCAATATCCTCTTCTACACCTTCTCTAAAGACATCAATTTCATAACCAGTTAACTTTCCAGCTAATCTGATATTGGTTCCGCCTTTACCAATTGCCTTAGACACCTCTTCAGGGTTTAAAAACACTTCTACTCTTTTTGTTTCCTCATTGATTTTTAATGAATTCACTTTTGCTGGACTCAGCGAACGAGAAATAAACAACTGCAGGTTATTTGTATAGTTGATAACATCAATGTTTTCATTTCCAAGTTCTCGAACTATCCCATGAATACGTGATCCTTTCATTCCAACACAAGCTCCCACTGGATCAATTCGATCATCATAAGAATCTACAGCAACTTTTGCTTTTTCTCCAGGAATACGTACCGCTTTTTTGATGGTAATTAATCCATCAAAAACTTCTGGAATTTCTTGTTCAAATAATTTCTCTAAGAAAATAGGTGAGGTTCTTGAAAGAATAATTCTAGGTTTATTCCCTCTTAATTCAACCATTTCAATGATTCCTCTCACATTATCCCCTTTTCTAAAGAAGTCGCTAGGAATTTGTCTGTCTTTGGGTAAAATAATTTCATTCCCGTCATCATCAAGAAGAATGATCTCTCTACTTCTAATGTGATGAACTTCTGCAGTATATAAATCGCCTTCTCTATCTTTAAATTGCTTAAAAATGGTAGTACTATCGTGTTCAAAGATTTTAGCCACAAGGTTTTGTCTCAGGTACTGAATCGTTCTTCTGCCTAAATCAACAAGCTTTACCTCTTCAGAAACATCTTCTCCCACCTCAAAGTCGGGCTCAATCAAACGTGCTTCTTTTAATTCAATTTCTTGATTTGGATCTTCTACAGCACCGTCTTCAACTACGACACGATTTCTCCAAATCTCCAAATCTCCCTTATCAGGATTGATGATAATATCAAAGTTTTCATCTGATCCGAATTTGCGCTTCAATGTATTTTTAAATACATCTTCCAAAATCACCATCAGGGTTACACGATCAATTAATTTGTCATCTTTAAATTCTGAAAAAGAATCAATTAAGGCTAAATTTTCCATATTCAACTATTTTCTATTTAACGAGTACTTTCGCTGTATTGATATCTGCATACGAAAGCGTTTTTTGTTTTGTTACTGTTACTTTTCCTTTTCCCACTGGCTTAGGCTCTCTTTGCTTCCACTCTAGTGTAAAAGCTTGATCGTCTGCTGCGGTCAATGTACCTTCTATTGGATTTTTGTCTTCCAAATCTACTTGTAATTTTCGACCAATATTTTTGATAAACTGCCTGCTGTTTAAAAGTGGGCTCCCCACTCCTGCTGAAGCAACTTCAAGTGAGAAATCATATTCCTCACGGTCTAAATTGTGTTCAATTGCTCTGCTGACATTCATACAATCCTTGAGAGTAACACCTTGATCTCCATCTAGAATGATGCGAATACTGTTATCACTTCCGATTTTTAAACTAATCAGAAATAACGTTTTCTCTTCTTCTAGAGAAGCTTCCAATAATGTTTCAACTTTTGAACGAAAATTCATACCAAAAAAAAGAGGGACTTATAGTCTCCTCTTACCTTATTAGTTCGATAATTTTGGCAAATATATAAATTTTACAAGAGTAAATAAAGATTACCTCTTGTTTTTTCTATCCAACTTCGCCTTATTCATATCCAGACATTGTAATTTAACTAATAAAAGAACCTAAATATTTTCAATCTCTCAATAAAACACTTTGTAGTAACATCCTGCTGAAATATTACTTAATTTTGAGAACTATGAAATTTGAAAAACGCACTTCTGGAATCCGCTTCACAAAACACAACCCTAAAGTGCAAACCCCTTTTGAACGTCTTTTCGAAATTTTCAAAGAACTCATCACACATACTTCGGGAGATTTTGACGAAGCGATTGACTGGTTACGTGAGTTGGATAAAGAATACCATTTAACCACAGAGGATTATACTATTGAGGATTTCATAGAAGATTTGAAAAATAAATCTTTTATAGAACCCAAAACAGGAAATGGAGGGAAAGGAGATGGTTTTGCATTAACTCCAAAGACTGAAAAATTATTGAGAGAACATGCACTAAATCAAATTTTTGGACAGTTAAAAAAAACAGGTTCTGGAAATCACAAAACAAGCAAAACAGGACAAGGTCAAGATCATACAGGAGAATTCAAAGCCTATCAATTTGGGGATGGTTTGGAAAAAATAGCTGTAACTGAAAGTATTAAAAATGCTCAGATTAGAGCGATGGGAAATGACTTTAGTCTTCAAAATGAAGATTTAGTGATTGAAGATTCCTTTTATAAAACCCAAATGAGTACCGTCCTCATGATTGACATCAGCCATAGTATGATTCTTTATGGAGAAGATCGAATTACTCCTGCTAAGAAAGTTGCCATGGCTTTGGCAGAACTTATTACTACTCGCTATCCAAAAGACACCCTCGATATTTTAGTTTTCGGAAATGATGCTCGCCCTATCGCGGTCAAAGACATTCCCTATTTAGAAGTGGGTCCATATCACACCAATACAGTAGCTGGACTCGAATTAGCGATGGATATGTTAAGAAGAAAAAAGAATACAAACAAGCAGATTTTTATGATCACTGACGGAAAACCCAGCTGCTTGAAACTCCCAGATGGCACCTACTACAAAAACAGCGTAGGACTGGATGAAACCATAGTGGAAAAATGTTATAACATGGCACAACAAGCCAAAAAACTACATGTCCCGATTACTACATTTATGATTGCTCAAGATCCTTATCTCAAACAGTTTGTAAGAGAATTTACTGCAGCAAACCAAGGAAAAGCTTTTTTCACTGGACTAAAAGGATTGGGCGAAATGATTTTCGAAGACTATGAAAAAAATAGAAAAAAACGCTTAGAATAACGGATTATGAAAAGAAAAGAAAATACTACGCTTGGAGCCCTGAAGAAAAGCAAATACGCGCCACAAAGCATTCAAGAAGAAATGGCGAAAAATCTTCGGGAAAAACTTCAGGAGGGTAGTTCAACATTCGAAGGCTTAATTGGATATGAAAATACAGTTATTCCTGACGTTGAACGTGCCATCCTCTCTGGACACAACATCAATCTTCTTGGATTACGAGGACAAGCAAAAACACGCTTAGCACGTCAAATGACAATGTTGCTTGACGAATGGGTACCTGTGGTTGAAGGCTCAGAAATCAATGATGATCCCTTACAACCAATTAGTAATGAAGCAAAACAAAAAATCCAAGAATTAGGGGATAAAACACCTGTAAGTTGGCTACATAGAGACGATCGTTTTTTTGAAAAATTAGCCACTCCAGATGTCACTGTTGCCGACTTGATTGGAGATGTTGATCCCATAAAGGCTTCCAATTTAAAACTATCCTATGCAGATGAACGAGTGATCCATTTTGGAATGATTCCTAGGGCCCACCGTTGTATTTTTGTCCTTAATGAACTTCCTGATCTGCAAGCAAGAATTCAAGTTGCTCTGTTCTCTATACTTCAAGAAAAAGAAATTCAAATACGTGGTTTTAAATTACGTCTTCCCATTGCTCCACAACTAATTTTTACGGCCAATCCTGAGGATTACACAAACCGAGGAAGTATTGTGACCCCCTTGAAAGATCGAATTGGATCTCAAATTTTAACCCATTATCCTCATAACAGGCATATTGCAAAGGAAATAACGACCCAAGAAGTTAAAATAAGTCCAAGTCAAAAAGAAACTATCCACATTCCAGAATTGGCACGTGACATCATCGAACAAATTGGATTTGAAGCTAGGAAAAGTGAATACGTAGATTCCAAAAGCGGGGTGAGTGCTCGTATGAGCATTACTGCTATGGAAAATTTAATCAGTACTGCAGAAAGAAGACTTTTGATTAGTGGAGACAAACAAACAAGTATTCGCTTGGTTGATTTTCTTGGTGTTATCCCTTCTATTAATGGAAAAATCGAATTGGTTTATGAAGGAGAACAAGAAGGAGCCGAACAAATTTCATATCACTTGATCTCTGAATCCATCAAAACTCTTTTTCCTGACTATTTTCCAAAAATAGAAAAGCTTCAAAAACAAGATGAAGAAGGACCTTATGACGAACTTTTAGGCTGGTTTTTTCAAGACAACCAACTGTTTTTGGAGGATGCCTTAAATGAGAAGGACTATCAAGAGGCATTAAACGAAATTGCTGGAATAAATTCAATTCTTAAAACACATCAACCCGAATGCGACACTAAAGACTTATATTTTATGATGGAGTTTCTATTATGGGGATTAGAGTCTTTTAAAAAGCTTAACAAATACAGAACTTTAGAAGGATTTCAATTCAAAGATTCATTAGGAAGTTACATTAGTGGCTTGTAAAAAATTGCTGTTATTGTAAACATTAACTGGTTTCAAAACAATTACACCTAATCGCCCCTAGGACGAAATTTCGACTAAGCCTAAAAAATGGATTGCTCTGCTAAAAACGATCGTTAAATAAACATTTGTTGAGTAAAAAATGATCCATAATTCATTGATGTTAAAGAATCCGATAAAGAGAAATTATTACCCATAGACTGCTATTATCAAAACAAATTAATGACTTTCAGTATAAGACAGTAAATACCTATATACTTATTCCATCAAAATTGTGATTCAAAACAAAAATGTATTGGAAAAGGAAAAAGGTGTTAAAATAAACAACCCCCTGTAAAACAGAGGGTTGTTAAAGGTAAGAGTTGGCCCACTAGGGCTCGAACCTAGACTCTTCGGTACCAAAAACCGACGTGTTGCCAGTTACACCATGGGCCAAAAGCGATGCAAATTTACATGAAAGTTTTTTTAAGAACAACTTTATTCTAAAAATTAAATCATAATCCTATAAATTTGATTTCATGTAAAATTTAATTTCAATGTCTAACAAAGAAAAAATTCAAATATTCATTACTGGAGGCACCTTTGACAAGAGTTATGATTACATCAATGGAGTGTTATATTTTAAAGAAACACATCTTCCAGAAATGCTCAAAAGAAGTCGTTGTCAATTAAATATTGACTTCAAAACTCTGATGATGATGGATAGCCTGGAAATGGGAGACAACGAAATTGAACAAATTATCGAAGCTTGCAAAAATTCTTCTAGCAATAAAATTATTATAACCCACGGCACTGATACGATTACCAAAACAGCAAAAGCCCTGGCTAAAGCTGCGCTAAAAGACAAGACAATTTTATTGACTGGAGCAATGATTCCTTATGCCTTTGGTAGTTCCTCCGATGGATTCTTTAATTTAGGTTGCGCCTTGGCCTATGCTCAAACCTTAAGTCCTGAGGTATACATTACAATGCAAGGACAATATTTCCTTTGGAATGGAGTGGAAAAAAATAAAGCATTAGGTCTTTTTGAAGAAGTTTAAATTTATTAATCCCATGTTAAACGCTAGGAAATGATTTTGTCTTCCTTGATTTATGCTTACATTCGTTGCACTAATTTGAAAGACCAAAATGACTAAAAAAACCTATCGAATTTGGAATCTCGGCCTAGGCTGGACTGTATTTACGATTGCCCTTTTTACTTTTGGAAGTACCGTGGAACCTACAGCTAGTTTTTGGGATGCGGGTGAATATATCGCTACCTCGGCAAAATTACAGGTTGGACACCCTCCAGGAGCTCCATTCTTTCAAATGATGGGAGCCTTTTTTGCTCTATTTGCCACTGGACCACAAAACATTGCGGTCATGGTAAATTTCATGTCTGTTTTTTCAAGTGCTTTTACCATTCTCTTTCTTTTTTGGACGCTCACATTATTATTAAAAAAATTACCCTCTTTCAAAACTTTAGATTCAACTTCAGAACGAATTGGTTTTTTTGGAAGTGCTGCCGTGGGGGCTCTTGCTTTTTGTTTTTCTGATAGTTTCTGGTTCAATGCAGTAGAGACAGAAGTATACGCAATGGCAACCTTGATTTTGTCTGCACTATTTTGGATGGGACTCCGATGGGAACAAGAAATGAATACCGCCAGAGGCGACCGCTGGCTCTTAATGATTGCCTTTGTAATAGGACTTTCTTTTGGGGTTCATTTTATGGGACTTCTTACTATTCCTGCAATTGGAATGATCTACTATTTTAAAAACTACAAAACAGTAACCGTTAAAGGCTTTATTTACGCCAATCTCATTGCTACAGCAATTCTCTTATTCATATTCAAGTTACTTCTTCCATTAACACTTGCTTTCTTTGGAAATGCTGAAGTATTTTTCGTTAATTCAATAGGACTCCCCTTTAACAGTGGAACACTAATAGCTGCCTTACTTTTTATCGCATTTTTCTATTATAGTTTAAAACTCACGAGTAAGAAAAAATGGATCAATTTGAACACAGGAGTGCTTTCTGTTTTGTTTGTATTGATTGGATTTTCGTGTTGGATTATGATCCCCATAAGGGCAAATGCAAATACAGTAATCAATGAGAACTCTCCCTCTGATGCGCGTTTATTATTAGCCTACTATAATTTAGAGCAGTATCCAGAGACTAAGTTGTTCTATGGACCCATGTTTTCTGACATCTACGCAGGTCAAGATCCTTCCGAACCTTTTATTGATGACAAACCCAAATACGAAAGAGATTATGAGACTGGACGGTATAAAATTGTAAATTTTTGGAAAGATGCACGATTCAACTCCAATAGTGCACACAATGGATTTCTACCTAGACTTTGGAGTAGCGATCACGCAGGGAATTATATGAATTTTACGGAACCTCTAGAGTTTTCTATAAAATCTTCTTACCGATCCAATCCACAGCTGCAGCAAAAAATAAATGAATTTAGAGAAGAAATTGCCGATGGAAGCATCTCTGGTGATCAATACCATGATTTTCTAAAACAATACAGTCCTTATTTAAACATCGAAAAACCTTCCTTTATTTCCAATTTAAAATTCTTTTTTGAGTATCAGTTGGGATATATGTACTGGCGTTACTTCATGTGGAATTTTACTGGACGTCAAAACGACAAACAAGGGGAATACAATGTTTTGAATGGAAATTGGCTAAGCGGAATTCGTTTTATAGACGAAATTCGTTTAGGAAATCAAGCAGAACTCCATGAAGATGCACTCAATAATAAAGCAAGAAACACCTATTACTTTTTACCCTTTATTTTAGGACTTATCGGACTCTATTTTCTATATCAACAAGACCCAAAACGGTTTTGGGTACTGATGCTCTTTTTCCTTTTTACAGGAATCGCATTAAAAGTATATCTAAATGAACGTCCTTTTGAACCTCGAGAGCGAGATTATGCCCTTGTCGGATCGTTTTATGTGTATGCAATCTGGATTGGGTTGGGTTGTATGGGATTAATTCATTGGGCACAACAATTTATTAAATCCAAAAGTGTACAGCCTGCTTTGGTCACAATTTGTTTGTTGGCCGTTCCACTCTTGATGGGGTCTCAAAATTGGGATGATCATGATCGCTCTGATCGATATACCGCACAATCAATGGCGCGTTCCTATCTACAATCGATTCAAAAAGATAAAGGTGCAATGATATTTACGATTGGTGACAATGACACCTTTGCACTATGGTATGCACAAGACATTGAAGGATACCGTACTGATGTACGTACTATTAACTCGAGTCTTTTGGGCACCGATTGGTATATAGATCAAATGAAACGAAAAACCTACGAGAGTGAACCTATTCCCTCTCAAATGACACATGATCTTTATGCATACGGAGTTCGAGATGTCATCCGATATCAGCCAGTGCTGGATTCTGTGCGTTGGGACATTAAAGATTTTATGAACTGGATAGCAAGTGATCATCCACGAACCAAGATTAAAGACTTAATGCGAAAAACCGGGAATGACATCAACCAACTTCCCGAAAGTCAACAAGAAGGTGTTTTTTACCCTACACGAAAAATAAGAATCCCTGTCAATAAAGAAAATGTGCTTAAAAGTGGAGTTGTAAATCCAGAAGATGCAGATAAAATTGTTCCGTTTATCGATATTGATTTACCTGAAAGTGCTATCCTTAAAAACCAGATGATGATGTTGGATATCGTTGCCAACAATGATTGGGAACGCCCTATTTATTTCACCGGTGGAAGCTATTCAGATTCTGAATACCTGTGGATGAAAAAGTACCTTCAATTAGAAGGACTTGTCTATAAATTGGTTCCTATAAAAACAGATTTAGGCAAAGACAATCCCTATCTAATGGGGCGTATTGACGCTGATTTAATGTACGATATTGTAATGCAATGGGACTGGGGAAATTCTGAGAGCCAAGAGATTTATCACGACCCTGAAACAAGAAAAAATAGTATTTCCTTTAGAAGTAATATGGCGCGTCTTTCAGAACAATTAATCAATGAAGGAAAGAATGAAAAAGCCAAAATTGTAATTGATTTAGCTTTAGAAAAAATGCCTTTGGATTATTTTGGTTTCTATAGCTTGCTTGTTCCTTTTGTGGACGGATATTACCGTATAGATGAAAATGAAAAAGCACAAGAACTATCAAAAAACATTGGCTTTAAGTACAGTGATCGTCTAAGCTATTTTGCTTCTTTGGATGCGGATTTACAATATGCCTTAGGGGAAGAAATCATTACAGAAATTGAACGCTATCGCACCCTGATAGAAGCAGATTTAAAACATGCTGAAAAAGCGAATTTACTCCCCACTCTCAAACAATTTATGGATGCTGCTAATCCCTTTAAATATCTTTACGGTGATTATGAGTTCTACACCAGTTTAATTGATGTAGCTGAGGGATATTTTATAATAAATGAAACGGAAATAGCTGAATCATTAAGTTCTCGTATTGCTGCAGCATTCAGAAAGCGTCTTCAACTTTACAGTCAGTTTTCTCAAGACAATCAATTATTATTGGAGGATAGAATCAAAAATGAATTCTTAAACTATAATTATTTGCTTCAACAGATCAAAAATTATGGAAGTGACACTTTCTTTGAAAATCAAGAAACACTATATAACGAAAGCATCAAATTATTTACTGCAACCCTCTATTCTGAAGAAACAGAGTAAGGAAGTAGATTAACCCACATGATCTTTTAAAAGGCTAATTAAGGTGTTGGCATCTTGCTCACCGCTTTGCCTCCAGACCATTTCGCTATACTTATATATCATTAAAGTAGGTAGAACTTTAACACGAAGGGCCTCAGAAAGTTTATGGTTTTTGTCAACATCAATTTTAATCACCTTGCCTTTGTCACCTAGAGCCGCAGCTACATCCTTTAACACCGGATTTAAATCAACAGAAGCTTCATCCTGCCGATTAAAAACCAACAACACAGGAATATTTTCGTCCAGTAAATCACCAAATTTTGACATCATTACAACTAATTATTAAAACAAATGTAAAAGAAAAAGGTTAAACCGCTGTTTTTGACTTCTTTAAAGTAATTGATGTTACTTCAGGCCACATCCCAACTCTTCCAGGATAAGCCAGATACCCAAAGCCACGATTGACATTCAAACGTTGTTTGGGTTGACCATAAATTCCAGCCCATTGTTTATACCTCCATTGAACAGGACTCCACTTGATCCATCCAGGAATATCAATTCCAAATTGCATCCCATGAGTATGTCCACTTAACGTTAAATGAACATTATAGGGGTGTGGTAAAACTTCAGCCTCCCAATGTGAGGGATCATGAGACATTAAAATTTTAAAGTCTTCAGCAGCTACATTTTCAAGTGCCTTGTTAAGATCGCCTGCTTTTTTAAAACGACCCGTACCCCAATTCTCTACCCCTACTATGGCAATTCGTTGACCGTCTTTTTCTATAAAACGAGATTCATTTAATAAAAGATCCCAACCCATCTTCTTTTGAGCAGCATAAAGATCTTTCATGTTTTGATCTTTAGCTTCCTTGGAATCCCACTGTGTGTAGTCACCATAGTCATGGTTACCTAAAATTGAGTAAACTCCTTGTGGAGCTTTAATTTCACCAAAAACTGAAGTCCAAGGAAGTACTTCTTCCGATTTATTGTTTACCAAATCTCCAGTAAAAAGAACTATATCTGATTGTTGTTTGTTGATTAAATCTACTCCATATTTAACTTTTTTGGGATTGTCAAAACTCCCACTATGTATGTCTGAAATTTGGGTAATCTTAAAACCATCAAAGGCATCGGGCAAATCGTCATATTCCAATACATAGGATAAGACCTTATAATTGTATCGTCCACGATACATTCCATAGAGTAAAGAAGTAAAAGGAATGGCAGCAAGTCCAATAGCCAATTGAGATAAAAACTTTCGTCGCTCAGGAAAAAAGTTACTTTGTCCTGGCATTTTAAAAAAGTACGCATAAATGGATTGTGGTACTCGAATAATATCTTCTGCCATTAACACCAAAGTGATCAAAGCTTGAAAGGTAAAAAGAGTAATAAAAAGACCGATAGCATACATTAATTTAGGTTCCATATTATCGGGTCTTTCCAAAATCAAGGAATGCAGTAATAAATTGCCTACAATTACGATAACCACAACACCATAAACCATCCAAATCCAACGGTTTGCTGTGATCGTTTTAATCCCTTGGAAAGCATACCACTGAAGTATAGAGAAGATTAAGATAGTGACGATCCATCTCATAGTTTGTTTTTTTTTGTAAAGGTAATGAGTTCGTGTAAAAAACTAGGGGATAATTAGCCTCCAATATCTTGCGCCATTCGCAATGCCTTACCATCGGACAAACTCGCAACAAAACAAGTTGCATTCAAAAGAGTTTGGTAAAGGGTTTCGCCTACAATAGGAGTTCCCTCACTCACAAGGGATAAAATTAATTCATCGTGAGAATTAGGTGTTCCTTTAAATTGTCGTACTGCAGCATGGGTGTAATGGCTTAATAAAGTGGTAATCGCACGATGTCCCACCACCTCTTTCTGCACCACCTCTTTAGATTGGTAAATATTTTTAACACTCAGTGTAATGATATCTTGAATCTGTGCTTTGTATTTACTCTTTTCTAAAAGTGCAAGATCAAATTTGCCTGCCAAAATAGCCTCTTCATTGGCAATGAAAATTTTGACGGCATCTTGAATTAAACTATTAATTGCTAGGGCTCTCAAATAACTTAATCGCTGAGGCTTGTGTATCAATTGAGCATACTTTTTGGAATCAATTTGATCTCGTACTAAATTGATTAAATACTCTAAAGCGTAATCTTCAGAAATCCAACCCAAATTAATTCCATCTTCAAAATCAATGATTGTATAACAAATATCATCTGCTGCTTCAACCAAATAGGTTAAAGGGTGTCGTACAGGGCCTTTTTGAACAGGGAGTGAAAGCTCTTCGACTAATTCATCAAAAAAAGGTTTTTGTGCTTGAAAATATCCATATTTTTTATCTGCAACATGAGTTGAGGGTTTAATTGGTAAACTCCCTTTTGGATATTTAATAAAGGCTCCCAAAGTCGCATAACTAAGACGTAATCCTCCTGGAGTCCCTATTTGTGACTCTGTTAAAATTTTAAGTCCATTAGCATTTCCCTCAAAGTCACATAGATCTTGGAACTCAATTGAACTCAATTCTTTTTTGAAAATAGAGCCTCCACCTGTTTTAAAAAAATGTCCAATCGCTTTTTCTCCACTATGCCCAAAAGGTGGGTTTCCGATATCATGTGCTAATGCGGCTGCGGCTGTAATTGCACCAAAATCATTGGGCTGGTATCCTAAAGCTGCCTGAAGATGAGGATGCTTTTCTAAAATTGCCTTTCCAGCAATTCTTCCTAAGCTTCTTCCTACTACAGAAACTTCCAAACTATGGGTAAGACGGGTATGTACAAAATCGGTTTTTGAAAAAGGAATAACTTGTGTTTTATCTTGCAAACTTCTAAAGGCGTTTGAAAATACAATTCGATCGTAATCCACTTCAAATCCTAGACGTAAATCGTCCTGTTCAATCCTTAGTCGTTTATTGCTGTCACCAAAGCGTTTTAATGATAATAATGATTCCCAATTCATGATACAAATCTAACATTCTTAAACAGTATGTTAACTAAACTTTAAATTAAAATGTCATTCATAACCTTAACTTAATAATTAAGCAAGTAAAATTAACTTTAGGATAAAACAGAGTTGATATTCTCAGGATACTTTAGCACCAGATAAAACACTAACCAAAATTTTGCAAATGAGAACATTCAAATTTAAAAATTTATTTCTTTTCACACTCCTTTCATCATTTTTAGCTTGTACAGAAGAAGAGCCAATCATTGAGTATGTTACGGTATTTGAAACGGTTACTGAAACAGTTGAAACCGTAGTAGAGGTTAATCCTTATACTGATAGTACAATAGAAGGAAACATCACTTCTGATTTAACCTTGGATGCATCCAAAATTTGGTTACTTAAAGGGCGTGTCGCTGTTACAGAAGGAGTAACGCTAACGATTCCTGCTGGAACGATCATCAAGGCCGCTGCTGGAACAGGAGCCGATGCCTCAACACTTATTATTGCAAGAGGTGCAAAATTGAATGCTCTTGGAACAAATGAAGCTCCTATCGTCTTTACATCGGTTTCAGACAATATTTTACTAGGGGGAACTTATCCTAGTAATGGTCCTTCACTAAGTGTGGAATCAAGAGGGCTATGGGGTGGTTTAATTATTCTTGGAAAAGCTCCATCCTCATTTGCCGGAGACGTAACAGAACTTCAAATTGAGGGAATTCCAACTTCTGATATTAATGGCTTATATGGAGGAATCGATCCAACTGACAATTCAGGAACAATACAATTTGTTTCCATCCGTCATGGAGGTGCTGAAATTGGAGAAGGAAATGAGATCAATGGTTTGACTCTTGGAGGAGTTGGATCAGGAACCACAATTGATCATATTGAAGTTATCGCCAACGTTGATGATGGGATCGAATTTTTTGGAGGTACTGTTAATGCTTCAAACTTGTTAGTTTGGGGACAAGGAGATGATGCTTTGGATATTGATCAAGGATACGCAGGAACAATTGATGGAGCTTATATCATCTTAGAAGCTGCATCCGATCATGGCCTTGAAATAGATGGTCCTGAAGGCTCAGCTCCAGGAAGTTTTACCTTAAAAAACACAACCGTTGTTGGAGCAACTCTTAGTTGTAATGCTTCAGGTGTGGATGGTGAAATGGCTGATTTCAGAAAAGGTGCAACTGGAAATTTAATCAATATACTTTTCACAAATTTTGCAGCAGGTAAAGATGTTGAATTAGATGCAAGTGCAGATGCTGCAAGTTATACCTCAGGGAATTTAACTTTTACTAATATTAATATAATGTATCCTAGTGATAAGGAAGGTTTAGTTTGTTCGGATATCGAAACTTTAAGCCAAATATTTGACGATAAATCAGACGAAAGTTCTTTTGAAAATGACGCCTCAGTATTTGCTCAAATAATCAGCAGTGAAGAAGGTGAAGGAATAACGAACAAATCAGAATTTAACTGGACTTTTTTCTATCGTTAGAGAAACAACAACACTAATTAAACCAATTGCCCGAAAATTTTTTTTGGGCAATTTCTATTTTATATATCGATCAAAAAAACTTAAATGAAACAATTTTACTTTTTCTTTTATATTTTACTTTTCAGTTTTATCACCTACTCTCAACAAGGTATTTCAGGAACCTTAATTGATGGTGACTTTAATGAGCCTCTCCCTTTTGCTAATATTTTAGTGAAAGAAACAGGAGATGGAATAACCTCAGACTTTGATGGTAAATATGCCTTTGAATTAAGTGCTGGTACCTACACACTTGTTTTCTCCTATGTAGGCTATGAAACAAAAGAGATCACTAACATCATTGTTAATGGCGATAATTACACCACTACAGATGTGGTTTTAAATAGTGCAGCCGAAGGATTAGATGAGGTGATAGTAACAGTTGAAGCAAGAAGAAATACAGAAACTTCAGTACTTGAAATTCAAAAAAAATCAGCCAGTTTGTTGGATGGAATTTCTGCTCAAGCCTTCAAAAAAATTGGAGCAAGCAATATCGCATCAGCCATTAAAAGTGTTCCTGGTGTGTCTGTACAAGGGGGAAAATATGTGTATGTGAGGGGCTTAGGTGATCGTTATTCAAAATCTATTTTAAATGGAGTAGATATCCCAGGACTCGATCCAGACCGTAATACGATACAAATGGATTTATTCCCAACCAATATGCTCTCAAATGTATTAGTAATAAAATCAGCGAGAGCAGATTTACCTGCTGATTTTACAGGAGGGGTGATTGATATTGTAACTAAAGAATTTCCAAATCAAGAAGAATTTTCTGTTTCAGTAAGCACTGCATATAACCCTGACATGCATTTCAATTCAAACTATTTAAGTGACAAAAGGAGTCAAACCGATTTTTTAGGTTTTGATGATGGAATGCGAAAAAATAAAATTGCAAATAGCTTTTTGGGCAATACGTTTGATCCCCGTTTCAATCAAACACAAGAAGGACTTTCCACTATTAATAAGATCGCAAATCAATTTAGCCCTCAAATGGCTCCTGAGCTTGGAACCAGTGATTTAAATTATGGCTTTGGTATTTCCTATGGAAACCAATTCAAATTTGGAGAAGACAAATCAATTGGAATCTTGGGATCACTCTCGTATAAAAATCAACAGTCTGTTTTTGAAAATGCTCAAAACAATATCTACAACTTCAGTCCAAATAAAGAGGTTTTTGAATTTGAAGAAAATCGAATTCAATCAGGAACTATAGGAAACCAAAATGTGATTGCAAATGTATTACTAGGAACAACCTATAAATCTGCTTCCACTAAAATCAAATTCAATGCCCTACACATACAAAATGGTGAAAGCACTTCAGGAAGTTTTAGACAACTGACACGTTTTTCTGACTTTATTGATTTTAATAAATATAATTTAGAATATACAGAAAGAAGTATTTCAAATGGAATACTCTCTGGCTTGCATAATTTTTCAGAAGGAGATTTTAAAGTTGAGTGGACTCTGTCGGGAACCTTAGCAAAGGTTCATGACAAGGATGTCAGAAATACTACTTTCCAAGATGAAGAAGGTGTCTTCAGTTTTCAGGAAAATACGGAACCTAAAAGAATTTGGAGAACACTTGATGAAAATAATCTTGTTTCAAAGCTAGATGCAACAAAAAGAATTCAATTTTTAGGATCAAATGCTGTACTTAAATTTGGAATATATCGTTCACAAAAAGAACGAGATTTCTCAATTGCTCAATACTCCGTGAGCTCTACCTACACCTCTGAGCAAGATTGGTCAAATTATGACGGAGATCCAAACCAACTATTTAATCCCAACAATATTATTGGACCATCAAATCCTGATGGATCATATATCAATCCGCAAACCACTATTCGACAGGATGCTAATTTATTCAATTCGAAACAGTTTAACCTAGCCGCTTATGTCTCCAACGAATTTAATATTTCTGAAAAACTTAAATCCATCCTAGGGTTTAGGTTTGAAAACTATCAAGTGCTTTATACGGGAGAAAACAGTCAGTTGGGCCAAATCTACGACAATCAGAAAATTATAAATAAAAGCAACCTTTTTCCTTCTTTAAATTTTATCTACAGTCTAAAAGAAAATCAAAATTTACGCTTTGCTTATTCATTGACTACTGCTAGACCAAGTTTTAAAGAAGCTTCTATCGCGGAAATCTACGATCCACTATCCAACTTATTCTTTATTGGTAATATCAATATTAGGCCTACTTATATTGATAATTTTGATATTCGATACGAAGCTTTTGGTGAAAAGGCACAACTATTTGCATTTAGTGCTTTTTATAAAAACTTAACGGATCCCATTGAAATTGGATTTGTAGCGGCTTCTACTTCAAATTACACTCCGCTAAACCTTGAAAACGCTACTGTATTTGGAGTTGAATTAGAATTAAGACGCAATATTAATTCGCTATTTCCAAGTGTAAGGAATCTAGTTTTCAACTTTAACGGTTCCTATATTATTTCTGATGAAAAGTATAGTGAAGATGAGTTGAAATTAAGAACCTTAGGATTAAGGGAGGGACAAACTATAGGCTCCTCCAGACCGTTACAGGGACAATCTCCTTATTTAATCAACACAGGCTTGGATTATAATAATCAAGAAAAAAACATACAAGTTGGTTTGTATTTCAATGTTCAAGGAAAAACCTTAGAGGTAGTAGGAGATGGCTTTTACCCTGATGTTTATACCATGCCATTCAATAGCCTAAACTTCAATTTAATTAAACAATTTAAAGGGAATCGATCTCTAACATTCAAGATAACAAACCTCTTGAATGACGAACGAGAAAGTCGCTTTGAAGGCTTCAATAATGAAAGTCAATATTTTAAATTACGTAATATAGGACGTCAATTTTCTTTGGGATATGCTATCCGCTTTTGACACGAATTTCTTTCTACATAAACAAAAAAAGGGGTTCATATAGAACCCCTTTTTAATAAAACAATATATCCTTATTTTTTGTAACTAGTGTAATACTCGTCCATCAGAGACATAATGCTATTTAACAAATCTTTGGTTTCTAGTAAGATATTGAAATACAAAGTTGTATTCTTTGGACTAGATTCTTCCGTTCTTGTTCGATCAATTTGAGCATTAATCTTTTCCGAAATAAACATAACTAACTCTTCTTTTTGAGCAATGATGAAAGAAATTCTCTCAAACTTTCTACTAACAAAAATATCAATGATTTCTTTATATAAAATTTTGAAACGATCTTCAATTTCTTGTAAGTCTTTAAATTGATTAAATTTCAATTTTTGATGTTGATTGTTAACATGCTTGTAACTCTTTTTTGAGATAAAATCAAGAGATTGTGCAATGTCTGTCAGATTCGCTAAAATAGAGATATAAAAATTACTCCCCCTTACACTAGTCTCATCTAAGTTTTTGATTAAGAAGAAAATATTGTCACGTAATTCTTCAATCTCACTATCTAATTTGGCCACCCCTTTTTTACTCTTTTTAAGTAAATCTGAGTTTTGAGTTGAAAGACCCTTTAAAAAATTAGCATAAATTTTGTCCGTTCTTGAAATAACATTTACAATATTATCTGCACTTTCTGAAATGATCCCTTGTACAGTACTACTCTCTGATTTCTTTAATTGCTTGGGGTTTATTTTAGTTGTTTTGTTTTTATGAGAAATGAAATTTCTCACCAATAAAATAATAGTCAAAAGCAATAAAACAGGTATCATGGTCACTTTGTTCCATTGGATTAAGAAGACCACTACTCCAGAAGCTGCTAGGGCTGCCAATGCCGTAAGGAACCAACCTCCGATAACATTTACCACTCCTGCCACACGATATACAGCACTTTCTCTTCCCCATGCTCTGTCAGCAAGCGAAGTTCCCATAGCTACCATAAAAGTTACATAAGTAGTAGATAAGGGTAATTTCATTGCTGTGGCAATGGATATCAATACTCCTGCCACCATGAGGTTTACAGAAGCTCTAATCATGTCAAAAGCAGGTGCATTGACGCTCTGATCTTTAGTGATTAAAAATGCACTTTGTCTCTCATAACTTTTCTCAATTTTATCTTTTATAGAATTGGGTATGACGGAACTAAAGGCTGAAGACAATCCAAAAAAGACATTCACAAGCCCTCTTGACACTATATTTGGATTAAATTTTTCGTGCGTATCATTCTGTCTTGAAAGACCAATTTCAGTTTCAGCAACAGACTTTGCTTTTTTTGAAAACCATAGAGTTACCACCATAATTCCTCCTGCTATAAATAATAAAAGAGGTTCTGCTGGTACTTTTTTATCGAGGACTTCCATTGAGAACAGAGAAGGATCAATACCTGAAACACTCCACGCTTCATAGGAATGGTATGCTGCCATTGAGACTCCAATAAAGTTTACCAAATCATTACCTGAAAAGGCAAGTGCCAATCCAAATGTTCCAACTAAAATAATTACCAGTAAAATACTTTTTTGTGAGATTTTTTGAAATAAATAAGAAAAAATTGTAAAAATAACGAAGGCTATCAAGACAACTAATATCTCATTACTCTTTAAAATCCCAGATAAATCTTTGTAATAAGGTGTGCCTTTCAGTCCTTTAATAAATATAAAATAGGTGATTGATGTAAGCGCAATTCCTCCAAAAAAAGCACCAAAGTTTTTAATCTTTTTCTCAAATTGAAATGTAAAAATTACTCTGGATATCCACTGTACAAAAGCCCCCACTGAGAAGGCAATGACAACCGATAGTAATATTCCACTGATAATCGTAATCGCTTTGTCCGTGTTAATATAATTACTTAAATCCGCAAAGGTTTCCGAATCCGAAGCTCCAATTTTTATAAGGGACATAACTATAGAAGCTCCCAAAAGATTAAATACAATAGAAACTGTAGTAGAAGTGGGTAATCCTAATGTATTAAAGAAATCAAGCAATAAGATATCTGTAATAATTACCGCCATAAAAATGACCATAATTTCATCAAAATAAAAAGCCCCGGGATTAAAAATACCCTTCCTTGCAACTTCCATCATTCCACTTGAAAATACAGCTCCAATAAAAATCCCTAAACTGGCTACGATCATTATTGTCCTCAGCGAAATCGCTTTTGAACCAATCGCAGAGTTTAAAAAATTGATCGCGTCATTACTGACTCCCACAACGATGTCAACTACTGCAAGTGCAGCAAGCGCGACTAACATTAACAAATATATATTGTCCATAAGAAAAATTTAATTTAAGTAAAGATGCGTTTTATTTAGTGTTGTTATGTTATTAAAATATTAAAAATGAAGGTCAAAACCTGTTCTAAAAAGCACATAATCTCTTGTGGCGTCAGACTGAGAAAAAGTCAAATCTGCTTGAATTTTAAGACTATGTCCTACAACATATTTTGATATTCCATAGGTGATTTGTTGTAAATCAGATAAACGTGTCACCTCTTTAAAGTCAACATTTGTATAACGCAAGGTCATCTCCACGTTGTTTTTTAACAGGTAACTCCCTTGAAAATTAATCGCAGAACCTGCCCCAACTACAGCACCTGTTTTAGTTCTACCGTCTGCTTCAAGCGCTTCGATTGTATCGGCATTTCTGCTGGCATATTCCCCAGTTAATGCAAATCCGTTGTATTTTATAACGCCATCAATAAAGACTGTAGAGATGTCTGTTTCAAATAGACCACCATTGGATTGGGTCATATAAGATCCCATATTACTTCGATTTTTTACTGCATTATTATTGATGTCGTAAGTAAAACCAAACATCGCTTTTATTGATTTTTCACGTTTTAAATCTCCTTGAGAATAATCTCCTTTAGACGAAAATTCCCCAAAAGGAAGTAATTCTAATCTTGAAGTATATTGAAGTCCTCCTAAATTTCCTACCGTAATATTTCTCCCTTCACCCTGTGAAATGGAAAATTTTTCTCGTGTTATAAAGTTCCCACCCCATTTTGTTTTGTGGCGCAACTGAACTCCCATATCACGGTCAATATTGAACTTACTATTTAATAAGGAACGATCAATTAACTGTAAGTTGGCAGAAGACACTACACGTTCAATATTTCCTGGCAGTTTGGTTTGACCTGCCCACAACTCGAAGTTTTCATGGAAATTCCACATGATAACGGCATCTAGTATATAACGTGGAGTATTTCTATTATAGATACTTGCTCCTGAAATATCTCGATTAGAAAGACCTAATTCCATCTTATATTTCAATTTAGGAGTAAAAGCAAAACCTCCAAATTTCAAGCGGGCACGTCTTACTATAAAATTTAAATTTGCTTCATCATATTCCTCTCCATCATAATCCCACTGACCTTGATAACGTGATTGAATTCTGGGCGCAAATTTCACACTAAAAGAACTGTCTTTCGCTATGAAATTTATCATTCCTTTACCGAATTTGGTGTCGCTTACTTCTTGTGCTTTAAGAAATGAAGAGAATATAACACATAAAATAAGAGTAAATTGTTTTGCTTTTAACATCATAAAGTTTTAATAAACAAGATTTTTACATTAATTGATGCAAATTTTGGTTTATTAAATTACGTCAATGTTATCCTATTGTTAACAAATTCATAATGTGTTAACAAATTGTTTCTTAATTGTTAACAGACTATGATCCACACATCAAACAATCATCATCCTCCCCTTCTTTGGCTTGGGCTAACATTTGTTTTAATTCTTGTGGAGAGAGTGGCTCAACAGGAAGAGGAGCTTGTGCAGTTTTCCCTGCAACAGGGGAAGCAGCAACACTAGCAGCAGCTGTTGCTTCTGGAACTTCTGCTTTGGATTTGGTATCTAAAGTAAACTTGATCGCATCTACTGCAGATTTAGTTCTCAAATAATACATCCCCGTTTTAAGGCCTGATTTCCAACCATAGAAGTGCATTGAAGTTAACTTGGCCATAGTGGCTCCTTCCATGAACAGGTTCAAGGACTGAGATTGATCAATGAAATAGCCTCTTTGACGTGACATGTCTATGATATCTTTCATACTCATTTCCCAAACTGTCTTGTATAGTTCTTTTAAGTCTTGAGGAATTCCCTCAATTCCCTGAACAGAACCATTATTTCGCATCAATTCTTGCTTCATGTCTTCGTTCCACAATCCGCGATCTACAAGGTCTTCTAAAAGATGTTTATTAACAACGATAAACTCTCCAGAAAGCACACGTCTGGTATAGATATTTGAAGTATAGGGTTCAAAGCATTCGTTATTCCCTAAAATCTGAGAAGTACTTGCCGTAGGCATTGGTGCTACTAAAAGTGAGTTGCGAACTCCTTGTTTTTTTACTGTTTTACGTAATGCTGCCCAATCCCATCGTCCGCTTAATTCCTCATCTTTGATTCCCCAAAGATTGTGTTGGAATTCTCCTTTTGACATTGGAGACCCTTTATACGTTTCGTAGGGACCTTCATTTTTAGCCTCTTCAGAAGAAGCAGTTACCGCAGCAAAGTAAAGCGTTTCGAAAATTTCTTGATTTAGCTTTTTCGCTTCCTCAGAAGTAAATGGCAAACGCAACATGATGAAGGCATCTGCCAAACCTTGAACCCCAAGACCCACAGGACGATGTCTAAAATTGGAGTTTTGCGCCTCAATTACTGGATAGTAATTTCGGTCAATCACACGGTTTAAATTTTTGGTTACCCTTACGGTTACATCGTAAAGTGCTTGATGATCAAAAGCACCATCTTTCACAAACATGGGTAAAGCAATAGAAGCTAGATTACATACCGCCACCTCATCAGGTGCAGTATATTCCATAATCTCAGTACATAAGTTGGAAGAACGTATGGTACCTAAATTTTTCTGATTAGATTTTCTATTGGCGGCATCCTTGTAAAGCATGTAAGGTGTCCCTGTTTCGATTTGAGATTCTAAAATCTTCTCCCAAAGTTCTCTTGCTTTGATGGTTCTTCTACCACGTCCCTCTGATTCATACTTAAGGTACATTGCATCAAATTCATCTCCATGTACATTGTATAAGTCTGGACATTCGTTTGGACACATGAGCGTCCAATCTGCATTCTCCTCTACACGTTTCATGAATAAATCAGGAGTCCACATAGCATAAAATAGATCTCGTGCACGCATTTCTTCTTTCCCGTGATTCTTCTTCAGTTCAAGGAAATCAAAAATATCTGCATGCCAAGGCTCAACATAAATAGCAAAAGACCCTTTGCGTTTTCCTCCACCTTGATCTACATAACGTGCTGTATCGTTAAAAACACGTAGCATGGGCACTATTCCATTTGAAGTTCCATTGGTACCTGCTATATAAGAACCAGTGGCTCTTACATTGTGAATAGAAAGTCCTATTCCACCAGCGGATTGTGAAATTTTTGCTGTTTGTTTTAAGGTATCATATATCCCGTCAATACTGTCATCCTTCATGGTCAACAAGAAACATGATGACATTTGAGGTTTTGGAGTTCCAGAATTAAATAAGGTGGGAGTAGCGTGAGTAAAATAACGCTTAGACATCAATTCATAGGTTTCAAGCGCTGCCTCAATGTCTTCAAGGTGAATTCCAATTGAAACACGCATCAACATATGCTGAGGGCGTTCAACAATCACACCATTCAACTTCAACAGATAGGAACGCTCTAAGGTTTTAAATCCAAAGAAATCATATCCAAAATCTCGGTTGTATATGATGCTTGAATCTAGTTTGTCCGCATTTTTCTGAATGATTTCATGTACCTCATCAGAAAGCAAAGGTGCTTTTTTGCCTGTTCTTGGATTCACATACAAATAAAGATCTGTCATGGTCTCTGAGAACGACTTCTTTGTATTCTTATGTAAATTAGAAACCGAAATACGAGCTGCTAATTTTGCATAATCAGGGTGCGTTGTGGTCATTGTAGCAGCTATTTCTGCTGCGAGGTTGTCCAATTCAGAGGTTGTCACTCCATCATATAATCCTTCAATAACACGCATGGCTACTCGTACAGGATCTACTAAAGGGTTTAATCCATAGTTCAGTTTACGAATACGGGCGGTTATTTTATCGAACATGATGGGCTCTTTGCGACCATCTCTTTTAAGAACAAACATACTTTGAGATTTAAAAATTTACACTACTCCCCTGGTACTTGGAAGAAAAACTGGTTTAGGTTTATTTGATATTAAAAATCAGCGTCAAAACTGATTTTGGTTTCTTGAGTCTCGTTATTTAAAACTCCTGCTTTTTGATATTCTCCAACACGCTTTTCAAAAAAGTTTGTTTTCCCTTGAAGAGAAATCATATCCATAAAGTCGAAAGGATTAGTCACATTAAATTCTTTTTCTAAACCTAACTCTACTAATAATCTATCGGTTACAAACTCTAAATACTGGGTCATGAGTTTTGCATTCATCCCAATTAAACTGATCGGTAATGATTCCGTAATAAATTCACGTTCTATGGTTAGTGCATCTAAAAGAATTTCTTTAATACGTGCAGGGGGTACTTTGTTTACAAGGTGATGATTGTGAAGGTGCACAGCAAAATCACAATGAACTCCTTCGTCTCTTGAAATCAATTCGTTTGAGAACGTTAAACCGGGCATTAGGCCACGTTTTTTTAACCAATAGATGGAACAAAATGCTCCTGAAAAGAAAATTCCTTCTACAGCAGCAAAAGCAATTAAACGCTCAGCAAAAGAATCAGAATCTATCCAGCGCAACGCCCAATCTGCTTTCTTTTTGATGGCAGGAAATACTTCAATTGCTTTAAAGAGTCTGTCTTTTTCAACATCATCTTTTACATAAGTGTCGATTAATAAAGAATAGGTTTCAGAATGAATGTTCTCCATCATTATCTGAAATCCATAGAAGAATTTTGCTTCGGAATACTGTACTTCATTAACAAAGTTCTCAGCAAGATTCTCATTTACAATTCCGTCTGATGCAGCAAAAAACGCTAAAATATGCTTGATGAAATATTTTTCATCATCTGTTAATTTAGTGTTCCAATCTGTAAGGTCTTGATGTAAATCAATTTCTTCAGCAGTCCAAAAACTAGCCTCCATTTTTTTATACCATTCCCATATATCATGGTGCTTAATTGGGAATATTACAAATCGGTTTTCATTTTCTTGGAGAATAGGTTCTACTGCTGCCATCTTGCTTTTTTAAATATTGTTGTTAAAATTGATTGATATCTTGTTTCACAAAGATTCGAAATTGTAATCAAAATTGAAAGGGTTACTTTTCCACAATGAAGCCTAGTTTTTAACAAAATGCCCTTTTTTCTAAACATTTAGCAAAAAACAAAAAAAATATAAAATAATGATATACAATAAGTTATAGTCAAAAATCGTTGGCAACCCCTTAAAACATTAAAACGTCATCAAGAGGTCTTTTTTGCATATTGTTCGAGCGCATTATACCAATCTGTTCCAAATTTTCTTATGAGGGCTGTTTTTACAAATTGATACACAGGAATCTTCAGGGCTTTTCCAAAATCACAGGCATCAGAGCATATAGACCAACTATGATAATTGACAGCTGTCATTTCATCATAGGCTTGAATCCGAACTGGATAAAGGTGACATGAAATGGGTTTTTGAAAATCAATGACACCATTATTGTGGGCTTTTTCAATACCACAAGAAGCAACTCCTGTATCTGAAAAGACAGTATAAGCACATTCTTTTCCTTTGACTAAGGGGGTTTCATAATCCCCATCAAATCCCTCTACATATACTCCTTGTGACTCAATAGCAGCAATCCCTTTTTTATTTAAGTAGGGTTTTATTTTGGAATAATTTTGTTCTAGAAAACGTACTTCATCTTTTTCAAGAGGGGCGCCTGCCTCTCCAGCAACGCAGCATTCTCCTTTACACTTAGAAATATTACACACAAAATCCTCTGAAATAATAGAGTCGGAAATTAGGGTGTTTTCGATGGAAAGCATACTAAAGAGTTTATTGTAAAAATACACATTTAAAAACGCATAATCTAGAGAATGGATTTACATTTGCAAAAAAATAACGCCCATGTTTGACCTCAAAGAAATATTAACCGCAAGCCTCATCCTATTTGCTGTAATTGATATTTTAGGAAGTGTGCCTTTGATCATTTCATTACGTGAAAAGGTGGGGCATATTCAATCCGAAAAAGCCTCAATTATTGCAACCGTAATTATGATTGGCTTTTTGTTTCTGGGAGAGGAGATATTAAAACTTATTGGAATTGACGTCAACTCTTTTGCAGTGGCAGGAGCATTTGTGATTTTATTCCTGGCCTTAGAAATGATTCTTGGAATAACACTTTTCAAGAACACCGCTCCTGAGACTGCATCAATTGTTCCTATTGCTTTTCCAATGATTGCGGGAGCAGGAACAATGACCTCCTTACTCTCCTTGAGAGCTGAATTTTATGTGGGCAATATTATCATCGCTATTATAATCAACATTCTTTTTGTGTACATCATTCTAAAATCGTCTAAACTCATCGAGCGTATTTTAGGAAAATCTGGAATTGTTGTTATTCAAAAAGTATTTGGAATCATTTTATTGGCTATCGCTGTAAAATTATTCACATCCAACATAGGACAACTGCTGTAAACCAATATCTTTGTGTTATGAAAATACTACTTCCTTTATTTATGATTTTAGCCCTTGCAGGCTGTGTTTTTAATCTTACACAAATTGATTGGGCTGATCCGTTGGCTGGAAAAAGTAGTGTAGCAGTGATTGGCGTGATGGCTTCTGCAAGTGCTTTTTTATTGCTTCTGATTTTAATTCTTTCTAAGCGAATCGCTCAGAAAATGAAAAACCGCTAGTAGGATTTAATATCATCCAAGGCTTTCTCAATAAACAAGTCTTTTTGGTTTGCTATCCTCACATATAAGTTTTCATCAAATAATTGAATGGCAATAAAGGCTTTGGCTGAATTCAAAAAAATAGCTTTGTTTTTTTCATTTATCTCAATAGGAAAACTGTTTGCCTTGCAATATTCCTTAAAGGCTTCAACAAAATCTTCTTGATACGGTAACGGCTCATTAAAAAATTGAGCAGGATTTTCAAAAGCATATTTTTTAGGATTCGCATCCATTTCTAAAAAAATAAAATTATTCAATACGTTTGAACGTAAAAAATAAGTATTCCAAACTTCATCTGGAGATTCATCATTTGAGACATAAAGATCTGGTGTGATTCCTCCTCCACCATAAACAACTCGCCCTTTTGGGGTGGTATATACTAAAGTATCATTTACAGGAATATTCGCTTCATTTTGCATTTCACCAGTCATATAACGGTCCTGAACCTCTGCGTAATAATCATCTCGAGAAGTACTGTCATAAGGCCTCTGAATTGAGCGTCCCGTGGGGGTATAATAGCGTGCCGTAGTTAAGCGAATCTGATCTCCTCCACCTAAAGGCATTTGTTGCTGTACCAAGCCTTTTCCAAAAGTTCGTCTTCCAATTATTAAACCTCGGTCATTGTCTTGTATTGCACCTGCAATAACCTCACTGGCAGAAGCTGAATTTTCATCGACAAGTACATATAAACTACCCTTTTCAAAAGAACCACTTGAAGAAGCAACTGTTCTTTCTCTAATCCCATTGTTACTCTCTACTATGACTATTGGTTTTTTTGCGCTCAAAAAATCATCTGCTATTTGTTTGGCTGGGAGTAAATAGCCTCCTGGATTCCCTCTCAAATCAAGAATTAAATGTTGTATTTCTTGATCAACAAGCTTTGCTAAAGCTTCGCTAAATTCTATAAAAGTGGTTTGAGAAAACCGATTAATCTTTATATATCCTGTTTCATCATTTATCATATATGAAGAAGAAACACTAGGTAAGGGCACCGAACCTCTTTTGAGATCAAAGGTGAGTGTAGAATCTATTTTTTTACGATATACTTTGAGTTGAATGGGAACTTCAGAACTTCCTTTAAGCTTAGACACTATATCAGTACTAGAAAGGTTTTTTTGATATAGGGTATCTTGATCTAGCATAAGAATTCTGTCTCCAGATTTCAAGCCTGCCTTTTCACTAGGTCCTCCTTCCAAAACACGGACTACTGCAATAGTATCTCGCACCATAAAAAAACTCACTCCAATTCCCTTGAAATTGCCCTGCATACTTTCGGAAATGGATTGTTTTTGAACTGCGGGAATATACACCGAATGTGGATCTAACTCGTCTACAATATCTTCAATCAAAACGCCAACAAGACTGTCTGTATTGATTTTGTCTACATAATCATTGGTTAAATAGGTAACCAAAGTGTTTAATTTCTCCACACTTGGGTTAGTAATAGGCTGTATGTTAGAAAAACCTATTCTATGAGAACCAAACACGTAACCAATTGCTACAGAGAGCAAAACGATTAACAATAAAAAAAAAGAATTCGTTTTCATATTTCTACTTTTCTGAGGCTACATGACTGAGTTGTACTCCTGCTTTTCTTAAAAAGTCTAAGCCCGTCGTATCCTTATATTCTTTAGCATAGACCACCCTAACAATTCCAGATTGATGAATTAATTTACTACAATCTTTACAAGGAGAAAGGGTGATGTACAAGGTCGCTCCTTTACAGGATTGAGTGGAAGCTGCAACTTTTAAAATCGCATTTGCTTCGGCGTGAAGGACATACCATTTAGTGTAATGCTCTTCATCTTCACATACATTTTCAAAACCAGAGGGGGTTCCATTATATCCGTCTGAAATAATCATTCGGTCTTTTACAATAAGAGCTCCTACTTTTTTTCGATCACAATAGGACAATTGCCCCCAAGTGTTTGCCATTTTTAGATAAGCTTTATCGTACTTTTCTTGTTTTCCTTTAACCATTAGGGCGAAGATACCAATTTAGCAATCAATCTTATTTTAAATTCGCTCAAAAATCATCCCTAAGGCGAGTATTAAAACGAGACTTCCAATTATTATTTCCCAAACTTTTCTTGAAAGTTTAGGGATTTTTAAAACTAGAAAACTAAAACTAAGCACTGCAATGACAATTGCAGCCTGAGCAAATTCAACCCCCAAAGCAAAAGAAAAGAGTGAAAGTCCTACTGCATCTTCTGGAATTAACATACTGAAATAGCGCCCAAAACCAAGGCCATGAATTATCCCAAAAACGAGTGTGACAACTGGAAAAAAGAACCCCTGTTTTGAAGGATGTTTATCGTTTTTGGGCAACAATAATGAGGCTGCACTAATTGCAATAGTGACAGGAATTAACAATTCTATCCAATAACTAGAAAAAGAAAGACCTCCGTAAAAATTTCCAACCAACGAAAGTGTGTGCCCAAGAGTAAATAAGGTAACCCATAATAATAATTTTCTGCTCTCTCTAAAACTAAATGGCATGGCAAGTGTAATAATGAAATAGAGATGATCTAGACCCTCCCAATCCATTACATGCCAAAATCCAAGGTTCTGATAAAACCAAAACGTTTCCATTATATTCCTCTCTCTTTTTGAATTTTCTCGTAGGCCTGCTGAACTTGTTGAAATTTTTCTTGTGCTCCTTTAATTAGAGCAGGATCCTTAGACTGTAATTTATCAGGATGGTATTTCTTTGCCATACTTCGGTAGGCTTTTTTAACCTCAGCGTCAGTTGCAGAGGGTGTGATCTCCAATATACGATAAGCGTTGCCTGTTGATTTCACAAACATGGCTTTTATGCTCTCTAAATCAACCGAACGAATTCCCAAAGCAGCTGCAATTTGCTTTATTTTGCTAAGTTCTGATTGAGAAATACTTCCATCTGCATTGGAAACACCCATCAAAAAATGAATGATTTGTAGCCGAGTTTCATAACGGCTTTGAGAAGTGAAAACTTGCGCCAAATCTTCTATATTTTGGGTGTCCTTTTTTACTTGTTCATTGAAGGTTTCAAAAATAGAGGCCGCCTTTTGCTCACCATAGTTGGTAATAAAAAAATTTCTGACAAATTGTAATTCTTGGGCCTTCACCTGACCATCTGCCTTGATTACAATTGCTGCAAAAGCAATAAGATTAATCTGAAATTGCGCTGGATCAGCGCGTTGGGTAAATGTTTGGAAATTGGATCCAGAACCGTTGACTACTTTTTCTAAAACACTCCCTACAAAAAATCCAAAAATAGCTCCCGGAAACCTAAAAAAGTAATATCCGAAAAAAGCTGCTATCCATTTAATCATGCTACAATTCAATAATGAAATACAAATTTGACAAATAAAATCGGTGCAACAAAACATATCCATAAGACATTACTTTTATATCTTTGAAAAAAAAATTATGTATCCAGCAGAATTAGTAAAACCTATGAGAGAAGAGTTAACAAACATCGGTTTTGATGAATTGTTTACCTCTGAAGATGTTACCAACGCACTTGCAAAATCAGGAACCACATTGGTCGTGGTAAATTCCGTTTGTGGATGTGCTGCTGCTAATGCACGTCCAGGTGTATTTCATTCTCTCCAAAACGAAAAAACTCCTGAAAATTTGGTCACTGTATTCGCCGGTGTAGATGCAGACGCAACCAACACAGCTCGTGATATGATGGTTCCTTTTCCTCCTTCTTCTCCAAGTATTGCTTTATTTAAAGATGGTGAATTGGTTCACATGGTTGAACGTCACCACATTGAAGGAAGACCAGCAGCAATGATTGCAGAAAACCTAAAGGCGGCCTATAACGACCACTGCTAGAGTATTTTATCTAATCTTTATTGGTCACACCTAAATCATGAAAAAAGGATTCAGCTATATAATGAGTATTATTTTCTACTCCTGTTTTGGCCTCTTTTTAGTACTTTTTCATGGAATTCAATGGGTTTGCTTTTACGGATTTGGATATCGAGCTCAAAAAAATGCTGTTGAATTATTAAACTTTTTCCTTTTGGGATTCCTCAATCTTTTGGGCACCCGTGTTCAATTTGACCATCCTAATCCCTTGCCCAAAAACCGGTCGATTATATTTGTGGCCAACCACCAAAGCACTTACGACATCCCTCCACTTATATGGTATTTACGAAAACATCATCCTAAATTCATTAGCAAAAAAGAATTAGGTAAAGGAATCCCCAGTGTTTCTTTCAACTTACGTCACGGAGGAGCTTTATTAATTGATCGAAAAAATCCAAAAGAAGCGATTCAATCTATTCAAGAGTTTGGGAAGCGATTGACTGAAAATAAACACTCTGCTGTTATTTTTCCAGAGGGAACTCGAAGTCGAGATGGTAAGATTAAGCCTTTTCAAAAAGCAGGCCTGGCTACTCTACTAAAACACATGCCTGATGCTCTTGTGGTTCCAGTCTCAATCGGGAATTCTTGGCGTTTTGCAGAGCATAAATATTTCCCTATGCCCCTAGGAGTTCCATTAAAAATTAAAGTACATCCAGCCCTTGAAATTATTCCTGGAGAAAATGAAAAGCTTTTTGAAACTATCGAAACTATTGTAGGAAAAGGGGTCAAAACTTTGCAATAAAAACTTATTTATTCAAAATCTAGCTATAAACTCGTTGGGAGTACAATGGTAAAAGTTGTTCCTTTTTTGGGAGTAGATATAAAGGAGATTATTCCTCCATGAGATTCAATTATATTTTTAACGATTCCTAATCCAAGTCCCATTCCAGAGGTCTTGGTTGTGAATTTAGGTTCGAAGATTTTATCTTTTAAATTAGGCGAAATCCCATTTCCATTATCCGTTATCGTAATAGTGGTTTGATCTTGTTCTCCACCTATATGAATCCCAATTTGAGGTGTCTTTTTTGGAGAAACCGATTGCAGGGCGTTCTGTATTAGATTGGTGATGACTCGAATCCATTGTGTTCGGTCCAACTTATGAATGACATGAGCTTGATCTGATGAAAAAATAATATGCTCTTCTTGAAAAATTGTTACCGCCATTTTGGTTACTTCAACCAAATCACATTCTTTCATATTGGGCTTGGGTAAGCTGGCAAAATCTGAAAAGGCCTCTGCAACCTCACTCATCGTGTCAATTTGCTGAATCAACAGGTTTGAAAAGTCGTTTAATTTGATTTGACTATCGGGATCATTAGGATCGTATTTGCGCTGAAAACTTTGAATGGTCAAACGCATTGGAGTCAATGGATTTTTAATTTCATGCGCCACCTGACGCGCCATTTCTTGCCATGCCTGTTCTCGCTCTGTTTTAGCAAGTTTGGCCGCACTCTCCGATAAATCATCAATCATATTGTTGTAAGAAGTGACTAAACTATCAATTTCACGGGTTGCATTTTTGAGATATATTTTCTCGTTCTTTTTTTGAAGACCCGTTTGTGCCATTCTCACTCTAATCGTTTCCAAAGATCGGGTGACAAATTTGGATAAAAAATATGCGATAAAAATTACAGCTATAAGCAATAAGGTGTAGATCTGATATAGATTCTGCAAAAACGAATTCAGCTCATTTTCTGAAAAGGAAATATCTTCAAAATATGGGAAAAACAAAATCCCATAGGCTCGATTTTCATCGTCTTTCAACAAACTGTAAGACGCGTGAAATTTGTCAATATCTGAATTGTAATGTTCTAAATAAATTCCTGTTTGACTATTAGAAATCTTCTCCAACAAGACTTGATCTAATTTATAATCATTGGCAATAATTTCAAGAGGAGTGTGATAAATAAAGAGTGGGGTCCCATCTAATCTAAAGAGAGAATAACGCACACTATGAATATCATTTACCTTTTCAAAATCCATATTGAATTGGTTCCAAACACTGTCTGCTTTGTTGTACAAATTATTTTTACTTACAAGATGATTGACGTGTCTTTTGATTTGAGCTTCCTTCCGATTCAATCTCCCCAAGTGATAATTTTCTCTTTGTGACTCATACTGTATGGAGGTGGTTCCTAAAATGAGAACCCCTGAGACCAAAAGCATGAGAATCATAACGACAAAAAGACGTGATCTAAGTGAAAATTTTTCAGGAAGCTTAAAAGGAAATGCCATTACTCTTTTCTTGTTTTTTTGTACAATTTAATCCCTAAAAATAGAACTAATGCTAAACCAATTAATCCAAGTAAACCTGTTATCCAATGGAAACTATCTTTCAGAATTACTAGAAATACTATAGCAAAAAGCAATAAAGTTGCCCCTTCATTCCAAATGCGCATAAAATTACCACTGTGTTTAATTTCGTCTTTTTGTAATTGTCTAAAATAGATGTGCGTTTTCCAATGATATACTCCTAATAAAAGTACTAAAGAAAGCTTCAAATGCATCCAGGGCTGTAACAACCAAGACGGCATGAGGTATAATAACCATGCAGCAAATAATATTGCCAAAATAGCAGAAGGCCAAGTGATAATATACCATAACCTCTTGGTCATTAATTTAAACTGAGGAATGAGAATATCGGCTTCAATCTTTGATTTCTTCGAGGCTTCTATATGATAAATAAAAAGTCGCGGAACATAAAATAAACCTGCAAACCAAGTAATCACAAAAATAAGGTGCAACGCTTTTATATAATTATAGTACAAGAGGCTCTATTTTAAAGTTAAATAATCCAACTTTAAAGCTGCAAATGTCGCATTAAAGTTTTCCAAATCCTCTGACAGGAGCTTGTTGTATTGTTTCATTTGAACTTTAATTTGACTTGTTAGTAATTTACTTACTGTTATATCCTGATCTGTGGGTGGAAAATCATTGGCCATGACTAAATTATTAATGTGTCCTAGTTTATTGGTCAAACGAATTGGAAAATTGAGTGGATCTTGATTACTCTTATTTTGTGTTTGATAGAGTGCCTTCTCAATTTCTAAAAATTCCTTTTTAAGAGCAGCAGCGGTTTCGAGAATTTCTTTTGCCTCGTCTAAATCTTTGTAATTTTTTTCAAATGCAGCCAATTTTGAATTGATACTTCTGATATTTTTAATAGCCTGATGTGCCTCATCTAAAGTTTGATTTACAGTATTTACAAAATCAAACTGCACTTGCATCTCTGCAATTGTAACCTCGGCTCTAGGATCTGGAAGGATAGTAAAAGCGCGTTCAATCATGGCATCATTTTTTTGAAGACTAACTGTGTACTGGCCGGGTACAGCTTTAGCTCCAGAGAGAGACGCCCCCCACAAAATCATTCCGTCAAGACGTTCGGCTCCTTTATATCGGGTGTTCCAAACAAAACGATTTCCTCCTACTTTGACTTCCAATTTATCTTTTTCAGAAGCGGTACTAAAGGTTTTAATTATCTCTCCACCTTTCTCCTTAAAATGCAATTGAAGGGTATCTTTTGTTGCATCAAAATCTTTAACATTAAAATGAACAATTACTCCATTGGATAAATTAGTTCCCTCGGTCAATGATGGACTCCCCCCATAGCCAGAAGTGCGGTAACTATCCTTTGGCTGAAATAAAATCATTTCTTGATTCACTACCTCTTCATTTAACTGATGTAATACTGTTAAATCATCAATCATCCATAAACTCCTACCCTGGGTTGCAACTATCAAACTGTTATCCTTAATGGTCATATCGGTGACAGGAACTATCGGTAAATTCAATTGGAATGGGTTCCATGAAGCACCATCATCATAAGAAATATACATTCCTGTTTCAGTTCCTGCGTAGAGTAATCCTTTTCTTGAAGGATCGGCTCTGAGAACTCTTGTGAAATGTTCCTTATTGATTCCATTGGTAATTTTGACCCAAGTCTGCCCATAATCTGATGTTTTGTATAGATACGGTCTAAAATCTCCTGTCTTGTATAGTGTACCGGCAACATAACAAACTGCAGGATCAAAGGGTGAAGGATCAATACTATTGATCATCAACCACTTGGGCATTTGAGAAGGAGTAACATTTGTCCAATTTTCACCACCATCACGAGTGAGGTGTATTAAACCATCATCACTTCCCACCCATAGTAATCCTTCTTCAAGTGAAGATTCATTAGCTGCAAAAAGAGTACAATAATATTCAACTCCAGTGTTATCTTGCGTAATAAGTCCTCCCGAAGATTTCAATCGCTCAGGATCGTTTCGGGTTAAATCTGGACTAATAACTTCCCACGATTGCCCTTCATTTTCTGACACGTGTACTTGGTTAGAAAAAGTATATAGTTTTTTAGGATTATGCTTGCTAAAAATGATAGGGAAATTCCATTGAAAGCGGTATTTCATTCCTTCTGCACCATAGCCCATCGGATTGTCTGGCCATACATTGATGGCTCTTCTTGTCTTATTTTTATGATTTACTCTGGTTAGATACCCTCCATAGCTTCCTCCATATACAATGTCATTGTTTAGAGGATCGACTGCGATATGTGCAGATTCTCCCCCGGCAGTAGATTCCCAATCTGCCTCAGAAATACCTCTACCTGATGAACGATGCGCAACACGAATAGTAGAATTATCTTGTTGGGCTGCATAGATTCGATAAGGAAAAGCATTATCTGTAGTCACCCTGTAAAACTGTGCTGTAGGCTGATTCATGTATGTACTCCATGTTTCTCCTCCATTATAGCTAACCTGAGCTCCACCATCATCTGCAATAATCATGCGTTGATTATCCTCAGGAGCAATCCATAAATCGTGATGATCACCGTGAGGAGCATTATTCCGCTTAAAGGTTTTTCCTCCATCTTTCGATTTATGATAGGAAACGTTCATTACATAAACAATATCCTCATCTTGAGTATCTGCATAGATTTTAGAATAATACCATGCACGCTGGCGTAGTGCCCTACTATCATTTATGTGAGACCAAGAAGACCCTCCGTCATCAGAGCGGTATATTCCTCCTTTTTCTTTATTTTCTACTATTGCCCAAACTCGTTGAGAATTTAATGGAGATACGGTAACACCAATTACTCCAAGTGTTCCTTTGGCAAAACCTTCATTTAAACTTATTTCTTTCCAAGTTTTTCCTTCATCAGTACTCTTCCATAAAGCAGAACCTTCTCCTCCACTATTCAAACTGTAAGGTGTTCTGTTTAATCTCCAAGTAGAAGCATATAAATGTCTTGGATTGGATGGATCCATCACTAATTCAAAAGCACCAGAATCTGCATTTGAGAATAACACTTTTTTCCAGTTTTTACCTCCATCTATACTTTTGTAGACTCCACGTTCAGAAGTCGGTTTATAAATATTTCCCAATACCGCAGCGTATACAATCTCAGGATTGCTGGGATGAATCACTATTCTAGGAATATGTCTTGACTTTGGCAGTCCTGAAAAAGACCATGTTTTGCCAGCATCAACTGTTTTCCAAACTCCATATCCTGAAGAAACATTTCCTCTTACGGTTACTTCACCACCTCCAACATAAATTACATTAGAGTCACTTCTAGAAACCGCTACAGATCCAATACTTCCTCCAAAAAAACCATCTGAAATATTTTCATAAGTCTGACCACCATCTTCTGTTTTCCAAACACCACCCCCTGTAGCGCCAAAATAAAATAAATCTGGTTTTCCAGGGACACCAGTCACTGCTGCAGACCTTCCTCCTCTAAATGGACCAATAGATCGATACGATAAAGATTCGTAGGTTGCCTCAGGAAAACTGAGAGTTGTTACTTGCTTTCCCCTCTTTTTTCGTTGCCCATAAAAAGGTTGAAAAGCTAAAAAAGAGAAAAATAAAGCAGAGAATAAAAAATGACTGTTTTTCATAAGATGTATTAATGAAATTAAAAGTATAAAATATATTTCTTATTGAATAGGGAATCACCATGGATATACTGGAATTCAATTCTATAAACTTAAATCGTTTTCCTATTGGATCAACTCTTTCTTGACTGCACGATATAAAAAATAAGCCGTCATCACAGTAGAGAGAATATCAGCAATCGGGAAAGCAATCCAGACTCCCATTACGCCATAAATGTTAGAAAGAATAAACAATAAAGGAATAAAAAATAACCCTTGACGGCTTAATGTCAATAACAAGGCAGGTAATGCCTTTCCTATGGCTTGAAAATAAGCAGCACCAATTAGTTGTATACCAACTACAGGTAAAGCCACGAAAACATATTTTAATGCTAATGGAGTTTGAGCAGCTACGGCACTATCTTTTGAGAAAATTCCAGGAATATATTCTGCAAAAAAGAAAATGAATAGGAAAATAAGCGTTGCCAAAAATACAGCATATCGAATTGAAATATTGATTACACTTCTAACACGTTGTATGTTTTTGGCGCCGTAATTGTATCCTGCAATGGGTAAAAACCCTTGGGTGATACCAAGAATTGGAAAGGTCGCAAACATTAACATACGACTAATAATTGCATATACAGCAATAGAAGATTCGCCTCCATAAGAAAACAAAATATTGTTTACCAAAAGTACAGTAACGCTGACCATAGCCTGTCGCGCTAGAGTAACAGATCCCAATGAAGAAATCTCTTTAATCAACAAAGGTTTTAATTTGAAAGCACTTAAAGTGGGGTGCAAACTAGTTTTTTTTGAAAGAAAAAAGTAAATAATGTAAACTCCACATACACCGTAAGATAGTGTAGTTGCCCATGCTGCACCCATCATACCCCAATCAAAAACGTTGATAAATAAGTAATCAAAAAGCAAATTGGACACTGACGGCAAAAGCATGGCATACATTGCATTTTTAGGCTTTCCCTCTGCTCGAATGATATTGTTCGCCATCATACAAAAAGCCAGTACAGGCACCCCATACAATACAATAACATAATATGTTTTTGCTAATGAAAAAAGAGAACCTTTTCCACCAAATAAAACAATCGCTTGATCCACAAAGATTAAACCGAAAACAACAACACTAATGGTCAACAAAAAAGTTAATGTAATTTGATTCCCAAAGGTGGTTACTGCTTTTAGATAATCTTTCTCTCCTAAAGCTCTTGAAATAATGGAAGCACCTCCTACTCCAATTGACATTCCCAAAGCAGCAATGAAAAATGAAACAGGAAGCACTACATTAATTGCTGCAATAGCATTTGAACCGATCCATTGACCTACAAAAATGGTGTCAATTAAAATATTGAGAGACATTACCAATATCCCTATAGATGCAGGCAAGGCTTGTTTGACTAAGAGTTTTGGAATGGATTCTGTTCCTAGTAATTCAGTGTAGTTTCGACTCATGAAACACTTTCATTGTGTGCCCATTGATCTATCCATCTGCTTAACACATTTACCCAATCTTCTCGATCATTAATACAGGGTATGACATGTAAATGTTTTCCGCCATTATCTTCAAAATCTTCTGCTGCTTCCATTCCAATTTCTTCTAAGGTTTCTAAACAATCCGAAATAAATGCAGGAGTAGCAATCGCAAGTTCTTTTGTTCCGTTTTTCGCAAAAGCCTCGACTGTTTTATCTGTGTAAGGTTTCAACCATGATCCTAAAATTGACACACGTGATTGAAAGCTTGTGGAATAGCTTCCTTCTTTGAGCTCCAAATACTCTGCAACCTTAATGGTTGTCATTTCACATTGATGGCGGTAACAGTAAGTATGAGCAGGAGAATCGGTAAAGCAACACTTGCCGTCCATTTTACAATGAGACTTAGTTATGTCAGATTTTCGAATGTGACGGTTGGGAACACCATGATAAGAAAAAAGTATATGCTCCCATTTTTTTCCTTGCAAAGCTTCTTGGATCGAATTTCCAAGTACTCGAATATAATCTGGATGATTATAAAAAGCGGGCAAGGAAGTAAACTCCATATGTGGGAAATGTTTTTCCCTTAATTGTTCAGCTAAAACTAAAATAGTTTCTGTGGTAGCCATCGCAAATTGAGGATAAAGAGGGACCAAAAACACTTCAGTTACTCCTTGTTCAGCTAATTTCTTAAGTCCATCATGTATAGAGGGCTTCCCATATCGCATCGCTAAAGCAACAGGAATGGAAACCTTTTTTTGGACTTTTTCTTGAAGACGTTCTGAAAGTACAATGAGAGGTGAACCCTCTTTCCACCATATCTTCCTGTAGGCTTTGGCTGATTTTTTAGGTCGCGTTTTTAAAATAATTCCTTTAACTAAAAAAGTTCGAAACCATTTAGGCAAATCAATTACCCGCTCGTCCATTAAAAATTCACCTAAATAATCTCTTACGTCATTCGTTTCGGTACTATCTGGTGATCCCAGATTGACTAGTAATACTCCTTTCATTCACAATTTTTTACGAAGATAATGAACCTAAATATTTCTTGGGAGTGGTTCCATACTTCTTTTTAAAAGCAGCAATAAAATGACTCGCTGTACTATAGCCTAATTTTAACCCTACTTCATTCACATTGAACTTTTGCGAATCCAACATTCGTCTGGCTTCCTCCATCTTGTGGTCTAATAAATATGCAAAAACCGTATCTCCATAAAGTTGTTTAAATCCTTCTTTTAGTTTTTTCAAGGACAATCCAATCTCTGTTGCCAAATTTTCTAAAGAGGGTGGATCAGACATCCGCTCCAAAATAATATCTTTTGCCTTTCTAATTTTTCTAACATTTTCTTCATCCACTAAAAATGGACATTGTTCCAGTGATGGATCTTCATTCTTGTTAAAATATAAACTGAGTAATTCATATACCTTTCCTTTGAAATACAAACTCTTCATGCTGTCATGCACTTTGGCTTGTAAAATTTGACTCAACACAACAGCAATGGAGGAGGTAAAAGGTAGATTATCATAGTACTTTTTAGTACTATTTTCTGGGGTTAGAAAAGAAATATGATCTGCATCTGATGAAAATAAAGAGTGGAATTTTGCAATGGAGATAAGAACACTGACCAACCAAGTATTGGGAGCTAATTCTACTTCTATGGGAAGGGGCTTCAAAGGATTAAAAAGTAACATAGAGTGGTCTTCATTTACTGGAAAGCTATAATTCCCTTCATTGAATACAAAATTCATCTGCCCTTTGAGGCAAAAATGAAATTGTATAAAATCTTGATTCACAGGGTAGTTTTCTTTAACAGCTACTTGCAAATCATTTTTCATTCTCAAAACTGTAAATCCAGAATCTAAGACACTTTCTTCAAAAGAACTTTTATCGTCATTTTTTATTTCCATCATCAAAATTTATTTTCTTTTCTTAACTCTTTAAAATAGTACTTAATACTGATTAACTTAATAAAATTAGCCCTTTTTAAAAGTTGTTTGTCAAAAATACCAAAAAAAACCTTTAGAGGTATTTTAAAACTTTCTATCGTTATTTTTTAGTGTTTCACTCCCTTACTTTTGTGATCGAATTTATACGACTATCTTTTTGACCAAAGCCGAACATTTTCATGCCATAGGTGTTAGTTATAAAACAGCTGATATTAATATCAGAGGACAATTTAGCTTAAACGATACCCAGCTCCATGCTCTTTTCCTTGAAGCTAGAGGGTTTGGAATTTCTGACTTACTTGTTATTAATACCTGCAACCGAACCGAACTGTATAGCTGGACGTCTCACGCTGAAACGTTAACCAATTTATTATGCGAACATTCAGGAGGTGATAAAAAAGTCTTTGAAGAAATAGGGTTTAAGTATTCTGACAAAACAGCATTTCATCATCTTTTTAGAGTAGGAACAGGGCTAGAAAGTCAAATTCTAGGAGATTTTGAGGTGATTGGTCAAATAAAGCAAAGCTTCTATCGTTCCAAAAAAATGCAACTGGCACATGGATCATTGGAACGTCTTGTTAATGCAGTAATTCAAGCGAGCAAACGCATAAAAACAGAAACAGAAATATCAAGTGGGGCCACTTCTGTTGCTTTCGCATCTGTGCAATATATTTTAAAAAATATAACAGATATTTCTCAAAAGAATATTCTTCTTTTTGGTACTGGTAAAATTGGTGCCAACACTTGTGAAAATTTAGTAAAACATACTCAAAACGATCATATTGTTTTAATTAACAGAACTCAAGAAAAAGCGGAAAAGATTGCTGGAAAATTCCCCGTAAAAGTAAAACCTTATGGTGAACTTTCTACCGCCATACACCAATCTAACGTATTGATTGTAGCTACTGGAGCGCAAAAACCTACTATTTCTGCCGATCTCATACACAATACCAAACCTCTCTTGATTTTGGATCTTTCTATTCCAAGAAATGTAGCGCCAGAAGTAAACACATTGCCTAACGTAGAAGTTGTCCATTTAGATGAACTTTCTCAAATCACCGATGCTACATTCGAAAAACGGAAGCAATACATACCCAAAGCGGAGCAAATTTTGACAGAAATAGAAAATGAATTTCATATCTGGTTGGAACATCGAAAGTATGTCCCAACATTGAAAGCTTTCAAAAAGAAATTGATCCAAGTGGAAAATAGTACCCCTCAAGACGAAACAGAAATTAGTCCTGATCAAATGGCTCAAAAATTGACAGGTCAAATAGCTGCTTACTTAAGATCTAATCCAAAAGAAGCAGAAAAGACCGTTGATCTTCTCAAGAAAGTATTTCAATTGACTCCAGAAAATCTTTCTTAAGATGATACGCATTGGAACACGAAAAAGCGAACTCGCCCTCTGGCAAGCCAATGAAGTCAAAGCAGCATTGGAGTTGCAAGGTCATCGTTGTGAATTAGTCCTCATTGAAAGCAATGGAGATCAAGACCTCAACCAACCATTGTACGCAATGGGAATCCAAGGAATTTTCACTAAAACTCTTGATACTGCTCTACTTAATAAAAAAATTGATATTGCGGTTCATAGTTTAAAGGACGTTCCTACCCTATTACCGAAAGGAATCCAAATTAAAGCAGTACTCTCCAGAGGAAATCCTATGGATGTTTTAGTCTACAATACTTCTTTTAATGCTTGGGAAACCGATGCCTCAATAGGTACTGGAAGTTTAAGAAGAAAAGCACAATGGTTGAGAAAGTATCCCAATCATAAAGTGGAAAACCTCAGAGGTAATTTACAGAAAAGACTTGAAAAATTAAATAATTCGGAATGGTCAGGAGCTGTTTTTGCTCAAGCAGGACTAGAACGTTTAGATTTATTAAAGGTCAATCATGAAGTTCTTGACTGGATGCTGCCAGCACCTTCACAAGGGATTGTAGGAATTGCATGTTTGGAAACAAATAGAGCACTTCAAGAGGTACTAGAAAAAATAAATTGTACTACCACAGCAAAATGTGCTCATATTGAACGTTCCTTTTTAAACACTCTAGAAGGAGGATGTACCGCTCCCATTGGAGCATATGCTTACTTTAAAAATGACAAGCTATATTTCAAAGGCGGTCTTTTTAGCTTAGACGGAACGATTGCAATTCTCCATGAAGAAGCGACTTCTTCAGAACAGTTTGAAGAGGCTGGAATCAAAGCAGCTCATGAAATTTTGAACAAGGGAGGAAAAGAACTCATGCACCAGATTAAATCCCAATTGTAATGCGGTTACTTTCCACAAAACTCCTCTCTGCAAATTTCAAGGATCGATTAATTCAACACGGATTCTCTTTGATAGAATATCCTTTCATTAAAATCAACCCCCTGGTACACAACACAACTGAATTGCAAGATCATATTATCATGACCAGTCAAAATGCTGTACAACTTGCCTTTAATGACCTTACTTTAAAACCTAAATTAGAGGGTAAAAGCTATTTTTGTGTCGGAGAAAAAACAAAAACACTTTTGGAAGAAAAAGGGCAAAAAGTGATCGAAATGAGTCAAAATGCTTCAATTTTAGCTTCTTTTATCCTAAAAAATCACAGAAATGATTCTTTTTCATTTTTTTGTGGGAAGCAGAGAAGACCTGAAATCGAAACGAATTTATCCTTAAAAGGGATTCCCCTTTATATTCATGAAATGTATGAAACCCTTTACACTCCAAAAGTAATTGAAACCGAATTTGATGGGGTACTATTTTTTAGTCCCTCTGCAGTGGAAAGTTATTTCAAAATGAACTCTTGGAAACAAGAAATGCAGGGATTTTGTATTGGATCTACTACCGCTTCTAGCTTATCAAAATATACTCACGATTATAGTACTGCTAAGGCACCAAATGAAAATCAGCTCTTATTAAGTATTCACCATTATTATACTCATCACTATGCTCAAAAATGATCTTTTTCTAAAAGCTTTAAAAGGAGAAACCGTAAACCGCCCTCCAGTTTGGATGATGCGACAAGCCGGTCGTTATCTTCCTGATTTTATGAAATTAAAGGCTAAATATGATTTCTTCACACGTTGTCAAACTCCTGAATTAGCTACAGAAATCACAGTGATGCCCATTGACCAAGTAGGTCCAGATGCAGCAATTCTGTTTAGTGACATTCTTGTGGTACTTCAAGCCATGCAGATCCCTGTAGAAATGAAGGACGGTGTAGGCCCATGGATTCCCAACCCCATTCGCTCTTCAGAACAGGTTTCACAAGTTATAGTACCTGACATCCATGAACATCTTGGATATGTTTTGGATGCAGTAAAAATGACGCAGCAAGCCTTAAACGAACGAGTCCCTTTAATTGGATTTGCCGGCTCGCCATGGACTCTTTTATGTTATGCTGTTCAAGGACAGGGATCTAAAAACTTTGATATTGCGAAAGGTTTTTGTTTTAGCCAACCTGAAGCTGCCCATGCTTTGCTTCAAAAAATAACAGATACCACCATCGCTTATTTAAAAGAAAAGGTCAAGGCGGGTGTGCATGCGGTTCAAGTTTTTGATTCTTGGGGAGGACTGCTATCTCCCGATGACTACACTATATTTTCATGGCCCTATATTCAACAAATTATAGACGCCTTAAAAGATGAAATTCCTGTTATCGTTTTTGGTAAAGGATGTTGGTTTGCACTCCATGAAATGGGACGCTCAGGAGCTTCTGCTTTGGGAGTAGATTGGACCTGTACTGCTCGAAATGCACGCTATTTGTCTGGAGGTCAAATTACTTTGCAAGGAAACTTTGATCCTGCTCGTCTCCTTTCCCCAATTCCAGAAATCAAAGCAGGAGTTCATAAGATGATAAGTGAATTTGGAAAAGATAAATACATTGTCAATTTAGGACATGGCATTCTGCCTAACATTCCCGTAGACCATGCTAAAGCTTTTGTTGATGCTGTTAAAGAATATACACCCTAAACTTATCTCATGAAAGAGCAGTTTTACTCCTATATCAAAGATCTTCAAAATCAAATTACAAAAGCACTAGAAAAAGTAGACGGTAAAGCTACCTTTAGAGAAGATCTATGGAATAGAACAGAAGGTGGTGGGGGTCAAAGTCGTATTATAGAAAATGGGGAAGTAATAGAAAAAGGTGGTGTTAACATATCTGCTGTCCATGGACCCCTTCCAGAAAGTATGCAAGCCTATTTTAAGGTAGGTAATGTTGATTTTTTTGCTTGTGGATTGAGCTTGGTCATCCATCCTAAAAATCCTATGGCCCCAACAGTTCATGCAAACTGGCGCTATTTTGAAATGTACAATGAGAACAATGAATGTGTTGATCAATGGTTTGGAGGAGGACTAGATCTAACTCCCTATTATCTTTTTGAAGAGGATGCAAAGCATTTTCACCTTCAATGCAAGAAAGCTTGTGACGCTCATGATTCCCATTTCTATCCTGAGTTCAAAGACAAATGCGATGCGTATTTCCATAATTCACATCGTGGAGAAGCCAGAGGTGTAGGAGGTTTATTTTTTGATTATTTAAAAGCAGATAAAAAGTATAGCATAGAAGATCGATACAATTTCACCACTGAAGTTGGTAATGCTTTTTTAGAGGCGTATATCCCTATATTAGAAAAAAGAAAATCCATGAGCTATACCCCAGCACAACGTACTTGGCAAGAAATACGAAGAGGACGCTATGTTGAGTTCAACTTAGTGCATGATAAAGGAACCTTATTTGGCTTAAAAACCAATGGTCGAATTGAAAGTATACTGATGAGTCTCCCGCCTACGGTACAATGGCGTTACGACCACCAGCCAGATCCAGATAGCGATGAATCTAAATTACTCGAAATATTAAAGAATCCTAAAAGCTGGGTATAACCTATCTTCTTTCTCTTTTTATATTTTGTATATTATAATCTTAAAACAGCCAATATTATGAATACCCTTTCTATCTTATTCGTGCTTCCCCTACTGATTATATTTTCATATTTATTTGACACTTTTGCTCGAAAGACAAAATTTCCTGCAGTCATATTACTTATGATTACAGGTATCCTTATTCGCACAGCTTGTAATGTTTATGGCTATACCGACTTTGACTTTTTAGAAAATCTAATTCCTGTTTTAGGGACTATTGGATTGATTTTAATTGTTCTAGAAGGAGCGGTAGAGCTAGAAATTAATAGAGAAAAACTACCCTTAATCTTAAAAGGTTTTCTTGCAGCTCTTTTTATATTGATTGCAAATATTTGGATCTTACAATGGGTTTTTGGTGTTCTTTTCCAAATGGAACATAATGAAGCTGTTTTATATGCAATCCCACTTTCCATTATTAGTAGCGCTGTTGCCATTCCATCAGCTGCTGGACTGATAAGTAAAGAAAAAGAGTTTGTGACTTATGAATCTACTTTCTCCGATATTTTGGGGATTATGATTTTCAATTATGCCATACGTCAATTTGAATCAGATCAATCCTTGATTGGAGGAACAGCACTAGTTTCTCTAGGTCTACAAATACTTGGTGTAATTGTCATATCCTTAGCAATTACCTATATACTTTTCCGTCTTTTACAACAAATTCACCATCATGTAAAGTTCTTTTTAATATTGGCCCTCCTCATTTTGGTTTACGCATTTGGAAAACTATTTCACCTCCCTGCATTGGTCACTATTTTCATCTTTGGAATCTTTTTGAGTAATGTGAAAAGTTTACTCCCTCAATTTTTACTGAATTATTTAGATATCGAACAAACTGAAAAAGGATTTCATGAATTCCATATCCTCACGGCTGAATCCACATTTATTGTACGAACTTTCTTTTTCCTTTTCTTTGGTTTTTCTATAGAAATCATTGATTTTGACAGCTTTTCACCAATCATTTATGGCTTACTTATCTTTATGGTGATGCTTGTTATACGTTATGTTTATTTGAGCGCAACCACTCTTAAAATAAAACCTAGCGCACTTGTCTATATGTCTCCAAGAGGGCTGATTAGTATCCTACTTTTCATCCAACTTAAAGAAGTTTCTTTCCTCAATACCACTACAAGTCCAATTGACGAGAGAGTGCTTTTAGTTGTGATTTTAGGTTCTATGCTTGTTATGCTCCTAGGCACATTAAAGAAACCTAAAAATGATGAAATTATAATTTCAGATCTAAATACAGAAGAGGAGGAAGAAGGTTTTACATTTGACTCCCCCTCTATACCCCCTAGTCTTGATGAAAATGAAAACGAAACAACTGATAACTCTTAAAAAAGAAGTATGTATCCCATTCAACGAAACAGAAGACTTAGAAACTCCGCAACACTGAGGGCTCTTATTCAAGAACATCATTTAACCCCCAGTGACTTCATAGTGCCTTTATTTGTTATTGAAGGAAGTCAAAAAAAAGAAGCCATAGCATCAATGCCTGGCTATTATAGACGCTCTACTGATTTGCTTGCCAAAAAAGTAAAATCATTATGGAATATGGGATTAAAATCAGTTTTACTTTTTGTAAAAGTCCCTGACGATTTAAAAGATAATAAAGGAACTGAAGCATTAAATCCAGAAGGGCTGATGCAGCGTTCAATTCAAATTATCAAAAATGCTGTTCCAGAAATGGTCGTGATGACTGATGTTGCACTTGACCCTTATTCTTCTTTTGGTCACGATGGTGTTGTAGAAGATGGTAAAATTGTAAATGATCCTACTGTCGAGATTCTATCAGAAATGGCCCTCTCTCATGCACAGGCTGGTGCCGATGTTGTAGCTCCTAGCGATATGATGGATGGACGTATTTTGGGAATAAGAAAGTGCTTGGAAGAGCAACAGTTTCATGACACTGTGATAATGAGTTATAGCGCCAAATACGCTTCTTCTTTTTATGGTCCTTTTCGAGATGCCCTAGATTCAGCCCCCGGATTTGGCGATAAGAAAACCTATCAAATGGATTTCACCAATCGAAGAGAGGCAATCACTGAAACCCAAAGAGATATTGAGGAAGGTGCTGATATCGTCATGGTAAAACCAGGCTTAGCGTATTTAGACATCCTTAGAGATCTTAGAGAATCTGTAACAACCCCTATCGCAGTCTATCAAGTAAGTGGAGAATACTCCATGTTAAAAGCTGCTGCTGAAAAAGGGTGGTTGGATCACGATGCAGTGATGATGGAGCAATTACTCAGTTTTAAAAGAGCAGGAGCAAACCTTATTGCGTCTTATTTTGCTGAAGAAGCTGTTAAACTATTGTAAAGCGTTTTTATTTTTAAAGAATTGAATTAACTTTGTCAAGACCCAAATTTTTGACATGCCCTGTTCAAAGTCTTTATTACTCCTTTTCATTTGCCTCTTTATCTCCTGTAATGATGTGGATCTCATTGATGATTATGTACCACCCGTGTTACGTATTACAACCCCATTCACAGAAATCACCTTAGGTAATTCCTATGATTTCGAAGCGAGCTACTTTAACAACATTGGGGAGTTAATTCCAAACTCTCAACTTGAATGGGAAAGTTCAAACTCTGAAATCTTAACCATCAATTCTAACGGCAATGCAATCCCTTTAAAAGCAGGAGAGGTAAAAATCAGAGTAAAAATCACTTCACCAGAAGGTGAAATTTTACAGGACGAGATCAATATTACCATTCAAAGCAATGTAGTCTTAACAGCCCCTGAAGAGCCTATAGAAGAAGAAACAGAAGAAGAGGTAGAAGAAGAATTGGAAGAAGAAACTCCTACTACCCACACTCAAACTCCTACACTTAGCATCACAAATGGTATTTCACAAATCACAGCCAATACCATATACCAACTAGAATTAGCTTTTCAAGATGAGTTGGGGAATCTAGCAGAGATTCCAAATAGCACCTGGAGTAGCTCAAACGAATCGCTCCTTAAAGTTAATCAAACAGGAACAATACAAGCCATAGCAGCGGGTACAGTAACCCTCACCGTTTCAACACAGGTGTCTAACACAATTATTTCTACTCAAAACGTAATAACCATCGTTGCACCTCTTGTTACCCAGGTGACATCATTCTCAGGGAAAGTAGTTTCTAAGAGTAGCTACAGACTTGAAGGAGGATTTACACTAGCCAGAGAATCTGATGGACTGGTTCTCTATCTGGATGAGGATTACAGAGCATCCACGGCCCTTCCTGGACTTTATATTTATTTATCAAACAACGCTAATACAACAGCAGGAGCGTATGAAATTGGCGCAGTCACTGTTTTCAACGGAGCTCACTCCTATACCCTTCCCAACTCCATTGAACTGATGGACTATAAGTACATTTTATATTGGTGTAAACCTTTTAATGTAAAAGTTGGGGAGGCAAAAATTTACGATTAATGAAAAAATCACTCTCTCTTCTTTTTCTATGTTCAAGCCTTTTAGTTCATAGTCAGTGGATCAAAGAAAAAGGAACTGGTTATGCCAAACTGGGAAGTTGGTCCCTTTTAGCAAATCAACATTTTACTGACCAAGGACTCACCGATCCTAATTCTACGCGAGGACTTTTCATCAATAGCATTTATGGAGAAATTGGGATTGGGAAAAAAATAAATCTAATCGCCTACCTACCCTTTTTTGTAAAAAACTATCAGTTTGCTCAAATTTCCAAAACCACAGGAAAGGTTTACGAGCCACGACAAGTATTCAACGGGCTTGGGGATTTCAATTTAGGTTTAGAATATGGATTGGGTCAATTAAACAATTGGAATTTCTCTGCAACAGTTACTTTAGGTATTCCCTCTGGAAAAAGTGTTGCCGGAGTCGATGGAAGTTACCAAACAGGGGACGGAGAATTCAATCAATTAATACAAGTCAATACAGGAAAAAGCTATACTCTTGGTAATCATGCCTTTTATTTCAAATCGTACTTAGGGTACAACAATCGTTCTCAAGGATTTTCAGATGAATTTCATTCTTTTGGAGAAACAGGAACACAATTGTTCAATTCAAAACTTTTGATTCTTACACGACTCCACTGGATCAAACCCTTATACAATGGCACATTAGATGCTTCAAATGCCAACGGTGCTATTTTTGCCAATAACATAGAAAGTTTTGCCCTTGGGGGAGAATTAGCTTGGAACATTGGAAAACAATGGGGTGTTGGATTTGGAACCGCAACTCCACTTTTTGGAAAAGTAATCTACAAAGCAACTAGTTTTTCTGGAGGGGTGTTTGTAAGTTTTTAATTCCCATATTTTCTTTGAGGAGAAAAGGGTTTTAACGAAAGAGTTGTTGTTTTTCCTGAAATTAGTTCGGACACTAACTTTCCCGTTGCAGGCCCCAAACTCCACCCCATCATAGAATGACCCGTAGCCAAAACTAAATTTGAAATGGCTGAATGCCGACCTATAAAGGGCAAGCCATCCGGAGAAAGCGGACGTAATCCACATTGTACGTCATCTATTACTTCTTGTGTGATTTTAATATCAGGATAATACGTTGATGCAGCCTTTGCAATAGCAGCCACTCGTTTAGACATAATTTTATGATTAAGACCCGAAATTTCCATTGTCCCTGCAAAACGAGTAAACCCTCGCATAGGGGTAACAGCAACTTTAGATTCTAATAATATTGCAGGCAAACTAATTCCTGTTTCGTAATCTACATTCATACGATATCCTTTTCCGGCTTGTACAGAAAGTTTTATCCCTAATGACTTTAAAAGTTGCTCGGACCAGGCTCCAGTGGCAACTACAACCTCATCTGTCTTTATAAATTCTTTTTCCGTGACTACAGTCGTGATTTTATTTTCCTGCTTTTCAAAGCCATAAACTTCTGTTTCTAAAACAAAACGCACTCCTTTTTTTTCAAGAGTGGTTTTTAAATTTCGCATAAAAATCTCTGGTGTACTGTGAGCATCACTTTCATACCAAAAAGCCCCTGCAATATCCATGGGAGCTCCTGGTTGTAATTTTAAAACTTCTTTGCTGTCCAGTTGCTTTATTTCTAAGCCTAGGGCTCTTGCCCTGGAAACTACCTCAGCTTCTTCTTTTTCAGCATGAGAAGATTGATAGGCCATCAACAACCCTTTTGTTTCTAGGTGAAAATCAAAATCGGCTGATTTTTGCATTTCTAAATAGAGCTGCTTACTCAACAAATTTATATCTAAGATTGATTTTAGTGAACGCTGAACATGATTAGGGGTACAAGATTTCATGAATTTTAATCCCCAATCTATTAAATCCCTATCGAATCTGGGTTTAATATAAAAAGGACTTGAAGCATTAAACATCCAGCGAACACCCTTGGAAATCATTCCTGGTGCTGCCATTGGAACAATATGGCTTGGTGTTAAATAGCCTGCATTAATATTTGAGGCACCTCCTTGTAAATTACCCTTATCTATCACAACAACCTCATGTCCTTCTTCTAATAAATAATAGGCCGTAGAAAGTCCAACGATCCCTCCACCAATTACAACAACTCTTTTTTGCGACATCTTAAATTACTTGAAATCCTCTAACGTAAGGGTCTTTTGGATCAAAAATTAATTGATTGTAACCAATAATTCTTGCCTCTCCTTCAATACTGGGAATTATTCCAGGAAAATCACCAACTTGAATTGTCTCTTCCACTTTAGCTTTAAAAATAGACCCAATAATGCTTTCATGAATAAAAACATCTCCAACCTGAAGTTTTCCTTTGGCATACCATTGCGCCATTCGGGCTGAAGTTCCCGTGCCGCAGGGAGAACGATCAATCGCTTTCTCTCCGTAAAACACAGCATTACTAGCTGAAGCCCCTTTTTGAGTCGGCAAACCACCCCATAAAACATGACTACACCCATGAATGTTTTCATCTAGTGGATGCGTAAAGGTATGGGCTTCATTAATTTTATTCCGGATGATTCTACTCCAGTTTATTAGTTGCCCAGCGGTGTAAGCCCCTATTCCTTTAAAATTTTCTTGAATGTCAATAATAGCATAAAAGTTTCCTCCATAAGACACATCCATTATTAAGGTGCCTAATCCTGGGCAATTGATTTTCAAATTAGAAGCTGCTAAAAATGCTGGAACATTTGTAAATCGAACTGCGGTTACTTTGTTTCCTTCTTTAATATAGTTTGCAATTACAAGGCCCGCTGGAGTTTCCACTCGTAAGATTCCGCTTGTTTTTGGTTGTACAAGATCTTCTTCTAGAAGAATGGTTAGAGCGCCGATAAGTCCATGACCACACATGGGAAGACAACCACTTGTTTCAATGAATAAAATTCCAACATCATTTTGTGAATCAGTGGGATCATAATAAAAACTTCCACTCATCATGTCATGACCATGGGGTTCAAACATCAATCCTGTTCGAATCCAATCAAACTCTTTTAAAAAATGAATTCGCTTTTCTCCCATATTCTCCCCAACTAATAAAGGTTTGGGCCCTTTAACCAATCTAACGGGATTGCCAGCAGTATACCCATCAATACAATCAAAAACTAGACGCTCCTTTGGGTTCATAAGGCTTTATTGGTTAGTAAACCGTTTACATTTCTTTGTACGCCCAATGGGTTTTGGTTTTGCAAAGGAAGAGGTAAAAGTGCGTCAGGACAATCCTGAAATGCTAAAGGACGTAACCAACGATATATCGCATCAGAACCAACAGAAGTAAAGCGACTGTCAGTTGAGGCGGGATACGGACCTCCATGTTGCATAGCTTGTGTTACTGCAACCCCTGTAGGCACCCCTTCAAATAATATTCGTCCTACTTTAGATTGCACTTTTGGCAACAAAAGACCTATTGCTTTTTGGTCTGCCTCTGAACCCAATATAGTTGCTGTCAATTGACCATTGAGTCCCTCAGCTACAGCGATCATTTCGTCTAAAGTTTGACAACAAACAATCATACTAAAAGGGCCAAAAACTTCTTCCGAAAGCGACGGATTCATTTTAAAATGTGACGCTGACACTACTCCAATAGCTGCATGACTATTGTCAGAAGTATGGAGTTGGACACCTTCATTAATTGTGTCTAAAGCAGCCAAATGTTCATGATAATTTGCCTCAATATTAGCATGGACCATAGGAGGTAATGGTATTTCATTTATCTCTTTTCTAATTTGGTCTATAAAGCCACTTTTATTTTCAGGATCACAGAGTACAATCAGACCGGGATTTGTGCAAAATTGTCCTGTTCCTAAAGTGATAGAACTTGCAAGATCTGCTGCTAAAGTTCCATCTGTTTTTAATTTATTTTCTAAAATAAACATTGGATTCACGCTTCCCATTTCAGCAAAAACAGGAATCGGTTCTGATCGCTTTTGAGCTAAATCATATAATGCTTTTCCTCCTTTAAAACTCCCAGTGAAACCTACTCCTTTTACTAAAGGATGCGCTACTAAAGCACTTCCCACAGCATATGACTCCCCCCCTAGATGTGAGAATAAACCATGAGGTAATTTCATTTTTTGAATTGCAGTTTGAATCGCTTGTGCGACTAACTCACTGGTACCAGCATGATAAGGATGTGCTTTTACAACAACAGGACATCCAGCTGCAAAGGCAGAAATTGTATCCCCACCCGCCGTAGAAAACGCCAATGGAAAATTGCTTGCTCCAAAAACTACTATGGGGCCTATTGGAAATAAAACTTTTCTTAAATCGGGTCCCTGGGTATGAATTGTTGCTTGAGAAAAAGAACCTTCATTCAATAAACTAATAAAACGCTCTATTTGGTCTAAAGTACGTTGTAACTCTCCTTTCGCTCTTCCCTCAGGCAAAGCAGACTCTGCTTGATATATCGCTAAAATTTCATTGCTATTATTCTTAATTTCCTCTTGGATAGCACTTAAAAACTGAGCTCGCATTTGAAAACTTGAGGTGGAATACACTTCAAAAGCAGCTGAAGCTTTTTCTACCGCCTGAGAGAGTTGATCTGAGGTAGCTTCTTGAAATGAAGTAGTAAGCTGTTCTTTTGTATTTGGATTTACTGTTTTAAAGACTACTTCGGATGCGCTTGATTCCCAAACGCCACCCACTAAATTTTTCCCTGTAATCATAAATACTTTTTATAATCTAAATTTTGTGGTCGATTGGCCATTCCTTCCGCAATAACCTTTTCGACTTTTTTTAAGGCCTCTCCAGTCAAGGGCAGTCTTGGCTTTCTAACATGCCCTGTACCAAGTCCTGTGGCCAGCTCACATAATTTGATGTTTTGAACTAGTTGAGGGGAGATATCCAATTCTAAAAGAGGCAAGAACCAACGAAATACAGTTCTGGCTTTTTCCCATTCTCCAGCTTTGCAATAGGTGTAAATCGCCACAGTTTCTTCTGGAAAGGCATCTACTAAACCTGCAACCCATCCATTTCCACCCATTAACAGACATTCCATTGCAATGGTGTCTACACCACATAAAATATTGAAACGATCACCAAAACGATTGATCATCCGAGTTACATTAGTGATATCTCGAGTAGATTCTTTTACTGCAGTAATATTTTTATGCTTGGTCAAAGCTTCAAACATATCTAGAGTGACTTCAATTTTATAGTCTACTGGATTATTGTAAATCATAATAGGAAGCTTTGTTGATGCTGCAATTGCAGAAAAATAGGCTACCGTTTCATCATCTGTTGCCTTATAGCGCATTGGAGGGAGGAGCATAAGTCCGTTTGCACCATTTGCTTCAGCACTTTTAGCAACGTGAATTGCTTCTTCAGTGGATTGCTCTGCAATATTCATGATTACAGGAATTCTTCCATTCACTTCTGCAAGAGTAGTTTCAAGTAAAACTTTCTTCTCTTCAAGACTTAAAGTGCTTGCTTCACCAAGGGTCCCCCCTAAAATAATTCCATGAACACCGGCTTTAATTTGATGTGCTAAATTATTTTTAAATGCCTCCAAAGAAAGTTTTCCCTGAGCATCAAATTGAGTTGTAATCGCGGGCATTACCCCTTCCCATTCAAAGTTTACCATAGCAAAAAGTGTTATTTTAAAGTGAAAGCTAATATAAGTTTTTAAAAAATTATTTTACCTACCTTGAAAGACAAATCCAATGCACTAAACTAAACCTATTTATGCCCAACAGTTATTACAATAGTCCTTTAGGTTGGCTTGAAATTGAAACAAACAACAATGAGTTAACTGCTTTACGCTATCTTGAACACCCCCCTGAAAAAAAAGAGGTCACCAATCCAATTAACCTAGAAATTGAAAAACAATTAACTAACTATTTCACTAAGAAACCCGTAAAAAACAGCTTTAAAATGAGTCCTGAAGGCACTCCTTTTCAGCAAAAAATATGGGCACTACTCTCAGAAATAAAACCTGGTAAAACCCAAACCTATTTGGAAATAGCAAGGCGTTTTGGAAATAAAAAAGCAATCCGTGCAGTAGGCAGTGCAATTGGAAAAAATCCCATCATGATTTTCATTCCTTGTCACCGCGTCATTGGATCTGACGGCACAATGGTGGGCTACGCAGGTGGCATTCCGAATAAAAAATGGCTATTAGAACATGAGGGATTTCCAATTCAAAAAAGCTTAAATTTGTAAGTCCCCTAAATAATAAAATTATAATGAAAAAAATATTTAAAGGCTTTGGGTTTGCATTAATAGTGCTTGTGGGTGGACTTTACATTTCTGATTACAGCTATTTACTTGATGGCGTTTTTAAAATTTACCTGACAGGACATAAGACCGCCTTTCTGGATGACTATAACTATTTTGACAATAGAATTTTACCCGCGTCCGACACTCCTCAAGCATGGCCAATTCATTCTCAATACAATACTATTTCTCTCCCAACAGCACTTGAGCAAAAACATAAAGAAAATGAAACTGTTGCTTTTTTAGTCATCAAAAACGACAGCCTTTATTTTGAAAAATATTATGACGGCTATGGAGTAGATTCAAAAAGCAATTCCTTTTCTGTGGCTAAAAGTTTTGTGTCTGCCCTTTTGGGAAGAGCGATAATGGATGGATACATCAAAGGTTTGGATCAATCCGTACAAGACTTTATCCCAGAATTAACTGGTCCCTATGCAGATCAAGTAACTGTAGGTGATTTGGTGACCATGTCCTCAGGTCAACAATGGGAAGAAAAATATTATTCCCCCTTTTCAATTACTGCAGCGGCCTATTTTTTAGAAGATCTTGATTCTGCTATAGTGAAACAACCTATTGACGAAATCCCAGGAAAATCCTTTATCTACAAAAGTGGTACCACTCATCTATTAGGGATGGTCATAGCTAAGGCCACTGGTAAAAACTTGACCGACTATCTATACGAAACGCTCTGGAATCCAATGGGTGCTGAACATGAGAGTCTTTGGCAAGTAGATAGCATTGAAAATGGCTCAGAAAAAGCGTATTGTTGCATTGCTTCCAATGCACGCGATTTTGCACGTCTCGCAAAATTATACAAAGATCATGGAAAGTGGAACGGAGAAGTATTGCTAGATTCAACTTATGTAGCTCAATCCATACGCCCTAAATTCCCAGAAAGCCCACAGTACGGCTACAGCTGGTGGCTCAAAGAATATAAGGGCCATAATGTCTTTATGATGAGGGGGCATTTAGGTCAATATGTGATAACCTTTCCGGCGGAAAATTTAATCCTAGTTCGCTTAGGACATTCCAAAGGACCCAAAGGCAGTGACGGTGATCCTTTCACACCAGATATCTATACCTATATGGATGCAGCCCTAGAAATCAATAAAAATGTTAGCACACCTTGATCTTCATAAAATATTATTTCTAGACATAGAAACGGTTCCTCTTTATCCAAATTTTGAGGATGCTCCAGCGTTGGAACAACAGTATTTTGCTGAAAAAACTGCCTATCAAAGAAAAGATGATTTCAGTGCTGAAGAATTTTATAGTCGAGCAGGAATCTGGGCTGAGTTTGGTAAAATAGTTTGTATTTCAGTGGGCTATTTTAGTCCTCAGCAAGATCCAAGAGATTTTAGATTAAAAACATTTAAAGGGGAAGAAGCAGACCTTTTAAAAGAATTTAAAGCATTAGTAGAATCCTATTTTAATTCCACAAAACATCGCTTTTGTGGTCACAATGCAAAGGAATTTGATTTTCCATTTATCGCAAGAAGAATGTTGATTCATCAAATTTCCTTACCCAAATCATTACAGCTTTTTAATAAAAAACCATGGGAAGTTCCCCATCTTGATACCCTTCATTTGTGGCGATTTGGTGATTACAAGCACTATACCTCATTGAAACTTATGGCACATGTCTTGAAAATTCCTTCTCCAAAAGACGATATTGATGGCAGCCAAGTTGCCGAGGTATATTACAAAGAAGAAGATATTGATCGAATAGCGATTTATTGTGAAAAAGACGTTGTTACTGTGGCACAAGTAATTCTTAGACTTCGAAATGAAAGCCTACTTTCTGACGACGAAATTACATTTAGTATTTAAAATAAAGTATCTTAACGAAAATTTTAAGCTAAAAAAATATGACTCTTTTAAACGCTAATTTAGAACAGTATGACGCTATAGTCGTGGGCACAGGGGTAAGTGGAGGTTGGGCCGCTAAAGAATTATGTGAAAATGGACTTAAGACCTTAGTCTTGGAACGGGGTCGTATGGTTAAACATGTAGAAGATTATCCCACGATGCATTTAGATCCCTGGGATATGCCTCATGGAGGTGCCACACCAAATGAAATTCTTAAAGACTACGATAAACAGAGAAGATGGGGATTTGATGAAACCAAGCGTCATTTTTATAATAAAGATTCTGAACACAATTACGATGAAATAAAACCCTTTGACTGGATTCGTGGGAAACAAGTAGGTGGACGTTCTTTAATTTGGGGAAGACAAACCTATCGCTGGAGTGATCTTGATTTTGAAGCCAACGCAAAAGACGGTTATGGCGTCGATTGGCCCATACGCTACAAAGACATTGCCCCATGGTATGACCATGTTGAAAAACATATTGGAATTAGCGGAGAAGCGCTTAATTTACCTCATCTACCTGATAGTAATTTTCTTCCTCCAATGGAATTAAATTGCCTTGAAACTCACTTAAAAGAGCGTATTGCCAGCTCCTACGATGATCGGTTAATGACCATTGGAAGAGTAGCTCACATTACACAAGGTTCAAAAGAAGGTGCCGGAAGAACTGCTTGTCAATTTAGAAACCGCTGTGATAGAGGATGTCCATTTGGTGCTTATTTTAGTTCTAATTCTTCCACCCTCCCCGCTGCTGAAGCAACAGGAAATATGACCTTACGTCCCAATTCAATTGTTGCCGAAGTACTTTATGATGAGAAAACACAAAAAGCAACTGGAGTCCGTGTGGTTGACGCTTTGACAAAAGAATCTATTGAATTCCGTTCGAAAATAGTTTTTCTCTGTGCTTCCTCTATGGCCTCTACCGCTATTTTAATGCAATCAAAATCGAATAGGTTTCCAAACGGCATGGGAAATGAAAGTGGAGAATTAGGTCATAACATCATGGACCACCAACTGGGAAGCGGTGCCTCGGGCAACTATGATGGATTTAATGATCAATATTACTCCGGAAGACGTCCAAATGGATTCTATATTCCTCGATTCCGAAATCTTGGTAAGGGTTCCAAAAAAGTAGATTTTCTAAGAGGATATGGTTATCAAGGAGGTGCTGGACGTGGAAATTGGTCAGAAGCAGTGAGTGAACTTGCCTATGGAAAAGATTTTAAAAATGCTGTTTTAGAAGCCGGTGGATGGTCTCTTGGAATGGGAGGCTTTGGTGAAGTTTTACCCTATCATGAAAATAAGATGTTTTTGAATTACGAAAAACTAGACCAATATGGACTTCCCACCATTGTGTTTGATGCAGAATTCAAAGAGAATGAGCGGATCATGAAAGAGGACTGGAAAATACAAGCTGCTGAAATGCTTGAAGATGCAGGATTTAAAGATGTCAATATTTTTGATTCTAATGCTCCAATCGGGAAAGGAATTCATGAAATGGGAACTGCTAGGATGGGGAAAGATCCCAAAACATCTGTATTAAACAAACACAATCAGGTTCATGGTGTTCCTAATGTTTTTGTTACTGACGGAGCTTGTATGACCTCTTCAGCCAATCAAAACCCTTCATTAACCTATATGGCATTAACAGCAAGAGCTGCTAATCATGCAGTAGCAGAACTGAAAAAACAAAACCTGTAAGAAAAGTGAATGAAACAAAAATCTGGTGAAAAACACTTGATTGAAATAAAAAATCTGTCCCTTCATATTGGGAATGCTCAGATTCTTAAAACAATTTCTTTTAAAATAGGAGAACAAGAGATTGTCTCCCTAGTTGGAGAATCAGGAAGTGGAAAATCCATAACTGCACTTTCTATCTTGGGCCTTCAACCCAAAAAAGCAGAGATTGAAGCAGATAAAATGGTATTTGATGGAATAGACATTCCTAAACTCTCGTCCAAAAACTGGCAACAGCTTAGAGGTAAATCCATTGGAATGATTTTTCAAGAACCTCAATCTAGTTTAAATCCATCCATGCGATGTGGCAAACAACTTCAAGAAGTTTTAAAACAACACACCACAACTTCAGAGAAAGAGCAAAAAAATTTAATTATAGAAGTACTAAAAGAAGTACAACTTTCAGATACAGACCGCATCTTAATGTCCTATCCTCATCAACTTAGTGGGGGACAGAAACAGCGTATTATGATTGCTATGGCCTTACTGTGCAAACCCAAACTCCTTATTGCAGATGAACCAACTACTGCTTTGGATGTCACAGTTCAAAAGGAAATTATTCAACTCCTAAAAGCCTTACAAAAGAAATACCAGATGAGTATTTTGTTTATCTCCCATGACCTTGCTTTGGTGAAACAATTAGCGGATAAAGTTTTTGTAATGTATCAGGGAGAAATTGTAGAAGAGGGCACTACTGCTACTATTTTTAAACACCCCTATACAAAAGGATTGCTTTTTGCTCGACCTAAAACAGAAGTTCGACTTGAAAGACTTCCCACCCTAGCAGACTATCAATCCGGTGATTTTAAACCCGTCACTCTCTCGACAAAAGAACGACAAAAACAGCATTTAGAGTTGTACAAAAAATCTCCCCTACTTGAAGTTAAAGGACTTGAAAAAATTTATTCTAAAAAAACATGGCGTGGAGTAAAACAAGAGTTTAAAGCGATACACTCACTTAACTTTTCACTTTTTCCAGGAGAAACCCTTGGTCTTGTTGGAGAATCAGGATGTGGAAAATCCACCCTAGCTAAAGCGTTAATTTATCTAGACCCCCCTTCTCAAGGAAGTATCTTTTATGAAGGGAAACCCATTGTCCAATCTACTCAAGCCTTAAGAAAATTGAGGAAAGAAATTCAATTTATCTTTCAAGATCCTTATGCAGCATTACACCCTCAAAAAACCATCGGGAATACAATAATTGAAGTGCTGGATGTTCACAAAATTGCAACTTCACCAGAGGCACAATTTAAACGTGGTAAAGAACTTCTTAATCAAGTGGGGTTGAATGAACTTTTTTTGAATCGTTATCCACACGAACTGTCGGGGGGTCAACGGCAACGCGCCGTAATCGCTAGAGCATTAGCCACAGAACCAAAGCTTATAATTTGTGATGAGAGTGTTGCCGCTTTGGATATATCCGTACAAGCTCAAGTTCTCAATCTCTTGAATAAGCTTAAAAAAGAGTTAAATTTAAGTTACCTCTTTATTTCTCATGATTTAGCCGTTGTAAAATACATGTCAGATCGAGTCATGGTAATGGAGAAAGGGCATCTTATTGAACTACAAGAAGCGGATCAACTTTACACCCATCCCAAAAACGCATACACACAAAAGTTAATTGAAGCAATCCCTGTTTTAGACTAGATTTACTTTCAAAAATGCTGCTTTCATAAAATTAAAAAACGCCCCAAAGGGCGCTTTTAATAAAATTGCTATGACTTCAAGTATTCTTCAAGAGATTTTACAGGAACCATTCGTTTCAGTTTGTACTTCTTTATGATTTTTTCTAGGCTTTCAACTGCTGAGTTAAATCTATTTTTAATCGTAGCTAAATTTTGAATTTCATCGGGTGTAGGAGCACCATAATTTTGCTCTATACGTTGAAAAATAGCCGTCATTTTCTCTCTCAATTGTGGCTCTGCTGCCCCAACATAATTATCACCAGTTGTGATGACCATTGTTTCTTTAAGTGCATTCAACTTTTTGATTAATTTTTTCTTTTGGGATGAAGTTGCATAGTCCAAATACGCGTCTAAAATATAGACTTTATAAGCAAGCGTTTCAATCATTTCATAAATCTCATTTACCGTTTTATGCTTAAACACTCGATCTTTACTTGACACTGTACTTTTGGCATCATAAACCAATTCAAATGGATGTTCAAATGTTTGCTTTCCTTTAGTTATTTTTGCGATATACTTCCCTGCCGGAAGCACTGGAGTAGTAAAGCCTCCAAAAGAGAATGTTTTCCCTTTGGCTACTTTGGGTTGTTTCTTTCGGAAAGACCAATTAACAATATTTATTCCTTTTGATTTTCCTGGAGTTAATTCAGAAAGAGTATCGCCTTCTGAATTGACAATTGCCATGGTCATCTTACCAAAAGTGTGTCGCTTTTTTAGATGATATTTAATTTGGGCTTGGCTAGACTTATTTGCCCCAACAAATTGAGTTTCATTCCCAAAGTTTCCAGAGAAATTCTGAGTTTCTTTGATGACCGTTGGTTTGCTTTCAAAGAAATGTAATGTCTTTTTTTGTGTTGCTTCATTTAGTTCTCTCAGAGGAGAAATATCGTCAATAATAATAATTCCTCTACCATGCGTTCCTAAAACTAAATCATTTGTTTCTTTTTGCAGCGCAATATAATGAGTCGCTACAGCAGGCATATTGTTTGTGAATTTATACCATTTTTCACCTCCGTTTAAAGTGATATAAAGTCCCAGTTCTGTCCCTAAAAACAGCAAATCTGAATTTTCATAATCTACTTGAATGTTACGAACCACTCCCTCTACATCATCAGAAATAATATTTACCCACGTTTTTCCAAAATCAGTAGTCTTAAACGCGTAAGGAGTTTTATCGTTGGCAGTATGCCCATCAAAAACTGCATAGGCCGTGCCTTTGTCAATCGTGCTCGTTTCAATATGATAACACCAGGTGTTTTTTGGTAGACCTGGAATATTGGCTACAGTATTTGTCCAAGTTTTTCCACCATCTTGAGTCACCTGCACATTGCCGTCATCTGTACCCACCCAAATAATATTCTCATCGAGTTCTGAAGGTGCGATTGTAAAAATAGTCGTATGATTTTCAGCACCGGAATTGTCCATAGAAAGGCCTCCCGAATTATCTTGATCTTGTTTGGCAGGATCATTAGTAGTTAGATCTGGGGAAATAATCTTCCATGAATTACCCATATCATCGGACTGATGCAGGAATTGACTTCCCATGTAAATTCTGTCAGGATTAGATGCACACAAGGCCATTGGAGCATTCCAATTAAAGCGTAATTTTTTGTGTAAATCAGTGGGTAAGGGCTGAATTGTTTTGATCAAATTGTTTTCAGTATCGATCCGCCAGACGTTTTCTGCCCCCTGCATTTCAGAATAAATGATTTCTTTAGTGCTGTGCTTTAACACTCTAAAACCATCTCCAACTCCAATTGAATTCCAGTCTCTTGCTTCTATTCCCCCTGGGGAAGAAGAAGGGCCATACCAAGAACCATTATCTTGAAGTCCACCATAAATATTATAGGGAGTCTTATCGTCTACACTTATCTGATAAAATTGTGAGAGCGGCAAATTTTCTACGATTTCACAAGTAGTTCCACCATTCCAACTTCTGTAAACTCCACCGTCTGTTCCAAAATACATTATATCCGAGTGAATATTTGAAAATACAATATCATGTATATCGCTGTGCATATTCCCCAAGCTTCTAAAGGTTTTACCCCCATCTCTTGAAATAGAACCTGATAGGCCCCCCTTTACAATCACATTTTCATCTTTGGGATCTACCACTATTCTTGAAAAATAGAACGGGCGAACAGTAATTTCAAAATCGTTATTCAGTTGTTCCCAACTTTGACCACCATCAGCACTCGAATACAATCCTTTATCTTCTTTTTGTTCTGCTTCAATTACAGTATAAAGTCTATTAGAATTGCTAGGAGCTAAGGCGATACCCATTCTTCCTAATTTTCCTTTAGGAAAGCCTTTATGAATTTTATTCCATGTCTTTCCACCATCTATTGATTTATAAAGGGCACTATTATCTCCTCCTGAATCAAAAGACCATGCTGTTCTTCTAAATTCCCACATTGATGCATATAGAATTGATGGATCATTCGGATCCATAATCAAGTCTGCACAACCTGTTTTGGGGTTCACATAAAGTATTTTCTCCCAAGTTTGTCCACCATCACTAGATTTAAAAACACCTCGTTCTTCATTATCTCCCCATAGGGCTCCCAAAGCGGCAACATAAACTTCCTGACTATTTGATGGATTAACAATTATGCTTGCAATTCGCTCTGAATTTTCTAGGCCAATTTTATTCCAATTTGAGCCCCCGTCAATGGATTTGTATAAACCATCACCATAAGAAACGCTATTTCGAGTCCAGGTTTCTCCAGTTCCTACATAAATAGTATTGTCCGGATCGTTAGGGTCTAAAGTAACTGTCCCAATGGATTGAATATGTTCATCAAAAATAGGATTGAAAGTAGCTCCTCCATCATTTGACTTCCATACTCCTCCCCCTGCTGCACCTAAATAGAGAATTTTATTGTTCGTTGGATGAATCTCAAGGTCATTGATTCTTCCACTCATTAGGGCTGGTCCTATTTGTCTGGCTGTTAAATCTCCAAAAAGAGATTTTCCTTCTTTGGACTTACTGCTTTGTGCAAAAACGATAGCTGAGAACAGCAAAAAAACAGTTACTGAACTCGAAAATAAATATTTCATTAAATGGTTTTGTTATGGGTACAATTATTGTTTTTCTGGAAGAGTGAAATCGCTAGCTTCAACTGTAGGATTCAAAATGACTTCACTCATCGTAATAGGCTGTCCAGGTTGTCCTTTCACTCCTTGTGTCATTGAAAAAGGAAAGTAAAGTCCATCTACTTCTTCATAATCACTAAACGATATTTCCATAGTCATTCCCTTTCCAGGACCTGATTTTATCTCACTTTCTATAGCAATAGGCACAAAGTTTTCAGTGTCGAAATAGTAAAAAGAAATGTCCTCTTCTTTAACACCTTCATTCGTTTTTGGCTCTTTAACCAATTTAATTTTATAGGTTTCTGTTCCTTGAAAATCTTCAGTTCCCATCAATTCAATGGTGTATCCTTTCGCTTTATAGTCATAAAAGGAATCTGGAAAATCATTAGTGTCTAATTTGAAATTAGCTGTCGTTTCTGCATCACTCTCCTCTGCTTCCATTGTCATGAAATTATGAGACCATAAGCGCTCTCCATCGTAGACTCCTTGCTTAATTTCCTTTCCTTGGAAATTGATCACAGTCATCTGCTTCCCATCTTTGAGTTGATATATTTCCATTGGAATTTCCATCCCTTGCTGATTGATGTTGGCCACCATTTTAATTCCTTCTAGATTCCCCCAATTTTCATATCCTCCCGTATTTTCAAAATAATTTGAAATGATTTCTTCGGCAGTTTGAGCATAAATACTCGAGTTTAAAAATAGAAATGATACTAGAGCGAATAGTTTGATTGTTTTCATTATTTAGGTGTTAAAAGATTAAGTATTTAGGATTATTAATACTACTAAATTAATAATATAAATGTAAGACGATTAAAACGCTGTTTTGTTACATCAAATTAGGAAAGCAAAAATCAATAATCATTAATCAATCACAAGAAGGCCGCATTACAAGACACGTTTAGAATAAATAAAATCCAAAGCACAGTAACCCTTTAAGGTGCTGGATTTGGAACTAGTTCCTGAATTTCATTTATGGCTTGTAAAACCTCACTAGAGAGTTTAATAGAAGCGGTGCCGATATTTTCATTGAGTTGTTCTAGAGACGTGGCCCCAATAATATTGCTCGTTACAAAAGGGCGATCATTGACAAAAGATAAAGCCATTTGAGTCAGTGTCATTCCATTGGCGGTGGCTAGCTCGTGATATTTATCTACAGCCAAATTACATTGGTCGTTACTATATCGATTATAGTTAGGAAATAGGGTGATTCTTCCGTTTTCAGGTTTATTCCCCTGACGGTATTTCCCACTCAAAACCCCAAAAGCTAGTGGAGAATAGGCCAGTAAACCCACATTTTCACGATGACATACCTCGGCATTCCCTGTTTCAAAAGTACGATTCAATAAAGAGTAGGGATTTTGTATTGTTCTCATTTTTGGGCGATTTTCATTTTGTGCTTGCAAATAGCGCATGGTACCCCATGGTGTTTCATTTGACAAACCCACATGACGAATATTTCCAGCTTTTACATGTGCATTTAATGCATCCAAGACTTCTTCAAAATTTTCTTCCCAAACTTCCCCTTTTTCATATTGATGCCCTCTTTTTCCAAAGTAATTGGTGTTTCTTTCTGGCCAATGAATTTGATATAAATCAATATAGTCGGTTTGAAGTCGCTTTAAGCTTCCTTCAACTGCTGTATCTATCGTCTTCTTTGAAAAACTTTTGTCGGTTCTGATATGTTGAGTGAAGGGAGCAGGACCAGCGATTTTTGAAGCTAAAATAACTTTCTCACGATTTCCAGTCTTTTTGAACCAGGTTCCAATAAACCGCTCGGTATCTCCTTGCTCCTCTTGACGTGGAGGTACTGGATATAATTCGGCCGTATCAAAGAAATTAACTCCGTTTTCCAAAGCAAAATCCATTTGGCTGTGCCCTTCTGCTTCATTATTTTGTCTACCCCAAGTCATTGTACCAAGGCAAATTTTACTGACTTTTATATCAGTCTCTGGTAAAAAATTATATTCCATAAATTTAGTTATTTAAAAGTGCATTAATTTCATCCCATTGAGGGCTTAATATCACTTCTATTCTTCGGTTTGCTGCTCGACCATCTACATTAGAGTTAGGCGCTATAGGAAGGTATTCACTTCGTCCTGCTGCAGTTAAGTTTTGCGGTAAAATCAATTCGTTTTTTAATAAAATAGTTACAACAGAAGTTGCTCTTTTTGTAGATAAATCCCAGTTGGACTCTAGTGTATTTTTTGGACTAAAAGGCACATTATCTGTATGTCCTTCTATCATGACAACTATATCAGGATTTTCTGCCAAAACAATTCCTAATTGACCAAGTGCTCTTTGTCCTTCACTTCCCACATTCCAACTCCCTGACTTGAATAAAAGTTTATTTTCCATAGAAACATAGACCTTTCCATTTCTTTGTTCGACGGTCAATCCTTTTCCTTCAAAGTTCAAGAGTGCATCTGAAAGACGTTGTTTTAATTCTAATAAAGCTTCTTTTTGTTCTGACATTAAATTTTCCAATTGATCTACTCGTTCCGAACGGGCTGATAATTGAGCTTCTTTTATGGCAATCTCCTTTAATAGCGCATTATTGGCACCAATACTCTCTTGAATTTTTTTATCACTATTTTGCTCCAATAGCGTGTATTCCTTCTTTAAATTTCTCAGTTTTTGAAGTCCATCTGATACACTATCTCGGGAACGTTTTAAATAGCGATTGGTGTCTTTCCATTTGGAGCCCAAAAGATCCCATGCCTTTTGAATGGAGTCCCGTGAAGCCTCAAGTGTATTTCGCTCTACTTTTAAAGTAGCATATCTTGATTCTAAATCATTGAACACTTTAGTGGATACACAACTTGAAGTCAAAAGTGTTAGCGTGAAAAATGTTATAATGGGTATTTTTTTCATTTTCAAAAATTTAGTTCAAGTCCTACTGGACAATGATCCGAATGTTTAGCTTCGGGTAAAATAAATGATCTCTTGATATTCTCTTTTAAAGGCGCACTAACCAAAGCGTAATCAATTCGCCATCCTTTATTGTTATTTCGTGCATTTGCACGATAACTCCACCAACTATAATGGTGAGGTTCTGAATTTAGTAAACGGAAAGAATCAATAAAACCTGAATTGATAAATCCGTCCAACCAAGCACGCTCTTCTGGCAAAAAACCGGATACCTTTTTATTTCGAACAGGATCATGAATGTCAATAGCCTCATGACATATATTGTAATCTCCACAAATGATTAGGTTGGGATACTCCTTTTTCAATTCATTAATATAGTCTTGAAATTCATCCATAAATTTAAACTTGTATTCCAAACGATCGATATTTGTTCCGGAAGGCAAATACAGACTCATTATGGAAACTTTATCAAAATCAGCACGAATAATTCTCCCCTCAAAATCCATATGATCGATTCCAGACCCGTATTCAACCTTATTGGGTTTGATTTTAGAAAAAATAGCGACTCCACTGTAGCCTTTTTTTTGAGCAGAAAACCAAAAATGATGATAACCCAAGTCTTCCAATACTTTGGTGTCTACTTGCTCTTTAAGGGCTTTAATTTCTTGGATACAAATAACATCTGCTTGGGACACTTTAAGCCATTCGGCAAATCCCTTATTTAGCGCTGCACGTATTCCGTTAACATTATATGAAAGTACCTTCAAATCCTTTTTATACGAAGATAAAAAATCCTCGTGGTTATAAAAATATATTCCTCAGATTGGTATATGGTATAGAATTTGAGTGATGTATTTTTAAAAAAAATTATGAAACTAAATAATTTATTTTACAGCCTCGTTTTTATTTCTGGCGCTCTGTTTGCTCAGGAAAACAAGAGTGAAACTATTTCACTTCAAACACTTGAAAAAAATGAACTCAAGCTAAACATGTTTGAACTATTGGTTATGCCAGCTATTGGAATCACCTATGAGCGGTATATAAACCCTACTTCAAGCTTTGGCGCTTACGGTTTTGTCAATTTCGGTATTGATGAAGGATATCGCTATGAGAAATTTGAATTCGCTCCGTTCTATCGAATCTATTTTCAACGTAGAGATAAATTAGATAATAAAGGACTCTACACTGAAGTATTTACTGGTATAAGCGCTGGTGAAACTGATTTTTTTGATTATGATTCTGACACTGGAAATTACGGCACCTTATATACACAAGAATACGTGGGTATCGCTCTTGGCGTGACCTTAGGTTATAAGTTCATTAACCAAAGTAATTACGTTTTTGAACTATTTGCAGGTGCAGGACGTTTTCTAAATGAGCAGGAAATTCGTGCCTATCCTAGAGTCGGTCTTTCAATAGGAAAACGTTTTTAAAGCTTACGCAATAGACCTTCTAAGGATACGTGTTCTGAAATTTCTGTTTTCAAATCTTTAATTGCAATACGTTCTTGCTTCATACTGTCCCGTTCCCTAAGGGTGACCGTTTGGTCTTCCAAACTTTGATGGTCTACAGTTATACAGTAAGGAGTTCCTAATGCATCCTGTCTACGATAACGTCTTCCTACTGCATCTTTTTCATCATAATTGGTAGAAAAACTCCACTTCAATTCATCAACTATAGAACGTGCTAATTCTGGCAAACCGTCTTTTTTAACCAATGGCAATACAGCGACTTTGGTGGGTGATAAGGCCGGAGGTAATTTTAAAACGGTACGTGAAGAACCGTCTTCTAAAACCTCCTCGGTTAGAGCATTTGAAAAAACAGCTAAAAACATTCGATCCAAGCCGATGGACGTTTCAACCACATAGGGAACATAATTTTCATTACGTTCCGGATCGAAATATTGTAATTTTTTTCCTGTAAACTTTTCATGACTGCTTAAATCAAAATCAGTTCTGGAATGAATACCCTCCAATTCTTTAAATCCAAAAGGAAAACGAAACTCAATGTCTGAAGCAGCATCAGCATAATGAGCCAATTTTTCATGATCATGAAAACGGTAATTTTCTTTCCCTAATCCCAAGTTGTGATGCCAATTGAGGCGAGTCTCTTTCCAATGTTCATACCATTCTTTTTGAGTTCCTGGAGGAATAAAGAATTGCATTTCCATCTGTTCAAATTCGCGCATTCTAAAGATAAATTGCCGCGCAACTATCTCATTTCTAAATGCTTTCCCTGTCTGTGCAATCCCAAAGGGAAGTTTCATCCGCCCTGTTTTTTGGACATTCAAAAAGTTGACAAAAATCCCTTGTGCTGTTTCTGGACGTAAATATAAATCCATCGCTGAATCAGCAGATGCACCTAATTTTGTACCAAACATTAAATTGAATTGTTTTACATCAGTCCAGTCTCTTGATCCTGACTCTGGGCAGGCAATTTCCAATTCTTCAATCAACGCCTTAACATCTGCTAAATCTTCTTTTTCCAAAGATTGACCCAAACGCTTAAGTATAGCGTTGGCTGTTTCTTGATATCCCAAAACTCTGGGATTGGTTGCTTTAAATTGTGCTTCGTCAAAAGAATCTCCAAAACGCTTGGCCGCTTTAGTGATTTCTTTTTCCATTTTTGCCTCAATCTTAGCAACATAGTCTTCCACCAACACATCTGCACGATACCTTTTTTTAGATACTTTATTGTCTATCAAAGGATCATTGAAGGCATCAACATGCCCAGAAGCTTTCCATGTTGTAGGATGCATGAAAATCGCTGCGTCTATCCCAACAATATTCTCGTTGAGCTGCGTCATGGATTTCCACCAATATTCTCTGATGTTATTTTTTAAGGCAGATCCATTTTGAGCATAATCATAAACAGCACTTAAACCGTCATAAATTTCACTTGATGGAAATACAAAACCATACTCTTTGGCATGGGAAATTACTTTTTTGAATTGATCTGTTTGTTGAGCCATGCCGCAAAAATAATCCTTTTTGTTATTTTTATAGAGCTCTAAATCGGAATCTATCAAAAAATTATACTCACCCCTATTCCAATCTTTCTCTGACCTCTTTTTTCCAAGGAGCTGTTTGGGTTGTAATCAACATTTAAACTTCCATGAATCCTCCCTCTGCGTCTCTTGTCAAATAGAACTTCCACAAACCCATTTTCATCTCACTCAAAATAATCCACTTTTTCAAAAATTAAAAGCATTGTTTCAGCTAGAAAAGGCTACAGCAGCATTTACTTTTCAAAAGGAAGGCCTAATTGCTCATTTAATTCATGACTTTAAATACAAAGGAAACCTGCAAAGTGGAATTATTTTAGCAACCTATTTGGCGTATTCATTACAAGAAAGTCTTTTTTTTAAAAAAATTGAAGGAATCATTCCTGTACCACTTCATCCCAGTCGAGAAAAAAAAAGAGGATTCAATCAAGCGGAAATCATAGGAAAACTCCTCTCTGAAAAATTAAAAATACCTCTCTTTACCGATGTCTTAATTAGGGTTAAAAAGACTAAAGCCCTTGCACATATAGGAGATGAAGAGCGTTGGAAAGAAATAAAAGATGCTTTCATTGTAAACCCAACTTACAACGCATTACCAGAACAACTTCTTTTAATTGATGATGTGATCACCACAGGGGCAACTTTGACTGCCTGTAGTTTGGCATTTGAAAAAAATAGTTCAATAAAATTAAGTATCGCAGCCTTAGCTTGTAGGTTGTAAGTAGAATATTATGTTATTTTGTGGGGAATCTATAAAAGGAAACTTCCATCAGAAAAATGAAACGTGTCTTTACTTTTTTATTGTCAAGTTTTATTCTGCTCAGCACCATTCAATGTGCAAAAAGAGCCTCTCCCACAGGCGGACCCAAGGATTCAATCCCCCCTGTTTTGATCAATGCCTCCCCAAAAATGAACACTACCTTTTTTGACAAAGAGGAGATTACATTGACTTTTGACGAATATGTTACCCTAAAGGATGTTAGCAAACAACTCATCATCTCTCCCCCATTAAATTCAGACCAGTATAAAGTATATCCAACTACTGGAGCCGCCAGAAAGGTGAGTATCAAATTGATGGATTCGCTCATGAAAAACACGACTTACACCTTTAATTTTGGAGAAGGAATCGTGGATTTCAACGAGTCAAATCCAAGCTCTTATTTGACTTATACTTTATCCACAGGGGCTACTATAGATTCTCTTTATGTTAAAGGAAGAATTACCGATGCTTTTGAAAAAGAAACCAACTCTTTTATTTCTCTTCAACTTTATCCCGTAGATAGCGTATATAAAGATTCTACTATTTACACCCAAAAGCCATTATATGTGACTAGTACTTTGGATACAACCATTTATCGATTTCAAAATCTAAGAGCTGGGAAATATGCCTTGATCGCATTGGAAGATGCTGCAGGAAATTATTTTTTTGATCAAAATATTGATAAAATTGGATATGTTGACCGACTCATTGAGCTTCCTCAAGATTCTATCATTGATTTACGAATTTTTAAGGAACGTTCAGATTTTGCTTGGGACAGTCCTTATTTTATAAATGAACATCACATTGCACTTGCTTATTTTGGAGAACGCGAAGAAGAACTTTTTAAAATGGTCAGTGATGTCCCCGAGGGCTTTGAAGCTATCGTTAGTAAAAGTCGTAATACAGATACCTTAAATTATTGGTTTAAAGGTGCTGAATTAGATTCCTTAAAATTTGAATTTGAGATTCAAGATACTCTCCGCACTAAAACTGTATTATTCAAAAACCCTATTAAGGATTCCCTCGTGATCAATAAAATTACTTCCGGAAGTTTGAGATTAAAAGGAAAATTTGAATTGGGAAGTAATCTTCCTATAACTAAGGTCGACTCGGATCAAGTCATCGTTACAGATGTGGATACTCTTCAAATTCCAGCTACCCTCAAAATTGAAGAAAATTATGATCGCATTACCGTAGATTTTAAAGTTTCTCCAAATGATCGTTATGAAATCAAATTACTGCCAAATGCCCTACAAGATTTTTGGGGACAAACCCATGACACACTTGTCTTTAAAACCTCCACAAAAAAAATAGAGGATTACGGTAATATCTTTTTACGTGTCCAGCATGAAACACCACATCCTTATATTATTGAACTATTAAACAACAAAAAAGTGGTGCGTCGCTATGACTCAATAACCCCAGGGAATAATTACACTTTTGAATTATTGGATGCAGGCAAATATACCGTTCGCCTTATCGAGGATGCTAACGGAAATAAAAAATGGGATACTGGGAATTACTTACAGAAAATTCAGCCAGAACAAGTAATATACTATTGGAAAGAAATTGACTTACGTGCCAACTGGGACATGAATGAAACCTTTAACACAAATCAAAACTATCCTGATCTTCCAGAAAGTGCAACTGCTTCCGGAGTTCTTGTTGCTCCAAATAATTAAGTTTAGCAGTAACTTCGGATTCATCCGAGTTCTTTTGAGTTGAAATACATTTCCCCAGACCGTCGTAAACAGCAGTATGTCCAGGATAAACATTTCCTTTTTTATCTTCTCCTATTCTATTCACTCCAATTACATAACTCATATTTTCAATAGCTCGTGCTTGTAATAAGATATCCCATGCATTTATTCGGGGACTTGGCCAATTAGCGACATAAATTAATATATCATAATATTGAGTATTTCGTGACCAAACCGGAAATCGAAGATCATAACATATCCGTAAGCATATTTTCCAGCCTTTGTAGGTTATGATGCCATCGTTGGTACCTGTATTATATACTAGGTGTTCCCCCGCCAAAGTAAACGGATGTCTTTTGTCGTAATAAGAAAGTTCCCCCTCAGGGGTTATAAAAATAAATCGATTATAAAATTTTTCATTTTCTTCTATAACCAAACTTCCACCAAGAGCACTGTCGAGTTTCTTTGCCCATTCTTTCATCCACTGAATGGTCTCTCCTTGCATAGTTTCAGATACTGCTTTGGGCTTCATGGTGAATCCTGAAGTAAACATTTCTGGCAGAAGGATGACATCCGATTGTGAAGTAAGCCCTTGAAGCTTAGCATCAATAAAATTGCGGTTGATGGCTACTTCTTCCCACACCAAGGGAACTTGTAGTGCTGTAATATTCAAATCAGATTTCATCTATTATTCTATTTAAAATTACTTAAACATCTTTATGGAAATCTAATTTACTTATCTTTAAACTTCAACACAAAGATTCACTAGATTTCTTTTTATGAAGCTAAATTCATCCTCATTTCTACTTCTTTTTTTATGGAGTACTTTTCTATTAGGTCAACGTTATTTTCCTCCCTCCCATGGAGCTTGGGAAGAAAAGGAGCCTAAAGAATTTAAGATCAACAGTAAAAAACTTGAATCTGCCATCGACTTTGCAATGGAAAATGAATACAGTGGTTCTCGAGATTTACGTATTGCCATTTTAAAAGGATTTGCGCACGAACCCTACCATAAAATTTTAGGTCCTACCAAAAAAAGAGGAGGCCCTGCCGGTTTGATTTTAAAAAACGGTTACCAAATTGCTTCATGGGGTGATATTAAAAGAGTAGACATGACCTTTAGTGTTACTAAAAGTTATCTTTCTACGGTGGCAGGATTAGCGGTGGACCAAAACCTTATTTCTACTAAAGAAAAAGTAAGTACAACTGTTTGGGACACTACTTTTGACGGAAGTCATAATCAACAAATAACTTGGGAGCACTTGCTTAACCAATCTTCTGACTGGTCTGGTACCCTCTGGGGAGGACACGATTGGGCAGACAGACCCCCAAAAGAAGGTAGTATAGACGATTGGAAAAATAGGGACTATTATACACCGGGGACTCGTTTTGAATACAACGATGTTCGGGTAAATCTTTTGGCGTATTCTCTATTGCAAGTATGGCGCAAACCCTTACCTCAAGTGTTGAAAGAACACATTATGGATCCTATTGGAGCGAGTACTACTTGGCGTTGGTTTGGTTACGACAACTCTTGGACCGATCTTGACGGACATCATGTACAATCAGTCTCTGGTGGTGGACACTCTGGGGGAGGAATCTTTATCAATACATTAGATCACGCACGCTTTGGTTTACTCTTTTTGAATAAGGGGGCATGGAATGGAAAGCAATTAATAAGTCAGGATTGGATTGAAAAAGCAACTGCCTCCTCTCCTGCTCAAGTGAACTATGGCTATATGTGGTGGCTCAACAAAAAAGGAACTTCCCGTTTTTGGGAAGGAGTTCCAGAAAATGTTTTTTATGCTGCAGGTTTTGGAGGGAACTTTATTGTGATTGTCCCAGATGAGGAACTCGTAATCGTAACTCGATGGTTGGAGCCTAGTCAAATCGGAAGTTTTGTAAAAGGAGTCTTAGATGCCTTATAAAGCCCTTATTTTTGACATGGACGGAACCTTGGTAGACAATATGGACTTCCATAAACAATCTTGGATTGAACTGTTCAAACACCATCAACTGGATTTAGAGTATGACACTTTTGATAAGAAATACCACAAAGGATCATTAATAGAAATTATGGCACGCCTTTTTCCTCATATTTCAGACCGAGAAAGGCTTAGAGAAATTGGAAGCTACAAAGAAGTATTGTATCGAGAACTCTACCGACCCCATATTACACCGATTGCTGGACTAAATGGATTTCTAAACCAAGTGCAGCAACTAGGCTTACCTATGGGAATTGCCACTATGGGAGATCAACACAATATTGATTTTACTTTTGAAGCCCTTCAAATTGGCTCCTATTTTCAATCCACAACAGGAGGCCATGAAGTAGAACACGGAAAACCCCATCCTGAAATTTTCCTGACAGCTGCCCAAAGAATTGGTGTTTCCCCATCAAACTGCTTGGCTTTTGAAGATACCCGATCAGGAGTGACAGCAGCATTAGCTGCAGGTATGGATGTAGTGGGAGTAACCACTATGTTTGATGAAAAAATACTTTTGGAACTAGGATGTATCAAGACACTTTCCACTTATCATGAAATGGATTTAAATCTGCTAGGTTAAATTCACATTCTCTAAATTCCTACTAAAAATATTTATTTCCAGAAAAACATTGCAATAACCGCCTTATCCCTTTAAACTGGCGTATAAGTATTCTCTATTCATACGGGCGATATTTTCTAAGGAAATTCCTTTCGGACATTCTACCTCACAGGCTCCGGTATTGGTACAATTTCCAAACCCTTCTTCATCCATCTGTTTTACCATGTTCATAACACGGTCTGTAGCTTCCACTTTCCCTTGAGGAAGGAGTGCATATTGAGACACCTTGGCCGAGACAAATAGCATTGCGGAGGCATTTTTACAGCTAGCCACACAAGCACCACAACCAATACAGGTAGCGGCATCAAAGGCTTTATCTGCATCGTGTTTGTCAATGGGAATGGAATTGGCATCTTGGGTATTTCCAGAGGTATTGACACTTACAAATCCCCCTGCTTGTTGTACACGGTCAAAGGCAGAACGATCCACCGTTAAATCCTTAATTACAGGAAAGGCTTGCGCTCTAAAAGGTTCAATGGTAATGGTATCACCATCTTTAAACTTTCGCATGTGCAATTGGCAAGTCGTGACCAAACGATCAGGTCCGTGCGCTTCTCCATTAATGAACATAGAACACATTCCACAAATTCCTTCACGGCAGTCGTGATCAAACGCAATGGGATCAACTCCTTGGCCCATTAACTGTTCGTTTAAAACATCCATCATTTCCAAAAAGGACATATCAGGAGAAACATCCGCTATGGGATAGGTTTCCATTTTTCCTTTTGCTTCTGCATTTGCTTGTCGCCAAACTTTTAATGTCAAATTCATATGCTGCTGTAATATCTATTTATATGATCTTGTTTTTACTTCAATCTCCTCGTAATCTAATTTCTCTTTATGAAGTTTCGCCTTTGAAGGTTCTCCTTTGTATTCCCATGCAGAAACAAAAGTGAACTCCTTATCGTTTCGTAAGGCTTCTCCTTCAGGAGTTTGGGATTCTTCTCTAAAGTGTCCTCCACAAGATTCGGTTCTTTCTAAAGCATCTTTTGCAAACAATTCCCCAAGTTCTAAGAAATCGGCTACGCGTCCCGCTTTGGCCAACTGCTCATTAAATTCTGAGGTGGTGCCAGGGACATTTACATTTTTATAAAAATCTTCACGTAAGGCTTTAATGTCAGCAATGGCTTCTTTCAAACCTTTTGCATTTCGGGACATTCCACATTTATCCCACATGATTTTTCCCAGTTTTCTGTGGTAGTAATCCACGGTATTTTTCCCTTTGGTATTTACAAAACTTTCGAGCTGAGCTTTTACAGCTGCTTCGGCTTTTTCAAATTCTGGATGAGATGTGTCAATCTTACCTGTTCGTATGTCATCGGCAAGATAGTCTCCAATGGTATAAGGCAATACAAAATATCCATCGGCTAGACCTTGCATCAATGCAGAGGCTCCTAATCTATTGGCACCGTGGTCTGAGAAGTTGGCCTCTCCAATAGCGTAGCATCCAGGAATGGACGTCATCAAGTTGTAATCAACCCAAACACCACCCATGGTATAATGTACCGCTGGATAAATCATCATAGGTGTTTCATATGGATCTTGATCTACAATTTTCTCATACATCTGGAATAAGTTTCCGTATTTAGCACGAACCACTTCTTGTCCTAATTTTTTGACTAAGGCTGCATCATTTTCATCCAAACCTTTGACATGAGCTTGCTCTGAACCATAACGAACAATCGCAGCAGCAAAGTCTAAATATACTGCTTCCCCTGTTTTATTCACTCCATAACCAGCGTCACAACGTTCTTTAGCAGCACGAGAAGCAACATCACGAGGCACTAAATTACCAAATGCAGGATAGCGTCGCTCTAAATAATAATCGCGATTTTCTTCTGCAATTTCTATAGGTTTCAATTTCCCCTCTCGGATGGCTTTAACGTCCTCAATATTTTTTGGCACCCATATACGTCCATCATTACGTAAAGACTCTGACATCAAAGTTAACTTTGACTGATGGTCTCCAGAAACGGGAATACATGTAGGGTGGATTTGTGTGTAACAAGGGTTGGCAAAATGCGCTCCTTTCTTGTGGATTTTCCATCCAGCAGAGACATTACTTCCCATCGCATTGGTCGATAAAAAGAATACATTACCATATCCTCCAGAGGCAATAACTACCGCATGGGCACCATGACGCTCAATTTTTCCATCCACCAAATTTCGGGTAATAATTCCACGCGCTTTTCCATCCACAACCACTAAGTCCATCATTTCATGACGGTTGTACATTTTAATTTTTCCACGCCCGATTTGACGGTTCATGGCAGAATACGCTCCTAACAATAACTGTTGTCCTGTTTGCCCTTTTGCATAAAAGGTTCTTGAAACTAAAACTCCACCAAAAGAACGGTTGTCCAATAAACCTCCATAATCACGGGCAAAAGGAACTCCTTGTGCTACACACTGATCGATAATATTGGTTGAAACCTCAGCCAAACGGTGGACATTTGCTTCGCGAGATCGGTAATCTCCCCCTTTGATCGTATCGTAGAAAAGACGGTAAGTAGAATCTCCGTCTCCTTGGTAATTTTTAGCAGCATTGATTCCACCTTGAGCAGCAATGGAGTGTGCTCTCCTAGGAGAATCTTGAAAACAAAAAGTTTTTACATTATAGCCTAACTCGGCCAAAGTTGCAGAGGCTGAGGCACCAGCAAGTCCAGTACCGACCACAATAATGTCTATGGCTCTTTTGTTTGCAGGACTTACTAAGTTGATCTTACTTTTATGATTTGTCCACTTATCGGAAAGTGGTCCTTTCGGTATTTTTGATTCTAATGCCATGCTATAATGAGTTTATATGATGAAATAGGGCAATGAAAATAAAGCCAAGGGGAATAACCACTGAAAAGGCAATGGCGAATTTTTTGATACTAGCGCTGTATTTATTATTCACCCCAACACTTTGAAAAGAAGAGGCGAAACCATGGAACAGGTGTAATGCTAAAAAACCAAAAGAAATTACATATAATACCACACGAAGAAAATCGTGAAATTTATGTGTCATTTCTTCATAATATCGATTGGGATCAAGAGGCAAAACCTCTACATATTTATAATTCATTTCAGGAAACCAAAAGTCATAAAAATGCAATCCTAAGAAAGAAAGCACAACTGCACCTGACCAAATCATGTTTCGAGAAACCCAAGGAGCATTTGCACTTCCTTTATACACTTTATACTGCACAGCACGTGAATTACGGTTTTGGATTTCCAAAACAAAGCCCATAGTAAAGTGAAAAATAACCCCGAAAATAAGAATGGGCTGAAGTAAAAATTGTACTAGTGGATTGTTTCCCATAAAATGGGAGATCTCATTAAAAGTATCTTCGCTAAAAACAGAGATGAAATTTATGGTGAAGTGTTGGGTTAAAAAGACAACCAAAAACAGTCCTGAGAGTGCCATGGCAACTTTTCTTCCTATAGTAGATGATATTAGACTCATAGAATTCAATTTGTGATACAAAATTAAGGCATAAACTGTTAGCAGCAAACTGTTTTTCTATTATTTAATGCTTTGAATACAATGGTTTAAGAAAACAGAATGTCTGTTTAATCTTTATTTTCAAATAATCAGTTTTTTACTAAAAAAACTAAACGAGTAGTTCCAAAATTATTAAAAGCATTATTTTTACATAAACCGTCTTAGTCAAGAAAACATGAAATATCAACCACTTTCAGCTTCCTTTTATAAAAAAAATAGAAGCAAATTTTGTTCACATCTTTCCGCAAATAGCATTGCCATTTTCAATTCCAATGACATATATCCCATAAGTGCAGACAGTACCCTTCCCTTTCAACAACACCGAGATCTTTTTTACCTTTGCGGTGTGGATCAAGAGGAATCCATCTTACTCCTCTTTCCCGATGCTGTAGAAGCGAAACACAGAGAAGTTCTTTTTGTAAGGGAAACCAATGATCATATTGCAGTTTGGGAAGGTGCCAAACTGTCAAAACAACAAGCGACAAAATTAACTGGGATTGGAACTGTTTATTGGCTAAGTGATTTTCATCGTGTTATACAAGAACTCAGTACACAATGTGAAAAGTTTTATTTTAATACCAATGAACATTACCGCCAATCGGTGGAGACACAAACTCGAGAAGATCGTTTTATTGAATGGTGTAAGAAAAAGTATCCCGCACACAGTGTAGGAAAAAGCAATCCAATATTACAACAACTTCGTTCGGTAAAAGAAGAGGAGGAAATTGCACAGATTCATCAGGCATGTAAGATTACCGAAAAAGGATTTAGAAGAGTCCTTTCTTTCATTAAACCAGGAATTTGGGAATATGAAATTGAAGCTGAATTGGTTCATGAATTTATTCGAAATCGCTCTAAAGGATTCGCCTATACTCCGATCATTGCTACGGGTAATAATGCCAATGTTTTGCACTATACAGAAAACAATCAACAGTGTAAAACAGGTGATTTAGTCCTAATGGACGTGGCTGCAGAATATGGAAATTATGCCAGTGATTTAACGCGTACTGTACCTGTTTCGGGTCGCTTTTCAGACCGTCAAAAAGCAGTTTATCAAGCAGTGCTCCATGTTAAAAAAGAGGCTACAAAATTGCTTGTCCCTGGAACACTTTGGAAAGAATATCATGTGGAAGTAGGAAAAATCATGAGCTCCGAATTATTAAAATTAAGACTCCTAGACAAAGCCGATATTCAAAATGAAACCAAGGATAAACCCGCTTATAAAAAATATTTCATGCATGGAACTTCTCATCACATGGGACTGGATACACACGATTACGGCTTGTTGCACTTGCCCATGAAAGCCAATATGGTTTTTACTGTAGAACCTGGAATTTACATTCCTGAAGAAGGTTTTGGAGTCCGCTTGGAGGACGATGTAGTCACTCAAAAAACAGGAGCGCCTATCAACTTAATGGAATCCATTCCCATTGAAATTGATGAGATTGAATCTTTAATGAACAACTAAAAAAAGCCACCTAATCAGGTGGCTTTTTTTATAATTTATTTTCTTGTTTTATGCCGTAGCGGTTGCTTTAGCATTACGTTGCCAGAAATACAAAATGGTAAACAAGACAATTAATATTACTGGAAAACTAATCATATAGGTCAGCGTTTGTTGTCCTGCCGCAAGTTCAAGATCGGTTCCTGTAAGTCCTAAAGCGGATTGTTCTGCTGTAGAAGAGTCAATCCATCCTCCAATTATCGCTTGAAAAATAGACGATGAAAACATTCCCATTCCTCCAACTATAGACATGCCCAATGCACCACTTAGCGGTATCTTTTCGGCTACAAATCCAATCATGTTAGGCCAAAAATAACATACTCCCAATGCAAAGAAGATAGCAGCCACATAGACCATTCCTCCAGTTTGAGTGCTCAATAAAAAGATCCCTACTGCAGTTAATACCGCAGAACCCAGTAAAACTCCAGTTTGATCAAATCTGTGTACTATATCCCCACCAAAATAGCGTCCTATAGCCATCAATCCAGTAATCAGAGCTAAAATAACCATGGGGTGTGCTCCACTATTACTTAAAATCAAGGAAGTCCATTGCTGAGGTCCAAACTCAGAAATAGCGGTAAGTGCCATACAGGCTAAAATAAACAAATACATTGGAGACAGCATGGCTTTGATGTTTTCGCCAATAGAAGTTACTCCCTCTATTTTTGGTTTTGGAAATTCTTGTCCCATAAACAAATACGCATAAATCAAAGTAGGAATCATGATGATCCAAATTTGAGCTTGCCAACCTAAATCAAGGGAAGTCATCAATAAAGAAACTAGACTTCCTAATACAATCCCTCCTGGAAACCACATATGAAAACGATTCAAAAGAGTATTCATCTGCTTTCCTTCATAGGCATCCGCAATCATGGGATTACAAGCAGCTTCCGTACATCCGTTTCCAATTCCGATCAATAAAGTTGAAACCAATAAACCGGTATAACCTCCTGAAAAAATAGTCAAAATAATTCCAAGTGTATGCGTAGCGAAAGCAAACTGCATAATGCGCTTGGGTCCAATAGTGTGATAAAATATTCCTCCCAAAATCATAGAAATAGGGAATCCTAAAAACCACATGGAATTAATGAATCCTAATTGTTGACCACTTAAGCTAAAAGTTTCTGCTAATTGTGGTAAAATTCCTGCTCGAATACTAAAAGAAAAGGCTGTTGTTATTAGTGCAAAACAACTGCCGTAAAAGAGTCTTTTACTGTTTGTCATAATAAGTTAGTTTCAATTTGTTTCCTCTAATATAGAGTATTTTGAAACATCCTTATTAAGGGTAATACTTTTTTCTATAAGGAAGGAGGGTATTTTTAGTGACAACTGCAGTCCGAAGAACAGTCAGATGCTTTGGTAGATTTCTTTTTCAACACAAACTTCCGAAGTAAAAAAGCAAGGGACAAACCCCCTGCAAGAAAAACAAAAAGAGTCTGAATTAATTGCATTAGGATAGTATTTGATAGGTGCTAAAGGCCACTATATAAGCCAAAAAGGTCATGCCAAATAACTGAACCATAGGCCATTTCCAAGTATTTGTTTCTTTTTTAACAATGGCAATTGTACTCATACATTGCATAGCAAAAGCGTAAAACAACATCAATGAAATTCCACTTGCCAAATTAAATAAGGGCTGACCATTCGGTAACACTTCGGAGGCCATTCTATTTTTAATGGTTTCTTCAGCGTCATTTTCTACACTATAAATGGTTGCAAGTGTGCCCACAAATACTTCACGTGCAGCAAAAGAACTAATTAAAGCAATCCCAATTTTCCAATCATATCCCAATGGGGTAATGGCAGGTTCAATCGCTTTTCCTAAAATTCCAATAAAAGAATGCTCCAATTGATAGGCATTTATTTTATTTTCAAGCACCTCTCCCGATAATTCAGGATATTGAGACTGAACAATAGCTGGAGCATCTGAAAACTCTTTTCCAGGACCGTAAGAAGCTAAAATCCATAAAAGTATAGAAATCGCTAAAATAATTTTACCAGCCTCAGTTACAAAGGCTCTTGTTTTTTCCCAAACCGTAATTCCTACGTTTTTCAATAAGGGTAATTTGTAATTGGGCATCTCGACCACAAAGTAACTTTTAGAAGTTATTTTTAGGGTTTTACTTAAAATCCACGCGGCAAAGAGTGCCATTCCAAAACCAATTAAGTAAAGTCCCATAAGAGTAAGACCTTTATAATTCATTCCTAAAAAGGATCCCTCAGGGATGACTAATGCAATCAAAATAGCATAAACTGGTAAACGCGCTGAACAAGTGGTGAAAGGTGTTACTAAAATAGTAATCAAACGTTCTTTCCAATTCTCAATATTTCGGGTGGCCATCACCGCAGGAATCGCACAAGCAGTTCCAGAGATTAAAGGGATAACACTCTTACCACTCAAGCCAATTCTTCTGAGCCCCCTATCCATCAAAAAGACCACGCGACTCATGTAGCCGGTCTCTTCCAACACTGATATAAACAAAAATAAAAAAGCAATTTGAGGAATAAAAATGATGATACCTCCCAAACCTGGTATTATCCCCTCGGCCAATAAACTTGTAAAAACTCCTTCGGGAAGATTAGTTTTAGCTTGCTCACTCAAAGTGGCAAAGGTGGAATCTATAAAATCCTGAGGAATACTACTCCAATCAAAAATGGACTGGAAAATGGTCATCAGAATTACAAAGAAAATTATGTATCCCCAAAATTTATGAATCAATACCCGATCCAATCGGCTACGTAAATCAGTAGCTGCCTCACGATCAATGACTAAGGCTGTCTTTAAAATATTATTAATAAACTGATACCGTTTTACTGTTTCCTTTTGCTGTAAGCGCTTTAAATAAGACTCAGATTGAGTTTTAAAATCTGTTGCATCAGAAACTCGCTTTCTGTCGATCTTTGCAAAATTGACATCTTGGGTAATAACAAGCCAAAGTTTATATAAAGACTGGTTTGGAAATGCTTTTTCTAAATTCTGAAAGTATTCTTGATCAATTGAAGTTAATGAAATTGCATGTTGGGTGGAGAGTTGTCGGTAATTTAAAATTAAACTCTTCAATTGGTCCATCCCTTGATTATCACGAGTACTAATAAGTGCGATCTTGGTGTCCAATTGTCTTTCAAGAGCCTCTATGTCTAATGAAATTCCTTTGCGTTTCATCTGATCTGACATATTTATAACCAACAATGTGGGTATTTCAAGATCTTTAACCTGAGTGAAAAGTAAAAGATTTCGCTTTAAATTTTCAACATCTGTGACTACCACGGCAACGTCAGGGAAATCTTTACTGTTCTTGTTTAGGAGTAATTCAATCACCACACTTTCATCCATTGAAGAAGCATTCAGGCTATAGGTCCCTGGTAAATCTAATAAATGTGCTTTGGTGGTACGATTGAGTTTACAAACTCCTTCTTTCTTTTCAACTGTAATCCCTGGGTAGTTTCCTACTTTTTGTGTAAGGCCCGTCAATCGATTAAAAACCGATGTTTTTCCCGTGTTTGGATTACCCAATAAAGCGACATTCAAAGACGTACTCATTCTGTATTTTTCAAGCGCACAAAAATATATTGTGCTGTTTCTTTTCGAATAGCTAGATGTGATCCGTCAATTTTCAAATACAAGGGATCATTAAAAGGTGCTTTTTGAATCAATGAAATTGAATTCCCAGGCAGGCATCCCATTTCAATTAATTTCAAAGGGAGCTGGTCTGTATCGATATGCTCAATTTCAGCTTCTTGGCCTTTCTCCAGTTGATCCAGTGAAATCATTATTTAGAATCATTTTAAAGAACAAAAGTAAGGAATTTACTTGCTGTAAAAATGATATTGAATAAAAAATATTAATTGGGATATTCTTGCTTTAAAGTTGTGATATCTTGCAATAATTCCTCCATGGCCTTGATATCTGTACCATCATAAAATCCACGAATACGTTTTTCTGGATCTACCAAAATAAAGTTTTCTGTATGAATCATATCAAAGGGCCCCCCGTCACCGTCTTCTTTTACAGCCAAAAATGATTTTCTAGCCAAGGTGTAAATTTCTTTTTTATCTCCCGTAACCAAATTCCATTTCTGATCATTCACTTCTTTTTCAATAGCATAACGTTTAAGCTGTGCAACCGAATCGATCTGGGGTGTTACACTAAACGATAGAAGCTTCACTTGTGAATCATCCAAAATTCTAGCTTGAATGAGCGCCATGTTTTCGGTCATTTTTGGACAGATCGTTGGGCAAGTTGTAAAGAAAAAATCAGCAACATAAATCTTATCCTGATAATCTCGTTGGGTAATGATTTTCCCATTTTGATTAGTCAAACTAAAAGGTGCAATTTGGTGAAACTTCTTTATATGTTGAAGCGTACTGTCAACCAATTCATAATTTACCATAGCTGGCTGATAAACGGGAAGTACTTTGATGGGCTTCAAAGCATTGTAAAACAAATACAACACTATAGCAGCGATCCCAAAGAATACTCCAAAAAAGAGTTTATATTTCTTAAAAAAGTCCTTCATCTTCATACTCAAAGTGCAAATTTAGTAGATTTAAAACCGATATACGACGCCTAAGTCTAAAAGAATCTTAAAACTAAGGCATCCATTTTTATAATGAGGGGTATTGTACTACTTTTGCATGAATTAAAATAAAGCTATGAGTCCCTTTTTTGTTAAAGCCATACAGTTGTTGATGAGTTTATCTTTCTTGATTATACTCCATGAACTAGGGCATTTTATCCCCGCCCGAATATTCAAAACAAGGGTAGAAAAGTTCTTTCTCTTTTTTGATGTGAAGTTTGCTTTATTTAAAAAGAAAATCGGTGATACTACTTACGGAATAGGATGGCTCCCCCTTGGAGGCTATGTAAAAATATCTGGAATGATAGACGAAAGTATGGATACTGAGCAAATGAGTCAGCCTGCTCAAGAGTGGGAATTTCGTTCCAAACCGGCTTGGCAACGTCTAATCATTATGTTGGGAGGAGTAACTGTAAATCTTATTTTAGGGTTCCTAATTTATATGATGATTTTGTTTGTTTGGGGGAAAAATACCCTTTATACAGAAGAACTTCCTCTTGGCATGAGCCCTTCTCCAGTGGCTGAAGAGGCTGGTTTTGAAGTTGGAGATCAAATTATAAAAGTAGATGGAAAAACATTAGACAATGTTTTTGAAATCAACAAACTATTGTTTCTGAGAGATGTAGAGCAAGTAACAGTAAAACGTCGCAACGGAACTCAAACCACCCTAGATATGCCAGAGGGTATGGGGAAAAAAATGTTTGAAAGCGGTGAACTAATGCCACTAAGCCCAACGACATCAACCGTTTTAGATTCCGTAATTCCTAACAGCCCTGCAGACCTTGTTGGACTCCAGCCTGGTGATCGCCTAATTTCACTTAATGATCAAAATATTGAGTATTGGAATGATTTAAGTGCTCTTATTAAAGGAAAAGGAAAACAAGAAATTACTTTGATTATAGAACGTGAGCGTTCCCGCCAAACCCTTCAATTTAGTACTGATGAAGAAGGGACCATAGGGGTATATCCAAAATATCCTATTATCAATTTTAATAATGAAAAATTAAGTCTAGGAGAAAGTATTGTTGAGGGGTTTGACTATGGATATTGGACACTCTATGATTATGTTTCTCAGTTCCAATATATTTTCACTAAAAAAGGAGCTTCACAACTTGGTGGTTTTGGAGCGATTGGAAATATGTTTCCAGATACTTGGGACTGGAAAGGATTTTGGGCGAGCACAGCCTTAATCTCCATTATCTTAGCTTTCATGAATATTTTGCCCATCCCTGCATTAGACGGAGGACATGTGATGTTTCTAGTTTATGAAATCGTTACAGGAAGAAAGCCAAATGACAAGTTTATGGAGTACGCACAAATGTTTGGATTTTTCCTTTTGATGGCACTTGTTCTTTTTGCAAATGGGAATGATTTGTACCGTCTAATTTTTAATTAGAAAAAGATTAAAATAATTTTTTTTAGGGTTTGTATAATGCAACAAAACATTTATATTTGCCCACCAATTAAAACATTCCTCCTTAGCTCAGTTGGTTAGAGCATCTGACTGTTAATCAGAGGGTCCTTGGTTCGAGTCCAAGAGGGGGAGCAAGCGTAACCGCTGCACTACACAAGACCTAACAAGCAATCAAAGCCCTTCACAAACGTGAGGGGTTTTTTCTTTGAATCCCCATAGGAATCCCCAATTTCTTTCCTTTTGAAGAAACCCAGCTAAAAACACATCTAATTCTTATCTATTTTAGAGGAAATTTAAAAGGCAAATGCCTTAATCCCTGCTATTGCATAAACTTAACCAAAATGAATTTATCCAAAGATTACGCAAACTTCATCCAACAATTACAATGGAACTATTTCGTGACTTGTAGAACACCTTATAAAATTCACACCATGACGGTTAGAAACTGGCTTACAAAGCTTCTACAGCGTTCTAATAAGGTAGAACAGGCATTCTTTGCATCAGAGAGAGACAAAGGAGATTACAACAACCTGCATGTTCACATGCTTATAGGCACTAATACAGACATGACGTACCAGGAAGTCAAGTATGGAATGGGTAATGTATCAGTGGGAGACTATCAACCCATCTATGATAGTGAGACTGTATGTAAGTATGTAACTAAGCATATTGGTAAGGATGTGGACTATGACATTGTATTTAAAAGCTAAAAGTTTCAATCCAGTATTAATCTAAACACAGGGGCATGGGTTACAGAAAACGGTTTTTCCATTGAAGCAGGGGGATGATATTTGATATGTAAACTAATCTCAATATATTGTTAACATGAAAAAACTTCTCTACCCTTTCGCATTCGCCCTAACAACATTCCTAATTCTTTACAGCTGTTCAGCAGAGGAAGAGGACACTACCCCTCCTCCAAGTGTAGTAGCCACTCCAGAGCCTGAACCGCCAGCCCCTACACAATACACTTTAACAGTTACAGCTGGAGAAGGAGGGACAGTTTCTACAGAAGGAGGAACTTATGATGAAGGGACAGAAGTAACCATTACAGCCACTCCAGAAGAAGGGTATGAGTTTGTCGGATGGGAAGGAAATGATTCAACGGAGGCATCTCTAACCGTAACCTTAGGAGCTAATACAACTTTAAATGCTTTGTTTTCTTTAAGTTTATTTAAATCTATTTCGGAAGATTTCTCATCAATTAATAAAACTACCTCATACTACAATAATCAAAAATACTTTGATGAATATTTTTCACAAGACTTTCTTGAAGGGTTAACACATTATGAGACTCATTCTAGATTCAGAATATTTGGCCCTGAAATCATCGTTTTAGACTATAATAAAGATGAGAAACAGGACTTAATTGGGTTTGCCACATCATTTTGTGATGAACACCCTTACTCATATCATCAGGGAAAATTCATTCTAATGTCAGATTATAAAGGAAAACAAAATAAGTTAGTTTTTGATTCATCTTTTTATTTTGGTGTTAGACTATTAGCTGGGGATTTCAATAATGATGGATACACAGACGTGGTCGCTTCTTCTCATGACACAAAACAAAATGTTTTTATATCCTCTGAGGATACAGGTGGGTTTCAAAATGTTCTACCTACCAAACCAAAGATTATTGATTTACGACCCTCAATCCCAGCTCAATATGAAGTTGGAGTTGAGCAAGACACTCATGATTTTAGCGCTGGTGATATAAATAATGATGGGCTTATGGACTTTATACAGTTTCCAATTGCAGTATATTACAATGGTACTTGGGATAATAAAGAAAATGAAAAGCCTACAATTAGTATTAATAATGGTAATTTCACTTTTACTTCTTATGAATTAATTCCTGACTATGATTACGAAGAATGGCATTGTTTTTCATATGAATTATTCGATTTAAATAATGATGGAGCTTTAGACATTATTGCAGGACATGATATAGGAGCTAAAAAAGAGGAATTTAGTAACCCTCAACAAAGTTTTCAAAGCGAATTATTAGCTCCTGTAATCCTTTGGGGAAATAATTCAGGTTTTTATAGCCTTAATAATTCAACAATACTAGAAGAAAATACATTATCGGGTTCAAACAGAAAATCAAAAGTACTTGGTTTTGGTTTTACTGATTATGATACGGATGGTGATATTGACATTATAGTTAGTACAACTAGGAATGAACTTGATGCAAATTTGGGTAGTGGATTATATTATCAAACCTATTATTTACTCTCTTTTGAAAATGTTGGAAGTAAAAACTTTATTGAAAGTTTTATCATAGGAGAACCAGT
>Ga0209654_1000020_pt1 | contig 189059 bp, 251 predicted proteins | sample SaaInl1SG_22_DNA_FD_184646 | JGI IMG/M metagenome (GOLD analysis project Ga0209654, IMG submission 184646) | Marine microbial communities from expanding oxygen minimum zones in the Saanich Inlet - ESP_161SG_22_DNA (SPAdes) (version 2) | ecosystem: Environmental > Aquatic > Marine > Intertidal... | reverse complement strand
CCTGACAAGGATCCTTCTTCTTACCTTGGGTAGTCTTAGCCACGTGAAGAAGCCGAAGTTCAGCGACCTCTTCACGGAGTTTGTTCAATTCTTCACGAAGCTCCTCCATCTTTTATGAAATTGATTTTGTGGAACGACTTAGGTTATTCATATCTTCTTACAATCTTGTATCCCCTAGCTCCGGTGATCCAATCACCAGTTCGTGAAAAATTCAGATCTCCTGTGTATAAGTAACACTTATTCCCTTCACCACCATATGGAAATATTGTATTAAAACCGGTACATTCAGGGTCATCAAAACATGCCCCCAAACATATATCCTTAGTTCTGTCCCTAGATTCAGACAGATTATAACCAGGGTCTTCATCACTTAACCCCGCAATTGACGGACGAGAATCTTGCTTATCCTGTCCAGTCACAGATTTCAAAAACGCACCATGTACCTTTTTTGGAATACCCCAATCTGATGATTTAACTTCCCATTGAGGTTCTATCTCCTGTGTCTCACCCTCTTCAAGCCATTTACACGCACCAAGCAAAGAAGATCCCTTGCGGTTGCTCGTATAAAAATGACTCCTCCCTGTCTTTAGATAATCACACCTATCCCTGTTGTTTTCACATGTACCCTCACTCCCTTTACCTGCGCACCTCCCTTCACACTCATAATTGTCATATCCTTGCTTTTTCATTGAATATTGATAGGCTTTATCAATTACACACGTTCCAGGATTACTTACAGGTGTCTTGGACCTTTTTACAACGTAATAGGACCTTCTTCCCTGGGTACCCATTTTATCTCCTCGCAAATATCCGTGACCATCCCAACTCCTAATAGGGTCGTTGCTCGCGCTCCAAGCCTCATCAGTCTGACCAATCCCACCCCATATACTACCACCAATCATGTATGGGGTATGTTCGTACCAAGCGTAATACGCTGTATCTCCACTCCTAGGATCATAATATTTAACTTCGTATTCCACACCGTCTATAGTTTCTGTTGTATCAACTGTAGGGCATGCCGGATTTTCACAATCTCGCATCTCCGTGTCACCGGTTGCATTTGGACAATTAGCACCCCCGTGAGCCGCGCTGGTCTTTACTTCATAAACATACTGTCCCTGCTGTGGTCCACATTCAAAATTGCATTGATTCGAATCAAGTTTCCATTCACCCACACAATTTATAGGACACGCCTGTGTATTACAATCATTGGTTTTAATTTTTGGACTGGGGCATGCAGTTCCACCATATTTTGGTTCTTTTGTAGTGGTCCATGTTTTAGTTTTTATACCACCCCCACACGACGCACTGCAAGCACTCCAATTACTCCAGCTACCTTCACAGGGTTCTGGGGGGCATGCACCTGTATTACATGCTTCTTCTTGAGTTAACGGACTTGGACACGCTGCACCACCATATAAAGGTTCTGCTGTAGTGGTCCAAGTTCTAGATCTCGTTCCACCTCCACATGGTTTACTACAAGCACCCCAATTACTCCAACTACCTTGACAGGGAACACTGGTATCACCCCCCTTTTCTATATTGGAAAACACGTCTTCCAGTGTTATTTTTCCCTCGAATAACTCCTGAAGAGTTTCAACACCCGTTTTGTTATTGTCACTCCCTTCAGCTGCACCATATATTCCAAGCACTACCAATACACTACAACAACACAGTAGTAGTAAAACAATAAGACCCGAGGAAGATCCCGAATTTTCTGGATTTCTAGGAGCAATGTATCTTCCTCTTCCTCTCTCCATCTACAATTATCTCAGATTTTTTTCATTGTACATAATAATGAATCGTCCTGTGTCTAATGTTATTATGGAAGCCCTCGTCATTGGTGTTATGAATGCCGCACTTATCTATGGTATCAACCAAATGAATTTAAAAATTGATACACCCTTTCTCCATCTCATTGCTGGTGCCCTCATCCACATCATATTCGAATATACCGGGGGTAACAAATGGTGGTGTACACAAACTTACTAAACGTTGTATATTACATAAATCACTAATGGGTAGCTACCCACTCGTCAATCACTTGTTGAACATCTCTCCACTCTGACCTGATTCGGTCCTCTTCCCGTCTCATGTCATCATGACACATCATCAAACTGTCCAACAAAACCTGGTTAGCTGCGTTTGTCCTCTCCATATACTCTTTGTAGAACATGTGCGCGTGTGGGATCACAACCCCCTTATCCCGAAGACTGTCAAGGGTCAAACTCCTAATCGCAAAACCCATCCTGTTTGCTGCGTCCCTGATCGCGTCCCTCTTAACACCTTCAGTGACCCTCTGACGAATCTTTAGAGCTTTCATACGATTCCTAATCCTCCTTAATTCATCCATGATTCGTCCAAGCTCCGCATTTAAAATCCGACGCCGGTCTCTAAGATCTTCAGGAATAGGGATGGGTTGAAAAGGTACTCGCTCAGTAGGCTCTCTAGGTAAGGTTTTATGGATGTCTCGCATAAAGTTGCACAACTTCAAGTAATCCCCCTCTGGGATTGACTCGGAGTTGAGGTCAATGATGGACATCATATTGGTAAGGGCCTCCATGGTGAATGATTTATATTATCGTGATTTTATCAGGTACTTAGGTTACATATTTCCAATTTCTTCTATCCACCCCTCAATCTTCTCAATTCGTTCCATAATGGCTCCGCGATACATATTTCTATACGTATTCTCCATATGAATAAATCCTTTACAGATATTACGCAATCCCTTTTGAAACTTATTTTCACTTACGTACAAATTATTTTGTACCTGGTACTCCCTGAAAGTATCAGTTGTATAATTACGAATTGGTATTTTATTTAAAAAACAATAATGTCTAATTGCGTCATACTTTATATTCTTAGATATACGTTGTATAGGTCTAGATATTTCGAGTTCATTTTCCAAATAAGACATTTGTGATTTCAAAAACACACACTCATTATCGAGAGATGTTTGGAAATAAAAATCATAAAAGTAATCTAAAACTTCAGTACTCTGTCCACGCACAAACATATCAAAACTCTCATAGTCAATAAGATTGTTCATTTCTTTGCTATCATTTTTTCTATAAACATTCCTCAACAAGTTACACAATTCAAGATATTTACCTTCAGGTAACTTGTCGGAAATCTCATCTACAACTCGCATTGCATTTTTGAGGTCTTCCATACTTATATCTTAAAGTTACAACACTTCTAAGTAAGTTTAATTTATCGGTGATCCTATCTCAACCATGTCATCATCACCTGGATCCCAAGGTATAGGTGACACAGACTTCTCAACCTCTTTATACAACATACGAATTTTGTCGCATATAGCTAAATAATCCCCTTCGGGTATTACAGAAGAATTCTTGTCCACGAGAGACATAATCTCGTGCAAAAGATTACCAGTCATAATTAAAGTTGATTATTACATTTTCAATATCTACTTAGGTGCTAAATCCAAAAGCTCGTAGGAAAAACTCACGATCTTTGTGTGTATCAAAGTAAACACGGAAACCATCACCATGATACGGCTTTGGATCATCTAGAGTCTCAGACTTGCGTCGCTCAGACTCAGACTCGGACTCAGACTCGGACTCAGACTCAGACTCGGACTCAGACTCAGACTCGGACTCAGACTCAGAATAGTCATGATTGTAAATAGTAATATCTGGGTTAGAGCCCTTATGAAAATGAATATTAATAGTAGACATCTTATAGTTCTTCTACATCTGTATTCCTTATCTATCTTTCTTCAAAAGAATTCCAGACGTTCATATAAAGTTGGAAAGGTTTTCTTTTTCCACATCTGTTCCACATGATCAAACATCTTTGTACGACATTTGGAGTAGTGTATTCTTTGAGAAAGAGGGTAGTCATCACAATCTTGTCTCTCAGGTAGACCTCTCCAATTTTCAAAATTGTCTTCGTACCATTCCCCCTTTTCAGAATTTTCAAACTCTTTTTGCAAACTCTCAATAAGTTCGTCATGAAGTTCTTCATCACTCTTCTCTAGTGTTGAATATTCCTCGTACAATTGATCAACTAAAAAGGAATCAATCTTCGTAGTGAGAGTTAAGATTCGTTGAATTTGGCTATCATATTGGGTGTCACCAAACTTTACAAAGTTTTCACAGTGTCTCTTTTTGAATTGTGAGAGTACGTTTTCACACTTCAAACGAAGATTTTCAAGTTGTTGGTGATTCATATAATTTCAATTAGAACCCAATCCTTATCTACTTTTTCTTTGCAACTATAACTATAACTATAAACATAATTGCACACAAACATAATAAACTAGACCCCGACGCGATCATCATCGTAGAATTGTCACTATCTCCTTCTTCGTCGGATGATGGATTAGCGGGTGGACTTGGACCAGCTGGAGGTGAGGGATCAGCTGGAGGTGAGGGACCAGTTGGAGATGGACCAGCTGGAGGTGATGGACCAGCTGGAGTGTCTGAAAAGGTTGTATAAGTTGGAGATGGTCCTATCGGTGCAAACGTTTGTTCTGAAAGATGATCTGAAACTATACTATTTACTTCTTGTGTTATTAGTTCTGCTATATTCGCAAAAGAAAAAACCATTCCTTTTATATTAACTACTATTTTTTTGTGAGTAATAACGATAGTCTCTTTGAGCAATCGTACCACGATGAATAAACCACATGAGTTCATCATACCCTCGTGTCTGTGTGAATTCGTACCAAAAAGATTTGGTAGCTTCACGCATTTGATTGAATAGTACAATTTTCATTTTATCTTCGGGGTCTTTTTCACAATCTATAAATGCGTCACGCATAGTACGGGTAGACATGATCCATTTATGACATTTGTTTAGGGCATCAGATGTCATGATGAAATCTTCACTCACGACATCAGGTGTCACACATAAGGTATTCTGTTGTTTGTTGATACGCTTCATACATTCACACATCCTAATATAGTCTCCCTCCGGAACCCGGTGAGAGTTTTCATCTATGAGGCTCATAAGTTCTTGCATATTTAGTTGATATTACAAACATTACACTACACTTAGGTCAATACTAGACTTAGACCCCTTCTTACAACATCGTTTGATTTCTTCAAATTCGTCAAAAAGTGGCCTAATGTCGTCATTCCTGTATTGCGAAACACGAGCTCTCTCTATAAGCTTAATAAGTTCATAAGATATATCGTCATCAATTTTTCTCATTTTCAAACAAAAGTTCAATAAACTTTGAGATTGTTTGAGTAAAATTTCCAACTTTTCACGTCGTAAAGAATGATTATTCTTGGGTACCTCAATGTATCTCCTTTCACCAACTTCATTGATTGTTTCAATTATATCGTATTGTGACATCTGTTCATAAAAAGTTCTTTTGGTTTGCACAGGTTTCGGGGTAACGAGATCGTAGATGCTCTGTAATATTCCAAACATTTTTTTGGTGCAGGTGGAGGTTCAATGGGTACAGTGCAGTAAAGTACTTCTTTCCAAATAAGTTCCTGTACGTCTCTGCACAGAGGTGAAGTAGCCTGGAGAAACGCAATTTTAAGATCGTCTGAGGCGATACCCGGGATACCGTCAAAAGAGCGGTGAGAATGCACGTGAAGATCGTTAATAGGGATGACGTAGTCAGTCATTTTTTACATTTTCCTTGGAAACAACGCGACTTAGGTCTCGTTCGAGCTTCATCGCCTCAAGTTCAACATCTAGCATAAATCGGTGCGGAGCATCCCATAGAGCCGCTTTGACCCACTTATAGATGTTTTCAATATAGAAGGGGGTCATAGTCACGAGAGTAATGTAAATTGCTTTGAGATACATTTACCTTATTTGAGATTCATTTTTTTATATCTATTCAACATATTAATAAAATCAACGATACCTACTACAGCTAAAGTACCTGTAAATAGGATCGTATTCCTAGCGATCGGTGGGATCATCGTTATATATACGAGCAATACTTTTCTTTTTAAGACCTAACGAAGGACGCATATCGTACTTGTATTCCCCTGCATAAGGTCCGTCTGCATCTACATAATGCAAAAACACCTGAACCTGATATGAAAACTTACCAACTTCAAAACGATCCCTCCCATGTTCCAGCTCACGACCCTTGTAAATAACAGCATCACCAGGTTCGCATCTGAAATATCTCTTCTCTCCATCTACATATCCATGTAAAGACCAACGATAATCATCATCTTTGTCGTTGTATCTAAAACCCATCGTGATAGTAGCAGAATATTCACAGGATTCTCTATCAGTATGATCCTTCAAAACGTCACCAGGTTTGTAAACTCTAAAATAGGAATAAGTGGGAATAAGTCTTTTACCCGTGTAATGTTCAATACTTGGTTTCAAGGGGTTTAAAAGACTTTCCATCAGAATATCAGAATAATTGGCATGTGTCCCAGGAACCTGAAAATCTTCTGTACAGTTAGGGTCATTTATCATATCAAAAAGTGCATACTGTGTAACAATCTTAGCGAGATCATTTGAAACTAGATTCTTAGCAATAATGTACCCGTCTTTTTCAAATGCCATTTGTATTATTATGGTTTAATTTTTTTATATTAGTATATTTCAGAATGTCTTTAGACGATATACCAAAAAAGACACAATATGTCATCGTTGACTCGAGTTTTGTTAATGGTACAAACAATGTATTTTCTTTAGACCTTCAACTTGAATCAAATACACATATTGAAGATATGAGTCGGGTTCTTGGTATCAAGATGGTTGATTTCTATGTCACACAAATTGGTGAAAATGATGGAATAAACTCAAACGTTGCAAAGTTTGTGGATATCATTTGTCCGGAAATTCCTAAAGTTGCTCAAATACTCGATGAGAGACAGGGTCAGATTTTAGCCAGAGTACCTCTAGAGAGACATTTTACAGGGAGTAGTGGAATTATTTTACGAGATAAACAGGCAAAGTTATTTGGGCGCAAGACAAACTATTTCAATCCCATATCCATCAAGAAACTTAACTTCAAGATATTTGAACACCAAGATGATGGTGATTATGTTTTACTTCAACCAGATGCTAAATGGTACATGATACTTGAAATTACTACAGTAAACGTAAAGGAGAAACCAAAAAACCGAGAAGTTCAAATACTTCAAGCACTTCAACAGTTACTCACCAAGATTGATACCCTAAACCAGAATGTACAAAAGTTACCAGACAAACCTCCTGAACCACCAAAGGAGAAGTATTCCTTTGGTCTACTTGTAGCATTTTTAGCAGCTCTATTCGGAGGTTTCATATGGTGGGTGAATAAAGGATCCTCCTAATTAAAGAAGTTTACATATATTTTTCATATATTGATATTAAAAACACACGATTAATAGCAATATATGATTGAAGACGTTGTTAGTTTATTTGAAAATGATCACGAACTACCTACATATAGCAAAATACGTGGAGCTTATGTTGATATTGGTGAGGGTTTTAGTGAAAAGATATTAGTTGAGACTGAACTTAAAATTGCTCTTGCATTGGATTCTAAGAGTCATAATAGGGATTATCATTGGAATAACCTTATATCTAGGTGGAAGAAGCGGTGGTCTTCTTCTTAGTGGAAGTAGTAGTCTTCTTAGCAGCAGGTTTGGCGGTGGGCTTGTCTTCACGGGTGCACGTACACTTGCAGTTGCAGACACCGGGTGGACCCTGAGGACCCTGAGGACCTTGAGGACCTTGAGGACCTTGAGGACCTTGAGGACCTTGAGGACCAGGTGGGCCACCCTCTGGACCGGGTGGACCCGGAGGACCAGGTGGGCCACCCTCTGGACCCCGAGGACCCTCTGGACCTTGAGGACCGGGTGGACCTTCTGGACCTGTATCACCTCTCTCACCACATTGGCCATTTATACCGGTCAGACCTCGAGGACCCTCGGGTCCAGCGGGTCCTGGAGGTCCTTCGGGTCCTTGGGGTCCTTCTGGACCTTCTGGACCTTCTGGACCCCGGAGCCCATCACCAACATCTTCAGTATGGGTGATCTGTAGTAAGATATCATAAAGACGACCCTTGTCAAAACGCGCGCGTTTCATCTCAGCTTGAATTTCTTTGCGGATAGAGTCCATTGTAATATATATAAAAGAAAGATTATCTTTAAACTCAATGATCATCATAGGACCCCACATTGGTAGTGGTATTGGTCAACACGCATCAAAGTATACGAAAGTATTTGACAATGCCTCGTATCATATGATAGGAACTGAACTCCCCGAAAGTGAACATGGTCTCCTGTTCCTATTACCAATTAAACCTCACATAGATTACATCAAGTATGTGAGAACGCGGGTGAAAAACCTAGCACTCATGACTGTATGTGAAACTGAAACTGTTCATGAAGACTATGGTCTGATCATGGAACAGTCTAAAAAGATTATGGTACCAAGTGAATTCTGTAAACGTGTTTTTTCTAATCAGTTTCCTGATAATGAATTTCATATCATACATGCACACATTCCAATACCATCAAAGAGACCCTATACATTTTATCATATTGGAAACATCATGGATGATAGAAAGAATTTCCGTGGAATCCTAGAAGCCTTCATGCGTTTAAATAAACCCGATGCGAGACTTGTGGTCAAGGCTACATGTAATCAAAATGTTGAAATAAAACTACCAAACGTTGAAGTGATTAATGGTCTCATTTCAGATGAAGAAATGGACAAACTCCACAATCGCTGTGATTGCTACGTGAGTTTCTCAAAGTCTGAAGGTGTTGGGATGGGTCCAGTTGAAGCAGCACTCCGAGATAAACCGGTGATCATAACTAACTTTGGTGGTTCCCCTGAGTATGTGAAAACACAATATACGATTCAATGTGAACTTCAAGAGTTGGAGAAGGACGACTTCCTATTCAAAAAAGGAATGGTTTGGGGTAAACCAAACCCAAATCAACTCTTGGCGTTCATGAGCGATGCGTACAACAAAAAATTACGTTATATGAATCACGATCATACTAAAAAACTTGTGGGAAAGGAGAATATTTTACAAGAGTTCCTCTTGAATGTAATTGGTACCGAGAACAATGAGACCAATTAGAATGGTGCCACTCATGAGGGAACCCTGTTGAGCCATGATAGTCATCACAAGATCGTCCACTACTTGAATACCTGTGGGTTTTTTAGCGATTTTGGGGACGATAATACTGATTGCGATGTAAAGAGCCATCGCTATTATTACAGGTCTAAGAGTCTCCTGATCTAAAGTCATCATTTATACATTAGCTACTGATTTTAATTCCATCCAACTGGCTCAAGAGACTATTCATATCAACCTTCTTACCCATCCCAACATCAGAAACTTTATGCTTTCTACAGTAGTTTCCACACACCGCCTTGAATTTACAGGGATTACCCGCCATGGTCGTTGCACAACAAATTTTGACACTAGTTCTCTGCTTGGAAACAACCTCTTTAGGTGGAGCATCCAAAAAAACGATAGCGTTCGCTTTTTTACCATCCTCAATTTTCTTGTACCTCATTTTCATCTTCCATGTGGCATCAGCCAGATGATAGCATTTCTCATTTGGCTCTCTGAGACGATACATTTTCGTCGCATCAGAGAGACATACGTTCCAGAGAGTGTCACGAATCACTTGCATTTTGTTAGTTACTTTTACTTAGAAATGATACGACTTAGGTGCTCGCTTCACCTCCAATTTGGGCCAAATAAATGTCAACTTCACCGACAAAATCAGGGCATTTCTCAGAGGTTTTTCGGGTTACCATGTCTTGTACATTCGTCACATGATCCTTAAACTTCTTGACATCTATACCGGTGGCATTATGGATCTGAGAGTCGGTAGCGATATCTTTGAGAGCGTAGAGGTACGCTGCTGCATAGTTAGCGTGGAGTACAGCTATGACTGGAGAGGCATCCTGTTGTGCCGCTGTGGCGTAACGAGCTGACTGCCTCACTAACTTTTCTATAGACTTGTTCATACCACGAGTTTTGTTCTGCATCATCAAGAAGAGAACAAAGATGGCGGCTATAAGGTAGAGGTACATCTCTTACTTTACCTCAAGAAAGTTTTGACAGTCCTGCATCGTCTTTATATGGTCACCTTCGTCGTTTCGTACATTTACAAACACATCGTAAAGATTGTTGATATCGTCATAGTAGTTGACAGCCACAGCTGGTGGATGCTCAAGTGATAGACTTGTCCTGTTTTGTTTGAGAAACTCATCGTATGTATGGTACGCGTGTTCCTCCACCTGTTCAGAGAGATTGTACGCCATCCTTGGTGACACCACATACAATAGACATGTCAACCAGTAGTATGCGAAGGCTGTATGTTGGGCAAAGAATCGGTCCACGAAACGCTCGTCACCACCCAAATCTTCCATGATGAGAAGGTGGTGATATTCATTCATAGTCTGTGCGAAATGTGTCTCTATGTAGTCGGCACGCCTACAGATACCTAGTGTCTCGTATAGATGTAGAACGGATACAAATGAAAAGTATGGTACACGAGCCACGGTTTCAAGAACATAGAAACGAGCATAGTCCCGGTCCTTATATACTCTGTCAATAACCTTCACAGCTGATTTGACGACAGCCTTATTGATACGCTTTTCAAACTTGTGGGCAGTGTTGACATGGGGCTTTACAGAGGCGAGGGTGAGCATATAATTTGTATACACATTTTGTTTTTAAACAATACCTAAGTTAGAGTTTTGAGTCGTAATAATACTAAGAAAGTATGGAGAGCGTCCAAAAGCTCACCCACGTTGAACACGTCCTCAAGAGACCCGACTCTTATGTCGGACCAGTGGACAAAACCCACGAATCCTATTGGCTACTGAATAACACGAACAAGAACTTTCAAAAGAAGAACATCTCTTATTCACCAGCCCTACTCAAGATCTTTGATGAGATCCTCGTCAACGCGATTGACCGAAACTCTCTCCATCCCAAGAATGTCACCCAGATCTCGGTCTCTGTGGACAAAGAAACTGGTACCGTCACCATTGAGAACAATGGTCCTCTTGGTGGAATCGGTGTTCGTATGCATGAAAAGGAGGGTATGTGGAATCCAGAGCTCGTATTTGGTCATCTACTCACAAGCACCAATTATGACGACTCACAAAAGAGGATTGTAGGTGGACGCAACGGTTATGGAGCCAAGTTGACCAATATCTACTCCTCCCAATTCTCCATCATCATCAAGGATGGTGAAGAGAAGAAGACCTATACCCAAAAGTGGTCTGACAATATGACTATTTGCCACCCACCAAAGCTTACTAAGCATAGTGCTGCAACATCTTCCGTGTCTATCACTTTCACTCCAGATTGGAAACGATTTGGGATGAAGAATATGGATGTCAACATTTACAAGATTTTTGAGAAGCGTGTGTGGGATGCAAACATCTGTACAACTCCTAACTGCAAAGTCAAATTCCAGGATGAGGCTCTCCCAAAGACTTCATTTGAGGCCTACGCCAAGATGCACGAAGGTGTAACCGAACTGTGTTCAGTGACCACTGATCGTTGGTCTGTTTGTATTGGACCTTCTGAGAATGGTCTAGAACAGGTGTCGTTTGTCAATGGTATCTGCACAAACAAGGGTGGTACCCATGTGGACCATGTGGCTTCTTATCTGGCCAATGGTATCATTGATGAGATGGCAAAGAAGATTAAATTGAAGCCTCAACAAGTGAAGAATACTTTCAACATCTTTGTGAGGGCAACCCTTGAGAATCCGACGTTCTCTAGCCAGGTCAAGTCTGAGTGTACCTCTAAGGTTCAGGACTTTGGGAGTAAGTTTGAACCTGTAAAGACATTCGTCAAGAACGCTCTCAAGACTGGTATTCAAGATGAACTCCTGGCTCTCTCAAAGTTTAAGGAGATGAAGGAACTCGCAAAGACAGATGGCACACGGAAATCCAAAATCTCTGGTATCCCCAAGTTGGATGATGCGAATAAGGCTGGTACAGCACAATCAGGTAAATGTACACTTATCGTGACAGAGGGTGACTCGGCTAAGACCCTAGCCGTCGCGGGTCTCTCAGTCATAGGTCGTGATCACTACGGTGTGTTCCCTCTCCGCGGTAAGTGTAAGAACGTGCGAGATGCATCTGTGGCCCAATTGACTTCTAATCAGGAGTTCAACGATCTCAAGAAGATCTTGGGTCTCCAACAAGGAAAGGTGTATAAGAATGTTTCCGAGCTTCGTTATGGTCGGCTCATGATTATGACAGATGCTGATAATGATGGTTCTCATATCAAGGGTCTTATCCTAAACATGATCCATTACTTTTGGCCAAGTCTCCTTGAGTTGGGTTTCATCGTTTCTATGGTGACCCCAATCATCAAGGCTTCTAAGGGATCTCAATCCAAGTCTTTCTATACCGACTCAGCATTCCGTGCATGGTACGGGAATGGCCAACAGGGGTGGCGCATCAAGTACTACAAGGGTCTCGGTACCTCCACTTCTGCAGAGGCTCGTGAGTATTTCAAGAAGATTCAAGATCTAACTGTGAAGTTTGACACAGATATCATGTCAGACAAATCCATTGTTCTCGCCTTTGATAAGAAGAAGGCTGATGACAGAAAGACGTGGCTTTTGGAGAGTACCGCGAAGGAGTCTAGTGAACTTGAAGTACCATACGGGAATGTCAAGAACTTGAGCATTTCAAACTTTGTACACAAAGACTTGGTGAATTTCAGTCTCGCAGACCTGAAGAGATCCATCGCACATATGGCTGATGGTCTCAAGCCTTCCCAACGCAAGGTTATGTATGCCTGTTTTCACAAGAATCTCAAAGATGAGATGAAGGTTGCTCAGTTGGCTGCGTATGTTGCAGACAAGAGTGCTTATCACCACGGCGAAGTCTCCCTCGCAGATACGATCGTGAAGCTGGCAAATGATTACACTGGTTCAAACAATATCAATCTCCTTGAACCCTGTGGGCAGTTTGGCACTCGTCTCATGGGTGGTAAGGATGCGTCCCAAACGAGATACATCTTTACGAAACTGACTAAGCAGGCTAGGAAGATCTTTGATCCCCGTGATGACCCTGTTCTCAACTATTTGGACGATGATGGGAGATTAATTGAACCAGACTTTTACATGCCGACGATTCCCATGGTTCTCGTTAATGGTACGGAAGGTATTGGTACTGGTTTCAGTTGCTACGTCCCACCCTTCAATCCCGAGGATATCAAGGATAACATTGAGAGGATATTAGATGGAAAACAAGTAGTACCCATGAGACCTTGGTTCCGTGGTTTCAAAGGGAAAGTGCACAAAGAGGACGATACATGGATGACAGAAGGTGTATGGTGTTGGAAAGGGTTGAAAATTGAAGTCACAGAATTACCTCCTGGACGTTGGACACAGGATTACAAAGAATACCTTGACAGTCTGGTTGAGAAGAAGTTGATTGGTGGATTTACGAATAATTCAACAACTGAAGATGTCCATTTTGAGATTACAGATTACTCCGGTAAAGATCTCGTCAAAGATCTCAAGTTGAGGAAGACTTTTCATACATCAAACATGCACCTTTTCCACCCCACGAAAGGTATTCATAAGTATTCCAGTCCCGAGGAAATTCTAAAAGACTTTGTTGAACTCCGTGAAGATCATTATGTGAAGAGAAAGGCACACCTCATTAAGGTTCTTGAAACAAGGGCTACCATGTGTGGATACAAGTCTAAGTTTGTGACTATGGTCATTGAGGGTAACATTGTGGTATTCAAACGCAAGAAGCAGGACCTTGAGGAAGAACTTTCCAAAACGTTCCCAAAGATTGGTGGCACCTACGATTATCTACTTAATATCAAGACTGTGCAATACACAGAAGAATCTGTCAAAGATCTCATCAAAGAGTCCAAACAGGCTAAGGAAGAACTTGAAATTATGAAGAATACATCACACATTGATATGTGGAAAATGGACATTAAAAATATGTAAACAATAGATAGGTATGGGCGAAGCTGCGAAAATTTCGCTCAAAGCTATTGGAAAGCAAGACACTTTCTTACTTTCCAAAGATCCAGACGAATCGTTCTTTAATTATACCACCGATCGGAATCATTCTAATTTTAGAAAGTATCACAGAAACAAACCTATCGTGAAGCCAGGTAATGCAGAGGCTTCGTGGCCATTTAATAAAACGATCAAAGTTGAGTTCAATCCAAGAAATATGGGAGACCTTCTAAGTAACATGTATTTGAGTATAACAATGCCAGCTATATCTGATGGTAACTATGCTGATCAGTTAGGGCGACATATTCTCAAGAGTGTCACGATGTATGTAGATGACATTGAAGTTGAAAAGATCTATGACGATTGGGGAATTCTCTATGACGAGCTTTATTTAGAGGTGTCTGAAAAGGTAGCGAATAGATTTCTTATAAACAGAAACCTTGGTTTTGATGATGCACCCACCAGTGCCAGTGTTGCCCGATACGATTCAGACCTTGTCATCCCGCTTCACTTTTTCTTTTCCCGCAAATTCGCGAGTGATGAATATTCTTCGAATAAACCTAATAGACCTTATTTTCCAGTTTGTGCAATTCACAAACAGAAGATTGAGTTTGAATTTGATTTTCATCAACAGACATTCTTTACTGATACAACAAATACAGTGACGCTACCCTCATTTAATCTTATCACAGAGGAAATAACAATAAGTCCAGAAGAAAGAAACTTTGTTACCTCTCAGAGACAGACGTTGGTAACAGATTTGGTAAGAAAACATCCTGTGATTGTGAGTGATCTTGATAGAGATGTTATAAAAAACAATCTCGTTCCAAACATCCCCGTGAAATGTATTCATTGGTTCTTGAGAAATACAAAGTTTGAGGATGAAACTCAAGCTATCGGTGACCCTGTTCCAGCCACAGATGGGGAGCGTTTGTACCAAAATCGTTTCAATTTTTCATCATCTTTAGACTTTTTCGGTGAAAACACATTCTTCTACCCTCTTATGTCTGAGGCTAGCTTTTTCATTAACGGAAATAAACTTCCTAATTTGACCAAAACTGATCATGCGTATTACAAATACTTAATTCCATTTCAAAAAAGATTAGCAAGACCAATCAGGAATGTTTACACATACAGTTTCTCGTTGAATCCGGTAAATGTGGAACCATCGGGAAACTTGGATTTTAGTCAGATACAATCTGAAAAGACTAACATTGAAGTGAAATTGGATACTTCTATAATTGATATTACAACAGAAACATTCTCATTACACATGTATTACACTGGATACCAAACATTTGTGTTTGAAAACGGTTTTATGTCACTTGCTTACTAAAAAGTGTATCCTTGTTACTAGAAATATAGTCAATGATGTTGTTCTTGATACACCATTTGATGAAATTCAATTGAGCTAGAGTCGTCTGAATTTCATGAGATGTTCCCGGAACTATATAGTCAAACTTTTTGGATCTACAAAAAGGGTCAAAAAACCTTTTACTATAACCATTCAAACTGGATTTATACGCGCAATGAACTGTAAATAGTTTACCGTCACCTGTTTGATAAGTAGTATGATTTTTCTTCGCGTAATTTGTGATAAACCACTCCAAATTGCGAAGAGAAATACCACTTGTTTTGTCCAGTATATTTAGTAGTATAGATTTATTCTTTTCCTCGTTGTAAAAATTATTTATTGATGTTAGTAGAATATCGTTTTTGCTCATTACTTTATTAAACTCCCAAATCTATAAGCTCGTTCGATGATTCACAACCCGGACACCCCTTTACAAACATTTTCTCTGGACCATGATTATGTAGACTTGAACTAGAGAATGTTCGTTGACACACACGTTGTCCTTGTACGGTATGGTGCTTACAATACCCATTCTCAAATGCCTTGAACCCACATCGCTGACCATTATTTTTCGTACCCTTGCATGTAGTACTCGTATACGATTCTGGTATATCTTTAAGAAGTTGTTCTAGAGGTATACCGTGCTTCTTTGAAATTTTTTCGGCATATTCATTCACTACCTCATTTACACGATCTTCCAACTCTTCATCCATAAGCTTTGTAACTTTATCATACAGACTCATCCTTACTATCAGTTGGGTTGTAGTTTTTAAATAAGTCTTCAATAGATTCCTCCTTTTTCATTCTCGCCTCCTTAAGGCGTGCCTTTAGAATAGGTGCAGTACCGGTATCTTCTAAACCAAGGCGTTTACATTCTGCGACAAGTTCGTCCTTCTTCATACCACTAAGGGATGGAAGCTTCGTGGGTTTCTTGGGTTTATGCTGGTTAATGATTTCACCAAAGATTTCCTCCTTCACATTTTCATAGAGTGGATCTAGAAGGTCACACACGGGATTTAGGAATTTGTTCATGAAATAGTAATGGTAGTCAACCGGTACTCCATTTTCCTCAACGTACTTTGGATCTTCGGCCTTCTCAAAGGCTTTGGCCTTGGAATCTTCAGTCTTCGTGAGTAAATAGGGAACACGATCACCCGATTGTGGTTCAGAACCAGGCTTTCGTTGTCTCATCTTTGTCACTACCTGAACATGGGACTGATTGATGTTGATACTTTCTGGACTCGTTACCGAAACATTTTTGCCACCAACTTTATAGGAATCGGATAGACCTTGACTCAAAACCAATTTGTTGTTAGGAACGTCACCAGAGAGAAGCTCAATAGCCCTCTCCTTAGCAAGTTCTTTGGGTGGACCTGGGTCGTTTGAAGTGAGCACTACATCCAGGAGTTCTTTACACACTTCACGAACATGGGGTGTGTTATCACGACGTACAAGCTGAAGTCCTTTTACATCAATATAGTCCATATGCATCTTGTCATCCTTACCTTTCGTCCACAACTTGGCAGCGTAACGTTTCTTACTATAGAGGAAATAAGGCCAATAAACCTTCTCAAGCTCTAAATTGTTAGGCTTCTTAAAAAGAGCGCTACATTCCTCTGCAGCTCTCTCACCTACTTCCCAACTATAGGCAATAGCTTCCTCACCTTTGCGATCACCAACATCAAACTCAACCATAACTGAATCAGTGTCACCATACCTGACCTTTGCACCTGGGAAGTTGGCTTCTACATAGTTCTTAGTTTCTTCAATCATAGAACGCCCTTTTGAAGTTGTTGTAGATGCGATCGGGACACAGGGAAGAATACCTTTACCAGCGCCAGTGAAGCCATACACAGAGTTCATAGAGATCTTGTAGGCGAGCTGCTTTCCATTATAGACCTCCTTCATAAACCCCGTAGCTGTAGCCATATCCCGCTTAGCCTGTTTTCGGAACTGCTTAAGCTCCAAAAGAATTGCGGGTAAGAGACTGGGAACATCCTGTGCAAACTTATAAGTACGATCACCAATCTTAAAAATTTCATATTCAATCCCAGACACATTACCATATTTCTTTTCGTCCATCACATACGATGAATAACAGAGGTTGTGGGCCATCATGATACTGGGATACAGTGCTTCAAAATCTAGGGCTGTAATTGGTGTATAGTAGGCACCCTTTTGTGCTTCGAGGACTGTAGCACCCTCATAGGGTTCTTCAGGGATGGCACCATACCGAATAGTTGGTACCATGAAGCCAAGCTCTCTCGCCTTTTTAGTCAGTTGGGAGAATACTTTGATTTGCTGTCCACGCTCTACAAGGAATGGAACTGGGACCCACGTCGCCTTGGCCATCTCAACCAGATTCAGTAGAGTACAAAGCTTCTTCATGAGTCGGTGTGGGAGAAGGGTATCCTTAATACAATACTCGGCGACTTCTCTCAACTTTACAGGATCCTCTTCATTGTATCGGGCAAACATCTCTTTAGGAGCCATGTCAATCTTTTGATCTCCAAGGTAGAGCTTTGATACGCTATCCAGTTTATAGCTATCCAGTTTATATCCTTTCTTAACCTCATGGAACAAATCAAAAATAAACCGACCACTCATCGGAAGAAGCTTCAAAAGGTTATCACCTAGAGCGCTTGATGAGAGCTTTTTAATCACAAGCTCAGAATCAGTATCCTTCAATTTTCCCAAGTTGTAAAAGTCGTAGTGACACTTGTTAATCTGTGCACGTTTGTAAATATACTCCATATCAAAACCGAAGATGTTCCACCCAGTGATGATGTCTACATCCTTAGCGTGTAAATATTTTTGAAACGCCTCAAGCATTTCCCTCTCAGTTGCATAGCTACGAATATCACAACCCTCAAGATTTGGGTCAGTTTGTTTGTAACAGAGGCAAGTTTTATCATATGGTTCATCAGATCCAAACTTGCATAGAGAGATTGCAATCTGGAAACACGCATCTCCGGGAATGTTTGCATCAGGAAACTTACCTGTTGAGCTATTACACTCAATGTCTACGGATGCCACAACAAATGGAGCAATGTCATCCCTAGCAACTGGTTTAAGTGTTGTCCAGTCATTACAGAAGAGATCAATATCCACATTTGCAAGATGTGATCTAACACACCTTTCACCACTGTCCAACCAACCAGTGGACTGAATACCAGTGCGATGCATCAAACGAAGTACTGGATCTAAATTGGATTCATACACTTTAACATTCCTCACACCAAAAAGTTCAAAAAGTTCAGGGGTTGTGTTAAGAGGTTTACGTAAAAAGGAATCCACGAGGCGACGAGCCTGTAAATCCTTAAAAGTAATTTTCATAAATGCAAACTCCTCGTTATTTTGGAAGCCCCAAACATCTTTGGATTTCATCAACGAGTACGAAAGTATAGAGTCTTTACATTTATTACCAAGGATATCGTAAATTCTCTGAACCTTTTGGGAATCAATACCACTTGGAAGTTTAATAAAAAAATAGGGTGTAAAAGAGGTTGTGACACAGACCGACTTCCCATCCTCAGTCTTACCAAATATACTAATCAGGTGTTCATCTTCACCGTCTCTCGCTTCCCATGTAAGTGCTTGAAAGACTACCATTGTGTAATTAACGACCGAAAATTTTAATATACTTTATTAGTAAAAATGTCTGCCGCTTTGATTGACCTTGTTTCTAAAGGTGCTCAGGATGTGTACATCACTGGCCAACCTCAGGTCAGTTTCTTCCGTCAAAACTACAAGCGCCATACCAATTTCGCGATGAAGCCCGAACGTATGGACTACATTGGTACCTTCGCGGCGTCCAATGAAATTACCGTACCAATTCGTTCCAAGGGTGACCTTCTCAGTTACGTCTGGATTGAGGATACCCTCATCTCCAATGTTACCACTAATACAGATGGTCTTTTCTCCGCTGGTGCTTCCAATCCAACCACATTCGAGTTGTGGATTGGTGGTCAAAAGGTCTCCGAGCTTGATTCCCTTTTCATCCAGGGTGTTTACAATCCTCTCTTGCGCGACAACTCTGCCAAGGCTTCGTGCACCGTCACTACCAATGTTGCCAAGGAGAACCATGGCCAAAACCATTTCATGATCCCATTCTTCTTTGGTGAGGACTGGACTAAGGTTCTTCCTCTCGTCGCTCTTCAATACCACGAAGTTGAGCTCCGTATCAAGTGCCGCGATGGTTATACCCCCCAAGGTACCCCCAAGATCTATGGTAACTACATCTATATCGATACAGAAGAACGCGCTTACTTCACTGACACAGAGCATGAGATTCTCTTTACTCAGACTCAATACCAACCAGCCACCAACACTGACACTGAGTTGGATCTCAGCTATTTTAACCACCCTGTGAAGTCTATCCACCTCGTCTCCGGTGCGGCTGCCGGTCAGAAGTGGTACGATGAATATACTTTCGGCACCTCTTCTCTCTACATCAACGGTTCTCCTCTCTATGAGAACACTTCCAATGTGTACCACCATAATGTCGTGCCACAAATGCACTGCACAGATCTCCCAGATGATGTTTTGGACGATCTCCCAACCTATTCGTGGCCTTTCTGCCTCACGATGAGCAAGGCGCAGCCCAGTGGAACCTTAAACTTCAGCCGCATCGATAACGCGAAGCTTATGGTGAACAACGTTTCCGGTGGTAACACTCTTCACCGTGTGTATGCGGTCAATTATAACATTCTTCGTATCAAGAATGGTATGGCCGGTGTCGCTTTCGGTAACTAATTTTATAGATAGTCAGTAATTTTTAAAATTACATATGATTGGACCCAATTTCAATGATATGTAACCTAAGTTGTTTATGTTTATGTAAAAATCCAAATCAAAATGGATCTCTTTCACAAGTTGATTGATTTAGTTGACAAGAATGCAGAACGCATTCCAGAGGGTGACTATGTGGAGATGTGTAACATTATTAAGAATTTACACGAGAGAGTGAAACCGCCTTCATTTCTCCTTAATCAAAATAACCCACTTTGGATCCTTGACGGACAGTTACCATCTGACCCTGATACCGCTGCCCAGAGAGACCGAGAACTTCTTCATCAACAATGGAGAGAAATTGACGAAGAAGTTATGTATCCAGGTCTAAATGCGTTTCTAGATGAATTACACCAGGCGTGGTCTGACGACCCCGTAGAATCAGATGAAGATGAAACTATCTCAGTTGCAGTGGTGATAGAGTAATTTAGATTTCTAGTTTCTTAATAACAGATGCGAGAGAATACATAATTGGTGGTACAGACAGGGACCCCATAGTGGTCATGAATGCTGCACTCGCATCCTCAGGTGTTTTGACCTCTCCATTAATGACTTTAGATATGGATTTTTCCATTACTATATCAACAGTTGTATCAATAGGTTTCACGATCAGAGGAATGGCTGCAAGTCCAACGAGGGTTGGTAAAAAATGAAAGAACTGACTATCATCTAAATGTTTATTTGATACAATGTTAGCAGCCATGCTTACGATAACCCGGATGATTGAACCCGGCCAGAAAACCGAGGCGAGCATCTGCCATGTCAGTGTTTCAGTTGAAATACGGAGTGTATCTTGAAACTTTTCACCTTCATCAGCAGCCTCATAAGCCTTTTGCCCCTTATCAATTGTATCAAACATCACATAGGATGCAGCGACACAATATGACGCAGGTAATCCCCATTCAGGGAGATATACTGTAAATGCTTCTCCAAGTTCATTTGCATAGCCCATATAACGCAGCGAAGTTTCGCGGTAGGGATCAACATTTTTGTATGTGGTGGAATAAATCTTGAATCGTTTGTTAAGTTTTGTATTACGGGATATATGGGGTTTTATAACGGATAATGGTTTTACGACAAACATTATCCCTGCATACTTTTGTGTGTAAACTTTATACCATGTTAAGGTGCTGATGGATCTACTCTAGCCAAAGATCGTGGTTGTATATGTGCTGAAGGATCAATAGTAGCTGGTGCATACACTATTTTTAGTCTTGTAAGTTCTTGTAATTGTAAATGTATTTGTTTGAGCTCATTACAAATTTTAACATAAGCCCATTCCTTCTTTGTCGGGAACATCTCATCATCCATGATATCCATGATCTTTCGTACGTGTTCCATACCTAAGTGAAGCCCAGAATTTATATTTTTCAAGAAAACATGGGAACTTCCCGAAGCCACCCACTCCCCGCCGGTATTTTCGTTGAAATGCCTCCTCTCTCGGACGAATTTGATGGCTGGACTGAGAAGGATTTTGACGATGAAATCAGAAGACTTAAAAAACGGGTGAAAGAACTCGAGTCCCAAAAGGTCACACGCATCGATTATGAAGAGGTTGTACTGGATCCACCTGACGATGACGATGACGATATCACACATGATCCCGATGTTCGTGAAATGGTTGAAAATGGTGAACACACCTGTCACATGTTTGACGCACCATGCCAGGCATGTGAAGATGATGAGGATGAAGAGGAGGTTCAACGCGTTGACAAGTTACGTGCACACTTTTGTTAACAGTCTGTAAGTAAGTCAATCTCTTGTTCATATGTTTGTGACATGAGTATAGATTTGAGATCTCTAGAGAATGTAATATATGTTTTAGGAATGTCACCCCAAAGTCTCTCATTAGAAACAAATGCATCCATATTACCCTCTGCCAATAAGGGTTCTAGAAGAACCCAGTTTGGTTCATTGTAACGTATTTTCGTACACCCCCTAGCAAACCTCTTTGCATATATGTACCACGCCGCGATGCTCTTATATATATACACGGGTCGCTTCCCCGTCTCTAAACATTTACGAAGTGATGGAACTATGAACGTGTGAAACTTCGTGAATCCGTCCATACATATCCTCTCTAGATCGTCAACATTTGTAGAATTTGAAAATCTCTCTTCAACTTCGTCAACGTATTCGTGTATATCAAATGGAAGTTCAATATCAATTGATGGAATAATTTCTTCATTTTGAAGTTGTTTGAAATGTCTACGATGTTTTTCATCATTCATGACTTGATCAAAAGTCGTGTACCCCGAGAGAACACCCAAGTACGCCATAGATGTATGACCCCCGTTAAGAATACGAATTTTTGTTTCTTCGTATGGTTCTAAATCTTGGGTCACAATTGCACCAACTTGTGTCAAATCTGGAAAGTCGGAAGCAAACTTATCCTCGATGACCCATTGTGTATACTCTTCAGTTTGAATGGCGGTGTTACCAAAACCACAGTACAAATATTCCACCTCTTCTTGTAGTTCCAACGTCGTTCGTGGAGTTATACGATCAACCATACATGATGGGAACTTTACATTATCCCTTACCCAATCTGCAAGTTCATATTGATTTGTCTGATAAAGATATGCCAAAAATTGCGTCTCTAACACAGTACCATTTTGACGAATGTTATCGCAACACATGATTGTTATAGGTGTGTTCCTGTTTCTGAGACCACATGCGAGGTACTCAAAGAGGGGTGAACCTGGTGTGTAACCACTCTCCGTGACAGTTACAGTGACCAGGTGGACACTCGGAAGGGTGAGGAGGTGCTTAGCGATTGTTCTATTCTTTGTCCAGTCTATGTAATCGAGGTGGGAACGTACCATTCTGTATGAGGTGGGTGTCTTCACGATGTAGTCACTAATCTCCCTAAACCCTTCATTTCTGAGATTGACGGCGACGATACCCCAGCGGAGATCTCCAGTCTTTTCCATATAATCATCAATGTACATGGCCTGATGGGCTCTATGGAAAGCACCATAGCCTATGTGGACTATTCCAGTTTGACATTCAGATTTATCATAGGATGTTTTATACATACGTTACGTTCACTGGATATTATTAATAATCTCATTTGTCTTCTCATACATTCGCTTTCCATGGAAGGTATTGTCCTTCTCTCCTTCCCAGATAGCGAGACGATCTTCAAGGAAAGACTTAAACCTCTCCTGGTCAACAGGAGACTTGTAACGGACTTTATCTCCCTGCATAGCCTTATTGGCTGCATCTACACGGACATCCATTGAACGCTTAGCAAACTCGTCAGGAGAGAGGCGAGTGGACACATCAGCAGTCTTCTTGCTCATTTCTGTATATTAAATGTCTGCTATCTTTATACGAATGATATTTGCTCTGGGTGTGTTCATTTCATTCTTACTGTATAAAAATAGTTGTAGACCACATTGTCCCTCCACGTTTAATCAAATCAAAATGTTTGGTAGAACTTTACACTTACATCATTGGCTCACAAGTTTACTCGCGTTAGCTTATTTCAGGAATCCTTTCATCCGAGGACTTCTCACGGGTGGTGTAATCCACGGAATTGGCATGTACGCTGATTGGTATAAAATAATCAAATAGTAAAGTAAATGATACCCCTTGTCATTGTCAGTAGTCTCGCTGCTCTCACTGCTTATACATTTCTTGGTGAGAACCTCGTGTCCACCTCCGAAGCGAAACGGCTCATCAAAGAGGGTAAAATAAAGAGAGTCATTGATGTTCGGACAGTTGTTGAATATAGGGCTGGACACTACCCAAGGGCACTTCACATCCCTGTGGATAAAATTAATGAGAAAACTACAACGGAACTCCCCAAGAAAGGTTTACTCGTCTATTGCAACACTGGACAACGGGCCAGATTTGCAGCAGAGAAATTGGAGGAACTTGGTTTTGAAGATGTCTACTACATCGCTGGAACGTATAGGGGTTTACTTTAGTTTCACACCTAGTACCCTTCTCAACTTCTGGAGTATCACAGGGTCTGGAATAGCTCTCCCAGATTCATATGACCCTATGATACTCGCATTTACTCCAACCGCGATTGCTAAATCTTTTTGTGTTTTAAAACCTTTAGCAATACGCCCCTGTTGAATCATCTTCGCCATTGAGAGTGGAACCTTTTTGTGTGTACCAATCTCTTCATCCTCAATCTTTTGCTCCTTTGTACGCTCATAGTGCTTTGGATTAGACCTCCTAGTAGAAGAAGTTGCAGCTTTCCCATGAATGATAACAGGATTCCAATCTTGGTGATTCATATATCTACTTATTATGTCTATTTTTTAATAATCTGTCAAGTCTTAGTTTATCTTTATTCATAAATACGGTAAGCTGTGTGACACTCCCTTCTATGAGAACTTCACCATGGTGGCTATTTACATATTTTGAAATTTGATCAACTCTAACAAAATCAACTTTAGTCATTTTTTGGGGTGGAGCCTTACTGTGGTATACAGCTAAAACAGCAGCATCCCTCTTAGTCTCCTTAGGAACTACGTCACCTTCATAACAGATGACAACATGTGAACCAGGACAGAGAGAAACATGCATCCACCATTCATTGGGACTACTTGTCATCGTAAGTTCGTCGTTTTCTTTAGCCGATTCACCAACTCGTAAAATAATGCCGTCCACGGATTCATACTTCTTCATGTGAGTAAATAATACTAAATCTTTATCTCATACAAATTAAATGCACGTCGTTCTTAAACCCAGTCCTTCCATAACTCACAAGTATAGGGTCACTCTACCAAACCAACGTTCTATTGATTTTGGAAACAAAGGAGTTTCAACATACAGTGATCATGGTAATGCTCGTCTCATGAGAGCGCATCTTCTTAGAAAGGGTGCAATTATTCCCAAGAAGCTGCGTATAGAAACAGATCCACATGAAATTCATAGGGGTATGCTTATGATTGATGAGAGTACACAAGAAGATTGGGATGACTGTTTTAGAGCTGATTATTGGGAGAGGTGGCTTCTTTGGTCTTACCCAAATGTCAATCACGCGAAGCTATTTATGACTATGCAGAAGGGTATTCTCTTCATGCCTCGAGCAGAAGACTTCTGGTACTGTGATAAAAATGTACTCTAAATACGTATTAATTGCCCGTAGATCCAAAACCATCTGAACCCCTTAGAGTTTCTTGAAGGAGACCAATTTCCTCAACAGGTGGTGTATCACACTTCTCTAGAACGAGTTGTGCGATGCGATCACCTTTCTTAACCTCAAAGTCTTTGTCTCCATGATTGAAGAGAACGACTTTGACTTCACCTGTATAATCAGGATCAATGACTCCTGCACCAACTTGAATGCAGTGTTTCACAGCTAGACCAGATCGTGGAGCTACACGACCATAACAACCAGGTGGAATACTTAACGCTATTCCAGTCCCAACGAGTGCGTTACCTGCCTGACACGGTACAATAGTGTCCACAACGCTGTAAAGATCGTATCCAACACTGCCATCAGAACCACGAGTTGGAAGAGTAGCATCGTAACTAAGTTTCTTAACTCCAAGGGGCATTTCTACTTTAGATTAGTTTAGTATCCTTAAGTCAGTTTGTGAACATCTGGGAGATATACCTTTGTCACGTCTCGATTTAAATATAGTGTAAATACCCAAACATATACCACCATATACAACCACAGGTAATGCAATCACTAGACCTATTACGTTCAGCATGATTTAAAATATATGTATAAAATAAAATGGGTACGTCTAACGGAAGATCTTTGTTCGGTCCAAATGCTATTAAACCAGGTACAACATATCGCATGTATACTCAAAATCAAGTCAATAACATGAGAAAGGCTGACAAGCTCAAGATTAAAAACCTCGAAAACAAAATCAAGAACCTCGAGAAGCGCGTGAAAAAGTAAATGTCTGTAAATATAATCAAGAAGCTACATCATGAATAAGAATGATAAGATCCTTATTCATAGTGTAATCTTCAGACTTGCCGGGGATCGAACCCGGAATGTTGGATTAGAAGTCCAAAGTGATATCCATTTCACTACAAGCCTATGAATGTCAGGAGTGGGATTCGAACCCACGCGTACATAGTACAGGCGATCTTAAGTCGCACCCCTTAGACCTACTCGGGCATCCTGACACCACCTCCCACGCTGTATACTATAGTTCTCAAATCTTTAAGCATTTCGGTGGTGGTTCAAATGCTAGTTTTTTCGCTAGTTCTTTGCGTTGCTCTATTTTTTTGATATCTGCTCCTTGACAATCGTGTACCTCTAGACGAAAGCATTTCATACAGAACTGACCTTCACAGTATTTACAATCCATGGGAACTCCACATTTCTTTTTACACTTGTCACACGGCATTCTTATTGTTAACTCGGATAAAGATTTTAAGTGACTTTCATCTAGAATGTCCCTCACTTACGCGCTCGCTAAGCCAGTCACCCCCACCGAGTATACCCGCCTCAAGACAACCCTCAAGAAGTCTACAATTGGGTATGGGACTGCTCTCAGTGCTTCTTACTTTATCGCAAAAGGTGCTGACCACGGTGTATCCGCGACACTTGGAGCTGCTGCATCATACGCGTATATGACCCTTCTATCTGATAGGGTGGACAAGTTTGAAAATTCAGCATTTCAGAAGGAGTTTCTGGCACCCCTCGGTCTCGCTGCTTTTGAAGTGACATGGAATAACGCACCTTTCGCATTTGACTTTGATTATGGAGCTACTTTCGTGGGGTTTCTCGCGTACAAATTTGCACTCACCACAGTCCTATATGAGACCGTGAGGGAGATGATGATAGGGGATAGTGAAGATACAAATGAAAAAGAATACAACGATCTTTCTGATTGGGTTAAAAAGTGACAGTTTAAAGATTGTTACTGTTATTTTGTAAATGTTATGCTGTTTCAATAAACGTATTTTATCTACTGTAGACGATTCACTTCCTATTTTTGATTTAAGGAATTATAAAGGATATGCAAAAATAACAAGTGTATATGATGGAGACACATTCAACGCGGCTATCATTTTACATGGTCGTGTTTTAAAGTTTAAATTTCGTACACTTGGTTATGACTCACCCGAAATGAAGCCAAGTCTTGGTATGATAAATAGACAAGATCATATTCATTATGCCAAACTTGCCCGAGATTTATTTAAACAAGAATGTGGGTTTGATGACCGCGCTCCTTACATGATATGGAATCCCTTTATGTGTAGAAACAAAGTTAATGGATGGATTTGGATAGAATGTGATAAAATGGATAAATATGGGAGACCTCTTGTTACAGTTTATAGAAAGAGAGGGGATTCCGTTTCTGTAAACGATAAAATGATTAGTTCAGGGATTGTAAATGTGTATGATGGAAAGAAAAAGGCATCTTTTGATACCAAAACTATACGTATACAGATTTAACGAAGACGACGAAGTTCCCGAGCAATACGCATCGCTGCACGAGGAGACGCTTGGTTGATCATCCTCTGGCCAGCCGCATTCATATAAGAAACACGTTTATCTATCATATTTTTAACGTTAGCCCTGGCACGCGCAACAGCGGCTGGGCTGGGGCTGCGTGGCTTGGGTCTGGGAGCGGGAATCCTGGTGGTCATGTTCCTCATAAAGTTGGCGACAATCTTCCTATCAAGAGCCTTCTTTTCCGCGCGCTTCTTCGCAGCAGCACGCTTCTTGGCAGCCTCGGGGTACAACTTCGCGAGGGGAATGTTGTTCATGGGGGAGCTCTTGGCGCGCGACTTGATGGCACCACAGAGTTGCTTGACAGTCTTCTTCTCTGTGCCGATGCCATACTTCTTGGCAACCTTCACCACCTCATCCTTCTTGTAGAGACGGCACTTCTTGCGTCCGATTTTGAGATCACCCGCCTTGTCTACAGAAACGAGTACTGGAGTCATCGTTTATTATTAGTCAACAAAATTATTTGTTTTTATTAAAAGGAAGATGGGTGTCCTAATCTTCTATGTATATTTACTCTCACGACTCACAAGAAAACCCAAGTTGAAAAAAGTCAAGACCAAAGCTAATTGGATTTAATTCATCTTACCGGTGACGATCAGCTTATCAATCTTAGCAGCGATACTCTTCCCGATACCGGGGATCTTGCGGGGACCCTGCGAAATCTCAGTACCATTGGTCACTTCAAAGTCAAGACCGCGGATGGCTTCAGCCGCCTTACGATAGGCGCGAACCTTGTGAGGATTATCATTTGAAGAAGCGAGCTTGTCAAGATGCCAAGCGATTTCCTCGTTGGTGGAGACAGGGTTTGACTCAATAAAGTAATCATCATGGGTCTCGTCAACGGCTTTGGACCTCTTGAGCTTCTCAAGTTTCTCGATCTTACCAGTGTCAAGGAACTCGTTAATCTTAGCAGCAATGCTCTTGCCAATACCCTTCACCTTCCTCGGACCTTTAGCAAGCTCATCACCATTGGTCACCTTGAAAGGGAGGTGCTGGACCGCATACGCTGCGTCGTCGTAAGCTGCAGCCTTGTGAAAGTCTTTCTCAAAATAAGCGAGGCTGTCAAGGGCTTCAGCCAGTTCCTCGTTGTAGGAAACAAAATAGTCCTCGTCATCGGACTCAGTCTCGGGGTCATTAGAGGCAACAGACTCGGTGTCGGATTCATTTAGAACAGCGCCAACCCTCCGAATCTCATCATCGAGAAGCTTAGAGTTAAGTTTCTCGAGAGTGGCGACTCGCTCGTCTTCGGATTGCTTGTACAACTTCTTGAGTTGTTCAATCTTGGTGCGAGACTCGGCGTTCTCCTTCTCGAGCTTGAGGATGTATTCAGTGATGGAAGCGGAGTTCATCGTAGTAGACATTTGAAGTGAATTATTTTTATATTGGTTTGCGATGACTTAGGTGTTTAAAGAGTATGTTTCTTTCGAAATAAGAATGTTAGCTCTTGCTAAACCTATACACATACAAAAAACACCTGTCAAATTACAAACTAAAAAGAAACAACTTCGTCGTCCCGTACGAAACGTTAAAGTTCGTTCTGTTCTCCCCGATCAGGATTTCATTAACTATAGCCTCTTTCAACTCACTTCGTGGGTTATGCCGATGACTATTGCCGGTCGTTTCATGAAGATGGAGTTTAAAGATATTGGAGTTGGACTTGTCGCTTTGGGGGTCACTAAAACACTTTTAGAAGCTGGGGGAATTATTCATTATTAAAGATTTCGCGGGAACTATGAAAAAGCGATGCTGCTTACAACAAAACCCATTTTCATTCGTCCACGTGTAACTTTACGCGCCAAAAAGGACAATTTTGTTGAACCTACTGAAGCTCCTGGTGAAGGGAATAGACGATTTCCGTCTATTGATCAATCACCAGATGAAATTGATAAAGAAGTAAATCCAGTCAAGAAATTCTTGATGGATGTATTTAAACTCAAAGAGATTGATTATGAAAAGTTTCACGAAGAGAGTAAGTGGGCCATTCGCCCAAATAAAAAGGATTAAAAACAAATGAATATTAGTAATTATAATATGGATCTAAGCAAGATTCCCAATGTTGTTAAGCAAATCCTTCAAGACCGTGAGCTCCCTATGAACAAGAAGATGACAGCCTTCATGATGTTCATGCCAAAACTTCCCGAAGACCCCAAAGTTGACACTTTCGTCAATGAGAACCTCGTAGTTGGTGAAAAGATTAAGAGTCTCATTGATGATGGTAAAATTGAATTTGGGAAGTTTGACAAAGATTTTCACTTGGATGTGAAAGTTCTATAAAGATTCAAAACACTGACCCGATAATGAAAGACGTCATTATTCATGACGTGGTATCCCTCGGGTTCCTCATACCATTCTCTTTCCTATCACTGGCGGAAGTATTCTTCCGATATACTGTTTATCCACTGTTCCTAACACATGCACTCATAGTACATATGTTGTTTGACCTTTTATGGATACATGTTCAACCACAAATTATTCCAACGCTACGCAATTATATTAACGTCCATCACCTTGTTGTTCTTTCACTCCTCATACATCCCCTATTCAGACCCTTTGACGCACGTCTCACAGCTATTTCAGGTCTCATAGAGTTTGACACATGCTTCCTCCTTCTCCGAAGACTTTTTAGAAAATCTCGTATACTCAACCGCTTATATATGACTTCTAATCTAGTATTAAGGGTCTATTATGTAACTCTTCTAACGATTGTGTATTGGCACTACTTCAAATATGAAAACTTTTGGACGAGACTTCATATTATGAGTGGGCAAGTGTTTATTAATCTCTTCAGTTTTGGGATTTGTATACTTACGTACACAAAGGTCGCTAAACGGTCTCTTTTTGAGACCAAAATTAAACCTAGATAAAGAATAGATACTACTATTGAACAGTAATGTCTTCTCGAAAGCATTTAGTAAATTTTATTCAAGATACTTTGTCTTCATGTGATCATGAATCTTTCCGTGGGGGTGTTCAATATGAAAAAGGTGAAAACCTCATAACACCCATGACAGAAGTTTATTGGATCATCCATGATGAGATCGGTGATACCCCGATAACAGAATGGAGATTTAAGACACGTTCATATGACAGGAAAAATGTAGGAGCTGGAGATACATTAACAGCTCACGTATATGACCTTGAAAAAAACCCCCGAATGAACCGTCACATGAAAATTGACAACGTTCATCAGTTTCTCTGTGGAATAAATAACCGGTATCTTGTTACAGTATAAATCACCTCAAATCCTTATCAGCTGTGTAGTACGTCTTACCCTTCGTGACGAAGCTGTGTACTCTCGCGTATCCCCACGCTTGTGGAGAAGCTCCCGGACGATGCCCGGTTCTCCACGCAGCGAGACCCCTATTGTAGACCGTCTTGAGGGTCTTCAAAGGCACGCTAGTAGCCTTAGCAATTTCAGGGAGAGATTTGACTCCTGGGTACATCTTTCTAAACTTTTGCGTGTAGGAAGAAGTCTTTGTTTTCTGTTTCTTGTCCGTCTTGAAATCTTTATAGTCTCGCTTGAGCATCTTCTTATAGCGGGTCTCAACATCATTGAGGGTAGTGAGTCCCCTAAAGTATTTGAGGGGTGCATAGATTTTACCCTCAGATTTACGCAGCTCCCCAACCTTCTTGGTAATTTGAGCATCACTCAGTGACATCTTACTTTTTCCTGAGATATTTTATAGCCATTTCGATATTTGGATACACTTTAGATTCAAACCTGACACGACCAGTTTTAATGTTAACATATCCTTTGTGACCATTAAAGTATGCCCTGTGAATATCACCCATATAAAAAATACAACATTATAATAATCAGCGGGGATGGGTCTTTCAATTATTATGGGAAATATGTTTTCAGGTAAAACTTCGGAACTTATTAGACGACTTAAACGTTTTAAAGTTATTGGTAAGAACATTCTCGTGGTCAATTCAGCGAAAGATACTAGGTCTCCAGATGAAGTTTTGAAGACCCATGACAATGTAAAGTTTAATTGTCACAAAGTACATGATCTTTATGACTTGGTGTATAAAGATGACTTTGAGATTGCTGATATCATCGCCATTGATGAAGCTCAATTTTTTCCCCGTCTCAGAAAATTTGTGGAGTATTGCCTATTTGAAAATAAGACTGTAATTATCGCAGGTCTAGACGCTGATTCATTCCAGAGAAAATGGGGAGAAATTCTTGACTGCATTCCACTGGCTTGTGAAGTTACCAAACTTTCAGCTCTTTGTATGTATTGTAATAACGGAAACCCAGGTCCATTCACGAAGAGGACTGTGGACAACAAGGAACTAGAACTCATCGGTGGAAGTGATATGTATAGTGCAGTGTGTCGTAAGCATTTAGAATCTCCTGACGTCTAAAATAAGGACAATTCTTTTCTGCGTTCCAGTTTTAATAACACCATGGATATTTGCGTGATCAAATAGAAATTCTTCACCTTCCTTATGTTCGTGTGTTCCATTCTCGGTATAGAGTGTGCAATCCCCACCACTCTCTATAGTGAGATGATACCGAAGCAATAGATTTGTTTCAGCACGGTGTGGAGCTAGAGACATAGGACCATCCATCACCGAAAAAAGTGCTGTATCTTTATTAATACATGGTATCTGGTTAATGAGACTTTTCAAAAGTGGAAAGTCGCTCACTTTGTAATAATAGTAATTTGGGTTATTATCAAACCACGAATCAAGTTCATGAAAAAGGTGTTTCTTAGCACCTTTCGAAACTTCTTCAAACTCTCTGCGAATTTTATCATAGTGTAACTTGATAAGCCAAAGACCTGGGAAATTTTTTACATCGTATTCTGAACGCCAATCTATCAGGTCTACAAGAGTATTTCTAATACCCACAAGGGGTCTCATTGGTTTTTGGAAGTACAACTTGTCTATGGGTGATTTCATGTAATCATAAAGTATCAGAAAGATGGGTAACAACAGAAGATTCCACATTATTTTCTCTGTATAAAATAAAAATGCCCGGTTACGGTGGAAAGCGTATGGAAAAATACACCCCAATCCCCACTAACGAAGTTGACACTGTTGAGAAGCGTTTTGTGATGCCAGCGCTACCCAGGTTCACCATTGTTCAGTTGACCCTCATCGGTCTCCTCTTGGCCTATGCCTGGAGTACCCGCAAGATGAACCGCGCCACTGTGTCCACTGTGGCCCTTGCGATTGGCCTCCTTCATATGTATGATCACCTTTATCGTGTCAAGCGTGGTGATGAACGTCTCTTTTTCTTCCCCGAAGCGAAGAAGGAGGGTTACTGTGGCGCGTGCCGTAAGTAATTAAAACAACAAAAAATCCTTAAACGTTTTTATTTTGCCATTCAAAATTAATTTATAATACACTTTTTCTACACCAGAAAGACGAGTATATCTTAATTTTGATTTTTTAAGAATTTCAAATATATTGTCCTCGGGAGAATAGTCTAATTCTGGTAAAAATTTATGAATGAAATTGATCTTATTTTGGTATATGGATAAATGGTATCTCATAAAAGGATACACGATTTTGCTCATGTATATCTTATTTTTTTTCTGTTTAAGTTATTAAATAGACATGTATGATGTCAAAATTATCAGAAGCCCTGATCGTAAAAAGAAGTTCAGGGCCATCCTCGGGGATGGGAGAACCGTTGACTTCGGGGCCAGTGGATACTCGGATTACACTAAACATAAAACACCTTCAAGAATGCGTTCCTATGTTCTTAGGCACGGTGGAAGAGTTCCTAGACGTACTACTACTGAAAGAGATCCAAAAAAAATTCAAACATTGATGCTCAGTGTCAATTCCAGTGATAAAGAGGATTGGAAAATCAGTGGTATTGACGGTGCGGGATTTTGGTCGCGGTGGTACCTCTGGAGTTATCCAGATTTTGAAAGTGTGAAAAAGTTTATGTCAAAGAGGTTTGGAATTAAATTTGTAAACTAATAATAGATGTTTGGCCTAATTGTCATTCCAATCATATTTTTGATATTTTATCTTCTATTCAAATACAAGAAGGATCTGGGGATAAAAGATGAAGAGAACAAACCACCACCTATAGATCCAAGTGCCCCAGGTGTTCACTATTACAAAGAGTGTGACTACATGGGTGAACACAAACACACGGACCAGGAAACAACTGTGACAGACGACTTCAAGTCAGTCCGTGTTATTGATGGCTTTGATGTTAGAGCTTACGGTGTAGATGACGTGGAAGTACTTGTCAACTCAACTAGGGGAGTTACAAGTACGATCAGATGTACACCCTTCAAGAGTATGGAAATTACATATGATTAATTATTCGCGAGACCTCTTCTTCTGAGATTGGCTCGAAGATCGGCCATGAGCCTGGCGCGCGCGTTGTTGATGACTGGTTTAGGTGGTGCACGCATTGGGGGTGGTGGAGGAGGTGGTGGTGGAGCGGCGGCAGCTCTAGATGGTCTGGGTGCGCGTGGAATATTGGGTTCAGCCTCTTTGAGAACCATTTTACAAACCTTGATGAACTTCTTCGCATCTCTAGCCTGATTTTCGAGGGTTGGTTGAGACTTCTTCTTCTTTCTGTCAATTTTAGCTTGGAGTTCCTTTTTGGTGAGTTTGACGCGTTTACCTTTGACGTCCTTAGTCACCCTGAAGCCTAACTTTTTGACCCTTTCTTTGAGATCCATTTACTATGTACGAGAAAATTATTGATACCTGACACCAGCCCTTGTGGCGGCATCGTCAATCTCATCAACTACCTCCCACGCCCACATACATTCTTCGGTATTTGCATCGTGGTGTTCACAAATAGTGTGAGCAATGTCAAGAGCCTCATGAAGAATCATTTTTAGTCGCATCTGTCTCACTGAGAGTTTTTTTGGTTCATGAAGTGAGGGAGCTTCATACATCTGTTGGAGAGCTACACGTCTAATTTCATTTATTTTCAATTTGTTGTGAAATGCATCACTATGTTGAGCTCTACATTTCACAGTGGGTCTAACTCTTATCATTTACTAATACATATATTTAAAGCTTTAAAGCTTGTAACAAACATGGAATACATCTACGAAATAGATAATGTTATTTCAAAAGAAATGTGTGACACATTGATAAAACGTTTCCAGAACGACGACAGGAAAGGTCCGTCAATGACATATGGTGGTATACAACGAGATGTTAGAAAATCAACTACTCTACATTTTTCTGGATTAGACGACTGGAAGGACCTTGACAACGAAGTATTCAAAATTTTTACAAAGTGTATTAAGGAATATGGTGAGTATGTTAATAGTTATACATCGGGGTCAGATTGTGGCAGTATATTTGTAGATCTAGTTGACGAAGGGTATTTTATTCAAGAATATCGTTCAGGTGAATTCTACAAATGGCATGTAGATGACGGGAAAGTACTTGATGGAAGGCGTCGCAATATTACATGTCTACTGTACCTGAATACATTAGAGGAAGATCAAGGTGGTACTACCGATTTTTGGTGTGGTAAAAAAGTTAGACCGAAGCAAGGTAAAATGTTAATTTTTCCATCGTGTTGGACATATGTTCATAGAGGTGCACCAGTTAAGAATGGTGGTGTAAAATATGTATGCGGAACGTGGGGAGCTTAGAGATTACAACCAGGTATGTATTATGGAAGCTAGTATAGTAATAACAAAGGTGTTACTCCCACGTATTAGACAACTCGAACAGGAGGTTGCCGAATTAAGAAAGCAAACATGGCCTTATGTTCAGGCTCAAAAGGAGGATATGGGATTACGTGACCTAGAAGAAATTATTGATTTTTTTAAGGATTTGGATGACGAAACTATTTTGAAACTCATGAGAATGAAGAGGAAATTCTCAAGAAATCCAGCAGGGCTTCCAGCTAGAGAGATTGATATTGTCATGAACCTACGAAATAATTTTTGTTGACGTATAATAAATGGCTCTTCTATTAGGTCTGTTCTCAGCTGATCAAGAAAAAAATCCCGCAATAATTGACTTTGATGGTGTGGGGCCAGTTATGGAACCCATGTCTCTCACTGGTAATATCAGTTCTATATGTTGTGCGTTACTTGTAATTTACATGACAATGAAAAGCCCTGTAAAAACACCACCTGCACTCATGATGATGTGTTGCTGCTGCTTATCTTGTAGTTCATCTACATCTAAACTTGTAGATGACATGATGAACCGGTTTAGTGGAAAAAATCAATCGGGTCCATCACCTTAAAATTAGAAAAAGTCATCCGTTCTGTATAAGTTTACATTAAATGAACCAGTTTTACCAGTCACTGAGACTGATTCATTTCCATATAACTCCTGGCATCCAATGTCATCTATACAATCACGACCATCATGACTCACAGGGAGTGGGTATAAGTTTTCACCACCGGTCGTGGTGTAGTAGTGGTAGCGATCACGACGACCTCTAACCTCCTTACCGTAGAGGGGTAGGGTCTCATCACCTTCACCGATGAGGACACCCATCTGTTGCATATGACCAGGTTTGTACTGTTTGATAGGAGGCTCCCTAAACTCTGGGCTACGAGATCTCTCTTGACGTTCCATACGTCTAGGTGGAGGGGGCATCATGGGTACTCCCACTGGAACTTCAACCACTTTTGGATTTTGGTACATGTAGAGTACGACAAGTACAAGTATAACTAAAACACCCCATAGGATCTGTGTAGTTGTATTTGTTTTTGGTTTTGCCTTAATCTTCATCTTCATATTATACTTAAGGAAAATCTTTTACATAAAGACATGAAGATACTCGCCATAGATATTGGGTATCATAACATGGGTCTCGTTTTAGCTGATTGCGGTAAGAGTCCCGAGATTGATGTGAAGTATATAAAGAAGGTGAGTCTGGAAGATTATAAGCACTTACGTTCGAATGATATAGTTGACCTTGTTCCTCTTATGGTGGATGATCACAGGGAGATATTTGACGAGGCTGAAACAATACTCATAGAGAGACAACCACCTGGTGGTTTTACAAATATTGAAGTACTTTTGAATTACATGTTCAGAGATAAAGTTATATTAGTTTCACCTGTGAGCATGCACACGCATTTTGGTATGAGACATCTAAACTATGATGAACGAAAAGAGAGAACCACTAGTTTAGCTGAAAGATATACGAATATTGACATTCCATACGAGAGAAAGCATGACATAGCTGACGCCATATGTATGCTGATGTATCACAACTTCAAAATTTCTATTCACTTCTTTGATCAATTTAAATATTCATCTAAAGTAAATGCCAACAGTGAAACAGATTCAAAGTGCGCGTAAAAAATTGAAGTCTAGACCAAAACCAAAGGGAAATAGCCCCAAGATACCAACAGCCGCTTTACTTCGCATCATAAAAGCGGATCCTAAAGTAAGTCGTAATAAGGAGTTCATGAAGCGTGTTCATGAACTTACGAAGAAGAAGTAGACCTCTTCTTCTTCTTCTTCTGTTCTCCCAAAATCTCTAGGGAATTAACCACCTTTTCTAGAATCTGGGTCATAGTACAAGAGCCACCGTCCCTATACTTTCTAAGCTGATCAATATTGTACTCCAAAGAGTTCTTCTCGTTATTGATCTGCTCAGTGAGAATATTAATACGTTCCCTTGTTTCCTTAATGATCTCATCAAGTTCATTTTTCTCAGATGCAAATTCTACGTCCAGCTTACCGATCATATCTTCCAGGTTAGAATGCTGTTTTGTAAGTAGTTCCTTCTTTACCGAAGACTTCGCCCCCGTGATACGTCTATAAATTTCATCCATCTCTTTCTCAATGAGATCAAGGGATTTGATATAGTTTGACTCTACCATTTTCCTATGAGTCTCTAAATGTTCAAGATTGACTGTATGTTGCTTGAGTTCGTAATGAGAGTTACTCATGAGTTTCTAATTGTTATTAGAATAAAATCTTTATATCACTTCGGAACTTTCCCAGCCATAAGATCTTTGAAATCATCAATAAACATATCAAATCTTCCAAGGCGATATTGTACCAAACCCCATAACATGAAGAATACAGTCTTTGTAAGATTATTTACATCGTTGTCTTCCATTTTATAAACAGGAGACACGACTCTGTGCATAAATGTTTCCTCCTTCTGTTGACCAGTCATGTACATTTCAGCTTGTGTAAGTGCACAAGTATCATCATTTACAGACCAGTGATAAAATAGAAAGGGTATGAGTATAGAGTAAAATTCTAGATTACGTTTATCATTAGTGAAGGGAATCACGAGGATAGCAATAAGAAAAACGAGATGGATCCAAAATATTATGTTCATCTATTATAAGATGAGCGAAGAAAATTTTGCCAGTATGTCTACATCAGCTCTTAGGGAAAAAGAACTCGAAATGAGAGAAAAAAGTTGGAATGATCAACATGAAACTATACTACGTCAATGGGGTGAGGCTTCTGGGTGTTATAGATATATGAATCATAGGGCATATCTGATGTATAAAACACTTTCTATGCGTTTCACTTTGCCTGTAATTGTTCTCTCAACCATAACTGGTACAGCGAACTTTGCTCAAGATCAATTTCCGGAATCAATACAGTCTTCTGTGCCGGCTATAATTGGTGGTCTTAACTTAGTAGCTGGTCTCATCGCAACGATTATGCAGTTCCTAAAGATTAATGAATTAATGGAAAATCACAAGACAGCGGCATTGTCTTATGGTCTCCTGTCTCGGAATATTCGTTTAACATTGGCTTTATCTAGACGTGAGCGTAGCGCGGACGGTTTAGATTTTGTAAATACATGTAAAGCTGAATATGATCGTCTCATTGAACAGTCACCATCCGTTCCATCAAGTATTCTTAATCAGTTTGACAAAGAGTATCCATTGGACAATGCATTCACTAAACCAGAGATCCTTAATGTCCGAGCCATACCAAAATTGAAAATTGCGAACGTGACAGAATCTATCACCAAAGGTGGACCATTTAGTAAATGGGGTGAATTGATCAAATCTAAAAGTGAGTATAATGAAAAAACTAAACTTTTAGAAGAGATGGAATCTGAAGGAAGTGAAGAGGAAGAAGAAGAAGAAGAAGACGCTAAATCTGCAGTGTCTGAAGAAGAGATAGACGTTGAGCAAGGTACACCAAAAGAATGAGTACAGCGATATTAGTTAAAGCTGCACATAATGCATATGGTAAAATTTTCCTTTTTAAAGGTTTTACGATACGTTCTTGTAGTGCGTCATTTTCTAGCACCAAATCTATGGCTTGATTAGTAAGGTCATCAATGGACTCCTTCATTAAAATAGTTGAACAAAAAAAAGAAGAGCCTGTTGCCACACTTCATACAAAAGAAATTGACTTACTGAAGAAGTACATTAGTCAGAGAAAGAATGTGTTCATATGTGGTTCATCTGGTTGTGGAAAGACGTTTGTGCTGAAATCTGTACTAAATGATGGCAATAGTGTGGAGATAGAGAAGGATCATCTAAAGACCAAATCACCATTCCTTGCGTTCATCAAAACAGCACCCAAACATGCGTATATTGAAGATTATGATTCTGAATACAGGAGTCTAGTAGAGAATGTATCCGATGGTGATCGTGTATCACGTGGATCCCTCGTGGTTACATCTACGAACATGTGTATGTTTCCAAACTTTGAAACAATATTTATACCTAGACACAAACCCGAAAAACTGTTAACTCTAACAGATGATAGATCATCACTCGCTGAGAGTGCTGCGTTCAGATGTAATGGAAATGTCAGAGACTTCTTCTCGTACATGGAAGGATCTGATGAAAAAGATGTTTTCAAAACACCAAAGGAGTATATTAAGGATATTTTAAGTGACCCAAATCCTATAGGTATTCCCGACTCGATCCATGAACATGGACATATTTGGGACATTTTTCAGGAAAATTACTTGGACTCTAAAGGTGTAGATGTCACAACCACAGCGAACGCATTTTCCGATGCAGATATCTACGATACAAAAATGTATAATACCGGTGAGTGGAATCTCATGCCATATTTTGTCCTACATGCTTTAGTGATTCCTAAATCAAAACAGGGTCAGGTACTAGAAAGAGATAAAATTAGACCTGGAAGTTGTTGGACAAAGTACGGAAATTTTAAGATGCGAAATCAAAAGTACAAAGAGATTCAAAAGAGATATGGTCACAATCTACATATAGAAGATCTTTGTCTTATAAAGAAATACGCGGAAAATGGATACTTACAGCCTATGTTAGATTATGGTTTAACTCCCCAAGATTTTGATGTGATGAATCATTTAGCAGTAGGAAGTAAGTTAAAACAGAGGGACGTGACAAGAGTAAAGAAAGCATTGAGAAATGCCTATGAACAAAGAAAAATCTGAAGAAGACGAAGATGCTAGTGAATGTACAAAGACTATCGGTAACGAGCTCCATTTTTATGGGGATATTACACCCGAAAACACCCTAGAGTTTGTTGAGGCTTTCAAGAAACTGGAAATTCATCTACTCAAGCAACAAGCTGATCTTATTGGGTACGAACCACAGATTCGTGTTCATATCATGAGCGGTGGTGGTGATGTTTATTCCGGATTTGCTCTCAAGAATATCCTAGAAAAGTCTAGGGTTAAGGTCGTCACAATCGCTCAAGGTTCTTGCTGCTCCGCTGCTACTTTCATGTTTTTGGGTGGATCAGAGCGTCGCATGGGACAAAATGCGTATCTTCTGATTCATCAGATTTCAACTGAGATATGGGGGGAGTACAAAGATCTCAAGAATGAAATGAAAAATTGTGAAAAACTCATGAAGAATCTTAAGACTATGTACATGGAGAAAACTGAAATTCCAGAGAAGAAATTCAAGAAATTGATGAAGAAAGACCTCTATTTGTCGGCATCAAAGTGTCTAAAGTATAAGATTGCTCACGCTGTTGATTAATCGTGACATATCTGCGATAGAGACCCAATAAACACAAAACTATAAAAAGTATTGCAAACGTATTTGCATTCATAGGCACATTTGTGCGTTCTGGTGGCCTAAGTCGCTCCATTCTACCATAATTTACGACTGGTATCATATTTAAAGTTGAGAAATTATTCAAACGTACAATGGAACGCCTTATCCGCAAAGACAAAAATGAGCGTGAGCGTTTTATCGATATTCATGTGGAAGATCTCGGTGACGGAACCGCTGATATCGTGAAGACGAGTGGTATGGTAGGTAGTGACAAAGTAACTATCTCTCGCACTAATGTGAAGACGGGTTACGAGAAGGCTCTCACTCGCGCCCAGACCATGTGGAACAATGAGCACACTAAGTGCAACCAAGTGTTGCCTATGCTCGCCAACAAGTGGGAAAATCGCAAAAAGTACATCTCTCAGCCGTTCTACGTTCAACCCAAGCTTGACGGTGTCCGTTTACTGGTCGGCAAAAATGGGGGTATCTCGAGGACTGGTAAGATTGTACCCGGAACTGAGATTCTTGGGGAGGGTCTTGAACCGGGTCAATATGTTGATGGTGAAGCTTTTGACCCCAATCTCAACTTTGAGGAACTCGCGAGTGTTTTCAAGACTGACCCCTTGAAGCTCAAGTTTCATGTTTTTGACTACTTTGACCTCAACAAACTTGACATGACCTTTGAGGAACGCTGGGCAAAGGTTAAGTCTCTCAAGAACCCCTACTACGAATACGTCAAGACTACACTCGTTATGTTGCGGGACCATGTCCCCTCCATTCATAAGCAACATGTCAAGGAGGGTCATGAGGGTACGATGATTAGAGACAAAGACAGTGTATATGAAGTGGGTCAGAGAAGCAACTACCTTCTCAAATACAAGGACTTTCAGACAGAAGAATATGAAATCGTTGGTGCCAAGACTGGTCACGGTCGTGACGCAGACGCAGTTGTTTGGGTCTGTAAAACCCGGGATGGTCAGCAATTCAACGTCAGACCCGAGGGTACCATCATCCAACGCGAGGAGGAGTACAAGAACCATAAGAAGTACATTGGAAAGATGCTCACTGTGCGTTTCCAAAACCTCACGGCCCTCGGTGTACCCAGATTCCCTGTCGGTGTGTGTATTAGAGATTATGAATAATATTAAGGTAAATAAATGAACAGTAAAATTGCCATAGATGTAGATGAAGTCCTCGTACACTTATTGAAACCTATGGCCAAGAGGAGGGGGGTGAAGTTACCTGAAAACAAAAAATACAATTACCTTTATAGAGAAGTTTTTAATTGCACAGAAGAAGAATCCCAAGTAATACTTCACGATTTTTACATGTCGGAAGACTTTCACAATCTGAAGCCCATTGAGGGTTCCCAACTCGCTATGAATAACTTGAACATGATCTTTGATAAAATGTATATCGTTACGGGTCGTCAAGAAATTGTTAGGGAACCCACCGAACTTTGGATTGATCATTTCTTTCCAGGTGTTTTTGATGATGTCATCCTAACAAATAGTTTTACAGAGAATGAAATCAAGAAGGTTGACGTTTGTCGCGCTCTAGGTATTGGTTGTATAATTGATGACAGTATAGGGACGTGTAAAGAATGTATTGAAGGTGGTGTGGATGCTTTAAACTTTGTAGGTGAGGATGTATATCCATGGTGTGACGAGAGTAAAATTAGTATAAAAGGATGGAACGTACGACAGGTATAATGTCTCTCGGTCTCATCGGTCTCGGTTCTATTGGTGGTAACCTCGCTCTAAACATCCAGAAGTCTCAGGAACTCAATGTGTGTAATCGTTCACCCGAAAAGGTAAAGGTGATCGTTAAGAAGTCTCAACGTGTGAAAGGATATGAAAATGTTGAAGAAATGGTTTCTGATATGAAGGAGCCTCGCACGATTATCACAGCTCTCCCACATGGGGAGACGACGGATACTATGGTGAAGAAACTGAGTTCGGTGATGTCCAGGGGTGACACTATCGTGGATTGTTCGAATGAATTTTACCGAACATCTAGAAATCGTGGCGCTTTCTGCCAATCCAAGGGTATTGGGTACCTTGGAACTGGTCTCTCCGGTGGTGCAGAGGGTGCTCGCCTAGGTCCCGCACTCATGATTGGTGGACCCCAAAAGACGTTTGAGGAACTTGAAGACCTCTTCAAGTCTTTCGCTAAGAGTTACGCTTATATGGGTGAGGACTACGGTGTTGGTCACTTTACTAAGATGGTACACAATGGTGTAGAGTACGGGATGCTTCAGGGTATCGCTGATGTGTATGCCTACTGTAACCAAGATGGTTACTATATGGGTCAGGTTCTCAAAAGGGTTGAAAACACAGATATCTATGGCTATCTTACAAAGTCGGCTATGGATGTACTTCATGAATACGATCTTAACAAGATTGCTGATATCGGACACATGAATAACACGGGTTTATGGTGTTCGGAGATTGGTCTAGAGTATGGTATTCCTACACCCACAATTAACTCAGCGGTAAACTCAAGATTTACTAGTCGTAACATCAAAGCTATCAATTCCATTGATCATAAGAATTGTGCAATTGACTTTGGGATTGCAGTGGATTCCCTTCGTTTTGTTTTCGCGACATCCCTCTTGGAGGGCTATGACCTAATGCAGACACGACATGTGTGTGATGAGAGTATCAAACAGGCGTGGTCCTCTGGTACAATCATAGAATGTCCGATGATTGGCGGAGACTATCGTACAATCATTGAAGAGACGGCTGAAAGTGCGCGAGTTATGATGATGTATTGTACCGCCGCGGGTATTTCCTGTCCAGCTATTCAAGCTGCTCTCACTCAATACGACTTTACACATCAAACTTCAACTTCAATGAAGTTTATCATGGCGCAACGCAACTACTTTGGTCAACATGAAATTATGGAGGCGTGATCCCATAGATAGTCAACCTCTTTTTCTTTTAGAAATATATCACTGTTACCACATTTGATTTCTCTGAGTACATTTTCGTAAGCACACCCACCCATGTCCAGTTCCCATTTATCATTATCATTTATGAGAATGTATTTGTCCCCTGGAACCATCTTGGCTAGGTCTGCTTCCAATTCAATATCCCTGTATGTCATTCTGATTTTGCATTCCGTAGGCGCTGTACCTTTGTATTCCAAGTTTCTCGCAATTTGAATTATTTCTGGTGGTGATGCCGCCAATTCTTTAAAGATTTCTTCACGATTTCTGAACGTATGTTTCGCGACGATTGTCGCAAACAATAGGACACAATGACTTTGATACATGTCTCCAACTATACCCACAGTATCAAAGTAATTAATCCGCTCGTTCATGTCACCATTCTCATGTAACTTGATTTTGATGGACTTGAGTTTATTCGGTGTCTGAATAAATTTCAGAACATCTTTACCGAGATAGTGATCGTTATACACCACTTTCAGATTGTTTTCATCGATAAAGTCTTTGATTCTCTCAAAATCATATTTAGAGTGACCGTGTGGCTTTTCGAGAATATACGTTGCATCAACGAAGTCCAGGTAGGGTTCCACGTTTTCACAAAAGTTGTGTGTGGGTATAGACATATACGCCACAACATTCTGAACATCTCTCAGATGTTCCAAATTTGCCACCTGCTGTCTAGAAATGGGAGTGTGAGGACAATCCAATTTCTTGAGAGCTGGGATAATACGCGTTCTCGCTAGGTGTCCCCTGGCACCAAAAACTAAACAGTGATTCATTACTATAATGTTATAGTATTTAAAAACATGAATACATGTTTTATAAATGGTTCACAAAAAACAAATATTTCTGTTTGATGATGTCATACCAGAAGAAACTTGTAACAAGTATATAAATCTACTTGATAATACACCAGATCTTGACGAAGAAAAATGGGGGAATAATACAAATGTCCAATGTAAATATTTACCTTCTCCTCCAACTAAGGAGATGGATGATGAAATATACCAGATAGTAACTCGTCTTGCATCTAAGATTCAAAAATACAACCCATCAATCAAAATCTCAAATGATTCAGGATATCAACTTAGAAAAATTCATGGCGAAACACGATTACATTCTGATGGAACTGTGCCAAACCCCAAAAATACGATGGTTCCAAGGTCTCTGAGTCTTATAATAGCTCTCAATGATGATTATGAAGGTGGTGAGATGTATTTTCCAAATCAGGAATTCAAAATTAGACTTAAGAGAGGTCAGGCGATAGCATTCCCACCTTATTGGACACATCCACATGGCGTTACTTCACCTTTAAACGGTACATACAGATATACTATCAACACGTGGTTTCTTGAAATTGAAAATGAATAATATTGACTAACTATATATGAAACATTTTTACGCTATTCTGTTTTCTGTTATTTTGGGGTATGCATATTATGAGATGATGGAAGCTTCTTTACCCACGGAAACTAATTGTAGTTACATGGCTGCACCTATGACAGACCTCCTAGCGTTTTTATGGGGGTTTGTACTTATGGGCTATGGTGTGAGATACGACAACGCTATGTTGACCCTTTTGGGTTGCACAATTATCGTTGAACATATTTTCCAACTCAAGAGAAAGGTTTAATGTTCGCCCTCCTATGCAAACCCATAGCTGTTCCGATACCTAACGGAAATGTCGCCCTTCGCGCTAAAGATTGTCGTATAGCGTATGTAAAGCCATCTCAAGTCCAGGAAGGTATCTATGAACTTGAGATACTTGAAGCACCTCCAATAAATATTAGTGAAACGGATTCGTCAAATTAATCATTTTACCCGTCTTTGGTTTCATAAAAATAACTTCATCACTTTCACCACCTTTCATCACCATCTGGGCTTCTGTACATTTAGTTCCAGGCTGCTTGTAACGGTCACACGCAATCTGGGTTCTCTCTGTGATGTTCATATTCTGACTATATCCGATGAATGTTCTGTCAACGACGCCATCTTTATCAAGAGCTTCAACTGTAGCTTTCCATGAGTATTTACCAAAATCCCAGTACTTGGTATCGTCTGTAGGTGGTGGTGGGGCATCTAAAGCTGAAGCTCTTCGTCGTCCAAAACGACGTTTTATAGAAACAACTGGTTGAAACAACAACTGTGTTACACTTAGCATTGAAATGTATTGTACACACGGTTTTAAGTTACTTTTACTATTTGGGAATTGTCAAATAGTAAAAGTAATGGTGCACTCAAGGAGGTTTGAACTCCTGGCCTTGCGCTTACTAAACGCACGCTCTGCCACTGAGCTATGAGTGCTTACTTCTCTTCCAACCGGACTCGAACCGATGACCTACAGATTAACAGTCTGCCGCTCTACCAACTGAGCTATGGAAGAATGGTCCTCCCTATCTGAATCGAACAGATGACAAATGGAACTACAGTCCACTGCTCTACCAACTGAGCTAAGGAAGGATATAAGCTCCCACGTGGATTCGAACCACGGGTGGTGGATTCAAAGTCCACAGTGTTTGACCAACTACACTATAGGAGCAGATATATCAATATTAGTTACCTTTTCTTTAAGCTCATTTACATATTTAAATCCAATCAATGAAATTGAAAAAAGACCGGCTGAAGTGTTGGCTATGATCATTGGAATAATGCTATAGTACACGGAATATACGAGGCCCATGGTACTCGCTAACATGTTCAAGCTAAGGAACTTATAATCAATCGCATTAGTATCCTTCTCCTTGTATACGTGGTGTACTTGGGGTACAAACATGATGGAGATCAGGATTGCACTTGTCAGACCAATACCATCAATTACATTCATCTTACAATAAACTATTTTCTAATGTTTAAGTAGGTATGTCACCACATCTCATTCTTGTTATATTGCTCGTGGTAACGTTGATCTTTTTCTACTATAAGAGAACTAAAATTAGAAAATACGATTACAAATGTTTCCTATTGACTCTACCAACTGAGGAAAAAAGACGAGAACGTTTCATGAAACATCATAGCTCCGAAGTACCGATTGAAATTATATATGGTCCAGATACACGAGATATCAAAAATGCAAGAAAGTTTGAAAACCAAATTGAGGGGGAATACTTTGAGAAAGCTGTTGAAATGCACTACAATAATAAAGTAAAAAGGCCTGACATCACATATTTTAACTTGGGTGCTATAGGATGCTTTATGGGTCACTTAGATTTTTACAAGAAGTGCTTCGAGCAGGGATTAAAGTATGCTGTTATTTTTGAAGACAATGTAATTATAAAGTCTAACCATCTCTATAATGAAATTCAAAATATTATAGACGAACGAGGTGATGAATTTGAAATGTGTTTCTTTCATTGTCTTTCACGTCTACCCGATAAACGGGATGGTAAATTAGAAAAGGTCAAGTGGATTTCTAGTACCAAGTGTTACCTCATCAATGTAGAAAACATGAAGAATTATGTAAAGTATTTCTTACCCATGGACAACCATATTGACATGAAACACGAAGACCTCGTCGCAAAGGGTGCGCGTATCTACTACAAGGATATGCGATGGTATATGAAAATTGATAGAACCCACAACAGTACGATCGGACATTATCAACACGGTCGCCCAGATTTCTTGTCAAAAAATCACCCAACCGCAACTCCACGTGATGTCAAGTACGGGTACTAATGTACACGGGTCTCTCAGTTCGGATGATAGAGAGCCCCAAGTTGAGAATAGTCTTAGCCAACCGCGATTTCACGAAGATAGTACTGTAGTCAACATATTTTCTTGAATTCGGACGATGGTGATCCAAAACTTTTTTCATAGAGAGGACTTTTCCAAGTGAAACCTTTCTACATTCTGTGACATCTATGACAAATTGAACTGGTTTTTTGTAGGACCAGGCATGGGTAAACATAGAATCCAAATCCTGGGGTTTCGTAGTGTCCCTAATTTTGATGTTATATCGGAGGGTCATTATGAATTAGCAACCTTATAATACACCGAAGATAAGTTTCTCCACAAAACGTCTCTCACCCAGTTGAAGTATCCACCAAAATTCCTACAAGTGTAATGACTAAGGCGATCATCACATGATTTATTGATAAAGTCCATGATAAGGAGTAACCGTTCACCCCTCTTAAACTCAACTTTGTGCAAACAATTGTCAGCCTCTAAGAATACACCCATATTCTCTTTGAATGGAAACTCTCCGTGACCCTCTATGGAAAATGTGGTATCACTCGTATCATGAATAGGAATAACTAAACGATACTGTTTCACACCCGGTCCATACCTCTTGATGTCATGGTGATAGTTTTCGTAGTATTGTGCATTCATACCCTCAAAGTAATACCTAATCCAACATCTCTGCAAATCTAGGGAATTAACGGGATACAACTGTTCACCAACAACTTGTGACAATTGTTTCAAAAACTTTTCATTCGAATAAAAGTTTAACTTTACATCTTCATTCAAATTCTTATTCTTCTTAGCTCTAGCCAAAAACGTATCAACGAGGTTTTGACGACATTCATCTGATAATATATTCTCAACAATGACGAACCCTTCCCCTTTAGTGACCTGACCACCATGGGTGTTAACATCACAGTTTAACTCTATATCATCAACCTTTCTCTTATAAAGAAGAAATGGAATCACAAATACGAGTATCAATAGTATTATAACTATGTATTTCATCTACTATATAAAATCATTTTTATAAACACACAAGAAATGTTTATAAAAATGATCCAAACGGGGCTTGAACCCGTGACCTTGGCGTGCCTTATGCGAGTTTGACCTCACTAGTGTATACTTTGTATAAGCACCACGCTCTAACCAACTGAGCTATTGGATCAAAACTCGTAAACCGTCACCGTAAATCGTCCTCGCTGTTTTACCGTGGGTTCTAGGAAGAGTTCTCGTATCTTATCTTTACCACGGGGTGTACCTTTAAGTAACTTCATCTGTTTATCAATTATGGCTTCTGATCTAAATACGACATTTGAGGTTTCCAAGTACTCAACACCATCCGTAGTTACTATTGTGACATTGTTGGGTGGTGATGTTTGAGCCCCTATAAACTTGGGATCTTTATAAATATCCCTGAACATTCCAACTTACACTACATCTTCATTTTAATTAAGTAAAACAGTATTGAAATCAATACTGTGCTTACCAATATCCATTTTATTTTATCTTCAAACAAAGAAATGTATTTGGGATTGTAGTGTGTATCAACAATCAATTTATTGAAATTGTTATTGAAGTGTACGTGTTCAATATCATTTATATGTTTGTATTCATATTTGGCACCTGTGTCCCATATTGAAGAATATCTATAAATGCCAAATCCACTGAAGGCTGAATCAACACGTATGTAACGTTTCAATTTAGATATAATTGGTATTAGTTTATGGACGGGTTTTACGGCACCCATGTCATAAGGTAACCCAATTCCATCATCCACAGACATTCCGAACATTCCATCTACGTCTTTGTGAGTTTCCATATACTGAAACATATCAATAAGACCCTTTTCATCATAGTCTAAAAAGTCCATGTCTAACATACATACATAATCATACGTAACACCTGAATTTATAACAGCGTCAATCCCTTTTTGACGAATGTACGCGAGACGACGAACGCGTTCGCTGCAGTTCACTTCCTTTGTGCATAATTCGGTAGAGTGTTTCTTATCTAAATCTAGGGTGATGACATTTTTGATACCCGAATCTCTCAGAATAATTTTCGTGTTGTCTGTGCTATTATTTTCAACTGCGTAAATATCCTGATTGTATTTTTTGATAGTGTTCAAGTTCTTCTCAAGATACTTTTCACCGTCCTTTACGATAAACACAAACGCTATCTTCATACTTTTAGCTTATATTATTTTATAAATTATTATTAAATGACAGCTGAGATTGTCACATATGCTAATAAATCTCAGGGTATGTTTGAAGATCTTGTGAATAACGAGTTTGGAGTTCCTATAAAAGTTCTGGGGTGGGGTACAAAATGGAATGGATTTAGTGATAAATACAGGGGAATGTCAAAATATCTTGAAACTAAAAATGATGAAGATATTGTTATTTTTTTAGATGGTTTTGATACCAAGATTATTAAGAATCCCCAAAATGTGGTAAAACTCTTCAAGGAATATGATTGTAAAGTTTTAGTGTCTAAAAACCCGCCGTGGTTTTTTCAATCACTTATATTTGGAGAGTGTGATGATTCAATTGCCAATTCTGGACTTTATATGGGATATGCAAAATATCTTAAGCATTTTATAGATGAAGCCCTTGAGTTAAAATGTGAAGATGACCAAAGAAACCTTAATACTGTATGTCAAAATAATGACTATATTAAAGTTGATAAAGATGAAACAATTTTCAAAAATATTAGTCCATTTCAAAATGATAAAAACATAGAAACCATATTTGCGTCATACCCCGGTTCCCCGGGTTTTAATCGTTACACCAGAGCCGTGGTTGAATACACACAATTTATATACATATACATATTGTGTCTATTGGTGTTATCATTAGCTGTATTCCCACAGAGACAGCGGATTCTTGTGACCACTCTCGTCCTATATACAACATTCTACGCATTAGCTGCTGATAAATCGTGTACTACTCCTCAGGTTCAACAACTTTGAGTTCATATTTGTTTTCACCACCATACACAAGTTTCTTGTAGAGTTTCTTCATAAACTCAGGCATGTTGTTACCATTCGCGGTGATATCAGAAATACCGGGTAAAAAGCAAGACATGCGTCTGTAAAAGAGAGTGTTCTTATCAGAGGTATCCTTAGACGCATCACCAACACGATAGTATTGTTTGTCAAACTCTCCAATGTTTTCTAAATCCTCTCTGTGAGTCACCTTCATCTGGATCCTCTTGTTGTCGTTCTTCGCGTTGATGGCACCGGAGTGTATGAGGTTTGCGTCAAATAGGACAGCTTGCCCAGGTTCACATCCAACACTCTTGATTGATTTAGTGATGTAAATCTTATTTCTCTCCTTATGAGACTTGGGAATCACATCCAGACATGACTTCATCTCCTCCAAAAAGAAGATGATAGTGTATGAGGGATGTTTCATATTGGGGTTCAACACAGTTCCATTCTCATCACGATGACATGTAGACACACTAGACTTCTCAATAGAGAAAATATAGTCAGTAAATACATAGTCTTCACCCAAGATGGTCTGAAGTTTTTTTATGACCACCGGATGTTCGTGTATAAACTTCTTAGCATCCACATACTTCTTTGAATCAATTAGACCCAAAATGTAGTTAATTTCAGTATCATTGAACGCGTCAAACACATGGAATCCACTGTCAACAACCTCCTCCGTCTGAATAAAGTGGACGTGATTGGTTGTAGTTGCATACATACAAACTATTAGTAAAATCAGTATCAATATGTATCTCATTTTACTTCTAGTATATTATCATATTTAATTTTAAGCACTCTCCATTCTGTGGAGTTCATCTCTAGAACCATTGTCGTGACTCTTACGCCTTATCGCGTTAAATGCACCCAGCCATCTTTTCACACTTGTATGCGCCGCAATTTGTGAATTAGTATCATCACTGACGATAATACTCAAACCATTGCATACATCTGGTTTATTCACGCGTTCTGGAAATTCTATATTGAAAGCCTGTATAGAAATAGCGGGTATATCTGGAGCGTCGTCTAAAAGACGGTCATACTCCTCTCTACACTTCTTAACAAATTCTATAACACATGTACGATCACCTTCATCTAGAGACAATTCCATATCTATATTTCTATAGTATTTAGAATACTGTACACACATTAGAGAATGTGCATCCGCTAAAGTTGAACTTTGACTAAATTTAGATATACTCGTCAATATACCTGCGAGTACATTTAGGAATGCAAACATATATTGAACGATCATGATCTTGTTCTTAGTCTCCATTGATACACTCTCATTACCACTTGGATTAAGGACAGCAAACCCACCAACACCTGTTATTGAGGCTATAACGATACTTGGATATGCCAACCAGTCATTTTGTTTTTTGTAGTATAAACGTGCGTGATTATGTAGCCACCTATATCCGGCAGCGCGTTCAGCCCAAGATTTGAGAAGCTTTTCTTGCTTCTCACACCAAGGATGAGTTTCCTTCTGGGATGCCATTATATTACCACATTATTTAAATATCGTCGGTGTAAGAATGTAAACCCAACTTAAACTTATCGTAAAGAAGAGTGTGTGGATTAGTTGGAAATGTATTACTATTTATAGAAATGTGTGTTACATAATTATCGGGATTATAAGCATGTTCTCTCGTTCTGTTTCTATACTCATCTTCATTCGTAAATACATTAAACGCTGACGATACATTATATTCACAAATTAGATTACTATCCTCAGTTTGGCGGTAGTTCTTCGTAATCGTTATTTCTGAAGTGTAAATAGAAGCGTAAATGTTGGACGTTGGTGTGTGTATAATTACACCCATTTTAATATATTTAGACATTTTTTTCTGCACATGATCGCGCAAGTTTGTCTACCTCCTCATTTAATGGATTTCCGTTATGAGCTTTCACCCATCTCCATTCAACTTTCTTCATTTGACCCTGGAGTGTATCAATCTGGATCCAAAGTTCCTTATTCTTTACATCCCCACCTGATGAAGTTTTCCATCCATTCTTTTTCCAATTGTGAATCCATTGGGTGATACCCTGCTTCACGTAGTTACTGTCTGTGTAAATACGTACATCTAAATAATTTCTATGAAGACACTCCTCAAGGGCTTTAACAACCGCGGTCATCTCCATCTGGTTATTTGTGGTATTAGGCTGTCCAGCACAGAGTTTAAAGTTATCACTAACCACACCCCAGCCACCACGTCCAGGATTTCCGAGACAACTTCCATCAGTGTAAACCTCATACATGATTATACTTTGTGGTTATTTTCTAAGTATATTGTAAAATGGCTCAACAATTCATGCCTATGATAGTCATGGCAATGATGTTGTCTTCATCAGCATCGTGTGTGTTATCGTTTATGGGAGGTTCGGGAGGGTCTGGGGGTTTTTGGGGTGGATTCACCAGTGGTTTGATGAATCCTATTGGTGGTGTGAGTGATCTTTTCAATCTTGCCGTGAATGGTACAGGTAGCGGTATGACAGCTGCTGGTAAAGATACCGAATGCCCCATGAAATGTGGAAATTGTTCACAGGCGCATTATGACAATATTGAAAGTAGAGGTTTAGATCCGGTAGCACAGAGAGCTTGGTGTGAAGTCGGTAGCGCTGATAAATTTGGTTCAGCATGTTGTCCAATTTAAATAAGTAAGTATATTAGTGAGCATCAATGAAACTAGCGATCATATGTCCAAATATGGCAGTTAGGAGGAAGAGAATAAAACTTTCTCGTAGAGTGGTTCACGATTTGAAAGAAGTAAGTAAGTTATCTTCTGTCAAACAATGGGAATATGCTGGTAATATTAAGTACAAAAATTTCAGGTTTAGTAAACCATGTATTGTTACATCAAAAAAACGAAGCCGAGTTGAAAGCCCTGAAATTGATAAAGTATGGTATTCTGAATTGTCATTTCACACACATCCGGGTATTGGTCATCATGATGGGACTGTTTGTGAGAATACACCAATTTTCGCAACTCTCCCCAGTAATGCAGATTTTGAAGCATATATAAAGGGGTTCCCTGAAATGCAGGTCAATATAATTTGTGATTCACATGGGTACTACGTTATTAATATCCTTAAATCGGTGTACATGAGGACATCACCTTTACCCACGGCTGTACACGAATACATGATAAAGTTGCGTAGTACACCATTCATGCGTATTTGTGTATTTTCAGATGACGGAATTGAATATTTTCAAACAACGGTAAAAAACTGGAAAAGAGAAATTAACGAAAAGGTTGACCCGGAAATGATGAAACTTTTTGGGATATCAATTCGTTATTATGGATATGATGATGAACCACCAATCGTCACTGTTTATAGGGACGATCCTTACCAGATTTGAAGAATTTTTGAAATGGACAATCTTTACACTGTCTATGACGCGTTGCACACTTAACTGCATCCGGGGTTTTCATACACGACTTGGGTTTTTCTTTCACTTTCTGAAAACGAGCAGCAAAACAACGAGGCTGAAGGATCATATTATGATTACGTAGTTCGTTTTTAAATTACATCTTTTCATGTGATTTAAAAATGAAGATTTATTTAATTTATTTCAAAAAACTAAGACTAAATGCTTAGTTGGAGAACGCGAGGCCACCCATACCCGACTGGATGCGGAGGACGTTGTAGTTCACAGCGAACATGTGCATGGTGGTGGACGCGATGCCGGAGGGCACGGTGACAGCGACCTGCGCGTTATCGATGCGCGAGAAGTTGCAAGTGCCGGTAGGCTGGTGCTCCTCGGGCTTGAGCGCGAAGGAGTACGAGTACACACCGGGGTAAGGGTTACCGGAGTGGTGGTTGTAGGCCTGGACCTGGTTGAAGTACTTACCCTTCTGGGCCTTGAAGCGGTCCTGACCGTTGAGGATGAGCTTGAAGTCGGTGAGGGGACCGACAGTCTCCTCACGGAACTTGATGGCGGAGCCTTCCCAGTCCGCGCCAGTGCGGAGGAGGGGAACACCAGTACCCTGGCCGATGGACACGTAGGCGTTGGAGCCAGCAGCCTGGGGGTCGGCCTCAAGGACAATGCCGGAGGTACCGGGCTCCGAGGTGAAGTTCCAAAGAGCGGTCGCGGCGTTGGCAGTCGCGGGATCGTTGAAGCACCACACGAGCTCCTTGACGGGGTGGTTGTACGACAGGCGCTTGTTGGAGGTCTGGCCCGCGGTGACGGTGTCCGAACCAGTGTGCTGCACCTGCTCGATCAGGTACTCGTGGCCCTTCTGGGCGAAGCGGCGGCGCTCCTCGGTGTCAAGGTAGACGTAGTTGGCCCACACCTTGAACACGTTCTTGTTGAGGTAGGACTCCATGTCCGAAGCAAGATCGAAATCAATGCGGACCTCGTGGTACTGGAGAGCAATGAGGGGAAGGTAGAGACCGGGGTTGCGGTTGAAGAAGAAGATGAGGGGGAGGTAGACAGTCTTGCCATCCTCAGCAGTGGTCATCTTACCCCAGTTAGCCTTCTTGGACTCATCCAGGTAAAGCTCGGAGTACAAACGCCACCAGCGCTGGTAGTGCTTATCGATGCGCTGACCACCGATGGAAAGCTCCGCGGAGGCGATGGCACGCTCGGCAACCCAGCAAGAGGGGGCACCAGCGAAGGTGTTGGACGAAGTCGCGTCGGACTCGAGCTCGAGGTACATGTCACCGACGAGATCACCGTTACGCGCGACGGTCACGGACACGCGACCGGAGTTGGCAGCGGTACCGTTAACGGTCTGCTCGATGTTCTCCATCGCGAAGTTAGTGTGGCGCTTGTAAACCGCCTGGAAGAAAGTAACCTTGGGGTTGCCAGTCAGGTAGACATCCTGGGCACCGTAAGCGACGAGTTGCATAAGACCACCGGCCATTTTGAGAGTATTTGTACTATATAGCAACATTTTTTTTCTGGCTGAAATCGCACCGAGTGCGACATTTTGAATCTCGAAATTTCTCAGTCTAGGTTAAAATGTCGTCACGCCCTGAAGAGGAAGAACCTATCGAAGAAATTGAAGAGGGTGAGATTGTATCGGAGGAAGAAGGCGATGAGATTGAAATGACAGACGAGGATGATTTTGAAATCAATGAGGATGATGACGATGATGAAAGTATGGATATCGCTGGTCTCATGACATCTCTTCTGGCCACACCAGATGGGGACACAATTTGCTCGGCCCTAGTCAATCTTTGTTTCCAATTAGAGACCCAAAATAAGATCTTAATTAAAATGCTTGCTCGGATGCAATCCCCAAAATCGGCTTAGAAAGAAAAATCGTAGTGTAATAAATTAGAATGGAGCATACCCATTTCATTGATAAGGATCCAAATAAGTATGAAGCTCTGGTACAACTTCAAAAAGAACACATCCAATCAATGAAAGAAGATCAGGTAAATGACGTCATTAATAAATTTGAACAGGCGTGGTCTCTAAAGACGAACGACTTTAGGAATGCCCGTGAGTTGGGTTACCGACAGTTTGTACACCCTGATAATTTTGATGAACATGGAAATCCTAACCCAGGTCAAATTGATATCCTAGCTATCAAGGGTATTAGGGACAAACAGAGAACCTTCCTGATTAACCTGAAGAACCATGCGAGGGATCTGAAGATCCACAAGAATGAACCAAATGATGATGGTATGACTATCATGCGAAGAATTAACAACATTCTGAAGCAACTCAGTGATGGTTATGATAACATTAGGCGTCACTACACATCGTTTGAGCGCGTTGAGTATCCAACCGCTGGATCAAAGTTTAGCACTTCCGGTGACCCTTCTACGATGGATGAAGAAGAGGTTGAAAACTCCACTCCATTCCAAAAATGTCTCCTTCACTCTCTAGACCAAACATATAAAGCTGGATACCGACGGTACAAGGGACAATGTTGTGAAGAGATTCGGACTATCGAAGGATACAGAACACGCGCATGGCAGCCTAAATTTACCATTGAACAGTTTGTGTATTCCCTATCACAAAAGGATGATGACTTTACGATGTGGAAGAACTTCACAAGTCGTGGTAACGTCTATAGAGATGTTGTTGATAATATGAGCAAGTGTGTAGATGCCCAATTTCCTGAGATTACAAAACGTAGGCATGTTTGGAGCTTCAGGAATGGAGTCTTTGTTGGGAAGGAGTGGATCCCAGATCGCGGTGTGTACGATTGTTGCTTTTACTCATATGAGAGTAAGGAGTTTAGATGTCTAGATCCAACTATCATCGCCTGTAAATATTTTGATCAGCAGTTTGATGATTTCTCTCACATTGAAAAATGGCAAGATATCCCCACACCTTTTTTTGATTCGGTTCTTCAATATCAAAACTTTGAGAAAGACGTTTGTGACTGGGCCTATGTAATGGGTGGACGTCTTTGTTACGACGTAGGTGAATTGGATGCATGGCAAGTAATCCCATTCTTCAAAGGTATCGCGCGTTCGGGTAAATCAACTCTAATTACCAAGGTTTTTAAGAAGTTTTACGAGAATGAAGATGTTGGTACTCTTTCCAACAATATTGAGAAAAAGTTCGGTCTCTCTGCAATCAAAGATTCTTTCATGTTCATCGCTCCAGAGGTTAAGGGTGATCTTGCATTGGAACAGGCCGAGTTTCAGTCAATGGTATCAGGTGAAGATGTCTCGGTTGCTGTGAAGAATAAAACTGCAGTCTCAATTGAATGGAACGTTCCGGGTGTTTTGGGAGGTAACGAGGTTCCTAACTGGAAGGATAATTCTGGTTCGGTTCTTCGTCGTATTCTGACATGGAACTTCGCGAAACAGGTTCGAGAGGCAGACCCTCAGCTAGATGAGAAGTTGAACAGAGAACTACCAATTATTCTCCTAAAATGTGTGAGAGCCTATCTAGACTATTCTAACAGGTACAAAGACAAAGATATTTGGAATGTGGTACCGGAGTATTTCAAGAAGATCCAGAAGCAGGTTGCGATGGTTGCGAGCTCCCTCCATAACTTCATGGAGAGTACTCTAATCAAGTATGATAAGGATCTATTCGTGCCACAGAAGCTATTCATACAGGTGTTTAATCAACACTGTCAGGCAAACAACTTGGGTAGACACAAGTTTACACAGGACTTTTACGCCGGTCCTTTCAGTTCTAGAGATATTGAAGTCAGGGAGGAAGTAGTGACCTATAATGGGCGTACATACCCGAACCAACCCGTGATCTATGGTCTAGATGTAGTTGATGAGAGTTTGGGATTCACAGAAGATTACTAAAAAAAATACTACTAAATAGTAATAATGAGCCAGCAGCTCAAAGAGTTTGTGAAACAGTCGGGTGTAGAGCTACGCCCGACGAATACTCCAAGTTCGGTTGCGTCAAATAATAATTTCAATAGAGAGCTTGAAGCTAATATGCTAAGAAGGCAGGAGTTCCCGAACCGACTCGAAAAGAATATGATAAGTGATTCTAATTATGGAGAGTTTGCCCAGTTTATGAACTCTAATAGCAACAATACACTTAACAACGAAAACAAAGCTATGATCAATAATGTTCTCGCCGAATTTAAAACTCCTTCACCCCCAGTTCCAGTTCCAGTTCCTAGAAACATTGAACTAAAGTTCAGTAAGTTAAATCCAGGTATGTTTAATGCTACAGTGAACAAAGATTTCCCCCAACAGGGTAATCTCATTGATCTTAAGAATATACTTATGAAGGTTCCTCAACCAAGAACTTCTATTGGTGAAGGTCTTTATCTGGATACTACACAGATTATAGGTAGATTTGGTGCAATGCAAGAAGGGTTCTCTCACACACGTGAATATGGAAAGAGGGGTAATATCAATAAGAAGTTCTTTACAGTCCAGATAAAGGTTGTCATTTCCAATGACACTGAATCTAAGGGTGGTACCGTAAACATCTACAAGAATGGTAAGATTCGCTTCTCCGGTGGATTTATTGGTACTAATATAGCCAATCAACCGGAACTCGTCAGGCGTTACATAGTTAATACCTACACCGATAAGGAAGCTTATCTGTACAACCCATTTGAGTATAACAATCTCAGTGGTCAATTTAGGATTAATGGTAACTTTAAGGGATTTTCTCTCATTGCTAGCAAGGTGAGAATGTATGCTTCCTACGGGGTCACTAAGTTGAGCTACGAACCCGAGCTGTCCCCCTTTATGTACGTCAATTACAAGGGACATAAGTATAACTTTGCTCAAACTGGAAATGTCCAGATTTCCGGTTCGGCAGCCCCAGCTGATATGCTCGTTGCCTACAACGATGCCATAGAACTTATTAAGATTATGAATACAAACGGTGATGTTGAAGTTACTGGAGAAGTTCCTAAGCAGCTCACCAAGGGTGCCAGGGCTGCACCTAAAAAGAGGGGTCCTAAGAAGAAGACAGGACCTCGCCCTCCTGTTAAGAAGGACTCAACGAAGAAGCGTGATCCAGTTCTCAATATTCAGATTAACGGTGTTCAGTGTATACGTTTCTCTAAAGACGAACTCACCGATTTCGCTAAAAAGGTGGGTGTTGTGGGTATCACTAAGAGTACAAAAAAGAAAGATCTCTGTAAGAAGATTAACGCGGTTCTCAACAAAAATAGTACGACATTTAAAAATACAAACAAGGGAAAGAATGTTAAACTCTCGGGATCAAATAAAGAATTCAAGGTTGGGAAATCCAAGTGTATGAATTACGATAAGACTGAACTTCTCAGAGTCGCCAAAATTCTCGGTATACAACTTGACGAGAAGGAAACCAAGACTACTCTCTGTAAAAAGATTGAAAAGGCGCGTAACGCTATGATTGCTCCCAAACCAAAGCCAAAGACTCCACCCGCGAAGAAGGTTGTGAGACAACAGAAAGCCCAAGAAAAGAAGGTGGTCAGGACTAATCAGGTTATGAAGAAGAGGGGTCTAGATGACAATTCTATCCGAAAGGATATAGTGAAGCTTTACGGTAAGAAGTGGATGGACCGATACAAACCATCCCTCAATAATGATGTCCGTGAAATGACTGTTCGTCTAGGTAAGATGTCCGGTGGTAATAAGATGGGTATTCCTTTTAAGAAGAATGTGGACGACGTAAAGAAGGCCATGGTAAATAAGTGGAAGAAGGAGCGTGGACGTGACCTTGAGAAGAGGTACATAATGAATTCACTCAATGTTTCGGGTATTCCACGTAATATGGTTAACGCATACAGGGCTAGAGCCACGAATTACATTATGATTCATAGCCCCACTAAGACACAGTTAGCCAAGTATAAGAAGACCTGGTTGAACAATGCCAAGAACACAAAGAACGCTAAACCCAACGCGGTACCTAGGGTAAAAGCTAAAAGAGAAACATTGTAAACTTAAGGAATAAGTCAAATATATTTGTAAATGCAAACAATTGGAGAACAACTGATTGAACGTCTAGATATCGGCCTCAAGAGATATGGCCACGGTGTGATTGTTGACTCTGACACGAGGGAATGGGGTACAACTGAAAATTCCTGGATTAATATGGCTATTGAGGAATTTTTAGATGGAGTCATCTATGTCGCAGCAGATTACATTAGAAAAGGTAGGGAGAGTGAAAAGGGTGTTTCGGAACTTGAAAAGATGTACGGTCCTCGTGAAGCTGATGATAATGGACTCATCATGTACATTACAAAAAATTACCAAGACATGGAAAGTCCTAGACACAAAATGCTCATGTGGAATCTGTTTAACATGTTACTCTCGTGTTCACGATTTTAAGTGGTTCAGCAATTTGCTTAAGGTGTGTAGTGTGATAGGAAAAATTGTATCTAGGGAACACATCTTTAATCATATTTGACAATGTCGTAGCTTCAACTATATTGGAAAGACCTGAGCACACAGACATTTTCTCAATTTGGAGAAGACGATCCTCCATCAATACAAACCTCTTGAGTCCATTTTCATTCATACCATCGCTCATCATCTTGAGATACATATCCCTTGAGGCACCATGGCTTAAATGAAAATGTTTAGAACCTGCAATTTCTTCACCTGTATTTCTTGCTTCATACATGAGAACTATAGCTATGATACCCAATATAAGGTAGATCATTTATTAAAAAGGTGAGATAATTTATGAAGTTGTCCATACATTTTCTGGAAATGTGATAGTATACGTTTTTGCCACTGTTGTTATTTCAGGTGTTTCTTTTTTGATTGTATTTCCATCCTCATCTATAATTAAAAGTTTAACACCCTGTATCTTTCTATCATCCGCACTACGATTTGTAATTTTAATTTTCTTTATGGTACTTAAACCTAGATCAACCATCATATAATCCTTTTCCGATTCATCGCGGCTTACTGTTTGTGCAAAGTTGGTAAAATCACCATCTACTAACTTCCATCCCGCTGCCGCTCCACGAAACGAAGAACCAGTCACAGCCTTAGCAAGGGAAAGGTTATTTCCATCTATATCAAAAACTTCAAGTTCAGAAAAATTTATGTTAGCGTGTTTACTTTCGTCATTGCCCGGTCTGTTAGCATTATAGGCTACTGTGTGTATCAGTTTCACATATCGCCCAGTTACACCCGGGTCTATATATGTGTCATCTTCTGATGGCCCAGGGGTTGGCCCAGGGGTTGGGTTCTCATCATCCTTAAATATAAAGTAAAACCCAATCGCGAGTAAAACTATTACCAATACTATAAAAAATATGGTAAGTGGGTTCATTTACTTATTACACCGAAATTAATTTAGAAAGGTCATTAACCTTGTGAATAATGTTGAAAAACTCATCACGAGATGATACCTTAGTCGGATCCACAATCTCAAATTCAATTTGATAAGACGATTCTTCTTCAGAATCCATATCAGCGTTGTCACCCGATGAAATTGTCATGTCAATACTGAGATTCTTACGTACAAATGAGTACCGAGTCTTTGTTCTCTTGCGGTCCATCTCATATTCACCCCAATTTGGGATTTCACGAGACACACTGAAACGCATGTCAGTCGGGGTTCCAGAGAAGTCCTCTTTGACGACATTAATCTTTTGGATCATCTTCTGTTCACCAGTATCGTGATTAGAAGTGATACGAATAGATTCTTTGTCATTGTAGAAGATATCAGAAATGGAAGTGTCTATCTTTTCCCACTTATCATATTTTTGAAGACCCTTGAGAACCCGTTCAAATGTTTTTTTACCCATATTGGTATCAAAAAATGAACCGTTATATTTACCCAGGCGTAGTTCTACTTCAATATGTTCTTCATCTTTATAGGAATCAAACACAGGAAGGATCTTTTCAACGATAGATTTGATGTCGTGCATATTTTCTTACTTTTATGATTCGCGTCATTCTCTTAAGTGTTTTTTATACATAAATCGTAATGAGAGGTTTTTTAAATCTTGGAAATACTTGTTATTTTAACACAGCTCTCCAATGTCTTATCCATATCCCTGTACTCACAAACTATATCATAAGACACCCATACGATGGTGAATGTGAGTTTACTAAAATGTACACAGATCTCGTCCTAGTATATTGGACAAAGGGTGAAGAACGTATCAACATCAACGCACTCTTAAAACTTTTTCAAAATGAGTTTCCTAGGTTTAAAACTGATGAACAACACGATGTTCAAGAAACTGTATTATGTATGATAGATGTATTGGAGAGGACCATACCTGAAATCAAAAAGTGGTTCTATGGCAAAAAAGTACAAGAAACGATTTGGCCCGGTGGTAAGTCAACAAGTGAAGAGGATTTCAGTGTTCATTTGATCACCTCCAATGGTACTGACATGGAAGAAATGTTAAAGAAGAGTACTGACTGGGATGTCATTGAAAATTTTGAAGATACTGAGGGTAAAGTTCACAATGTTGCGACAACCCGAAAGTTATTTTCAAAACTTCCACAAATCCTAATGATTTCCTTTGATAGGAAGAGTCACATCAAAATTATTGAGAATATACTCATGGATAAATATGAATATAATCTCATAGCGAGTGCTGTTCATGTGGGTCACCAAAACGATGGTCACTATGTGGGGTTTGTAAAGAGACGAAACAAATGGTATTTCGCGAACGATGATCATATTACACAACAAGACCTACCCGAAGAGGCTGGTCACTACTTTATGGTCTACAATCTAAAAACTCCTTCATCTTAATATCCTCCTTAATGTTCACAATAGTCCTATAGAATGTGCGACGATTATTGGGATGTGTCTTGTCTCTCCTTCTCTTTATGGGTTTCCACCACATTGGTTCCTCCCATGTGATATATTTACACTCTACGATGGCTCCATCTTCGAACCATGGTTCATCTGAAATTCTATTAAAAGGAATTTCACTCTCAAAATGAAGCTTCCCCTTTTCCTGGACATATAGTCTCCAAGCTGGAGGTCCAGGTTTATAACCAGGAGTTTCTCGTGTAGGTTCCTTCTTCATGAGAAAGTCAACTGTATTTTTTTCCAAAGGTTTCCATTTGAACATTGTTTCATGTGTTCCAATACGAATTGGATCATTTAGGGGTGTGAAGACAAGACCATCTATCTTCTGTTCAACCGTTGGAAGATATTCATCCATGAACACACCAAAGTCATTCATCATATGAAATGTTTTCATCTTTAGACGATATTTATCAGACTTCATATAGATGATAAACTTCATCATCCCTTCAGCTGCTGCAAGTCTTTCGTCCAAGTTTTTACGGGCTACAGACACTCCATTTACCAAGATTGCGTCATAAACCATCAATGTATTGTCATACAATTCACCGTCAAGAATTGTTCCGTCGTATGCTTTTCTGTTAAGATTAATCTTAACTTCAATCATATCAAAGGCTCTATTCACAAAGAAACACTTTGGTTTACCCTCATACATAAGAGCAACCATCATATGTCTCTCACCATCCGTCTTCTCACAGACAACGTATTCCGAACCTTTCAGAATTGGAAAATGTTTACGTTCAATCGAGATTGGCTGTGGACCCGGAAAATAATCTTTGCTTCCCCAAACATGATGAATGAATTTTACAACATGTTCATGAACCGTTAACGACATATGTAATGATATTTTTTAAACTTTAATTGCTTTTAACTCCCGCGGCACTTAGAATATTGCTTACACACTCATGTGTATAAGTCATGATCAACTTAGATGCTGTAAATGCATAAATCTTGACATCTTCGTCTCTCAAATTGTTTAACATATTAGAAGCTGTAAACTTTTTACACTTTTTGAGTGTATTCTTAGAAAACATAACCCATGCACGAGCTTCAGTACTATTCACTTTGTAGATATCTTTGGATACTTTCTGACCAACTTCTGTATCAAAATTGAGACCCATCTGTGACACTGGTTCTTTAGACCCCTCCCTTACTTTATGTTTAAATAAACCCCAGTCAATCCCATCCTTCACACCCGGAAATACAAGAACTCCTAGACCGTCATGGGGTTTGAAAAGTTCTTTGATTGACTCTTCATCTACATTGATTCCAAAATCAATGAAAAAGAGCCGATCACACTTAGATAAACACTTCTTAATCATTTCACTTTTTTCAAACGGGTCATCATTCACGTATAAAATCTCATTTTGAACATTTTGTTGAATACAATGGATGTTCATCTTAAGAATTGTATGAAGTGTTTTGACGGAACATGATTTTGACCGAGTCACTATAAGTGTGCAAAACTTCATATTATCTATATTTTGTGTCTAAGCCTTAAGCCTATCATTTAGGCAACCACTAAAGGGGAGATTTCCGACATGACCAAGTGTTGTATTGATATCTGCGTAGATTTTACCATCACACTGTTGCCACCGCCGACAGAATGCATAGTCCTCGGAGAGGTACCTCTTTGTTTTTGGATCAATCATGCAGTCAAAACACGCATGATAGTCATCAAAATCCCTATTCTGATGGTCATTCTTACACCACAACTCCGGGTATTTATCTTCTAGCTTTTTGAAGACTTCCCTCTTGATACACATGAATCCAGTTGGTCCATCTAGAATGGGGATGAAACCATTCTCTACAGCAATCCTTTGTGCACCAAAATTTACGACGAGACTAGAAGAAAGCATAGCCATATTACGTTCATCACCTCCCTTAACGGCATTAGCAGCCTGTTCCCACATAACAACCTTCTTGGGGTAGCATGCAACGCTGATATCATGACCAGAACGTATGAGACGAACAACAGCTTCGGGATCAAAATCAACATCGGCATCTATAAACATAAAGTATTCACAATCTGTTTTTTGCATGAAGCGACCTACGGCTACATTTCTTGCGCGGTGCACGAGTGATTCATTTTCAATGGTATCGAGATAAAGTTGAATTCCTTCTTTTACAAGTAGCAGTTGAAGCTTTATAATACTAGACATGTACTTCTCTAAACATAGGCCACCATAGCATGGTGTAGACAGGAACAACTTCATATATTATGATAGACCTTTAACCTCTAAGTGTTTTTTGATAATGTTTTCTATTTTATTCAATGTCGGTATAGACACTGAACACTTCTCACAAACCTGCGCCTTTGTTACAACCCCCGTGAGAACAATATGGATAATTGCAGATGCAATACTATTTGGGGTCTTACTCATCAAATCTACGCAATCATCTGTAGCGTTACACATTTTGTTACATCTCAATCTCTGTTCCCGTGTAATTTCAAATGAGTTGAGAAGTCTCTGCATCACATCATGAGCCTTTGTAACATAATTCTTTTCTGTGATACCCATGATGGTATCTTTGAATATTTGAGTCGTACGACTAATATCTTTGGGTTGTATTCCAAACATTTCAGAAATTTCTTTTGTTGTTCTAGAAACATTGGAAAGACGACACGCATATAAAACACAGTTAGCTTTGATACCAAGTCTCACAGCACCACGGGTCAATTTTCCATCATTGAACTTTCTGTACATCATTTTAGCATCTTTAAGAACAGATTCTGGTAATGTGTGACAAGCTTCATCCATGTCGCGATAAGCGTGAAATAGAGATCTGTCTTTATGATTCATTGACATGTGAAAGTTTATCTTTGCCATCCTTTTGTTTTCATAAGTAGAAGAGTTTTGAGTAGAAATAATCGTACCCTTCCCCCAATTCTGTGAAAATAGTTCAGGGTTTGAATTAGGAATACCACAACGAGCTGGATCATTAACTCGCCCATCATCTGTGACACCACTTGTCCACTCCGCTGTATCATCAACAAAGTTGTCTTCAACGAGACCACATTCTGAACACGTTGGAAGACCCTCTGGTGAAATAACCTTCACACCTGAACACTCACGACAAAAATTTCTATTCACTGGCTTTTCTTCGGTTTTTTTTGGTAATAATTGGTCTAATTCAGACCATATAGCTGCCAGCATTTTGGTATAAATGAGGGCTATCTTTTTTAGTTTTTAGAATTACGCGTTGAAACTTAGGTTATCTGCATTTATCCTGGCCATAGTCTCAATTGCATCAACTGTTTCTTTAAAACTTCTAGCTCCTGGAGAAGATGGTGTCCATTCATTCCATTCCTTGTCAATAGATTCATGGTTTGGTGGTGGTATAAATTCTCCGTCAATCTCTGTATCAGGAACAATAAAGTCAGCCATCTCAGAGTCGGTTTCGTTATCATTGTAGATCTCGGAATCGGAGTCTTCTATGTCAATTTCAGAAAGGTATGCAAACATTCCACTACCGAGAGACTTTAAATCTAAATCTTCAAAGGTTGTTCCACTTGGGTAGTGTTCCATCACACTTTCATAAGGTGCGGGTGAAAATACGTCACTTTCAAGATCATATACACAAGCGCTCTTGTATAAAAGTTCAGTAGGGTTGAGATATCTCAGGCCGAGGGTTTTACCGGTGTTCATCGCGACAACACCGTACATTTCGTCTTCAACACCGTCTTCGTTTACTAATACTTTGACTATATCATCTTGGTTTATTTCTGAGGGCACAATCATGCTTAGAGTTTTCGCTCAAAAAAATTTCAGGGATAATATCACAGATGAAAGTTGTTATTTATTCGAAGGAAGGGTGTCAATATTGTGACCACGCAGTAAATCTATGCGAGTCAGAAAGACTTGATTATGAGAAAGTCATGGTGGACAAGGATGAACTCAAGAAAGCTTGTGGTTCAAAGGCGACAACCTACCCTCAAATATCTATTGACGGACGTCACATCGGAACATACTTTGATTTTCAAGACTACATGGAAGATGAATACGAACCAATTCTCGCCCCCACCTTAAACAGATTTACCGTCTTTCCCCTGAAGTATCCGGAACTCTGGGAACTCTATAAAAAGGCTCAAATGTCCAATTGGACTGCTGAGGAGGTAGATCTATCTAAGGATATGGACGACTGGAAAACTCTCAATGACAATGAACAGAAGTTTATAAAGTACATCCTGGCGTTTTTTGCTGGATCCGATGGAATTGTATTTGAAAACATCAACAACAACTTTGCTGATGAGGTGCAAATCTCTGAAGCTCGTTCGTTCTATGCCTACCAGTCTCACAACGAGATGGTTCACGGTGAGACATATTCCAAGTTGATTGACAAATACATCAAAGATGGTGCGGAAAAGAAACAACTCTTCGAGGCGATTCAAACCGTGCCATGCATAGAAAAAAAGGCAAAATGGGCCTTGAAATGGTTTGATACTTCTCGTCCATTTGCCGAACGTCTATTTGCATTTGCATGTGTTGAAGGTATCTTCTTTAGTGGTTCATTCTGTGCTATTTACTGGTTAAAAAAGAGGGGTCTCATGCCCGGTCTCTGTTTTTCTAATGAACTCATCTCTAGGGATGAAGGACTTCATCAAGAGTTTGCTGTAGAACTTTTCAAACTCTTAAGAAATAAACCAGATGTGGAAACTATCCACTCTATTATAAAGGAAGCTGTTGAAATTGAAAAGGGTTTTATCTTAGATGCCCTTCCATGTGCATTGATCGGTATGAATTCTGAAAAGATGTCTGAATATATCGAGTATGTGTCTGATCGCCTTCTCAAACAGATTGGTCAGCCTTCTATCTGGAACTCCAAGAATCCTTTTGATTTCATGGAGAATATCAGCTTAGATGGAAAAACGAACTTCTTCGAGAAGAGGGTAGGTGACTACGGGAAGATGGATGACACCTCGGATGAGATTGGGTTTGATGAAGAGTTTTAATTAATTTACATAGACACTGGCTGACCCAAATCCATGGAACCAAGTTGGAGACCAGTATCAACGAATGGTTCATCCACCATACCAGGCTTCATGACAACATCAACCTGCCTCGCGGGTTTGATAATCTCCTTTTTGTCATCACAACCACAATCGGTACCTTTCTTTATGAGGGGTGTATTTTCCTTCTTGACGTTCATCATGGCCCAAACAACCAGGATGAATACAACGGAATGCACGAGAAGGCCTGTAGTAGAGGGGCAACCAGTCGGGGTCGCGATACCTGGACCTAAGACTCGCCTGACAAGTCGGAATGTCTCGGGGTTAGCGATAACAAAAAAAGTTAGGCCGGAGATCACCGAGATGATGAACTTCTCCTCCTGTTTCTTACCATTACAGCCACAGCCACAATCTTTAAAAAGACCCATGATTATATTTAAATTAGACCAACAAAAAAAATATCTGTTCATTTTAAAAATGGATGCGAAATACACACCTTATGTGATTCTTGCATGTGTAATATCCTCTGGCATTGGAGTATTTGCGTCTGTCATGACGAATAATCAAGAAAGTTTAGGGCCATCACCACTACAATCTTATGTTTACGATTTTATCGTGGAACACGAAAATCAACACTCAATACATGGAATACATTTATCCAGTATAAAAATGGATGGGTTACGTGTTGGTGCAAATCAGGTTGAAATTCATGTAGAACCGGAAGTTAAATGTGGTTCTCAAGCTGATGGTTATGATTGTGAAGGGGATGTCTATGGCGCAGTTGACGACGAACCAGAGCAACGAGATAATGATAAAGACATAACATGGACTAAGTGGAAAAAGATTGATACCCCCGTTGGTACAAAGCTAATGACCGTGACATCTCCAACTAAAGTATCGGAATTTAAGTTAGAATTTGTGAGACCTAGGTTCACACCTGGATTTAAAATCATGGAAAATGGTGTAGAGGTTTTTAAAAACACTAGTAATGCTGGCAATAGTGGTACACCATTTTCATATGAACTTACTTATGATATCACGGAAAAAGATACTTAAAGTTAAAACATCTAATAGATGTATAATACCCACTACACAATGTCGCTCACTATCCAACGATCCTCCGATTTCTCTGCCAATTCTGTCGGCTTCTCGAAACTTCGTAAGAACAAGAATGGCGGTAAGACCGTCTACCTCAACACTGGTGACAACAAAAAGCTTTACCTTCAGCTTCCCTTCATGCGCTCTCCTTATGGCCTGAGTGCGTTTACTGATGAGGGTACCGGTCGCACGACCTACTCCCTTGACCTCTCCTTTGACCCCGACAACACGGAGGCTATGGAGCTCCATGATAAGCTTAAGGAGCTTGATGAACTTATCGTGAACACTGTTGCTGAAAACTCTAAGGAGTGGCTCGGTAAGGAGTTCAATGTCGCGGTTCTCCGCGAGGCTCTCTACAAGCCCATGGTTCGTCCTGGTAAGGAGCCTTATCCCTCTACCCTAAAGCTTAAGATTGCCACTAAGCCTGATGGTTCCTTCGTTCCAGAGGCCTATAATGTACGCAAGGAGCCAGTTACCCTAGACACTATTGAGAAGGGTCAAAAGGTTATGGCCATCGTTGATGTCAGTTCTATCTGGTTCATTGACAACAAGTTTGGTGTGACCATCCGCCTTCAGCAGACTCTTCTTGAGCAGTCTACCAAGCTTCCTTCTTTTGCCTTCCAGGGTGTTGATCTCCCGGATGTTGACGACGTTGAGGAGGACGTTGAGGTTGACGAGGAAGATGAGGTTGACGAAGAGTAAATGAAAAAAACTAAAATAACCAGTCAAATGACCATCATAAGTAACTTATCAACCTAAGTTACTTATGATGCTCGTAATTTATAATTAATCATGTCTATCATACAATGTGTGAAAAACGCAGACTTTGACTCTCTTCGTTCAAGGGAATATATGTTACTTGAACACGCCAATGAGATGATTCGTAATCCTGAAAGTGATCCGGAGAAGTTCTTGACTTTTTGGATGGCCATGCATGATAATCACGATTTTGGTCTTGCAATGTTTGAACTTTTCAAAAATACATGTGAGACTGCCTTAGGCTCTTCTAAATGGATGGATGTATTCGCGTTTCCAACTATGTGTGGTGCAGTTTGTAGTCAAAATACTGGCATATTGGAATATGTCAAGTCTCATGTAGAACCCGATCAAATTATGATGGAAATTGAGAGGGAGTTTGGTGTAGAAGATAACGAAGTTTATAGTTGGTATCAGGATAATTTTTCTTAGATTGTAATAAGGATGGTCAAGTTATCTACAATTGTTAACATTGCCAATAACGCAAAAACAAATGAACAGCGTAATGCGGTGGGTGTGGAAGTTAAGAAATTACTCAGGGGTGCTAAGGGGTGTGATCCAAAATCCCAAATGTACGCTCCTCGGATGAACAGTCTAACCATGATTGAGAAGGGTCGTATTTTAAAGCTTGGACAGGGTGAGTATGGTGCAGTTTACTACGGATGTCTTGACGACAAATGTAAGACAAAGGTTGCGATAAAGTTTACATCTGAACCAAGTGCCAAAATGGAATATCGTATCGCCGAAAAGTTGAAGGGTATGGGTGTTCCTCGTATGTACCATTTTAAAACATGTGATAACCGTGATGTTCTCTATTTTGAATATATTGATGGTGTCACCCTCGAGAAGTGGATAAGAAGTAATCCCGGTATTGCCGAATATAAGTCTGTCATTCGTCGGGTTATTTCCAACTTGTATAAGATACATCAAAAATACCCCGAGTTTAGGCATCACGATCTTCACTGGAATAATGTTATGATTACCAAGAATGGCAAACCAATCATGATTGATTTCGGTTTATCGGTTATGAAAGGTATCAAGAATCCGGATGTAAACAGTGGTGATTTCTTAACGTCTGGTATTTCTAGAAAGTCTCATCCAATGTATGACGCACATTATTTCCTCAACATTGTTCAGACTTACACTCATAGTAAAGTTATCAGAGAATTTATTCGGAATTTATTCAAGTATCCAAATAATTATCTCGTGAGAGACGGTTCTTATGTATCAAGTATGCGACTTCGCCTTGTAAAGCATAAGAGGTTACCCACATTTGAAGAGATTTTAAGTCACCCATTCTTAACTGGTAAAAAGAATGATGTAGCTAAAAAGATTCTCAATGCCGTCACTAAGACCAAAAAGAACTTTGCTCCACGTGTAGCAGTTGCCCCAAAGCCCAAGGTTGTCCCAGGTGAGACTGCGATTGAGAGAGCTAAGAGAATACTCGCAGAGGCTGCTGAAAAGAAAAGAGTTCCCATTAGACGACCCGGTGTAATTGTGAAACGTAAACCTTCGGTTCAAGTACAAGTTCGTGAATTTGAGAAAAAGGTTGAACCTACACCTAAAAACCCTATCTACAAATTCATCAACATTAAGGGTAAAGAACGTATATACAAAACAAAGGGTTGGTATGAAAAGGCATTGGCTAAGAACAAAGCTGCTCGCAATGATAAACTCAAAGTACGATCTTAAAAATTCGTTTAGTACCCTCATCAATCATAGAGAGTATCTTAAACTTTGGAGTCTTGACAAGCTTCATACCACTCTTTGTAACAAATGACTTCATCCGTTCAACTTCACCACGGGGCATTTTCCTGGTGTACTTGAGTGTGACTTTTTTGTTTCCGATGTTGAATACAGTTGATGACATTTATAATATTTACATATAATAAACAATGTGGCTTCTAGCTCTTCTCATCCTCGTTAATCTTTACATTCTCTCTCAGACTGGTAAACCTAGTGTCAAAGCGGCCGCCTCGAACGGTGAGGAGTGGACTGTTTACGGGACCATGGGTTGTGGTTGGACTCGTAAGCAGTTGGAGTATATGGAAAAGAATGGAAAGCCATTCAAGTTTGTTGACTGTGAGAAGGGGGGATGCTCAGGTATGGAAGCCTTCCCAACCCTCATTCACCCCAATGGTGAAAAGACCGTTGGTTACAGTGAAATTTAAAGACCCCGCACAACATTCAGGGAAAGGGCGAGGATGAAAGCATCAAGCATAGACTTGAGGGGCTTGAGAACAGTGACGTGGGGCACTAGGGAACGGTTCCACGCGAATCGGAGGACGAAGGTCGCGATGAGTACGTTGAGAACAAAGACGAGAAGCTCAGTGAGCATATCGGACTTATTTTCAGTCTTAACAATTTCCTTGAACATTTATTAGATACAGATATTTTTTTTCTATACACACTGTAAATGAAGAACCTACCTCTGAGTGGTTCTGAAAGGAAGTTTACCAATAAGCGCTGGGGTACTTCTACGGGTATAGGTAACAATAACTGTTATGCCTACGCTGTTGGGGATTACCAAGCTTATAGATGGCAAAAATCCATTCCAGGTGATCGTTCTGGACTTTCTAATGGATATCATAACTATACCCATTGCACTGAACTCCCAAAGCGCGTTATTTCAGATAATCCAACGAAGATTTATCCTGTAAAGGCAAATGAAAAGTGTAAGAAGGGGTACTACAAAGTCATGATGTTTGTGTGCCCTGGAAGACCAACAAACTACATTCGTCAAGGTGACTTTCACTTCTATGTGCAACACGGAGTTGTGGAATATCGTATCAAAACCGGTGACACCCAGGAATCTGTAGCTAAGTTCTTTAAGGTTCCACTCTCTAGGGTAAAGCGGGCTGGTAAGTTTACTCCCAACAAACGTCTCGTTTTTAGGGCGAATGTATTCAGTCACAAGAGGGGTTGGGCCACTGGGCCACTTCTGACTGATGCATCTGGCAAGTCTATCACAGATCCACGTAAAGCCGATAGAAACTATCCCGGTCTAAACTACGAGAAGTATTGTAGCTCATTCTGTGTCAAGGACAAGGGCATCAAAGTCGGTAAGACTCACCCCAAGGTCCGCAAGAAGACTGTCTAAATCTACCGTATTTTCAACGTCAAACGACATATCAAAAATATCCATTATGTTAAAGATAGCTTCACTCTCCAATGACACAGTGTTAGACTCCGCTGTGTAATTGTTCTGAACTGTCAACGTAACTTTGAATTGCGAAACATCGAATACTTTTCTACAAATGGGGCAGGTGTTCTTACCTTTGTCTTTCCATTCTTGTATACAGTGGGAATGAAACATATGTCCACAACGGATGGGTGGATTCGTCCTCGTTGACCGTACCTCATTGAGACATATGGCACATTGTGACATTCTAAAGTACAATTCTAAAGTTTTTATTACAATTTACCACACCTAGTACGTCTTAGACATGTTGGTGTATGTGTTGCATGGGTCACACTTCTCACGGGACTGCTCTTGGAGTTTGTTGATAAATTCAGGGCCCTGCTTTTGGAGAGCTTGGCGGAAAGAGTAATTGTCCTCGAAGCTGATACCGTTCTGTTCCATCAAATAGTTATTGGTAAGCTGGGCTGAAGAGTGGATGGTGAAGCATCGTCCATCGGCCATTCCAAGTCGTTGCGACATTTTGTATTAATGTACCATTAGAAATTAATTCCCCTGTTTGTCACTGTTTGAACCCAAGATTTGAATCCATTCTCTTTGAGATATTCAACCATATGTCCACATTTGTATCCGAGAAATACATCAAACACATCAGTTTCTTCTGTGACAGAAACGCGAATTTCAGGTTCCTCGTTAATGTGGTGATTGATGATATTGTATCCAAAAGCAATCTCTTTTAAAGTTTCTGCACCAGTGATGATGATCTTACCAGTTGAAAAGATACTGGTAGTAATTTCTTTCATATCTTGGGCTGGTTGAAATTTGATTTTGACAGCACTGTATCTGTCAGGTTCAAAAGAAACTTTGAAAATATCTGAATGTTTTTCAAAGTGTTGAGCTACTTTCATTAGGTTGATGTTGTAATTGAGACTAAAGTTAGAATTGATCATAACAACTCTGAAAGAGTCATCAGGAATTTTCATCTCCGTTCCCAAAAAAGTCTGAAAAATGTAAGTCAATTGGGTGATAATTCTCTTACAGTCAAAAAGATCACAGCAACCAGCAACTTGAATGGAACCATTAGGAAAGACCTTTACAGATTTAGTGCTGTAAGTATCATGGTATGTGAGTGTCACCTGATTGTAGAAAGTCGTGGGTTTCAACTTCCATATAAAACCACCATTACCTTTGGTACCAGAACGCTTCAATTGAAAGGATTCCATGTTCTCAAATGCATGACGAAGTTTCTTAATATCAATTTCCTGCACAAACTTAGAGACCATTGTGATTGTTGTAATCTTTATCCAAGAAGGACATAACTCTTCAGGTAAATTCTTCCTAAACTCGTCAAGGGTCAGAAGGTATGAAAAGCTGTTGTTGGCGATTGCCGAATACATTTTTAACTCTTTTATATAGAGCCTGTCGTCTTTATATGATTTATACTTAAAAGAGATGGACTTAGGTTAGCTCCATATATTTTCTGGGAAAGTCAAAGTGTAGGTATCAGCCATGACCGAAATGACAGGGGTCTCCTTAACTACAGTAGTACCATCATCTGCCAAAATAACAGCCTTGATACCAATAGCACGGCTCTTACAGCATGTAGTTCTGTTGGTAATAACAAGCTTCTTGATTTCTTGTTCGGAGCCAAGGTCAACTTGCAAATAGTCAATTTCTTCTTGAGTTCTACCTTTTGTGTGAGTCATATTTGTCTTGTTACCGTCGGTGAGTCTAATAAAACCATGTGTTGAAGAGTGCTGCGAACTTCCAGTTACAGTTTTACCTGCAGCTAAGTTTGTATCGTTCGCATCAAACACTTCAAGTTCGGCGAGGTTGATAACTCGGTTTTTGTCATCAACATTACCCGCTGTTGTACCATCATCGCGCATAGCATTCGCATCATAAGCAACTGTCTGCTCCAATTTCACATAGCGACCTTTTGGTGGCCCGGATGGCATCAAAAAATACGCTCCTACTGAAGAAGAAGAACAACAACACATAAGTAAAACTAGTACAATGACTATTTCTGGTTTCATACTTATTTATACTGATATTTTGTTTACGGAATCACGTATTCCACTATACTCGGAGTGGGTGTACTTGCATTGGCACCTTTCGAAGTTGACAAAACTTCAACACCATTTTCCTTTATAGTCCAACCTGGTACATACTTAGGTCTGAAATAGTCAATAGTGAATTTTGAAACCTTTGATGGCATTGTGATAGTCAATACTTTAGTACCTACAGCAGCCTGACCCTCTTTCCACGCGGACCACGATAAGTCTGTGTACTCTCCATCCACGGGTTCGGGGTCGTTCATTCCATAATTATCGCCTACACATTCGTAGCCGCCCGTTTTGCTATTACATTTAGCCCACTCTGGCTCTACATGAATCGTGATTTGATCACTTGTTACCCTAACACCATCAGCCTCAATATCGGTAATGTGAATGTTCCATCTGTCTGTGTGGATAGTCTGTTCCTTTACAATAAATTCATAAACATACGGTCCCGATGGCATCAATAAATACGCTCCTACCGAAGAAGAAGAACAACAACACATAAGTAAAACTAGTATTGCGATCAACGCTCCTTTTTTCATATTTACTTATACCGAGATTTTTTTGGTTAAAGAGATTGAACTATCTTTATGTATATGACCTCTTTCCTCAAAACAGCTAAAGCTGTTTATGATGTTGAATCCAAGTTAAACTACGTTGAAATCGTGTATGAACGTTATGTAAAAAATAAAGGGTATGAAACCTATATTGATTATATTCACACGAAGCCTCTCGCAGATTGGACGGTTATTAAGTCAAAGACACATTCTATTCCTTACGAAAAGTTCCTAGACACAATGTGTGAAAAGACTCTTGAAGTTTGCCAGAAAATGGTTGAAATTGCAATTCAAAATATTTTAGCTGACAAACAGAGTATTCACACGTACATCAGAACGGCTTACACTGTTAAAATACTAGACCCCACCTTTCAACCACCTTGGATCAATACTGAAAGTGCTTGGCAGAGGGAATTTATTAAAAAGTTCTGTGTTGAGACACTCACAGATCTAATTCAGGATTGTGAAGATAAATCTCGTTTGGATTACATTTTTAACGTCTTGCGTGATATACAGAGAGGGCAATAGTCAATACACATAGAAAACCACCGATCATAGAAAATTCGGGGTGATTGGAAACGCCAATAGTTACCTTTTCAATTACACTTCTCTTCTTTTGTCTGGTAAAGCCGGTATCAACGTTTCTACGTGGGTGAACACCCCTAGATAAAGAACAGTCAGACGTAGATTCTGCACACAAACCGTAATCACAATATATACTTTTCTGAGGTTCTTGGATACCAGTACCCTCTTCAACTTCGGTAAAATCGTCAAATCCACCACTTTGTCTCACACTTCCTGGAAGGGAAAAATCGTGAGAGACAAATGGATTAACATTATCAATTGCTTCTTCGTCTGTAAGCATCATAGTTACTTTTACTTCAGATTATATTTCTTATTCTTCATTTTAGTTTTGTGTTCTTCCCACATCATGTCTAGATCCACATTTAGCATATGCGCTAATTGGAAAAGATAACTAAACACATCACCCATCTCCATCATAACATCCGTACCCCTCTCCTTCTTGAGACCGGTTTTCTTATAAGTCTTCTTGTACTGACGAATGGCCGACGCGAGTTCGCCAAATTCTTCTGTCAGAAGGAGCCATACCGTATCAACCGCGGCACGGTCCCAACCCTTTGATTTACATACTTTTTCAGTTTCTTGTTTGTAGAAGTTCAAACTCATCTTATCAGTACAGGGAACCAAAACTTTAATTGATACCAATCTTCATATTCTTGGGAAGCTTTTTACCAACAGTACTTGTGTTTATAGGTTGTGCGAGGGGGACCGCGATTGTGTCAATATCTTGGACGTAGGACATATATTGGGCGACACCGGTTTGTATTTGAGATACCGCAGTATCAATCACACGGGAGTTCATAAAGCGAACTTGTTCATTGATACGCACATGATGATCACCTGCATTATTGATGAATATAACACGCATGATACTGTACAGGTCGTCAGGGTTTTGACGGTCAATCGCGATACCAGTTTTGTTCTTGAATGTCTGTCGGATACCACGCTGGAGAAGATCCTGATTAAATTTGGAAAAAAACAATGTGTTGAGTGGAGTCTCAGTCTGCTTGAGGGAGTCAAGGTGAAGATTGTCACACATTTAATATACCCTCGGAAAAAAAACTTGGTACATATTAAATGTTGAACATAGCCGATTTTGACGAGGCTTACGCCAACAAGCCTACCAACGTTGAACAGATACCATGCAACCCCCCATCCTGCTTCGTGGGATCTTACGCCCCCGTGGCGCGTCCAGGTGAGACCGGTCCCTTCTTTGTAAACAGTTACTTTCTTCAGCCTGATCGTAAGTTTGAAATAGCTGGTTCTGTTAAGGTTACCAGTGCCGATCTAGAGAAGTGCAAGAAGTAAGTTAAAAATAAAACACGTAGAATAGTTAGTAATGAGAGTCATTAAACGCTCAGGTCGTATTGAGGATATGAAATTTGATAACATCACCAATAGGATTAAGAATTTAACGTATGGTCTCTCAGAAAATTGCGACTCTGCCAAAGTCGCGCAACAGGTAGCTTCATCCCTCTACGATAATATCACGGTTCAGGAGATTGATACACTTTCTGCAGAAGTTTGTGTTGGAATGATAACATCCGACCCTGACTACGAAGTCCTCGCGACTCGCATCATCGCCAGTAACATCCAGAAGGTGTGCCCTAATAACTTTCACATCGCCATGAAGAAACTCGCTAAGGCTGGTATCGTCACTGATGAAGTCGCACACGTCGCCGGTCTCGTCAGAAACGATATTATCGCAAAAAGGGATTTTGATTTTGGATACTTTGGACTCAAAACTCTAGAGAAGAGCTATCTCCAGCGTCTAGATGGTGTGTTGATGGAAACACCTCAATATATGTTTATGAGGGTATCTATCGGTATCCATGGTGATGATATCCCAGCCGTTCTGGAAACCTATGACAAGATGTCCCAGGGTCTTTTTATTCATGCTACACCCACCCTATTCAATGCTGGAACACCTAGACCACAGATGTCCAGTTGCTTCCTCATCGCCAATAAGGAAGATTCCATTAATGGTATTTACGGTACCCTAACCGAGTGTGCACAGATTTCCAAATGGGCTGGTGGTATCGGTATGCACATCCATGACATTAGAGGTAATAAGTCTCGCATTAGAGGTACAAATGGTCAATCTGATGGTATCATTCCAATGCTTAGGGTTTTCAATGCCACAGCGCGATACGTGAACCAAGCTGGTAGACGTAAGGGGTCAATCGCTGTCTACATTGAACCATGGCACACGGATATCATGGATTTCTTGGAACTCCGTCTCAACCAGGGTGACGAAGAGGCGCGTTGCCGTGATCTATTCTCAGCCCTCTGGATCCCAGATCTCTTCATGAAGAGAGTGGAGCAGGGTGGTCAGTGGTCCCTCTTCTGCCCAGACAAGGCTCCCGGTCTCTCCGATGCAGTGGGTGAAGATTTTGAAGCCCTCTACACCAAGTATGAAGAGGAGGGTCGTGCTAACACCACTGTGCCAGCCGCAGAGGTTTGGAAAGCTATCCTAAAGTCACAAACGGAGACTGGAACTCCGTATATGTTATATAAGGATGCCTGCAACCAGAAGAGTAATCAGAAAAACCTGGGAACTATCAAGAGCTCCAACTTGTGTACAGAAATCCTGGAATATACCGACAAGGATGAAACCGCTGTATGTAATCTGGCTTCAATTGCCCTCCCCAAGTATGTAGATGTAGAGAATAAGACGTTTGATTACGAGAAACTCCATGAAGTCACCAAGACTGTGACTAAAAACCTGAACAGAGTCATTGACAGGAACTTCTACCCAGTTGAGACTGCCCGAAAGTCTAATATGAGGCATCGTCCAATTGGTCTCGGTGTCCAAGGTCTCGCAGATGTATTTATCCTCTGCCGTCTCGCGTTTGACTCTGATGAAGCCAAGGAAATTAACGCGCGTATATTTGAGACTATGTACCACGCCGCTCTAGAAGCCAGTTCTGAGCTTGCAGAGGTACAGGGTTCCTATGAGACCTTTGAGGGATCTCCCGCCTCACAGGGTGTGCTCCAATTTGATATGTGGGAGGGTGATACCAAACTCAACTACGACTGGGACGCGTTGAAGGAGCGTGTGAAGACTAAGGGACTTAGGAACAGCCTCCTCATGGCTCCGATGCCCACAGCTTCCACGGCCCAGATTTTGGGTAACAATGAGTGCTTTGAGCCTTACACAACTAATATCTACTTGCGCCGTACCCTCGCCGGTGAGTTTGTAGTTGTCAATAAGCACCTCGTTGACGATCTCAAGAAGATTGGTCTATGGTCCAAGGAAATGAAAGATCTCATGGTCAAGGCTGGTGGTTCTATCCAAACTATCGTAGACATCCCAGAAGATATCAAGAAGTTGTATCGCACCGTCTGGGAAATCAAGATGAAGGATGTCATTGACATGGCTGCTGATCGCGGTCGTTTCATTGACCAGTCACAGTCTATGAATCTTTTCATGGAGAGCCCCACAATGTCCAAGCTTTCATCTATGCATTTGTATGCATGGAAGAAGGGTCTCAAGACCGGTATGTACTATCTGAGATCTAAGGCAAAGGCTCGGCCGATCCAATTCAGTCTTGAACCTGATTGTGTGGCGTGTTCAGCTTAAAGTTTTAACCCCATATTCAATCAGTGCGATGTCTAAAATTACCGACGCTATCGAAAACTTGGAAATTGCCGAGTTTAATAACCGAAAGATTGTACTCTCCACAAAGGAGGGTACTCCTATGAAGATTCATTTCCCCCGTCTGTACATGCCTTTCGGTGTCTCTGGTTTTACACCTGAAGTCGGTCCAACTAAATACAACGTAGATCTCGCCCTAAAGGGTTATGACGAGGAAGATAGTTATATTAACAAGTTTTACACTTCCCTGAAAGCTCTTGAAGATAAAATCATCGATGCTGTCGTTGAACAAAGTGAAAAGATCTTCCAGAAGAAGATGACAAAGGAGGAACTCAAACCAATGTTCAACTCTAACATCAAGGAAAGTCCCGGTCGCGAACCAAAGTTTCGTCTAAAGGTTGATACGGATCACAATGGCCTCATCAAGGCTGCAGTGTATGACGCAGACAAGAATCCTATCAAGACGGAGGTTTCTAACGGACTCTATGCAAGAAATAGTGGTCACGCTATCGCTGAACTCAATAGTGTGTATTTCTTGAACAGAATGTTCGGGTGTACGTGGAAGCTTAATCAGTTGGTTGTATATGAACCACAGAATCTCAAGGGGTTCCAGTTTCAGCTTTAACGAAGACGCGTCACAATCTTTGACCCAGGTATATTCTTGTACTTTGGGATTGGAGTATAGTTCTTGTACCCACCAGGCATCTTCGTAAACATCGCACCTCTGCTCGTTTGATAAATACGACGCCTTTTATTATCAAGGAAGTTCGTATTCATAGCAGCCTTTCTAGCACGCTCTAACACGTTCATCTTACTTATTACCACCATTTTTATTCATTAGGAGAATATGATATATAATCTGTGCCTCCTTAAGAAGTTTACCCTGAATCTTGGTAAAGCTCTTAGGATCCTTTCCCAACTTAATCTTAGCTAGACGCACGGACTCGTTCCATTTAGCGAGAGTCATTCTTATAGTATTACATCATTTTTTTCACCTTCTTGTCATAAGCCTTGGTACCTTCCTTAGGTTGGAGCTTGAAACCCTTCTTGGTGGGCTTGAAAACCTTGGTAAGATGCTTCTTACCCTCCTTCTTCATGCGAGCGAGGGCAGCCTCCTGAGCAGCTTTGCTCTTAATCTGACCATCCTTGGGATCAAGTATGAGATCCTTCTTCTTGAGACCACCCGCAGTTTGATCAGCAGTTCCATGGAAAACCTGAGCACGAGAACCAATCATTTTGTTTATACATTAAGCTTTGAAAATTTTCTTGATGTCCAAAATAGAAATCTTTTCAGTCGTTCTCTTTACTGGTATTTGTCTTTCAACCCTCTCGTCATTTAGGACTTTTGAACACACGATAGATTTGTGACCTTGGAGAGCCATCATTTCTTCTTCTACTGAAACGAATGTATCCGTCTCTTTGTAGATAAGCTTCTTGACAAACACTTCTTTAGTCTGCCCTGTCCGATGACTCCGACCGACAGCTTGAAGCTCCGTTGCAGGGTTCCAAGATGGACCAGTAATGTAGACACGAGTAGCTTCTTGAAGGTTGAGACCCTGACCACCAGACTTGATCTGAATGATAAACACAGCACCGGGTGGAGCATTTTTAAACGCGGTCACCTGGTTGTCCCTCTCTTCCTTCTCCACCGAACCATCAATACGGAAAGTTGGTCTCTCCATATTTTTCTGAATATAGTCCATCTCACCTCTGAATTGACAGAAAATGAGGGTCTTCTCGTCTGGGTGAGACTTAATCATACGGAAGAGTGTTTCCATTTTATTAGATTTCCCAACCCATTCTTCTGTTTGTGTCCCAGTCTTCTTTGCAATACCATCCAAGTACATTTGAGGTAGAATCATACATTGCCTCGCACGGAGCAGACACTCCAAAATAACCATGTTTTTAGAGTTGAGACTGATTGCGTTTTTGAAAGCATCTCGGATAGTTTCTTGAGCATCTTGGAAGACAAATTCATAAAGTTGCCTTTCATCTGGGAACATGTCAAGTTCAACATTCTCAAAGTGACACGGGGGTAGTCTCAGACGCTCGTTGATCTTAGCCAGGTCATCCTTGGTTCTTCGGAGGATGTAGATATCTTTGATCTTGTTCGTCATCCCCTGAACAAGGGCTTTGTCAATACCAAGGAAGGCACATAGGGATACAAAGTCATTCATAGAATTGAAGACGGGTGTACCTGTAACAATCCATTTTATCTCAGCTTTGATACGATTTACACTCTTGAACAACTTGGAAGATTTGTTACGAATCTCATGGGCTTCATCAAGAATAACCCTATCCCAATTCTTTTTATGGATGAATGTCTCTTTATGAGTTGATAACAGGGAATAAGGCATGATCACAACGTCAGCCTCATTCCGCTTTCTGTCCGGTCCATCAAATACATGAACAGACATTTTAGGGGCAAACTTCGCAATTTCATTCACCCATTGCGTGATAATAGATTTGGGTACGATGATTAGAGTACTTTCTTTGGGGTTTCCTAACATTGTAGAAACCATTTGCACGGTCTTACCCAGACCCATTTCGTCACAAAGGAATCCACCTTTAGGTCCAGATTCCTGATTTTCCATTGTGAGCATCCAGAGAACACCTTCTTTTTGGTAAGGTGCAAATAGACGACCATTGAGGTTATCTTTGGCGAGGTTGTATTGTTGCTCAATCTTCATGGTATTCGTCTTCGTCAGATAATGTCTGAATTTCACAGACTGGTGGAGGAAGTTCCTTTTTTTTACGGGTTTGCTTTGGCTTAGGTTGTGGAAGTTCATCAATATGTTCCCGAAAATAAACAACCTTGTCCCAAAATTCTTTCATAATTGGGAAATTCGTTTTCCACCATTCACGGTCTCGCTTAACATTTACAACATCAAATTCTTCAGGTTTAGGCCAATTGGTCTCCGCTGGCTTATACTGAATAAAATCTGCTTCTTCTAAATCTAAAATTTCCATACACAATTGAAGCTGTGGCATATAATGGATCGGGACTTCACCAGGTACAATCTGTCTCATCGGGGGACATTTAATCTCTACCAACTTTCCACTTTCAGAAACTCCATCGGGGCTTCCACCAAGCCAAGAATGGAGTGGATGTGGACACAATCCAAGTTCATGAACGACTTCATTATGTCTTTCTTCGTATAGAATCCGCGCCTCATCCTCGTAGAGTTCACCATGACGAGTGGCTGCATTGCCAGTGAACTTTTCACCTAGACCACACTTTTTCCGTAAGAGTTCTTCAGGTGTTTCATATTTGTTCACACCTATAGCTGATGCTGCGTCACTTGCGGTGAGCATGTTACCTCGCAGAGCCAGCCACTCCTCACTCTTCTGTGCAGCATATTCACGTTCAATTAAAGCCTTAACATTTGGATGCATATTAAATTACTGTAGCTGGTAATTTTTAAGCTGATGTTGAAAGTGTTGAAAAAAGATCATAGCTGCATTCTGCTCGGCCTGCTTCTTACTTTTGGCATACCCTCTACCAGCATATTTGTTATTTATCATGGCATCTATGAAGAATACACCATCTTCATGGGCAACGACACGATATTCAGGGAGGGGTAGGTTGTTAACTTGGCAATATCTCATTAGATGATCCTTATAGTTATCATCAACCATAATAGAATTGAGATCCACATATTTTGGATCTTGATAGATTCTGAGGACAAACTGTTTTGCGTGAAGAAGACCGAGATCCATGTAGATGGCACCTACTAGGGCTTCAAACACATCCTCCAGAATCTTTGGGTTATTATTCCAAGAATTTCTCATACCCTTCTCGTCCATGAGAACTAGTTTATTGAGACCTAACTTTAAAGCTATATCTGCAAGGGTCTCCGAACGAACGAGTTTTGTACGAGCCTTTGTGAGGAATCCTTCCTGCTTTGATTCGTGGCGGTCAAATAGAAACTTGGTGATTATAAAACCCAAAACAGAGTCACCCATAAACTCTAGGGTTTCAAATGATTCGTTGAATTGTTCATATTCTTTGAGGGCACTCTTATGGGTGAAAGCCTTTTGGTAGAAAGTCAGATCCTTGATCTTTGTACCAATAAGTTGTTCAATTTGTTCTTTTGAGACAGACATATTATGGTTATGTGTTATTTTTTTAAGCCTTCTTCACGTAGTGAGGAGAGAGGTACTTCTGGAGGTTAAGGTAAGTGACGGTGACGTCAGCAGGAGGCTGAAGGAGCTCCTTGAGCTTGTCGTCAAGGATGAGCTGGCGACCGTTATCGGGGTGCTTGAGACCCTTGTCAGTGATGTACTTGTTGATGAACTTAGTCACCTCAGAGCGGGAAATGAGCTCACCTTCAGGAAGTCCAAGGAATTCGCGCAACTTAGGTGTAATTTCCTGCTTACGGTTGAAGCCGTTGTTCTCAGCACGCTTCTTCGCCTTCTCACCGTTAGGATCCTCTTGAATGTTCTTTACCTTACGGACGAGCTTAGTAAGAGCCTTGACATCAGCACGGAGAGCAGCAATTTCGGAGTGAATGGATTCAAGAGACATTATATCTTTCTTAGTCGGTTAATCTTTAAGTAAGATATGTAAAAAATAAACTGAAAGTATCACGAGTATAACGAGAATATAGAACTCAGGGCTCATTTGAGAAATTTCAAAAGATCCATGTGGACGTTCTATGATTCTAAAAGGTTCCCTGGGTTCTAGACCGGGCACCTGACCAGGGCATCCACCGGCACAACATTCTTTCTCTGGACAGGGTAGAACGTTAGGTCCTCGTCTCACCCCACAGAATTGAATTCTCATTGGATCAACATCGTCGTATGCGAAACATCTACATTCGTCTATTATGCTACAGACCATATTATTATATGAGAATATAATAATGGACACTGAAATTTATTCAGAAGCGGCGATCAAGAAATTCTTAGATGAGAATTTATTGTTCAAGGATGCCAAGTTGAAAAAGTATTATGAAAGGAATGAACAGAGGGATCTTGGAAAATTCAGGAGTCGTGTTCACAGTGTCTACAGTAAAAAGGATTTTGAAAAGATTGTGTATCTTTTGATTACAAATTCTTTGAGAGATATCATCTTGGAAACTATCGGTGAAATTTCAGAGCACATGAAGAACATGGGTGATCTCATCGTGAGTGGTGGCGAAGCCTTCAATCTATACATGGACTATAACAACCGCATCATCACCACAGATATTGATGCAAAGTTTGTCCCACGAATGTCTGTAAATCCAAAGTTTTTTGGAAAACTTCAAGCAACCAAATTGATTCTTTGGGACAAGATGGGTGAAATTGCAAAAAAGTTAAGCACCCGTGTAAGAAAGCGACTTACTTTGATAAAGACTAAAAACCCTAAACTCTTCAAATTCTTGGGTCTGAGTCTCCCACTTACTGGACCAACTGTGACTCGTAGGTACACTCTAATTAAGAAGAAGAAGTCTGGTTCGGGGAATGATCCCAAAAAAGGTGATGTTTTCATTGATGTGGAACTATTTGCTCTCGATTTGAATACGAGATTCTATTCCCCTAAAACAGGTAAAATTGAGAATGTAACCCTTGGAGGTATCCTCGATATTCCTTTCATGAGACCCAATGAGTTTGGTTATGAAGTTGTCCTCACCAGGCGTAAAGGTATAACCTATAAGAATCAGGATACGGCTAAATTGGTCAGAAATAACAATGTATTTGTGGCTAGCCGAGAGTTTTTGATCGAAGACATCTACCTAATGAGTAAACTTAAGCTTCGTCCAGAGAAGAAGGAGAAAGACCGTCAAAGACTTGTAAAACTTGCAAAACTCTTTGATAAGAAAACGTCGGCTACAAACTCTATTGACGACATATTCAAGCGTATAAAACCCCTGATCATCAGGAGGGGTGCACCAGTTGCTAAGAAAAACGCACGCGTTTCTATGACCCAAGCTGCTCGGGTGGATCCATTCAAATATAAAAACTTTACAACCAAACCCTCAGAAGACAAGTTATCTAAGCAATTTGTACATGGATTGAAACCTGTCGTGAAAAATACCAGGGTGAATGGGTATAAAAACTCTTCAGGAAACAAAAAATTAAACTTGAAGAATTTGAAATGGAAGAATGTCAATAACAATTTCTATGTAAAAAATGAGGTAAATTTGAGACCTGAAAATGCAAAGAAATTACCCAATAACATCAACTTCACAAATACTCTCTATGGATACAACCCCAGAAGAAATGTGTGGGTTCCCAATAAAATCATAAATAAGTCAGGGGCTATACCATTTGTTGGTTTAAAGAAATGAGACTTAAATCATATATAAATGCTTTATAACGCCCCAGTTAAAGGTGAAGATGGCCTCTACTTCGTGAAGGCCCTTAACGATTCTAAGCGTAAATGCCTCGTTCAGTTGAACGGTGTGAATATGATGGACGTATCAGGAGACATTGTGATGGAGCTTGGTTCCGACGTGAACGTTGCCAAGATTCAAGTGATTGACACTGAGAATCTCAGTGCGGCTGTTGAAAATGCCGAGACATGGTTCGGGAAGAAGCTCTCTGACAAGGTTGTTGAGGGGGCTTACACTTCCAGTATTGCCGATGGTCAAGTTACAGGCGAACGTATTGATGTTACCAAAGTTTTCAATTCTGAACACGAGGAGGTTAACTTTGAACAGGTTCAACCCGGTAAGACTTGTGATGTTATCCTAGAATTTGCTGGTCTCTGGTTTGCCAAGAAATCTTTTGGTTCGTCTTGGAATGTTGTCCAGGTGAGGGTTCACCCAGATCCAATTCTTGACACTTACCCAGATGGGTATGCTTTCGTTGATGACGAGGAATAAAAAAATTGTTAACTTAATATAAAACATGATGAAGAAGGGTCGTACCCAGAACATACTTATGGTGCTCGCCGTCGCTGTGTTAGTTTATCTACTCTTCACTATGAACAACAAGTCCGAGTATTCTATTCAAGAGCGTGAATATGCCACTGTTGGTATGGGACCTTCGGCTGGTCCAGCCGTTGCGGGTCCAAGTGCCGCTAATGGTTGTGGTATGGATAAGGGTGTCGGCCTCGCGTCTTCCCTCCTCCCTCGTGAGGTTGCTTCGGCCGAGGATTTCGGGGAGTTTGCTCCAGAGGATATCCTTGCTGGTCAGAACTTCCTAGAGCCTCGTCAGCAGATTGGTTTCCCAGAAACTGTTGGTGGAGCTCTCCGCAACGCCAACCAGCAGATCCGCGCGGATCCTCCCAACCCCAAGGATCCTTTCGTGTGGAACAACTCCACTATTGTTCCTGATATGATGCAGCGCAATCTTAACTGAATAGCACTTAAAGATTAAGAATATAGTTTAAATAATATGTCGGTTCCTAATGAACTTTCCGAGAGTGTATCCAAGCTAGTAGAACTCACCAAACAACTTTCTGAAGCAAAATCTGATATCAAAATCCTTAACCAGGAGGAGAAGCGGTTGAAGGAATCCGTAAAGAAGCATATGATGGATCAGGGTATTGATACCATTAACCTCAGGAAGGGTAAGATTAGTATACGTAAGTCGGTACGTAAGTCGGGGATGAGTAAGGATGCTATCAAAGAGGGACTACTCAAATTCTTTGGTGGAGATGAAGCTAAAACTGAGGGTGCTTTAAACGCGATTAAGGATGGTCTTAAGGTAAAGGAATCTACTTCTCTCTCGTTAACTGGTATAAAAGATAAGCCCGAGAAAGAAGATAAGTAATAAATATGGTTTGGAATCAATACGTCTACGAAGCGACCACTGGCTTTGATGCTGATGTCAGTGATGACGATGAATTTAACGATAACACTCCTCTCAATGTTGAAGACTGGGAAGTCCAATATTTAGATGAGTTGAGGTACATGTGGGGTATGATGAATACACTTTTATATGATGCCCATATTGAACATTCGGGAGAGTTTTGTGATTTTGTGGAGTTTTGTTACATGGAGCATGATTCTTATCATGATCGTATTTCCTCCGAATATGACGAAAATCTCTGGTACATCTGGAGGCGTCTCAGAGAAGTTATAAATCAAAATAAGCTTCACGAAGAAATGATGCAGGGTGCCACTTTCTATCACTTTGTAGACTATGCTAAAAATTATATGTGCATATATTAAATGCTCCCCGATATCAGTTCCCACAAAGTTGCCGTACCAGCCGCCCTTTTTCTCGCGCTCAGCCCCGGTGTTCTCGTGACCACCGCGGGCAAGAACATCAAGTTCCGCAACGGCAAGACCAGCCAAATGGCCGTTTTCTTCCACGCTCTCGTGTTCTTCCTCGTGTTCAGCCTAGTCGCGCGTGCGATGGGTCTCGTGCTCACCAAGGCCGATCTTCTCGTGACCACCTCTCTCTTCTTGGCGCTCAGCCCAGGTCTTCTCCTCACCATCCCACCTGGCTCTGGTGGTCTTTTCCGATCGGGTCAGACCAGCATTCCTGCCGCTGTCACCCACACCGTTGTCTTTGCCATAGTGTTTGCGCTTTTACGCAAGCAATTTCCTCAATTCTATTAAGTAGGAGGATGAAATACCTTGTATTAGGTCCCGCATCAATGGGTATATACTCAATGATAGGGGCTCTAAAAACAATGGAATCCAAACTTGTAGATGTTAAGGAAATTTCCGGATCATCGGCGGGTTCAATATTAGCTTTATTTTTGGCTTTGGGGATGTCCGTTGATGAAATATTAAACGTATCTTTGTCTCTGAATATCCCCGAATTTGTTAAAATACGTATAGGTTCTTTTTTTAACAAGTTTGGTTTTGTTGATATAGGTCCAATACGTGAAAAAATGGTTGAAATATGTGGGTGTGATCCAACATTTGAGGAATTGGATATGAAGATATATGTGTCTGCCTACTGCTTAAACACGTCAACAACGGAATACTTCTCTAGGGATACCCACCCTAATATGAAAGTCATTGATGCTGTATGTATGAGTATGGCTGTACCCTTTATCTTTTCGTGTGGAACATATGAAGGTAAAACCTATGTGGATGGTGGTACACAAGAAGTATATCCGATTACACCATTTTTGGATAAAAAACCACATGAAATTACATGTGTTAAGCTAAAGATGGATAAAATGTATATGGATGAAATAAATACACCGAGGCAATTTGTAGAGTGTCTCGTTCGCTCAACAATCGTAAATAGACATGAATATAGCAAAGATGTACGTATAATAGAGATTGATGTTGGTGTCACCAATATCTTTGATTTTAGTATGTCTTATGAAGATAAGATTAGACTATACAATTTAGGATATAAATAATCGTTACACTTTTTTGTTAACTTAATATATATATAATGGACGCGTGTGATCCAAACGCGGATATAGAAAACCTTCGGCAGTTGATTAAGATCAACACAGGGGTAGATGTTAAGTTAACAAAAAAAGAGATTTGTCAGGCGTATGAGGATATCCAGGGGGGTAAGTTACCCCTCCCCCCTCTCGTGATGAACTCAACTCGTACATACTTGGTTGATAAGAAATCCCCTTTGAAGCCAAATGACTACGAACTTCTGTTTGATTCTTCTACGAAGCGTATAGATCTTAAACGAATCGCTCGCAAAGTTGAACTTAAGAATGTTGAACAGATGACTAAAAGTCAAATTGTTACAGCAATCGGTAAACGCTTGCGTTACATGAAAGTACACGAACCTGTTAAGTTTGCTAAACGAACTCGTGTCACAGTTAACAAAACCACAGCAGTGAATGAGAATAACACAGCAGTGAACACAGTTAACAATATGAACCGCGTGAACACAAACAGCGCGAATGAGAATATGAACCGTGTGAACACAAACAATGTGAATGTGAATGCGAGCCGTGTGAACACAAACAACGTGAACGTGAATGTGAATGCGAGCCGTGTGAACACAAACAACGTGAATACAAACCGTGTGAATATCAATAGCGCTCGCCCAAACGGTCGGAAGGGTATGAACTTTTCTGGTAAAGGTGTTTTTAAACAGGGTGCAAAACCAGCTTTTTTGGGTGGAAATCAACGAGCTGTTCGTGAACCGGTCAGGAATATGAATCAACGAGCTGTTCGTGAACCGGTCAGGAATAACAATCGGCCCAGGAATATGAATCAACGCCCAGTTACTATGAACACATCAAAGAAACCTGGAATTTTTGGTAGTATCTTTGGGAAGAAAAAACCTAATCAGGGTTTTAAACAGGGGAATAAGGGACCGACCAAAACAGCCAATACAATTAATCAACCAATCCCAGCTACTCAAAAAATAGGCACAAACCTCACGGTAGAAGATGCAGTCGCTAAAATTAAACAACTTGGTATTAGACGCGAGAAGAAGTTTTTGGAGAAGATGGAACTTGGTACTGTTACAAGAAAACAGGTAGTAGCTGAAGCACAGCAGGCCCTTGAAGAAGAAAAGCAGTTCCTCGCTTTCATAGATAGTCTAAAACTGCTCAATATTGAGAGTGAATATATCAAACAGCGTATGGCCGTAGATGATCTCCGACAGTTAAGGGTTGAAGCCCAGATTAAGGCTGATGAGAGAGCTAATGTCAAGAGGAGTAATGAAGAGAAGATGGCGATGTTCTTGGAAAGTACCACCCTCAATAAAGCGGACAAAAACATCTTCCTAAACAGAGCCAGGCAAAATAGCGCGAATGTTGACAAATTGATCATGGAGATTAAGGGGTTGATTTCACAAGAAATGAACAAAGTCCTCAACAATAAGAGACAAGAGTTTAGAACTCTCCTCAAGAATTACAACAAATTGAGTGACAAAGACAAAGAAGATCTCGTAAAGGGTATCGATGAGAAGACAAATACTAATAGCATGAAAAAACTAGCTGAGAATCTAATCAAAAAAAGGATTGAAGATAAAAAGAATCTTGTGGCTCAAAATCTTCTTTCGTTTTTGACCCCTCTTAAGATCAATCAAACTAACAAGAACACATTTATTAAACGTTTCAAGAATGATGACGTAAACGTGAATAGTCTAAAGAGGGAAGCTCTCAATTTGGAAAAGTCTAAAATGTCCAAAAACGTGGATAACCTCCGAACCAAACTCGATACACGTTTGAGCGAAATAGGTCTCAATCAGGTAGATCAAAATTCAGTCATGAAAAAGTTTAGCAACGGTAATAGAAATGTTGAAAAGCTAATTCAAGAGGCTAAGCAGTTGAAAGCTATGAGAAACACAGAGACTGGTAACAGGGCTAAACAGGAATATATTTCCTATCTTGGCACCCTGTCCAACCTAACGAATGACGATAAAAAGACGTTATTAGGATCAGGTAACCTCAACCGAAACAAGGCTCTTACTCTTTCTAAACAGAGAGGTGTGGAGAAGAAGGAGAGTGAGAAGAAAGAGTTTGTGGGATTCCTTGCGGATTTGGGGCTTACGAATGATAACAGAACAATAATGATTAACAAGTACAACGCTAATTCCCTAAACGTTGAGGCTTTAAAGAAGCAAGCCATAGAATTACGAAGTGGTAAGATTTCTGAGAAAAAAGCTAAACTTTTGTCGCATATGAATACTCTTAACCTTGGTAACCAAAACAAACAGAAGTTGTTAAACCGCATTGAAAATACAAACCTCAATACTCTCAAAGCTAACGCTAACGGAATCGCTAAAAAAATTGCGAGTGAAAAGGCAGCAAAAGAACGAAGGGAGTTGGAAGATTATATCAATGGTTTAGGACTCAACATCAATAATAGAAGTAGTATCTTGAACAAGAATCCCTCTCTATTTGAAGGTAAAAGTTTAGCTAATGCTAAACTCAGAGAAAAACAAAAGCGAAACAGTCAGGTTCGTAATCTCAAAGAATTAGAAAACTATGTCAATAGTTTGGGACTGAATGTTAATACGAAGAAAAGTATTTTGAACCAAAATATTTCTATAGCTGAAAAGAGAAGTTTAGCTGACACGAAGTTCGAAGAAAAACAAAAACGAAACAGTCAAAAACAAAATAGAAAACAGTTGGAAAATTATATCAATGAATTGGGTCTTAATACCAATAATAAAGTGAACATTTTGAATAAGGATCCATCCCTTAATGAAGGACGGAAACTTGCGAATGCCAAACTTCAAATGAAAATTAAAGAAAAACGAAACAAAGATAGGTTTGCTCTTTCGGTGTATTTGAATAAATTAGGGTTGTCAAACAATGATAAGAGTAAGTTTCTTGAAAAGTTTAATAGTAACGTCAATGCTAACACAGTGAAGGCGAATGCTAGTATGTTTATTCAAAATAAAAATGGTAGACAGAGACTCCAAAAGAGACAGGAACTTCAAAATTATATATCTGGGATGAATCTTACAAATCAAGAACAAATGCAATTATTAAACATGTTTAATAGAAATATTGATAACGTCAATGCAATCAAGAAGGAAGCCGATACTTACGTGAGACAGAAGTATAGACAACAGAGAACCGCAATGCGCGAAGATCTTTCTGGATTCTTAAAGGGGTTGAATATTTCTCAAAAAGACGCTCAAAATATCATGAAGGAGTTTAATAACACAAACGTCAATGCACAAATACTGAAAAATCGCGCAACTGGTATTGTAGAAACTAGGAGACGAGAGAAATCTGCTAAAGAAGAAATTGATTTTGTAAAATACCTCAACACACTTGGTAACCTCACTGCCGAAAATAAGACTAAAATAACCGAGAAATTAAACAGTTATTACGTAGATTGGGATTTTCTTAAGAAAAGTGCAACTAATCTAGCTCTCCAACGTGCCAAAGAGAGACGTAATAATGAGAGGAATGAGTTGTCGGAATATGCTAATAAATTGGGGTTGAACAGTGATAAAAAGCGTAGTTTGATAAAGTTATTAAATGACAAAGCTACCAATCTCGGTACTTTGAAAAGAGAAGCCAATGTATGGAAAAAACAGATGAACAATCAGATGAGAATGAAAAGGGGGCGAGAATTACTCAAATCTCTGACCAATCTTGATATAACTAACCAAAATCGGAATTCTCTCATGGAGAAGTTTGGTAACAATACTTCTACCGCGAATGCAATTTTTCAAGAAGCTAAACAATTAGAAACTGAACGGGTTCAGAATAGACGGGATCAACTTTCTCTATTTATCAATAATTTAGACCTAGAACAGAATGACAAAAATTTGATTCTAAAAAATTATGATATGAACCCTCGTAATAATGTAAGGTTACGTAAGAAAGCTCAACAACTCAAAGGGACCCGAAACAAAGAAGAGCGCGATAAGATACGCCGTGAGTTGAAAGAGTATCTCAATACCCTAAACATGTTAAACAGCTCCAATAAGAAAAGATTGATGGCTAACAATTCAAAGACATTTGATAATGTAAAGAATGAGGCTAACCAACTTCAGGAAATTAAAAAGGCTAGAAGTGAACGTAAGAAGGAGTTTGAGGACTTGTCCAGGTATATTAACAGTTTGAACATGTTGAATAAAACAAATAAACAAAAGTTATTGGCTAATGTTTCTAGAAATATTAACAGTATCAGAAATGAAGCCAATCAACTTCAGGGTATAAAGAAGTCTGATCTTGAACGTAAGAAAGAACGTGAAGAATTGTCTAAGTATATCAACACATTGAATCTCTTAACCAAGGAAGATAAACAGAAGTTATTGGCAAATATTACAAGAACGTACAATAATGTCAGAAACGAGGCTAACAAACTTCACGATTTTAAGAAAACTGCGAAGAGGGGTGAGGAGCTCAACACCCTCAAGAAGTCCATGAATGGTCTCGATCAAAACAGTCAATTATATGTGATTGATAAGTTTGAAACGCAAAATGTCACTCTCAATTCCATGTTAAAGGAAGTCACAGGGTTGAAGAAGAAGATGGTCTCGGAAAAGAGAGCACAAGATCGTTCAGAACTTGTTGACTATATGAATACATTAGATATTGGGAACGCTGACAAGAAAAAAATTCTCAAGAGCTACGATAGTCAAAAAGCTAACTTCGGAAGCTTAAAGAATCGTGCGACCCAAATTAACGCGACGATTAAGAACAAGGCCCAACAACGCCAGGAACTTTCTAACTATATCAGTACTTTAGGAGTAAATGGTACCCAACTCATCAAGAAGTTCAACGATGGTAGGTCAACCCTCAACCGTCTCAAGGCCGATGCTGATAAGATGAAGACGGTGGCTAACGCCAGACTTGTGAATACTAAGAGAGATCAACTGCGTGCTCATATGAAAAACACACGCTTAGATGATAAGAATAAAAAGTCTTTCATCAACCGCGTGACTTTGGACACTAACATGAACAGTCTAAAGGGTGAGGTGAACAACCTTAATGCTCAATTGAAGACTAAGAATGATCAACTCGCGGCTAAGAAGTCTAATGTGAGTGTGTTTTTGAACACTCTCAATGATCTCAGACCCGAGAATCGTAAGGCTTTCTTAGCAAAGGTTGTGAATGCCAACACCAACATTGAGGCTATCAAACGCAACGCGACTGCTATGAACAAAGCAGTTAAGAACAGGAAGGTTGAAAAGGAGCGTCAAGAAGAAGAGGAAAGAAAGAAGGCGGAGAAAAGAGCCCGAGAAGTTGATAGACAACGCCTCGATAAACACCTCAAGGGACTTAAGCATTTAACAACGACTGAAATGATGAACTATATAACAAGCTTTGAGAGAAATGATGCCAAAGTTGAAAATGTGATTGCAACTTCAAAGGCGAAGGATAAGGATAATGAGAAGGACAAGGATACCCTCAGGTTTTACATCCGGGATGCCAAGATTCCACAGACTAAGAAGGATATGTACCTTCGTCAACTTTTACAGCCGCGTATCAATACAGCACCCATCAAGAAGATGGTGAATGTCAATAAGGAGCGTGAGAGATTAGTTGGTGAACAATTGAAGGCTCAAGTTACAAAGAAACTTCAGACTCTGAAGACTATTACTGCAAATAACAGGGCTAAGTTTTTGAACAATCTCAAAACTAAGCCCCCCAACGAGGTTTTAACCGCAGCTGAAAAGCTCGATAAGGAGAGAAGGGCTACTCGCGACAAGGGTATCAAAAATGTTTCGAACCAATTGTCCAAGCTCACAAATTTAGATAGGGATAACCGCAAGAAGCTAATGAACCGTCTTCCCACAAATGGTGCCCAAAAGGTTTTGGCCGACGCGCAGGCTCTGAATAAACAGCGAAAGAACGCCGTTGAAAAGACTCGTCAAGAAGCAGAAGCTAAAAAGAAGGCTGAAGTGGAAGCCAAGAGGAAGGCCGAAGAAGAGAAGAAGGCTCGCAATACTGGTACTAAAAAGCTGGCCACAAACCTCCAAGCTCTAACATCCCTCACTCGCGAGAATCGTAAGAAGTTAATGAATCGTCTTCCCACAAATGGTGCCCAAAAGGTTTTGGCTAACGCTAAGAAACTTAACCAGGACAAAAAAGATTCAGAAAAGACGATACGTGCAGGTGTTGAGTCTAAACTGAAAACTATCGGTGTGAAGGGTTCCAATCTCCAGGCTCTTATGAAAAGATGGAACAGCAACAAAAACCAAACTATCTTTGACGATGCTCGTAAAAAGGTTGAAGCGGATAAAGAGAAGGCGATGGCCAAACAACCTCTACTCAACAAGGTTCTTTCTGAGATACCGGGTACCTTCGGTCTCTTTAGGAGAGAATGGGAAAGTGCAATCAAAAAAGCTGACAAACCCGAGGAACTTCAACGTCTGGGTCGTCTCTTAGACCAGAAAGTGAAACTCAGAGGAGAGATTGAGAAGGCTCCCATAGCTGATGATAAGCGTCGTGGTCAGCTCAGATTTGTCATGAAGATGAGCAACGATGTTGAAAAGAGAAAGCAAGAGTTGGCTAGAGACATCAAAGCGAAAAGGGGTGAAGGTGATAAGGTGAAGGCTGATACCGCAAAGAAACTTCAGTCTATGAACAAATTGGAGCGCACAAACAGACAAGGTTTCATGAATAGGATCACAAAGGGTGAGAATGCGCGTACAGTTTTGGGAAACGCTGACAAGTTGCAGAAGGATCGCACCGCTAAGCAACGTCTTGAAGCCGAACGTAAGCAGGAAGAGCAGAAGCAGGCCCAGGAGAGGAAGGTGATGGAGCAGAAAAAGCGTGAAGAAAAGATGAAGGCTGGTAAAGCTAAGGGTGATTTAGCTAAGTCACTCTCCAGTCTTAAGGATCTTAACCGGGCTAACAGGACGGAGTTCATCGCGAGACTCAACAGGGGTAACACTGCTAATGCCATCTTACGAAATGCTCGTAAGAGAAGTGCTGAAAAGGGTTTAGCTGCGTCTAAGACCACTAACAATCCACTGTTTAGAAAAGCGGGTAAACAAGTTGTCCAAAATATTAGAATGAAGACAATGACAAATGCTGTCAAGAAAGCTGCTGAAACTGAAAAGAAACAACAAGAACTCTCTAAACTGGAAGGTCCCGCACGTGTAGCGGCTTCACGTAATTTGGGTTCTAAACAGGGTCGTGACCGTGGTCAGACTGCCGAGGGTGTTAAAAATATATTCAGTGACCAGAAAAAGAGAAATCGCGAGGAGGCTGCGAGACGTGGTGTGTCTGTTAAAAAGGCGCAGAGGAACAGACAGATGAGAGAGAAAGAGGAGAGAGCTAAAGCGAGGGCTAGCGCAGAAGCTAAATCCCTGAAAGAGAAGGAAGCGAGGGCTAGCGCAGAAGCTAAATCCCTGAAAGAGAAGGAAGCGAGGAACAAAGTTGAAGCTGCTCGAGCTGAAACTGAGAGGCGACGTATCGCGATGCTTGAGAGTCAGAAGAAGAAGGACGCTAAGGCTGCGTTACGAAAACAGAATAAGAAACTCGCTAAAGCCACCGGACAGGGTGTAAAGGCCACCCAGAAGAAGCAACAGGCTGCCCGTCGTAGGAAATAATCTAGGAATATGATAGATGGTTATAATACCCCTAAGCAATTCGGGTATCCTAAGTGCCCATGGTTACAGTGGTGTGCGTGATAAGTCTCCATTAGCGAGACACCGCGCCTTAGGTAAGGTTATAAGAGCGGGTGAACCACCCCTTGGTCTCTTTAGACGTTTGAACGTTTTGATGATCCTCTTCAAGAGAACAGATCCCAAATTGTCCAAGATTTTCAAAAAAGACCGTGATTGGGTAAAGGAAAAATATATGTAAAGTTAAAGACTTAAAGCGATTTTCTTCTAATGGAAAATTGTGATGTTTGTTGTGAAAAGTTTAACAAAATAAATCACAAAAAGGTTGACTGCCCCTTCTGTGATTTACATAGTTGTCGTGTATGTATACAGAAATATCTACTTTCCACACCCGACGACCCACATTGTATGGGATGCAAGAATACATGGAACAGGGAATTTGTAGACACTTGGTGTACAAAATATTTCCGTAATACCGAACTTCGTCGTCACAGAGAGACAATTTTATTCGAAAGGGAAAAAGTGAGAATGCCAGAAACACAGCCAGAAGTTGAGAGGATCATAGCTATGCGCAAACTATACAAAATCATACACGAGCAAAAGGGTAGACTCATGGATCTTTACCGCAGATATGGATTTTACGCGGGTCAACAAACCTTAAGGGAAATACCAGAACCTATAATCGAGATAAGGAATGAAATGGAGGATACATATAGAGAACTTGAAAGACTTCGTAATGGTGGTGAGCTCATAGTGGGTGAAGAACCTAAGAAGTTTATTCGTAAATGTCCAACCGAAGAATGTAAAGGGTTTATGAATGAGGAATGGTTTTGTGGTCTCTGTGACCGTCACTTCTGTGAACACTGTAATGAAGAGGTATGTGAAGGGCACGTGTGTGATCCAGACGCTGTGAAGACTATGAAACTTTTAAAGAAGGACACGAAGCCATGTCCCAAATGTGGCACTATGATACAGAAATTGAGTGGATGTCGTCAGATGTGGTGTCCAGACTGTCACACTGCATTTGATTGGCATACTGGTCAGGTAGAAACAGGAAGAATCCACAATCCTCATTATATGGAGTTTAAGAGGGGTCGGATATCATCTAGAGAACATGGAGATATACCATGCGGTGGAATTCCCACATTTAGAGAACTTCGGGAACTAAATGCACCCGAAAACATTATGCGTTTCGCAACCACTTTGAACTTTTTAGACCGGGAAATCGTGTATAGATATGGAGATGTGTATGATGGAGATAACAGATACCTCAGAGTAGCCTATATGCTCAATGAAATTGAAGAACCATTTTTCAAAAAGGAACTTCAGAGACGTGACAAACAGAGGGAAAGGTACCGAGATATAAACAACATCTATAGAATGGTTATAGATACAGGTGGCGACCTATTAAGACAGTATGTTCTTGAACCCGAAAAATACACTGAAATTATAGATATATGTAAAAAGTTGATTGAATATGCGAATAGTGTCATCGTGACTATACGAAAGAGGTATAACTGTATTCACCCTTTAAATATTTATCTACACTAACTGTAAGATGTTGCTTCTGTTATTCATTCTATTTTTGGTATGGTATTTGATACCAACTTATCAGAAGCCTAGAGTAATACCAAACTTTCTGACAGAAGAAGAAATTGAACACATTAAAAAGGAAGCTGAGAGTAAACTATCTACATCAACAGTTTCAATGGATAGAATCATTGACAAAACTACAAGAGACAGTGAAACTGCGTGGTTAGATTTGGAAGATCCCATCGTAAAAAGCGTTACCCAGAGATGTGTCAATCTCACTGACAGACCTCATAAGAACTGTGAGAAACTACAGGTACTGAGGTACAGACCAGGTGGATTTTATAATCCACATCAAGATACGTTCAGTGACACAAAGGGGAATAAGAGAATGTACACAATTATCCTCGCCCTAAATGATGATTATGAGGGGGGTGAAACCGCGTTTCCAAATTTGAGAAGAAAGTATAAATTAAACAAAGGCGATGCCCTATTCTTCCATACTTTAGACAATTACGAACTCAAGACTTCCAAGGCTTTACATGGTGGGGAACCTGTAAAGTCTGGTGAGAAATGGATATGTAACGTATGGGTTCATAAACATCCATATACTAACAGCTAGCTATATTTAAAGCTATTGTTATTCTACCAGGAATAGTGACTAATTCAACCATGTGATACAGGGATGAAGGAAAAATTAATACAGTCCCTTCACTTATTTCTTTTACATTTGCTGTTCGAAAAACATTTTCCATACTGCCATCGTTCATGTATTTGGGTCGCATCACACTTACCGTATTTTCTGCTACAGTTTCCTTAAAATAAGTAGAATTACCTTCATTTTTATCGTTCAATATATATATCATAGAGAATGTGGGTGTAAAAATTTTTCCGTCTTTGATATATGGCCCCGATGAATGATTATGCAATTGCATAGAACCCTCACTCTCGTAACGTGTATACCATGATGCCGTGATATATGATTCATTGACAACGATCTTAGTTGCATGTTTTCTAGAGTTCATCTCTTCTAACGCATGTTCTAAAGGTTCCCATACGATGTTTTTTATATCAGTTTCCGAGCAATATTCTAAAATGTCTTTTTTCCTAAAATGATAATCAGATGAAGACTTATTAAGAAGAATATCTTTCTTATGGACAGAATCACAAGATTCTCTTTTATTTATTTCATCAAGTAAACAATCTTTGATTTTATCATGGTCTTTTACCTTTTCCCAATATACAAAATTAGCAGGAAAGTAGAAAATTCCCATTTTACATATTTAAAGGGATATTACTTTAAATATGTAAAATGGTTGAAGTTGACTATTTAGATACAGCGACCCCGTTGACATCGTTTCTGATTGCGATGTTAATTGGTGTTACACACGTTGTACTCGGACCAGATCATGTTAGTGCACTACTACTACTTGTAGCAGGTGTAAAAAGAAGAGAACATTTGAATGAAAATAGTAACAAAATTTCCGTGTGGAAAAATTGCGCGTTGCAAGGATTTAGATGGGGGATCGGTCACACCCTAGGTTTGAGTTTCATGACAAGTATATTTATGATTTTTAGGGATGAGATCCCAATGGATAAAATTGGAACGGCGAGTGATTATATTGTGGGATCAATGATGATTTTTATTGGTAGTGCTGCAATGTTCTCACTTTATAACTGGATGAAAAGCGAAAAAAGACGTATGAAACACATAGATCGTCCCGTTGACGAAGAATTTGGTGACGGACATCCCACTGATGGTCTACCTCTACCCGTAAAATCGGATTCAGGTGCTCATACTGAAGCACATGATCATCATTTAACCCACCTTCATTCAAATGAAGATGATGCTGTTGACGAGAATGAGACACTATGGCAAAAATTCACTAAATGGAGAATGGGTGATACATTCACAGATACTCCTACTAGTGCTTACGTTGTTGGTGGTTTTCATGGAGTTTCTGGATTGAGTGGTATAGTGTATGTTCTTCCAGCACTCTTTTTAGATGACAATCTTCGCCTATTTTTGTACATGATTGGATTTTTTATGACATCAATTGCGAGTATGACCGTCGTTGGTGGTACAATCGGCCTTATTCCATCTAGTACCAAAAAACTGATGTTCTTGAATGGGTTTGCAGGAACAGCGGTTTTGGGTGTTGGTATCATGTGGATCGTTTTGACTTACATGGATAAACTAGATTTATAATTTACTAAATACGTTAAATGCAATTGTTCTTCTACCAGGTTTAACGCATGCTTTTACCATGTGTTCAAGTTGACTAGGAAAAATAATAACAGTTCCTTCTTTTATATCATCAACCTCACCCGTGTCAAATACATGACCATGTAGTGAATTTGCAACAAATGGTAAAGGTGAAAAACTCGGCGTTTTAAAAACGATGGAACTTTTTTCATTATCATCATTAATGATATATATACCCGAAAATATTGGGTATTTTGAAGAATATCTTAGGTGGTCATTATGTTCATGGTATTCCTGATAGTCACCTTTATTATATGTATTAAACCAATAACAATGAATTATTGATTCTTCTACATTTATTTTGAAAGCATATTTAGAGTTTATTTCTTTTATAAAATTATCTATAGGGTTCCATATAATATGTTTAATATCTTGTTCGTTTAAAAAGTCTTTATTTTCTGGCAACCTTATTGATGAATATTCTAAATTGCAGTTTATAAAGGGATTTTTTTTATAACTAACACTATTTTTGTGACACTTTTCAATATCATCGAACATAGACATATATTTCTTTTTCAATTCCTCATGATTTTCAACATCTTGCCAGTACACATAATTACATGGAAATTGGTAATGAGGCATAAATATACGTATTATTTATTCTTTAAATTCCCCTCTCACGTTCAGTTTAGTTCGGTTCAACATATGAAGAGCTTCAACATCTTTCTTATTCTGACCCACATACGGAACTGAAAATATTAAATGCTATTGTTCTTCTTCCAGGTTTTATACATTTTGATACCATATGTAAAAGTGGAGTGGGAAAAATAATAACGGTACCTTCTTTTATATCACTCATATCACTTGTAAAAAATGTATATGGCTCTAATAAAGGTCTAAATGGTACTTCATAAGTTCTAAAAATAATAGAACTTGATTCATTCTCGTCGTTTAGAATATATATACCTGAAAATATAGGATGGTACTCTTCACCATTTTTAATTCGTATATTAGCATTGTGATCATGCATTTCCTGGTTGTCGTATTTATCATAAGTGTTAAACCAATAACCATCAACAATTGAATCTTTTACCTCTATTTTACGTTGGTATTTAGAGTTTATTTCCTCTATAAAATTATCAAGTGGATTCCATATAATTCTATTAATATCACGTGGTTCTAAAAAATTATTAATGACATAATCACGATCATAAGACCTAAATTTTAATGTACAAGTACCAGAAACTGTTTCTAGATCACCCGGTCTATCTCGTTCTATTTTATCTATAATCGGCATGTATTTCGCTTTCAACTCGTCATGGTCTTTTAGACTTTCCCAATAAACGTAAGTAGATGGAAATTGATGATGAGGCATAGATATTCTTATTACTTAATCTTTAAATTCCCCTCTCACATTCAATTTAGTTCGGTTCAACATATGAAGAGCTTCAACGTCTTTCTTATTCTGACCCACATATGGAACCGCATACGCATTTTCGCACATCCATTTGTTCACGTTGGTCCATTTACCATCTTCAGAAACCCAAACTTCAGCTAGAATACGACCAAATTTACCACGAGAGTCCCTTTCTGGGCATCTGAGTTCGATCTCAATATCATCCTTCTCAGATTCCACAGCCTTGAGGCACCAGTCTTTCAATTTCTTTTTAGAAAGTAGACCATACTTTTTCTCTTCTTGGTCTGATGTTCGTGATTCAGGTGTATCAATTCCTAAAAGACGAACCCTCTGACGAGTACAAACGTCAAAACCCAGATCTAGAGTCACATCAATTGTATCGCCATCCACAACCTTCTCAAGGGAGGAAACTTTGTATACGTATTCGCATGTGGGTTGGTTGTAAGTGGCCATTTTATTCTGAGTAAATATTATAATATGAAGTCTGTGGTGTTCACATATGGTCGTTTCAATCCACCTCACAAGGGTCACAGGCTCATGATTGAACAGGTCATTGAGACTGCTCGTAAAACAAATAAGACTCCTATCATTGTTGTGTCACATTCTGTTGGTAACGCGAAGAACCCACTTCCAGTGGAGAACAAGATGAGGATTCTTAGACGTTGGTTTCCAGACGTCACCATCACAAGTTCCGCGAAGGATAGAAGTATAGCCAAGATCACGGAAAACTTCAACCAAAACTCCATCATGATCGTAGGACAGAACAGACAAAATAGTTTCAAGTTTCTCCCATTCAAAAAGGTTACTGTATCTCGTTCCAATAATGCCCCTTCGGCCACCATGGCTAGAGCAGCTGCCACAGCTGGTAACAAAAACGCATTCAAAAATATGACTGGCTACAACCTCACAAACAATTTGAGAAATAAGATTGTTAAAGCCAAGAACAAAAAGAAAAAGTAATGTTAGACGTAGAAGCTCTAGCTAAAGAAGTATACACACTTGGAGCTGGGTATTCCGAACGTGTATACCATAACGGTATGGAGGTGTTGCTTCGTAAGATGGGTGTTCCGTATGAGACTGAGAGAATCGTTCCTATAAATTTCCAGGGACATGTGATAGGGAATCTTAGGGCTGACATTATAGTCAATAACGAAATTGTTTTAGAGTTTAAAACAATTAGATCTCTCAATGACCAGGTGGAGTTACAGGCTCAAAACTATCTTCATCTGACAGGTCTGAAGAAGGCGTACCTGGTAAACTTTCCTCCGTTTCCGAATCGTGAGGTGGAGATTCGTTGTGTTGTAACAGAACCATAAAGGGTAAAAGTTTCACTAACATTCCGTAAAACTCTCTGGATTCATCGTGATACTTCTTGGGATTGCGAAGACCTTCCGTCAAAATCTCACGGGCTCTCTGTAGATGATACTTGGCCTCTTCTACACAGAACTTTTCATACTCATTCATTAATTAGAGTAATACCAGCTTCTTTAAGCTTGGCGATCTGAACGACACATTGGGCATTTATCAAGTCTAGGAAAACAGAGTGACGAACATACAAAGTGTGTACACTTTCTAAAACGTACACACTTCCTAACTTCTAGACAAACTGGACACTCCACATCATCCTTAAACTCTAGGACCTGATTCTTGAATCTCCAAAAGCAATTTGAACACACTTTCAATCTCGGATCCATCATTTTGAAACATACCTCAAAATTTGGACACTTCTGATCTTTCTTCATATAGAAGTAAAAACTCTTATATCTTTAATGTCAGATTGTTGGAATGTATTCCCACTGTAGTTCATGACAAATCTTTTTCCATATTTGATCTTGTACATATAATTTACTTTTAGATTTGAGAAGTGGAAAATATTGAAGGTATTTATCTTCTTCCAGTAGTTCACAAAACTTATAGAGTACGTAAGAATAACTCAAGAAGTTTTTCCTATCAGTTGGACAATTCTTATCGAATGGTTTTTGAATATCTTTGAACATTAAACGTAACCTCTCTTCGAGTTCTTGTGGCATAGAAGGTGCTTTGATACCATTAAGTATATTCGTAATGTATGGTACATGTTCATAATACTTGTTAAGTCTCAACTTCTTTAGAAGACCTCTAATTTTTGTATGTGTAATCTCATCCAATTTTTGAATCTTCATCTTTTTAAGTTCTGTCTTCAATTGATCCATGACCTCTGGTGGTATCGTTGTCATTTCTTGTGCCTGAAATTGACTCAACCATTCATTGAAATGGTTCTCCCTCTTGTAACTGTAGTTGATAATCTTTTCAGAAGTCTCCTGTTCTTCCTTATACGTCAATTCTTCGCTAATTAGGGTTGCCAAAATCAATCCACATGCATCACAAACCAATTCACTTGTATCATGGATGTGAATAATATTGCTATAAGAACACGATGGACATTCGTCTAATCTATTATATTCAATTGGTCTTGTGAGATTCTGTTTTTCAACTTCTATCAGATAATCATTGAAAATATCTTTCCTCTTTAAACCGACTGTCTCTTTCACATTGAAAACATTATCCGTGTTTGTCTCGTCTTCTGTAGTATCAGCATACATATTCATATAGGGCATACAACTAATAATATAATCGGACATCTCACTCTCATATTTTTTCCTGTTTACAGGATCATCCTTTATGAGAGTTGTCCAAGTACCAATTTTATTTTCGTACCTACTTAAAAAGTTACCCTCCATTATATTTAAGAATGTTGTTCAAACTTTTAAGTACTCTTATTTACTTATATAAAAAATTAACTACTCCAAGTGATTATACTATCATATCAGAGGAACTTGAGTATAAGATTGATTATGACATGAAATATAAAATTGAGGATGAATTTTGGGAACAAGAGGCCAATACATGGAAAGATGGTATTTTAGATGAATATCATAGTTATGCGACTAATAAACTTTTTAGAAATACAATTGTTCCCCAAAATGTTAAAAATCTTATTCTTCGTGTGAAATACTTCTATAATGGAAAGATTTATAAGGCCATTACACAGGACATTAATTTTGTACCCGGAAAACAGGAACAGGATAATATGATATTTAGTATACCACTTACTAACGCGTGGATTGTTGATCATGACGATAAACCACAAGTGGATATTACAGAAAAGATTAAGCGTTACGCGGGCCCTAGAAATGACTTTCACGATCAAGCTGTTCCACTTCAAGACTTTCTGTATTACACTCAAAAAACTCTTGAAACCAGGTTTCCAAAAATAATGTTAGTTAATTCCTTAGGTATGAAAAAAATAGTACTGACTACTCAAGATTATACAAATGATCTACGCATCCCTTAATTCCATGTTACATATCATCAGATACTTTCGTTGCCAAGTAGAATTTTACCTCTCCCAGGTTTGCAACGTTATATTTCAAAATCAGAAATCTATTACCTTCTTCTTGCATAATTTGCACAGACGCACACATACTCGTCGCCTTTGTAAATATATTCAAATACTTTAGACTATATAGACCACTGATTTCCTGGCTATCATCAAGGCATTCAATGTATGTCTCTTGGTTTGCAAAGTCGCCTTCACACCTAAGACGAAATTCCTTACCAACCCTAGTAATTTCAATTTCAGTACCTATATTTGACATATCTCTACACAACCTCTGAAAATCTGTAGAAGGTAGAATCGTATTACTTGTCATTTTGACATTAGGAACTTCAATACGACTTTCGTTGATATCCAATAGTTTCAGTTGAAACTGTGTTTTCGTTTTTTTTGATTCACTCGTGATCTCAATATCCATATATTCTTTAGAATTGATTTCAATCTTGAGAACATCGTTGTTTGTTATCGTCTTTAAAAGTTTGAAGGTGTTTGAGATATTAACTCCAGCAATTATTTCATCTTGTTCACAATGATATTCTTCAAAATTGTCAGCAGATAAGAACATATCAATTAGAGATGTTCTCGCTGTATCCAATGTCACGATATACATTCCTTGTGGACGAAAGTAGATGTTTACATCGTTCAAAATTTCTTTGAGTACTTCAAATGTTGATTTGATGGCTGATGCTTGTATTGTCACCAATTTCATATTACTAAATATTCCGCATTTTATCTTTAATTAGGTTGGTCTGAATATGCAACACCTTTACTCACATCCCTAGAAATCTTGTCCTGCAATTCTTGTGTCATAGCTGGCTGAAGAGACTGGCCATATGAATCAAGAGAAAACATTTCCGAATCATTATCTTCACTGTCAAGAGTTGTCATGGAGCACCCCCCACCGAAACCCCAGTTCGTAATTTCTTTGTTAGGGAGTAGAGACTCTAACCAATTTTTTATTTCGTTACCAACAAGAATTTTACCGTTTTTAGTGAGCATAGTGGGAACCCTTGTGATCTTATTCTTGTATGCAGGTGGAATACCCTGAGTATTTATGTTATGATAATGGACAAGTTGTTTTAATCGTGGTTGTCCATTGATATAATCAATAATTTCCATTGAATGTTTGCATCTTGGACTGTATATCAGTAGAGACATCTAATATCTATATGGTATTTTGTAAAAAAAAATTAACGCATAGTAGTAAAGATGATGAATTGGTCTTTGACGATCGTTCTTATTGCTATTGTCCTGCTTCTCACGGTTCGTCGCGAGCCATTTACGGAAATCTTCGGATTTTCAGGACACACTAAACCAATTGATCGTGTTCGTTTGAACGATCCCACGCCTAACCTTTCAGAGTACGAGCAAGTAGAAGCTGATATTGATAATGATATGATGCAAACATTTGTTCTCCAAGCTAATAAAGAGATCTCTAGGCGTACTGGTCTTTGCACATACATCATTGAGACCGTTAGCGTTAAAAAGTATGTTGGTAAAGACAAAGAAATATATGAATGTGTATTCATGACAATGAAGAACAATGGATTCTCGTTCGGTTTTACTGTCGCGGCTTATTTTGATGTTGAGAATGGTATTATTAATTTATGGTCTCTTCGTACACAGCCACTCAATGATGAGTCAGCCACTGAAATTGCTCCTTTTGTAGATGGAACTTCAGGCAAAGACTTTGTAAAATATGAACTTGTGAAAGAGAAAGCTACACCCACTCTCGGTGAGTTAGAATTGGCTAAAAATAAATTACAGTAATTATAATGATCAGCATCAATGACGTAACAAAGATTGATGAAAAGAGAAAACAGATCAAAAAGGAAATATACACACGAATATACGAACAGTTTTCACGAAAAATAAAACAATGCGTTGAACTTGGTCATAAACAGGTATTCTTGACAGTACCTTCCTTTATAATTGGTTGTCCAGTGTTTGATAGATCGGCAGCAGCTAGATACGTAGCGAGACAATTTAAATTGGGTGGTTTTGATGTCAGAATCATAGGTGAATACGACATATATGTGTCATGGATCATACCCAAAAAAGTAAAGGTTAGGAGTATTGAATCTGAAGAACCAGACTTTCCAGATTTAATGAACTTGAAGAAGATGGCTGATAAGTACAGGAGAAGTGCGTAGGAAATTTGGTAATAAAAAACAGACTCAATGATAAATGGACAACTTGAATGTATTGGTAGAAGCCAAGAAAGAGTATCTTGGTCAACTTTGCCTCATCATGTGTCCGGTTATGATTGATGTTTTCCAGAATATGTACAAAGAAGCTATTACACTTTCCAAGGGAAAGAAGACCCTTGTTATGTTTCAGAAGCTTCTAAAGGAAGTTCCCAACTGGTCTAACCAAATGTCCGCTCAACACACTAATAACATTGCTGATCGTTGTGCTTGGTTCAACGACCTTCTAGCGGCAGTCTTTGTTGCCTGTACTAAGATTCTCTCCGCTGTTCGCCTAAAGGCCGACAATAAGAAGATTAGTCTCAAGCTTCCAACTAACGAAGTATTCATTCAAACGTGCTACAACAACGCCGCTAAGGATCTTTATCGCGACCCTTACATTTTCCACGAGGAACAGAGTGAATACACGAGGGATGATCAGCTTACTCAGCGTTTTTGTGCATGCATAGAATCTACCGTAAAAGAACTCATTCCTGTTCAACAGATTCTCCAGACATACATGTCCCAAGAGACCCGTGATATTGATCTTGATGGTGAAGTAAAAGACACCGAAGATCCAGATGTATTTGACGACCCTGGAACCGAGGAGACACCCTTTCCAGAACCTGAGCCAGAGCCTCTTCCAGAGAACGAACCAATGATGGATACTGAAGAACAGGTTCAGCCTACTGGTCTAGAGAATGAGTTCAAAACTGTTCCAGGTGTTCAGGCCCTCGAGCCAGAGCCAGAGCCAGAGCCGGATCAGGAACCAACATTTGCTGTTCCCCCTCAGGCCAATGAGGAGGTGGATGATGGTGTTCTTTTCGGTGATGCACCTGATCAGCGTGTAAAAAAAACTGCGTATAATTAAATGGAGTTATCCGACTATCTCAGAGACCCAATGAGTGCTGCGCTCATAGCCGCGGCCATTACTGCTGGTTACATTCATGTGAAAGCTCAACTTAATAATGAGGGTAAGCTAGAACTTAATAAATACACCAAACCAGCGGCTCTTAACGCTATTCTTGTGTTCTTCATAGTATCTAACGGCCTTGGTCAAAAAGAAGCTATTTCTACCGAACCTTTTTAACTTAAAGATTAAACCCTACGTATAAGAAAATGGCGTCTGTCACTGCGTTTAATGACATGCTCTCCCAATTTCTTGTGGAATTGCACAAGACTTTTCCAGATGAAAAAGGTATCAAGAAAATGACTGCTTCGTTTGAGGTAATCAAGCAGTCCAACCCCCGTCTAATTGTTGATGGTTTTATGAAGGGTGTGACTCCATATGCGAATAAGATTTCTGCGAAAGACGAGTCCTTCCTTTTGGAGGAGATTGAGAAGATTGACTTTCTTAAGGATCTCAACATCAAGAGTTATTGGACTCGTATGAGTGCCAATACACAAGCGGCTACCTGGCAGTATCTGCAGACTCTGTATATGCTTGGTACCACAATCAATTCTATTCCAGCTGACACACTCTCCCAAATTGAGCAAATTGCAAAAGGTGTCGCTGACAAGATGCAGACCAATGATGGTGAACTTGATCAAGATGCAATCATGCAGATGATGGGTAGTATGCTTGGTGGTATGGGTAAAAAATAAACTCATGGTATATTAAATGAAGGTTTGGTTTGAAGATCCTCAGCAAATTACTAGATCTGACCAGGTTTTACAGTTTTGGCCAAACATTGAACAAACACCAGAAGACCGAATCAACTCTGCTTCTCGTTTTATAGTTTACGCGTCTTGTATTATTTATATTTCTCGTCGCGACCCGAGAATTTTTGTACTAGGTGGTACTCTTTTAGGCGTTCTTTATGTCATGTACAAGTCTAAGATGGTTAAGGAGGGTTATGGATTAAATGTGAGAGCTGATGAACATGGGTGTCAGATGCCTACCCAAGATAATCCAATGGGTAACGTTCTTATGACAGATTACACAGATGCACCAAACCGCCTTGAGGCTTGTTATTATCCTAGTGTCAAACCAATGGTTAAATCATACCTAGATGACCGTATTCCATACGACGCGGGTAGATCTCGTTCGGCTCTCCCAGAGAGGCAACGAGCTGCTGCTGCTCGCCAGTTCATTACTGCACCAGTATCTAATATCCCAGGCGATCAGACTGCTTTTGCAGAGTGGTGTTATGGATCCAAGAATAAACGTGATTGCCGAACTAATCCAGAAATGTGCGACCCGAATGCAAGGGGTGTTCAATTAGAGGCATTTGCGGGTCTTGACCCGGCTGGTGATAGCCGAGTTTCTCACCGGGGACATGGATTCGCTCCAGCTTAAATATAAATATTCTCGTCTAATAATAAATATGGCATACCAATTACAACCTGGTCTTGCAATAGTTCAAAATGCGGGCGCTCTTCCATCTGTGAAGGCCACTGAAGAGGTTTTCGTATATCCTCAGCCCAGTACCCTTAACTACTGCTGTCGTCCAAATACTATGCTCTATGGAACTGCTCCTTACATGGCAGGAAAGGGATCTCCAGCACAATTCATCGATGTGAGTGATGAACTTCGTCCACAATCTACTACTCGTTTCAATAAGGTTATCGTACCAACCTATGAACGCAACCTTTTCCCACTCACCAATATGGAATGCAAGGTACCTCTCCGTTCTATTGGTTATGAGCCAATGAGTACTCGTGCGGAACTCCAGAACGGCCTCTTTCACCAAAGATACGCTAATAAAAATGTTACTAAAAAATAAGAATGGCTGACCCCATTTCGCTTGCAGCTATTGCTGGTCTAATTTTTGCTGGTAGATCTTTTAGTAAAAAGGCTGAATCGGAACCAGTTCAACCAGAAGTGGATCAGACAGTTGAATTTATTGAACGTCCTCAGAATACATATGATGAAGTTTCTGAAATGGTTGAACGCGGTTTTGAACCACGTATGGAAATTCCTCAAAAGAGGGAAATGGAAAGTTTTGGCGATCTCTCTTATCAACAGAGAAGTGGTGGACAGGAGATTCTCAACATGAGAAATCGTATGTACGACACTGGTCGTATGAACAACCTTTCCCCGATTGAAAAACAGATGGTCGGTCCAGGTCTCGGTCTCGGTGCTGACACTCCCGCAAGTGGTGGTTATCAACAGATGTTCCGTGTGAACCCTATTAATGTAGGTGAATATAGACTTACTACACTTCCAGGACGCTCTGGTCCAGCCGCGGATATCACTGGCGGTCGCTCGGCTCTTGTAGGACAGTTGACCCACAATAAACCAGAGACTACTGCCCACTTACCAACACGTCTTCCACCCAGTGCCGGTCGTGCTCAAGGTATGTCTGGTGCGATTCCAAGAGCGAGTCATCAGAAGACTATGAGAACAACTAACCGTTCGGAGACGGGTCACCGTGCGGATGGATTAGGTTTTAATGGTGCCAAGCGTTTCATATCCGCTCAAAGTATGCCACAAGATCCTACACGATTTAAGAGTGATCGTAACGACGGTCAATTTGAGCATTACGCTCATGCGAATCCAGGTATTACCAACTTCAGAGGTGCGTATGAGACTAGCGCGGCTGCTAAAATTACTACGAAGAACAACGAAGAGTTGATGAGGTACGGCTTCCGTCCAGAGGATCGTCGTGGTAAGGCTAACCGTATGGGTAACAGGGGTCGTATGAATGTTAGAGAGAGTGCCCTTAAGCAGGGTGGTGCCCTCACTGCCGTTCGTACTGATACTTCCCGTATTGACGGTCGCGTGAATGGTCCAAATGGTGGTTGGACTCAGAACTATCAGCAGAAGCCATTCCATCAGTTCAATGCATACAAGGGTAACGAGAACCCATACACTCGTGACTTGGGTATCGCGAAGAGGCAACTCCAGAACAACCCCCTCTCTCAAAGTATTTGTTAGATGTTCAGTTATAGATAAAAACAATCATTAAAATATTGTACCTATATTTTAATGAAGGTTCACACCCTTGACATAGATAGTAGTGAAAGGGATACCAACGTGTATACGTATGCTAATAGTTACACCGTGACTCTCAAAGAACCTATATATGATGTCACACAAATCAAATTGATTTCCGCTCGTATTCCAACACCTCAATTGATTACGTGTGCTACGAATAAAACGTTTAGCATTCATGATTCGGGTGCACCCAATGATCTCATTGAGGTTACATTAAACGAAACCAATTATACGAATGGCACAGCCCTTGCCTCAGATCTTGATACTCTCATGCAACCACCAGCGACATGTATAGATGAGGTTGTGTTTGACACAGATACACAGGCTCTAACATTCTCTAATACGGATGTGGGGTCTAGTAACACCTTCACATTCAATTTCTTTGATGGTACGAATGGTTATTTGAGTAACGTGGCTCTCACGACACCCCATCAAGTCATGGGGTTTTCTTCTAAAAATCCAGTGGAGAGTGATAGTATCGTTTCTGGGGCTATAAATCTTGAAGGACCAAACTCACTCATTCTTCGTATGACATCGGGGTCAGATGAATTTACAAAGACTGTATATTCTACGACACCGTTTTATACCGGTCACATTCTCCTGAATGGTACAGATGTTATGAACTTCCATGGTGCTGACGATCCACTCACACACGAGTTTTACAAGGGACCACAGAAGTACGTCAAGGATATCAAAATAGAGTTCTTCTACATGAGCCATGGTAGACTCATTCCTTACGATTTCAGGAATCAAGATCATATTTTGAAATTTGAAATTACATGTTCTACAGACAAGTTACAGGGTCTTCCAAAGGTTCCTTTAGAAGTTGTTGAAAAGGAGTTATCGCCACCAGTAAGTATCCCTGATATGTTAGTTGATACTTATAAATGGAAAGACTATCTTTCTATAGGTATTATTGTATTCGTTGGTATAGTTATCATGAGTCTCATGAAGCGTAAACCAAAACTTAGCGAGTAACCGCATAGACGGGCTGAGCAGGCTTAGACACACGGGTGGAGATACCAGAGATGATCATGTAGACCGCGATGGAGAGTAGAGTAGTGAGCACAGCGGTGAGGGTGTACTGAGTACCACCGTTCTTGGGCACCTTGATCACCTGCTGAATGAACCAGCGAACGAGGTCCATCCACGACATGGCAGCCGCAAAGGAGAAACCCGCAACGATGGAGTTGAGGGACTGAGTCTCGAGCTCCTGAGAGACGAGGTTGACGGTCTTGAGCGCTTGGGCAGTCATGTCGGCCATTGTGAGTTTTTATACTGTATGTTTAGAAAATTTATTCTGGTAACAACTCCTCTTTTTCTACTAATTTCTTATACTTTGGTTGTCTGACAATTGACGACTTGGCAAATATTTGCTCTTCATCATCTGAATCTCCATCAGCACTGGACTCAGAATCATCATTTGTTACTTGAAATGATTTGTATTCAGAAATCGTCCACCCCTCAGGTTCCGATGTACTCATTACTATTAATAGCATTTTTTAACATCTGTTCTGTCGGATTTTGGGGAACCCAGCTGTCCCAGCGATCAACCGCTTCATTTATTTGGTTGAAGATTGGGTCATTGCCTGAATATCTCACAAACTCTGGACAATTTTCTGGTTCAACATCCTCTTCATCCTCATCCGTTTCTTCATCTGTCAACTCTTCTTCATAAATTTCAGGCATCGTAGAACCGATTGTTTCACCGACTTTGTACATCGCACAATACTTCATCGCATATTCCATATCTTCGGAGATGATTACATCTCTTCCACAAGCTTTGGCGTATTCGGCTGAAAGTAAAGTAGCTTTTTCCATAACAGGTAAAAGAATATTAGTCATACTTTGAATGTATTGCTCCAACATTCCATTTCCCATATCACCAAAACCACTTTGCATGTTCATCTTTAGTATTTAACGTCAAAAAGAGTTTTGGCAGTTCCCTCACCGACACGGAGAATATTGTGACTGAGTGCGTAGACTTTCAATTGTCTTGTATAATCCACACACGGTGTGAGACTTAGGTTAAGAATTTGTTCTTTTATTAGGCTGAAATTTATTTGTCCTGTTGGATACCATTTCTCGGGCTCTAAGGCGAAACTATAGGAATAGAATCGTCTTATAAGTTGAGTTTTAGAATGGTGAATAGCTGCTTGAACAGCCTTGAGAAAAATGACATTACCCGTTTCTCGTGTGATTATAGGTTGACCATCTAGATCAAGTGTGAGGTAGTCAAGATTCTCATAGAGAATGTATTTACCACCCGTGTCTTCTAAAGTATTATCATAATCAAATGGTGTCATATATTCACCCTCTGCTGTACCAACATCGCCTTGTCTTTGAATGACAAAGTAAAGTTCCTTTAATGGATTTACAAAATCCAATTTGAATTTACCTTCTTGTCCACCTTGAGAAATATCAAAAACATTTTGTTGAATCTGGGTGATCACATAATCTTTCTTCTCTGATGCAAGTTTGATTCTATCAGATGGTTCAAGGAATATCACTTCTGCACATAATTTGAAATCTTTAATATGGATTGTACCAGGTGTTACAGGTTGAAGTGCCCCTGTTGATCCGTTTATGATTAGATGATCATGGTCACGAAGCTTAATCTCAACCTCAACTTCCTGTTTCTTGATTGCACACAAGGGTACCGCCAATTCTGGGTTATTGTAAAAATAAAATGGTAAATCTACAAAAAACTCCTCGTCTGCAGTTGCTGTACCGATTGTACCAAGAATATTTCTGTCAGACACCCTACTGGATACTGTACGCTCTGGGTACTTCCCAATGAGTTCTTTGAGAGCCCGCTGCTTCGTTTGTGTAACGTTGTGTTCTGAATATATCTGAAGATAATCACTTGGTAATCTCTGGATAATTTTTCCACCTACAATGAGATCAGCGTGTTCAATAAGTGCATGACCAATGGACTCTATATATCTAGGATCATCGTAAAATAATGTAGAAATAAGTGGCAATTTCATCTTTACGCTGAGTGTTGTTAAAAGATCTCCGGTATTTTGAGCGATTCTAAACCTCGCTTTACCCCCAAAATCCGCTACATTTTCTGAATCTATGTCCACATATTCTCTTGCAAAGTTTGTGTGTTTTCTAAAACTTTGCAAAAAGTATGTATACTCTGGATCCAATGTAAAGAACCTGTCTTGGACTCCAGATGCTAAAAGCTGTACACGACCAGCCATTACTATTATAACATTCTAAAATTTTAAACCTGCTAAACCACTATTTACACGGAGTATGTTGTAGTTTACAGCATACACTCGTGTGTTGTTATTATCAACTCCATTAATAGGGTCAATTTGAATTGTGAGAAGTTTGTGGAATATACGACTCATGTTAACTTGTCCAGTTGGATAATACACTTCTGGATTAAGCGCGAAACTATACATACCAAACTCAGATTGTTTATAGTTCGTACTAGCTACATATTCTGGAGGACTTATATAGTGTTTTAGAGCTTGTTCATATACGAGAAACTTGTGACCTCTGTCAAAGACTATTTCATTGTTGAACTTTAGTTTAACATTCAAAATCTTGTTGTATCTATTTGGGTGATTGTCCCTGACGGCTTTTTCAGATTGTGACACAAAGAAAAGTTCTCTCACTGGATGTGAAAAGTTAAGCATCACAGATTTAGTATTCTCACCAGGTTTCATAACAAAATTGGACATTTGAACCTGTGTGATAACATAATCAATTGGTCTCGTCATAAGATAATTACGTTCTCTATCAGTGAGAAATACAAACTCTGTATCTATAGAACATTTTATAAGATTTGCAGACACGTTTTCTGATGCACCACCTTCTATAAGTTCTGTGAGAGGTCTTAATTTAATTTTAACTTCAACGAGTTGTTTCGTCAGTGCACAAGTTGGTATGGCAAGACTTGGATTGCGGTAAAAGTAAAATGGGAGATCCATAAAATAGGTATTGTTACCTGTATAACTCAAGAGTTGACCATGACCATTTAAGAAGTAAACAGTTTGATCAGTGTCGTCGTCTGTATTATGGAGCTGCTGATGCATATAAATGTATTCTCCAGTAATCTTTTCAATCGTTTGACCACCTATGAGAAGTTCAGCACTCTCCACTAAGTGTGAAATAATAGATGGACACCATTCATCTCCTCCCGGTGATGGATCATCTAGTGTCACTTTCAGAGTCATATTTCTAATCACGTCACCTTTATCATTAGGTATTCTGAAATGAAGGTTTTTACCAAAATCTAAATTAACACCATCAAATTGAGTTTCTACATAATCAATTGCAAACTTGGTATGTCTCCTAAAGTTCATCAGAAAATAGGAAAACTGTGGATCTCCTGTGAGCCATTGGTCTTGGACTCCGGTGGTGGCAAGTCTCAAGCGACCTGACATTCCTATAGTATGTGAGTAAAATTTTGTTAAATAAAACGAAACACTACTGTAGAATGAACCTTCAATTGAAGAAATTCAAACCTGAGACGATATCAGATGACAGGGTTTGTGTATTTATTGGAAAGCGTAACACAGGTAAGTCAACCCTAGTCAAGGATATCATGTACCATAAGAAACATCTCCCAGCTGGTATAGTTCTCTCAGGAACAGAGGAGGGTAACCATTTTTATTCGGATTTTATACCAGATCTCTTTATTTATGGTGACTACGATAGAGACGCTATAGAGAGAGTTATGGCCAGACAAAGAAAGCTGGTAGGTGCGGGTAAAACAAATTGTGGAGCCTTCATGCTTCTAGATGACTGTATGTATGACTCAAAGTTCCTGAAAGATACCTGTATTCGTCAATGCTTTATGAATGGGCGACACTGGAAGATATTCTTCATGTTGACGATGCAATATGTTATGGATTTACCACCAGCGCTTAGAGCGAATGTAGATTATGTATTCATCCTCAGGGAAAACATTATCCAGAACAGAGAAAAGTTATATAAATCATTCTTTGGGATCTTTCCATCTTTCGATATGTTTTGTAAGGTGATGGATGCTTGTACTGAAAACTATGAATGTCTTGTTTTAGATAATACAGTGAAATCTAACAAAATACAAGATTGTGTCTTCTGGTACAAAGCAACTGTGAGGAAAAACTTTAGAGTGGGAAGTCCAGACCTCTGGAGACTTCACAAAAAGATGTTCAACCCCAAATATCTTCAACAGAAAGAAGATGATGCTAAGAAGGCTACTAAAAAGACAAATCTCAAGATTACAAAAACGAAGTGACAGGCTGCGTCACTTGAATATCTAGAAAACATGTATTTATATCAGATGTCTACTGATATAAATACACTTAATCTCGCCGATAATGGTGATGGAATGGTACCATTAAATGACAATCCAACGACAACCTTTACTCCTCAACCCCCAAATCGTGAAGCGTTTTCGCAACCCGAAAAAAATATGAACCAAAGTAAAGAGACTACGATGGATTCTACTCCCATTAACGATATTATGATGGAACCCCCAATGATGATGGATGAGCCCAAGATGCAGGGTATGATGCCCCAAATGACCGCCCCTAATCCTCAGGGTGCTTACGCCGCTCCTCAAGTACAGGAGGCCAAGCCAGAGAGCAAGAATCCTCTCAATCTTACCGATGATCAAATGATCGCCCTTGTCGCCGGTGCCGCTGCGGCCCTCGCGGTGTCTAAGCCTGTTCAAGACAAGTTGGTGACTTCTATTCCCAAGTTCCTTAACGAACAGGGGAGTAGGAGCATGGTTGGTCTTGCGTCTACTGGTCTAGTTGCGGCTATCGTCTTTTACTTTGTGAAGGACTACGTCGTCAAGCCCTAAACATTTGATTCCCAACCCATATTAGAATAGATTGATTTATCAATACCCGAATAATAGGTAATTAGAGCTCCCAAGGACAACATCCCCATGAGCAAGGCATTCGTCTTAAGTGTCTTGCCCTTGTCAGTCCCATACTCCTTTAGATCTTTTCCCGTTCTCTTAAACAACCTGTTAAAAATGTAGGTGAAAATCAGAGCAATTATACTTGTAGCGAAAAAGAATTGACGATCCACCGCAAGTTGGGGAACGCGTCCCACCATCATGTGGAATACATTAGGAATCACTACAGTTAGCCATACCAGGTTTATATAGTAGCTATTGAACACATTCGGCACCTGGGTAACACCATAAATAGCGACCCAGTACCCAATCGCAACCAATAGAACGTTAAGAGGTGTTTTCATTTGCTATCTATTGAGATTATTTATCCTGTACATGTTGACCACAGAACTCTGTCTTTTCTGGTATTTTTTCGTAAATACCTAAATTTATACACACGTCACGAAGTTCTAAAAAATTATTCCAATATTCATCCGAGTGAGAGTATTCTTCAACAGTACAGTGAGCTAATTCATGGATAAGGACATGAAAAATTTCATTTACAGAACCATCAAGACATAAAGTGATTTCCTCACCTTTATTAGTATTAAACCCAACAGATCCATTCATTTTCTTTAAACCGGTCAATGGAATTTGATTAGCCAACATATGAAATTTAGGATGCTGTGTATCACCTACATGCCTCCTGAGAATCTCGTATTTCTCTTTGACTTCCACAAACTCCCGTGGTTCCTGTATCATTACGAGTACATAGACATTTATAAGAAGAAGTATAATGAACGCGATCATTTCTTATATACAAATATAAATTTACTATATAGTTCTGAAATTGGATTACCTGTAAGACCCTCCCACAACTCCAATTTGAAACCCAATTCCTCTAAATGTGTCACTAAGAGGTCTTTATACGCGATTGGTTCTGAACGCGGACCATCTGCATAGAAGGGTGTATCCACCAGGTTTACAAACAATTTTTCACCAAACCCCCCGTTTCCATGGTCCTTCATCAAAAAAAAGTTACCCATATCATCTTTCATAGGAGTTCTGAAGATGATCTTCTCAGAGTCTGGAATGATCCCAATAAGCCGCGCACCAGGTTTCATTCTCTTTTTGATTTCCTTAATTGATCCAAAAAACTTTTCCTTTGTCTGGAAAATGTAATGAAGTGAAAAGTTGTAGCAGAGAATATCATATTTCCTATTCGGACACTTATGAATGTCACCCTCATAGAAGTTCACCCTCATGTGCATGTTCTTGGCGCGCGACTTGGCCTCTACAAGTGCATCCGGCTCTGGATCACACATACTCATATTAGCACCACATTTGTGCCACTTCTGTAAGTCACCACCAAAACCACAACCAACATCTAGGATCTGATCACCATCCCGAGTCACAGATTGGATCAAATCCCTTTTGGCATTGTTATGGTTTTTTCGGATTTCCTCCATCTTGTAATTTTTTGGATTTATTTCTTTTACTTAGGACTTATAATATCACATTTAATTTTTTCATCAACAAAACGAAGTTTAACATTGATATGAGTAAGATAATCGTAAATATCTTCATGAGTTTCAATAATTGTCCCAATACGTTCAACATCTTTGTCATTTAAGAAAAACCCTTGTTTACCCTGTTTCTCAAGGTAAGGTAATATGACATTTTTTCTCATGATTCTATACTCAATTCTATCTTCACGCAGCAATACTGTAAGTAAAATATCAAAATCGTGACCTGGTTCAATATGTTGAAACTTATATTGTTTTTTACCACCCCAATATCTTGAAGATTTAATTTCAATCTTCCAATGACCACACTTCGTAACTTCTGTTTTATGATCGGGAAACAACCCGTCATGTTGAGTATTTAATCGTGGTAGTAACCTAAACCATTCAATTGTGATTTTTTCCATGTCTGTGCCATAAGTTTTCCCTTCGGTTTTTGTAAAACTTAAAATAGTCTCACACGCACCCAATGATTTATAATATTGATATCTAGATACACGTTCTACCATATTTTTGAATGTGGTCAATGTTAAGATTACGGACGGAAACATGATTTCAAATACACTTAAAACTTTAAGACGAGTAATTAACAATGGAAAAGATTATTAATGATGATATTCTGAATGTACTTAGGAATCTAAATGACGAGAGTGCACAAATTGTCATCGCTGATCCTCCATATAATATCGGGAAGGACTTTGGTAATAAAAGTGATAAACAACCCATGGACGAGTATCTTAAGTGGTGTGATGAATGGATTGAGGGGTGTCTTCGGGTTCTGAGAAAGGATGGTACTATGTTCATTTATGGTTTTAGTGAGATTCTAGCTCTCATTCTTGCTCGCATCCCCCAAACTGTAAACCGACGGTGGCTTGTGTGGCACTACACAAATAAGACGGTTCCTAAACTCAATTTCTGGCAGAGATCACATGAGAGTATCATCGTATTATGGAAAGGTGACAAAGTGTTCCACCGGGATGATGTACGGGAGCCCTATACAGATGGGTTCGTAAAGGGTGCGGCGGGTAAGAAAAGACCGGCTACAAAAGGTAGATATTCAAATGGTGAAACGACTACGGTCTATGCAGCTCATCCCAGTGGTGCTCTTCCAAGGGATGTGATCAAGATGCCCACTCTCGCGGGTACATCTGGAAAAGGTGAAAGGGTTGATCACCCAACTCAAAAACCCCTAGAACTTTGTGAGAAACTTCTAAAGTCCTGTAAACAAGATCCAGAGAATGGTTTTGTTCTTGTTCCATTCGCGGGATCTGGGAGTGAGTGTGTAGCTGCCAAGAATCTCGGTCTTCCATTTATGGGTGTGGAAATAAATGAAGAGTATGTAAAACTTATCAAGAGTAGATTGGAGACTCAAGGTAATTTGAGTTCAATGTCTTCTAATGAGATTGAAGAGGATGGTAACCAGTTAAACAAGTAGTAATAAATACTAGAACTTCCCATAAGAAACTTCTGCTTCTCTAGATTTGGTACACACTGACCAATATCTAAAGTAGTAAACATATCGTAGCCTAAATTTTTTGCAATGAGAAATGCATCTTTATATACATCCCCAACTATGTAAAATGAATATGCTTGGTTTATTACGTACGATTCATCTTTCTTTACATTTGGTATATCGTAGAAAGAGATAAATGTATCGTCCAAATCATTTACATAAGAGTTAGCTGGAAGTATCCAATGTTTAACCCAAATCTTGTCAATGACTGGAGCAATCTTAAATTGTTTGAAATGAGTCTGTAAAATCTTTGTAACTCTCGGAATATCCTTACTTTGCATCTTTCTAAATTGAGAAGTTCCACATACTTCAAAATATTTTTGTTTGGTTTTATTGGTAACTTTATAAAATCCAATGTCCGAAAGTTTTTTAACATTGAGTATACGATGCCAATATGTTGATTTCACTATCGGCGTAACAATTCTATTCTCCGCAGTTGCTATACCTTGCCATATATCTTTCATGTTTGAGATTCGTTTCATCTCTTTCATTAAAATAGGAACAAATCCCATTGTTCTAAAATTTTCATGAATACAAAGGAAATTAACTTGAACCATGTTCAGTATGTCTTCACATACACGTATTTTGGTAGGAACACTGGAAATGAACCCGATGAGCGTTTGAGTCCCATCATGGACAATAGCCCTATTCTCATAACCTGGTGACTCAGCTGCCCATTTTAGTGTTTCAAGTGAGTATTTGAGTCTAGAGGTTTCACTAGATAAATAATGTTCATTCAAAAATGGATGAGCCTCTTCAATTGAACACACCTTCCAAGAAAAGCCATCTGGAAGCTTCATGGGTTCTTCCACAATCTTCTTTTCTTTCTCAATTTCTTTCCCCCTTTCATAATTGACACCTTCCTGAGGAACAGGTTGTTTATCCCAAAATGTTCTCATTCCTATGTAATCATATAATTCTTTTAAGCAGGCTTAAAGTTTTGGATATTGTATTGTGTATAATATGTCTCTTGAGCAGGATTACACTACCGTCCCTGGACAGCTCTATGCGTGCCTTTCCGTCGTAGGCCCTGAGGCTCCACAGAAGAATGATAAGTTTGGTATTAAGATTCGCGGTGCTTTTGCTAGTCGTGACGAGGCTGCCTCCCACGCGAAGCGTCTTCAGAAGGAGGATTCCACCTTTGATATTTATGTAGTTGATATGTACAAATGGCTCCTCATTCCACCCGATCCTCTAAAGATTGAAGATGTCCATTATTCTAACGAGAAGCTCGAAGAAATCATGACTGGTTACAGGGAGAACCAGAGTGAGGCTACTCGTCTCTTCAATGAGCGTAAGCGCGATATGATGGAAACGAATAGTTACCTTAAACCAGGTGATGAGAACTCCAAGTTCTATACAAGGCCTGACGAGCCACCTCTTAGTCATCCAGCTGATGTTATTGAGCGTCTCAGGAAGGAGAAGCCTGATACTCAGATGGAAGACCTCGTCAAGGAGGCTGACGAGATTGTCGCCAAGGAGGCTGAGGAACGACGTAAGAAGCGTGAAGCCGAGGCTGAGGCTTCTACCATTGGTACAATCAAAGAGTCTGAAGAAGGGGGTGAACCCGAGGTAACCTCCAATTGATTAAAAATATTCTAATATAATAAACAAAATGTGGAAAATAGTTGTTACCATCATTTTGACGAGTATATTCTTCGTTTTGTTTTTTGAACCATATCTAAAATTCAATATTGATTTAAATTCAAAAAACAAAGTGAGTACAACGAAAGGTTTTATAGAGGATACAAGGGATGCGTTTATAATACCGAGATACCCTACTCAAGTTATGGATCGTGATTTAACAGGTGAAATACAACCTATATACGGTGACATTGGAACATTTGTACCATATTCAACTGATGATCACTGGACCAGTGGTTTCCCACATGAACCATCGGAGTTTCAAATAGTTGAAGATGCTGAGGCAAAATTGGATCGTCGTTTACAAGAACTTACGCGTACTTAAGAATAACAGGTTGCATAGTCTTACCCATAAAAAACCCTAGTAAGAATACAGCAAAGGCTATAATCCAAGTAGACTTGTCAATGTTAGATAAAAAATCAACCTTTTCTGGTTGTGGATTGTGATACATCATTTCAGAAGGATGAACATAGTACGATTGGTCATGGGCCATAGTGTCATTTATATGTGTACTGTCTTCATGTTTCTCATCATTCTTATTAAGTGGATCCATAGTTGGATCATATTCAATTGGATTTCCTATATCAGTCTCCATTTTTTATATAGACATCGGTTTTTTTAAGTGTCTTCTTCCTCACTTTCCTCATCATCATCTACAATGAAATCTTTCAAACTACCTTCATCATCACTCACACTTTCACTCTCTTCATCCGAATAAATCTCATCATCCGTGCAGATCTCAGAACCTAAATCAGAATCGTGCTCTTCTGGGGTATAATCATCTTCTAAAACAGTCTCTTCAGGGGTGTAAAATTCTGGCTTCTTTATAGCTCTTCCTGTACGCGTACGTGTTTGTACCATTATTTATATAAAGACTCTTGCTTTTTAAGTATCTTTTAAACATAGTTATTTATTTTCTGATTGGTGTGAGCACCTCTTTGACACTACCACAGAGTTCATACGATCTTGCATTGTTTTTTGTACAAATGGGACATTTTTGTGTTATCTTGGTACCCTTGATAACATATGACATTGTAGATCCTTCGTGTTCACCTTTGATAGTTTCACAATGTGTAATTGTCGTCAAAACGGTGACTATATTCTTATATTGTGTAATACTGACGACCCGTGTATCTTCTGGACATTTCATACACCTACGCATAAATGATTCTAGGGGAGTTTTTACATCCGACTGTTTAATTTGAGGCTTCTCTTCAAACTTTTTGATTTCTGGGCATTTATTGAGATCCTCCTTCTTGGGATAGAGTCGCTCAACTATTTTAGATGGAAGTTGGTGTTTACGACCATAGAAGTCTTTACAGAAACCATCCCTCCTACCCCTAATAGTCTCACATCTACAGAAACATTTTTGAGCAATCACGGAACCACTGATATGAAACCATACATGGTTTGAACTATGAGGTCTCTTTAGGTTTTCACAGTATTTGGAATTGGTTGAAACGAGGTACGTATCCTTGTGTTTGAATATCTTTGTTACCACTGATTTACTCTGCCCCTCCATATGTCTCTGGATGAAGTCTCCTATATGAGCCCTGAGTTCATCGTTTTGAACCTCGTCCTTTGTCTGTGCACCTGTAAATGTACCTTCTTTGATAACTTTAGATGGGGGTTCCACAGTTATATGTTGAGGTTCATTTGTCCGTACAGCAGACATCTTGAGGATATCAATATTCGGTTGCTGATCAATCTTGAGAAGGGTACTCAAAGGTCCGTGTTTATAAATGAAAACGGGAAGATAGGCAACTTGTACAATTTTACCTGTACCACCACACTCTTCACAACCCTGACCACTACACTGTTGATGCTTAGCCATCTTATGGGACCATGGCATACGAAATCCACTACCCTTTGACTTTCTCCGAATGTCACCATACACAGCTAAATCCACAATCTCATTCCAATCTACAGACCCCTTCGCTTTTGAGAGTGCTACGAGAATATGCTCCCTTAACGCTAGGGCCGAAGCCTGATCAACCACGTACCCTGGCCAGTTGAGGTGTACACCAGTTTTTACGAGGGTACCCGCCTTTTTCGGGGGTGAAATAGAAATGAGACACTCTTTACCACCGTGGCGTTTCACTTTATCACAGATGACTTTACATATACCCTGAATCTCCTCCAGGGTTAAGGCTCTCTCATCTTTATAGTCAATGTCAACGAAGAAATTGTACGTCTCCGTCTTCTGTTCAACGACGTAGAGTTTCTCTCCCTTCTTAACAGCTTCTATATACTTCTCGTAGAAGTCATTCAATTTATCGAATGGCACAGAAAGGACACCACCGTCCATGAGCACATGCGATAGATTGGTTGCATTGTTAAAATTATTACTGTTGCACCAATTTTTAAACATACCTTATTATTGTTCCTCTTCTCTAAACCATCTCATACATGAGACATCATGATACTCCTGGTTTTGAGAAAGTTCCTTTTTTATAGTTAAAAGTTCATATACAGTCTTTTTATCATTTTCTTTCATCCACTCTTCAACTTCTTCTTCACAGAGACCTCTATTCTTTACGAGGAGATTTCCGATCTGCATCAATATATAAGCCTTAGACTTCATTCTACTTAATAGAAAAGGTTTTTCTGTTGAGAGAAGTCACACATGAGTAAAACTGTGGGTTTTTTACAACGTTGTCAATGATGAGTTTCCATTGTTTACGTGAGTTAAACTCTTCGAGAGTGTCAAAACTCATATAATCATTCTCGTCATATGTTTTCTTTATGGGTTGCTTTTGAATTTTCCTGAGATTCATTTTTTGTTTCTCATCATAAAACTTCTTAACGAGAGTGTTTTGTTGACCCGATGTATAGTCAACAAAAAATATAAATACATTGTATTCCAAATCTACTGTGGGACTCTCTTTCACTGTAAACTTAAACTCTGTATATTCACCATTTTTTAGTGAGACTACACCACGAGTCTCTTCTTCCAGTTCCCTTAGGGCACATCTAATAGGATTGAAAATCTCCCTCCTTCTACATCCACCTGTGACAAATATCCAATCCTTAAATCTGCGATCTCTAACTGTTAGAAACCGGGGTTTTTCATCGGCAAAACTAACCGGTATCGCTATAGCTTTGTATTTTTTCATTGCGCATTCGCAAGTTATAATAACCGGATATGTTTATTCCTCCACCTTTTCTTCACTAGTAGCATCTGGTTCCTCAGTAGGTTCAACTTGAGGAGTCGGTACCGGAGCACTGAGTTTCTGAATGAGCTGGGCTGAAAAATTCTTGAGATTATCAACATCTTGTTTAGCCTTGTTCACCTCTTTAAAAAGAAAGATAACACCCGCAATGGCCACAATAGTAGCCACCATCATAAGAGTTTCACGGTCCATCTGAATCATTATACCTTAAATACATACCTTCTTTTTAAGTATTCTACACTATGACTCCCATCTGTGTTTTTCCTGGAAGTGGACATTCATAAGGACTATTGGCAAATTGAACGGATTGGTAATGCGTATCTTCACAAGACTTTTGTGTTGGTGCTACAGGCTGACCAACAAACTTTTCAAGTGTCCTGGATTTAGGATCATACGTCAATACAAATACGATGGCAATGAGAAATACTAAGTTCCACATATGGGTTATTAATTAGTTAGAATATAAAAGACCACCCATACCATTCTCAATGCGGAGAACGTTATAGTTGACCGCGTAGATGTCATCATTAGAATCCTGACGATCGTTCACGATACGAGCGCTATCTAGGCGGCTGAAATTAAGGGTACCTGTGGGTTGAAGCTTACCAGTATCGAGGCAAAATGGATACACAAACAACTTCTCGATGCTATTCGTCGCAACCGCCGAACTCGCGTTGGTAGTGTGGTAATAGAGAGGCACCGAAGAAAAGTTAGGGTTGGCAAACTTGTAGTCAGCAACATCGGTACCGTTGACCTGAAGTTTGACTTTGTTATCGTAAGTACCATCGTTACCCAATATGTTCACCCCAGACGAGTTGGCAGCCGTAAGGTATTTCACTGGGTGATTGAAATTGAGTTCCTGAATCTTGGAACGAGAGGCAGTCGCCTTCTGCACCTGAGTGATGATCATGTTTTGGGGAGTGGAAGCGAAGTAGTCACGCTCGTTGGTGTCAAGATACGCATAATTCGCGTAAAGATCCCACTTCCGGCTGGAATCACCTGCGTTAGCACCCCAGGTGATTCTGAGTTCCACATCGTGATATTGAAGGGCGATGAGGGGGAGAGCAGTCTGCCAGTTCTCACAGAAAGCGAAACGGAGAGGATAGAAGTTAGAGTTGGTAGAACCACCAAAGAGATCACCACCAACAGACTTGGAGCTTGTGGTGGCCGAGAGTGTAGGGGCGATGAGAGTAGAGTAGGTGGAGTCCTGTTCGTCTATCACCTGACCACCAATGAGAAGCTCAACCTTGGAGATGAGGGTAGTCCAATCACTCACTTGCTCTGTGACAGTGCCATTGTTTACAACAAAGTAAACGTAGTTGAGAAGGTCACCCTTGCGCTCGAAGCGTACGGTGGACATACCATTGTTGGAAACGTTTCCCTGGATTACCTGACGTTCCACGGTTTGGGAGAAGTTAGTATGACGCTTGTAAGTAGATCGAAAAAAACTGATTTCGGGTTGACCGACGAGGTGTGCATCCTGTGCACCGACAGCAACAAGTTGGGCAATACCACCAGACATTTATATTATAGTAAGACTTTTATTTTTTAAAATGTATTAGATTTTCATTATATAAAATAGTGCATAATACTTGTTTAGAACCGAAAAGGCCGTGGCTTGACCGGTATTATCTGAACTAGCATTATGAGAATGGGTTGCGTTAACGTTCTCGGAAGGGAGACCGTGACTGTGTTGTGTACCGCCTTCTCCGATGGTGTGACTATGTGGCATATTGTTAGCCCCCGTGGCTGTATGAGAATGTTGAGTGTTATTGGCGGTTATTTCATGACGATGCGGCATATTACTTCCACTAGTGTTATGATGATGATTTTGACCAGGCGTAGAGTCAAGTGTATGACGATGTGGTAAGGCGTTGTTACCGCTATTGAGGTTGTTGTTTCTCCAACTCTGCACAGCTTTGGGGAAAAAAAATACACCCCTCGGCGATGGACCGGTGAGTCCCATGTTAGGCCTCCTATGGTAATGATTTGGAAGCTGAACCTGGCCTACATTGTGGTTATGAGCCGCACCTCCTGCTGCGAAATCAGGGTGAGAGTGAGGTGCGTTGGCTGCGGGTAATCCATGATTATGGTTGGCATTCGCGCTCGCCACGCCGTGGGAGTGTGCCGTCTCATTATCCTGGAGTCCGTGGTTATGAGGCGCATTAGCTGTTCCAGATGTGCCATGATCATGTGGGGTATTTGCCTGATTAACAGTAATCCCATGTGAATGAGGTGCGAGGTTAGCTACTTGAAGTGCCGCGGTGTTACTACCACCCCCTGTTCCCACAGCCACCGGAGATGGAGCATCTCCAGTAGCTCCCCTGATAAATTTAGTTCTGAGGTCTGGAGTCGTAATACTCCCCCCTCCATCTGTTCGTGTATACGGATTCCCATCACATAAAGCCCAACCCGATGGAATAGTTGCAAGTGAACCATACCATAATTGAATTAAACCTATAGGTACTTGTGCATCTGATACACCATTGACCACTAAAGAACTTGTCTTGAGGGACCCATTCACGTTTAATTTAAAAGCTCCTGGATCGTTCGTACCAATTCCAATGTTACCACCGAACGTTTGGATTTTTGTTGTCATGGTTGACACTACTATTAATAACCACGTTTTTTTAAGTGGCTAATTTACGAAATACTTAAATTTTCATTATATAAAATAGCGCGTGATACTTGTTTAGAACCGAAAAGACCGTGGCTTGACCGGTACTATTTGAACTAGCACTATGAGAATGGGATGCTTGAACGGCAGTCACAGGATGACTATGCCCGGCCGAGGTAGCGTTTGTTCCATGTGAATGGGGCGCGGAGGAATTTTGTGTATCATGTGAATGGGGTGTATTGCTCTGCGCTGTGGAATGCCGATGAGGACCAGAAGCATTACCAGTTGCACCATGGGAGTGAGGCGATTGTGTATTATTTGAACGACCATGGGAGTGAGGTGCGTTGGCATATGTACTCAGGTCGTTGGTGGGATTTTCCCACCCAATGTACCCGAGGTTCCCCGGGTTGGTACTGACATTTCCATATGTATCCCTGACAGTGTGACTATGGAATACACTAGAATAGTTGGTAAGGTGACTGTGCAGCGCTTCGCTATTGCCAGTTTCCCCGTGACCGTGGGGTGCATTACTGTAGTTGCTATCCTGGCCATGACTATGATTAACAGGAGTCTGACCTGTATTCTCGTGATCGTGAGGTACTTGGCTGGTGTTGGAATTTCCACCATGAGTGTGGTTTGGATTTACTTGGTTTGTATTATGAGAATGTGGGGCATTTCCCTGACTAACACTCACACCGTGTGAATGAGGTGCGAGGTTGGCTGCTGCTAGTGTCTTGTTGTTACTACCACCAGTGGTTCCTGTTGCCACCGGAGATGGAGCATCTCCATTAGCTCCCCTGATAAACCTATCTGTGAGGTCTGGGGTCGCGATATTCCCCTCTCCATCTGTTCGAGGATACGAATTCCCATTACATAAAGCCCAACCCGATGGAATAGTTGCAAGTGAACCGTACCACGGTGCAATTAAACCTATAGGTACTTGTGCATCTGTTACACCATTGACCACTAAAGAATTTGTCTTGAGGGACCCATTCACGTTTAAATTAAAATCTCCCGGATCGGTCGTACCAATTCCAATGTTACCACCGAACGTTTTGATTTTTGTTGTCATGATTGACACTACTATTAATAACCACGTTTTTTTAAGTGGCTAATTTACGAAATACTTAAATTTTCATTATATAAAATAGTGCGTAATACACGTTTAGAACCGAAAAGGCCGTGGCTTGACCGGTACTATTTGAAGTAGCACTATGAGAATGGGGTGCTTGAGAGTCATTCCCGGGGTGTGTGTGAGGTGCTTGACCGGGACCTGTTTGATGTGTATGGGGTGCATGTTTATTTGCTAGTGAGTGGCCATGGTTCCAATTATCACCTCCTGTATTATGACTATGGGGTACGTTGGCCTCGCCGCAGGTGTGTGCATGTGATGGGGTGTTTTGAAGTCCATTATGGCTATGGCTTCCACTATAGGTGGCAGGACCAGTATCTTGCGTTGTGCCTTGTGTCCTAGTAGATCCCGATTGTGGCCCACCGCGTCCAGACCTATTAGCTATAATAGGCATATAATGACTATGAGGATAGGTCAGGTCTTCACTGTCATGAGAATGAGGCATATTTGCCTGGGGTGCGGAATGAGTATGATTTTTACTACTATACCCTGTATTACCATGATCATGTGGGGTATTTGTGGTGCTTGTTTCACCGTGAGCATGTTGTGTTTGGGTGTTGCCTGAATTACCATGAGCATGATTCATGTTGGCCCCGGCTGCGGGATGATTATGATTTGCATTTCCCGAACTAACACTCACACCGTGTGAATGAGGTGCGAGGTTGGCTGCTGCTAGTGTCTTGGTGTTACTACCACCAGTGGTTCCTGTTGCCACCGGAGATGGAGCATCTCCAGTAGCTCCCCTGATAAACCTATCTTTGAGGTCTGGAGTCGTAATACTCCCCTCTCCATCTGTTCGAGTATACGAATTCCCATCACATAAAGCCCACCCCGATGGAATAGAGCCAAGTGAACCACTCCACATTCCGAGTATACCTATAGGTAGGTGTGCATCTGTTACACCATTAACAACTAAAGAACTTGTCTTGAGGGACCCATGTACGTTTAACTTAAAAGCTCCTGGATCGGTCGTACCAATTCCAATGTTACCACCGAACGTTTGGATTTTTGTTGTCATGATTGACACTACTATTAATAACTACGTTTTTTTAAGTGGCTAATTTACAACAATTAATAATTAAATATAATCTCATCTAAACCACCCTCTGTAAACTTGAGTACTCTACCACCTGTGTGCGATGAGAGATACTCAACAAATATATTGTAATTGCCAGCACCCTCAACAGCCTGGTATGCTTTGAATGTGACAGTGGTTGCATCAGATGTTACTTCTGTACTCCATGGGCAAGCACTATGACCAATTACAGTTGTTCCACCTAAAGTTATCGTACCAGGTGTACCACCTGTAATATGACCACCACAACATTCTTGTGTAAAACTACTTACAACCGCAGCACCTTCAACAAGTATCGCCGTTATTTTTGCATGAAACACATGGTTTGAAAAAACAACAGCAAATGTCGCATTTGCAACAGTCGCATTATTTGGTAAAGTCCCTGCGTGTGAGTATGTTTTCTTCGCAGTACCCCCTGTATTTGTGATGAGACCACCTGTAGTGTAAACATTTGAGGCGTGAACATTTGTTTGTGTACTTAGACCACCGGCAATTGTGACTGCACCTGTTTGAGTATCCGTGGATTCGGTTGTATCTGTTACATTAACACTGTCAGCCTCAACATCTTCTAGATTGGCGTGTGTAGCGTGAATGTCTCCCGAAATACCCACACCACCGACAACAACTAAAGCACCATCCGTTTTACCAGTTACAGCTGTACTGTCCCAAATCTTAGTAACACCCCCCACATTTAGTTTTTCTTGAGTACTCACACCACCAGTAACCTTTAGGGCACCAGTGGTTGTACTTGTAGATGTGGTTGCGTCAGTAACTGTCACACTGTCAGCCTCAACATCCTCAAGATTGGCGTGTGTAGCGTGAATGTCTCCCGAAATACCCACACCACCAACAACAACTAGAGCGCCATCCGTTTTACCAGTTACAGCTGTACTGTCCCAAATTTTGGCGACACCACCAACATTTAACTTTTCTTGGGTACTCACACCACCAGTAACCTTTAGGGCACCAGTGGTTGTACTTGTAGATGTGGTTGCGTCAGTAACTGTCACACTATCCGCCTCAACATCCTCAAGATTAGCATGTGTAGCATGAATGTCTCCCGAAATACCCACACCACCTGTTACAACGAGAGCGCCATCTGTTTTACCTGTTACAGCCGTGGAATTAGTAACAGAAGTTACACCACCAAAATAAGCTTCAGCGCCGTAGAGGGCACCTTGCACGCCCACACCACCAGTCACTTGGAGGGCACCAGTTGTCGTTGAAGTGGCAGCGGCATCACCAGTGATGAGCACGTTAGAATCAGTAGATATATTTGAAGTAAAATGGGCATTACCAGTCACATACAATTTTGAGTCTGGAACGTTGTCATCTTCACCGTCTCCAATTCCGATACCGAGACCACCATCAACGATGTAGACATTTCCGTATTCAACTGTCACCGTGTTTTGTGTGATGAGGTGTCCCCAAATATTTGCTGTAATATGATCTGTACCGTTCCATTCCACGTGGTCTTCGGCATATCCGTTAGATGTATATCCTATGCTAAAGTCGTCGTGAGGACTGGTATGGTGACCAATGAATATATTCTTACCAGGATGTTCCATAAGAATACCAACATCAAGTGTAGATGACACATTGTTATTAGCCAGATCAATAATACGATCATTTATAATTAAGTCGTTTGATGTAATTGCAAATGAGTTACCTAATACAGAAATATTACCAGTAATTTCAACATTCGCACTAATTATTAATTTACCAGTTCCATTTTGGGTGATGAGAGAATCAACTAATTTTTTGTTATTATCTGTAATTGGCACTGTACCAGCGGATAGATTTATAGGTGAAACACTATCCAGTGTTGTGTCAGCTGCGTAAAGATCACCTCCTATACCAACACCACCAGTCACTCGGAGGGCGCCTGAAGTTTGATCAGTGGCTACAGTTGCATCGGATATAACGGTAGATGTTGTAACAAGGGCGCCCACGTTGGCTGCACCCCTAACATCTAGGGGCTGTCCAGGTCTCACAGTTCCCACACCAACCCTATTACTCTCTGCATCCACGTGGAGGGTTGTAGAATCAACGGTTACGTTTCCAGTAACGACGAGGTCACCATGGAAACCATCACCGGAGGTCACACTCACACCCCGAAGAGTCACCGCATTTGCTGCGGAATTACTTGAACTGCTCACAGCTGTTGTGAGGGGGATATTCAGGTTTTCAGATGCAATCTTTTTCAAATCATTGTTGATATTGTTGACATATACATAATTCATGTCATTGTAGTCTGTGATTAAGGGTGCATTTGGAATATCGTTGGAACGACCGATACCTGTGACAAACACACCACCATTACTACCATGAACTTTTGTAACAACTCCAACATTCTGAATAAGATCATTGTTATAAGGTTTTACATTTGATAAGCCTCCGGGAACGGTGTTACTGACGTATACCGTTTCACCCGCTATAAATCCAGTCGTGACGACACTAAGGGCCTTACCGTAGGCGATAGCTGTACCTTGTTCACCAACTGCGAGTTGCTGATTGGAGAGACCAATACAAGGCATAGTGGTGGCACTATCGGACTGAGCGAGACCGACATTTAAGATATTTGAATTATGGGTTCCTTTAACATATACGGTATCACCTTGTTCTATCGTTGCTGTGTCTTCATCGTTACGAATTTTGATATAAGTGTGCATGGGATAGTCATTTACCCATTGGGTTCCATCATAAACAATGAGATGATCCTCGAGAGGATTAGACACGGTATTAGCCACATTCTCTAACTGTCCCAAACGAATCTGAACGTTTGACACTTGATCGGTTACGATGGCAGTTGTGGGATCCAAAAAGTCCATTGTGTGGGTGATGAAGACATTGTCACCTTCAAGGTGGGTATTGCCACTCACGATGAGGGCCTCGGTCACTTGAACATTCCCGGTAACGTATGCGTTATCACTGACTGTCAATTGATTTGTGATGTTGACATTTCCAGAGACATAAGCGTTGCCAGTTAGGGTAAAATCCTTATAGGCCACCACATTTCCATCCACGTAGACGTTACCCATAACTTCTAGGTCCTTATCGGCATACACATTGTTGCTAACAGTCAACTCTTCTGTAATAGAGACATTACCACTCACATAGGCGTTACCGGTGAGAGTGAAGTCCTTATAAGCCACAACATTACCATCAATATAGACGTTACCCATAACTTCAAGGTCTTTGTCTGCATATACGTTGTTGCTAACGGTCAGTTCTTCTGTCACGGTGACATTTCCGTCCACATAAGCATTACCACTTAGAGTAAAGTCCTTAGAGGCTACAACATTACCCGTTACATAGGCATTCCCGGTTAGTGTAAAGTCTTTATAGGCTACAACATTTCCATCAACATAGACGTTACCCACAACTTCTAGGTCTTTATCAGCATATACATTATTGCTAACAGTTAATTCTTCAGTAATAGAAACATTACCACTCACATAGGCGTTACCAGTTAGGGTAAAGTCCTTAGAGGCTACAACATTACCCGTTACATAAGCATTACCACTTAGAGTAAAGTCCTTAGAGGCTACAACATTACCCGTTACATAGGCATTCCCGGTTAGTGTAAAGTCTTTATAGGCTACAACATTTCCATCAACATAGACGTTACCCACAACTTCTAGGTCTTTATCAGCATATACATTATTGCTAACAGTCAATTCTTCAGTAATAGAAACATTACCACTCACATAGGCGTTACCAGTTAGGGTAAAGTCCTTAGAGGCTACAACATTACCCGTTACATAAGCATTACCACTTAGAGTAAAGTCCTTGGAGGCTACAACATTACCAGAGATATAGGTATTACCAGTGACAAGGATATCTTCGTGCGCGTAAATATTAGCATCAACGTGGGTGAGGCCATAGACATGAACGTTAATGTCTTCATCAGTTTTGGGTGTAAATGTGTAATCACTTGGTTTCGCATCTGTATAAGCTAAAGCAAATTCATCGGTGTCCTCTCGGTAACCAATAACAACGTTTGAGAGTGCATCTGGACGGTGCATCAAAATACCTAAATCAAGGGTCGTATCACTCGCTCCGTTATTTGTCCCAAGTTCAATAAGAGGATCCCTAATCGCAATATTTTCTGTATAGATCACAGTGGCACCCCCGTTTACACGAAGATTGCCGTCAACTACGAGATTATCTAAAATGGCTACGTTACCCGAAACGACAAGCACGTTTGAACCCACATCATCAATGTAGAGGTTTGAGCCAACACTCACGGTGTGTTGTGGGAGTAAGTTTGAAATACCGATGTTTGAGTCTGTTACAAATGCTACACCATTATCTAACATACCTCCACCTATGAATTGAGCAGTATTTGATGTGGCATTAGAGCGATTTACTACAGTATCTAGAGTTGAACCGCCGATAAGAGCATTTGCTGACTCACCGGATTCGGTAATTTCTTTTGTGTTCCTATCATACATAAGAAGTACAATCTCCGGAGCTGTATAATTAGTCCTATTTCTGATTGGTGACAAATATACAGCATTACTATATTCTGTTGGAAATGAATCGTTACTCGCATTAAAAATGATTGTATTTTCTGCTTGTTCCGGGCCTTCGGGTACATGCTTACCAAACCTAATCTGAGTAGATCTCTCTACTGTAGGTAAGTTCTTAACCATTTAATATAGAGTGGTAAATTAATTTGCGTAGAGAAGACCCGCCATTCCATTTTGTATACGGAGGATATTGTAATTGACTGCATAAATTGTGTGATTTATGGGTATAGTTTCACTCATGATTTTGGCTGACTCTATTCGGCTGAAGTTGAGTGTACCAGTTGGCTGTAGAGAACTTGTCATGAGACAGAAAGGGTAGAGGAAGAAGTCTGGTGAGGTTACAAAGTTTGTATGATAGTAACTCATAACATCTATGAAGTGGGGTTTACCCCATTTATAATTGGTTAATTCAACTCCATTTATGACCAATTTAATTTTATTTGTTGGTGAAGTAAGGGCGCCATCGGTAGTTGTATCGGATGACGCGATATATTTAACTGGGTGATTGAATATAAGATCCTGTGTGGTCTCTCCACCTGGTATATTTTTTTGTACCTGTGTAATCAGGAGATCGTGGGTTCGGGTAGCTATATTACCCCTCTCTTCGTTGTCTAGATAGTAATAGTTTGCATACATTTCAAAGTTGTAGTCGGATGCGAGTGGTCCCCAATAAATTCTTAGTTCAACGTTGTGATAATTTAGAGCCACAAGGGGTAATGCACATTGTGGTCCTTCACAAAAGAAGAAACGAAGTGGGTAGAAATAAGAACGCGCACTCACACCTGGGTGTGTACCTATCGCAGATCTAGAAACGTTTTGAGCGAATGTATCTATCGCAATGTATTCAGTGAAAATAGAGTCCTGACTGTCAATTACAGAACCACCGATGAGTAATTCAACCTTATCGATGAGAAGATCCCAACGAGAAGTGTCCATAGCTTGATTGGTATCGTCTATGGTGAGGTAAATATAGCCAAGCATATCACCAGATTTATCAATCTGAACACTTGACATCGAGTTATTTTTCACATCTCCGCGTATCGTCTGCTTCTCAACGGATTGTGAAAAATTGGAGTGTCTTTTAAACGTGGAATTAAAAAACGATATCTCCGGGTTGCCCATGATGTACTCATCCTGGGCACCGATTGCTACTAATTGAACAATACCAGAAGACATGTTTATTACTACTTTAAAGGGAGAAAATTACAAGTTTGGTTTTCTACACACAAATCTAAAAATTAAAAAGTTGGCACCATTATCTGTGGAATTTTTGATAGTGGTACCAGTTTGATCTCTAATCGTAACACTGAGACGATCAATTCTTCGGATTGGATTCACATACTGACTAACAATGGGGTAGTTATCCTTAAAGCTGATAAGAGAGTTACCAGCTTCGTGAGTAGTACTATCTGTAACGATACTCGCAAAAGATCCTCTTAACATACTCATGTGAGACTGACCCGTGAGAACGTTAGAGGCACGATCATTAAAGATGGTATCCAATTCTTCAACAGAAACATAGCAGTGTTCTGTGACAACGTTGGAGTGAATATGAGCGGCGAGGAGTCTAGCCTGAACTACATTTTTTAAGGGCTGCTGAAGGTGACAGGTAAAAGTATTAGCACTGTCTTGACCAATGGAATCAACAGTTATGACATGATATTCATAATCAAGATCTGGAATAGTTTGGGGAGAAGTAACCAAAGCCATTTATAATAGCTTAGATTAAAGATCCACCGATTCCATCCTCAATCTCATAACCGGCTTGCTCAGACACAACTTTTTGGGCACCACAGAGGCCACCTGGAGTAAGGCTCTTGGTGTAAGGGCTACCCATGGCATTACCAGGAGCACACTCAACACGGTGATCAAGGTCAAAAAGGGAGTCTTCGTTAACAGTCTTGATGACGATTGGTTTAGGTTGATAGTTACTGGTAGTCTTGAAGATACCAAGTACAAAAATCACGGCAATTAGACTGAAAATAGCTACGAGAGCATTCCGGTTGGCGCGATTGAGGGTATACATTTATAATGTACAGACATATTTTTTTGAAAATGCGTTAAAGGTTAATTAATAGTTTCCATATAGAGAGTAGATGGACGAAGAAATTGTCATTGATCGTGGAAGCACTAATGTTATGAAACTAGATGCCGATGAACAGGCCCTCATGGATGAAATTGAAATTTCTAGTTCTCGTCCTCAGCCTGTGCGTCGCCCTGTAACCAGTAGAGCACCCCCTTCGCATCAGCCCCAGATGCAGCACCAAGAGTCCATGGATGCTTTTGTCAACCCAAACAAACAATCGGCTCCTACTCAGCCACAAGTGGATGAAGAAGTTGACTATGGTGAAGATGAACCAATGTTTTTTGATGATGCCGATGAAGGATCCGGACTTCAGAATGAAGAGGCACCCTCCAAGGGATACAAATCCGTAGATGAAGAGAAGAGTGATCTTCTTAATAAATTGGGTCGTCTTGAGAAAAAGGGATTTAATGTGAACAAGAGACTCAATGCTTATTCTAGCGTTGAGGATCTTCGCACTGAAGTTAAGAGAATTACCTATAGCATTGATGTTGAACAGTCTATTCGGTTTTCTCGTCGTATGCTAGTGGCTTGTGTGACTGGGTTGGAGTTCCTTAACAAACGCTACAATCCATTTGAAATTCAACTTGAGGGTTGGTCTGAGTCTATCATGGAGAATGTTGATGACTATGATGGTGTCTTTGAAGAGCTTTATGTGAAGTACCGATCCAAGGTCAACGTTGCCCCTGAGGTCAAGCTTATCATGATGCTTGGTGGTTCCGCTATGATGTTCCACCTCACAAACTCCATGTTCAAGAGCGCTCTCCCCAATATGAATGATGTTCTCAAGCAGAACCCAGACCTAGTAAAGAATATGATGTCCGCAGTTCAGAACACGAGCCGATCCCCATCGGGTCCAGCTGACACCGCTCCGGTAGGTGGCACCGGACAATATGAGATGCAGGGTCCAGGCTTAGATATATCCAGTCTTATGGGTGGTGTGATGATGCCACCACCTCCACCTATGAACACGACCATGTCTACCAGTAACTCTGTACCACCACCTGAGCAGGATGATGACGATGTTTCCGACATTGTCTCTATTTCAGGAGAATCCACGGGTGGTGAGGTTAAACAGGTTTCGGTAGGTGATTCCAAACCAAAAAGAACCCGCCGAAAGAAGAAGACTGAAATTAATCTCTAACTAAAGTATAAATGATAGGTTACTGTCCCCTGGAGGAACTAGAACCTCCTACACGACGCGAACAGCCCGTCGTCACAAAGAAGGCTGAGGTCAAGTCAGAAATTGGTCTAGAAGAAAGTGAGTGTAATTACGTCGTCATGGCTTTCATTGTCGGCGTTCTATTTTTAGCCGTCTCTGATTCCATCAGGGCATAATTTAAATTGATTCTACCTTCGGGTCTCCCCCGAATGGTAAAATTGATTAGTAGTTAAAAGTTGTAATCTCTGTCTGACCACCAAGACCATTGTCAAGATTGCCAGCAAGTGTAAGACCTCGTGTTATTTTTTCGAGTTTACCTCCACACGCAGTGGTTAATTCTACGAAAATGTCATACGCATAAACTCTATCAATGTCAGTATTGTATGGTGTCAGAGTCACACCTCTCTGGCCATACTCTACAATTGGATCCCAAGGAAAACTATTAGTACCACCAAATAGTGTTAATCCACCTTCTTCTATATCTAAAGATGGTTGGCTTTCGTCTCCATTACCACCCTGTAAATCAAGGATCATTGTATTTATATCTTTCACTGCACCTCCTACCGGATCACCAACTTCTGCAGCATCTGTTCTCCTCAGAATTGCAGTTACTCTCGCATAAAACGACCCTTTTCCAAACATTAATTGAATATCTTTAGCGTTACCCGCCGCCACAGTGAAAGTCTTGGAATACGTTTTACGAGAAACCTCGTTGGAGCCTATGATACTACCACCACCAATTTCAAGATCTGTAGCAGGTGCCCGACCACCCAAGTCTACAGAAATTTGCCCTAAATCAATGTTTCCACCTACTTCAAGTGCACCAGTGACTGAAAGAGCACTCTTTACAATTGTGACAGGTTCATCTGGAGAAGATGGTTGAATATATACATTACCGGTTTTATCCGAATAAATATTAGAACTTCCACCAGTTGTTGTTAGCTCTATACTAGCGTTTGAAGTTATACTTTCTACCCTCATAACCGCTGTACCACCAAGAAGTGCATTTCTATGGTCAACAACATGTAATTGCCGAGCGGGTGAGGGTGTTCCTATACCAACGTTACTTGTGTTAACAAGGTTAAGACATGTTGTGATACCCCCTGTTTGGACGTTAGCTACACCTAAAGATAGTCCCGTTGTACTATTATCAACGTTACTGAATACCGAAACGAAACCACCTTCACCATCGTTTGTACGTAATTGTATATTAACACTTTTGTCTGGATCATCGGGATCGCCAATACTTTGAAGTTTCATGATATCCACATCACCGGGTGTTGTGTCATAAACGTGTATATTGGAGGTTGGCGAGGATGTACCTAAACCTAATCTCCCACTTTCATCAAACCGAGCAAACTCTGTATCAGTTAAACTGTCTACTTCGTGAACAAATGTAAGTGGACGTCGTGTAGCACCATCCAATACATTTCTGATAATGTTATAACCCAAGTCGCTGGTAGAAAATTCTAAACCAGATAACTTGAACGAACCACCGCCATCGAACTCAATATCACCGTTCACAACTAATCTAGTACCGGATTCTCTATTCTTGGCTGTATCTCTATTACCACCGATTACAACTATACCGGGATTTCCAAGATCTGTGATTGTGAGAGGTTTGTTGGTTTGACCATCCATAGTTGCGAGGATTTCGTTATCACCATAAAAAGTGTCACCAGAAGTATTATACGTTTGGAACACGTGTTCAGCTGCGATGTGTCTAATTCTATCTGGACCATCATCGGATGAACCACTATTATTACCCTTAAACAAAACCAATTCATTTCTGGCTTGATCTGTGGTATACCGCCTCTCAATAATACGTGTATTACTAAACTCATCCCCGGATAATCCACTAAATGTGAGTTCTTGTCCAATCACAACATTACCGTTAACTTCTAACTTACCACGAGGTGCATCGGTGCCTATACCCACGTCACGTTGTGCACTACTTATGAAGAGAGCTGTTGCAGAGGAATCCAAAACTCTCCGGTAATTTTCTGTAATTCTAAAATCATCATCCTTTGTTACACCCGATGACCAACCTGTGAGGGCTCCACCATCTTCAAGTATATAACTCGTAAATGCATTACCGACATTTAACTTGGTTTCTATGGCCACAATAGCATCACCATCATCGTGGTTATGCAAGAGGATACCGTTTTCTTGTGGATCTGCGAAACCAGAACCTATGACCTCTAAAAATGCACTGGGTTGTGTGCTACCAATTCCAACCTTCCCGGAACTCAGGAATGTCATGACATCGGCATCAGTTTGGTAGTTATCACTCGCTAAATAAAGATCAAGTCGTGTTCTAGAAGTTCCATCCGCGGTCTCATGTTTTCCCAATTTGAATGATGCTCGTGCTCCGTGTTCTATACCGTCACCTTCACGAGTCAAATCTAATACACGACCCATGTCAGTAGTACTTACGATTGGTGATGTATTTGTGATCACCATCGGTGTTTCTTGGTGAACATATGTACCACGTCTTGTAACTTGATCATTTATTAATACACTACCACCCGACGTATGAAGTCTTCCAATTGGATTTGTAACATTTATACCTACATTACTCGATTCCAATAGGACGAGTTTGGGTGTACCCATATCGGGTGTGGTACTCGTGTAAAAATTTAAACCTTTACCACTTCCAACAATATTTTGAACTTTGTTTTCACCAACAATAGGATCTGAAAATATTTGCATAGATGTGTTTGCAGTTGTTCCCCATGTATTTCCAAACATTGCTACATTGCTACCTTGTGTGTGAACGTTTCCACATACAGTAAGTTTTTGTGTTGGATTTGTATGATTAATACCGATATTACCTGATGATGAAATTCTCATCTGTTCCCGGTTTTTCGTTTTAAACCTAATGTTTTGATGGGTGTTAGAAGTACTTGCACCATATATATCTATAGAGCTCACATTTGAAGATGTTGGTCCAGATTTGAGGATAAGTGGATTTACAATATTATCACCACCATATCTGTCAGCGTGAACCGTTATATTGGAAGTTGAACTAATAGATTGTGTAATTAAATTTGTTGTCATGGTATTACCAAAAATTGTGAGAGTGTTTGCAGCTGTTAGGTTAGCATATATCTTTGTACCTATTGACAGAGTGTTAGTAGGTGTCACATTGGATATACCAGTTGGTGCTGTACCCGTTGTGCGTAAAGCGTTCATTTGTACATTAGAACTTATGATGACAGGTGTTTCGGAACCGGGTAACATAGTGAGGAGATTTCCAACCGAAATACCACCAGACCCCACCTTCAGAGCGCGAGTGTACGTGTTTCCATGTACTTCCAAAACGTTAGATCCTGTATCTTCAACGAAAAGGTTAGATCCTACACATAGATTATGAACAGGGTAAGTATTTGCTACGCCCACGTTGTTAGATGTATAGATGTCACCAAATACATGAAGATTTGTAGACAGAGAATCATCAACAGTGAATGTTGAATCTAATGGACCACCAGTTGTTTGGAACAAAGCCATTTCCCTCCCTCTATCACCAATTCTAAAACCAAGTGCGACATTTGATTCGTCTTGGTCATGTGTAAACAAGAGAGTTGGATCATTCGTGCCATCATTACCCTGTCCGAAAGTGATAGTTGTATCAGCAACAACTAAATTTATGATACGTTCATATGTCGCAGTTTCCTTTACATAAAGATTACCATACATCCGGGTATTACCATATACATACATACCACCATCAATAGTAACATTACCTGTCAAGACAGCTACATTGTTTGGATACTCACCACTACCATAACCTGTATCAGATATGATTACATTTGAACCAATACTCAGATTTGACGTTTTCATACCACCATTCACGGTGATGATATTGGACGATAAACCATCAATTAATAGATTTGATCCAAAAGTAAGTTTGTCATTGACAATAACATTTGTCGCAACGAGGTTACCATTAACTGTCATAAGATCACGACCAGACAAATCTACAATTACCTTTTTGGATGCACCATCATTAATTTGAAATGCGTTTGTTGGAGTTTTAGTACCCACAGCCAACTGATTTTCTACGTAAAAACGTTGTGCGTTACCTTGCGCCTGAAGATTAAAAACAATAGAATCATCTTTATCTATGAAAAGTTTGTTACCAACAGAGAATTGCTTTACGGGTGTGTTATTCGCTAAAGCTAAACGACCTTTAATACCATCTGAAACAACGAGTTTAATCTCGTTTGCTTCAATCTCTCTAGTTAGAATACTGTTAACTCCTGTGAGAGTCTCAGATTCAACGGGTTCTGCTTCTAGACTTGCAACATAAATCTGTTCGAACCTAGCTGTTCTACCCATCTATACTTTAGTTTCCGAATAAAATTCCAGCCAAACCATCTTTGATCCTGAGAACGTTATAATTCACAGCGAATACATATATTTCGGTTTGGTCTGCTCTAAGTACACCTTTCTCCACACCACGTAATATAAGTTTAGCGTTATCGAGTCTACTGAAATTACAGCTACCGGAGGGGTTGTAGTCTGATACATTTAGACCAAAGTGATATGCAAAGTAACGAGTATACATAAGGTCTTCTGTATCAACCCTAAAATCGGATACACCATATTTAGACTTGTAATAATTTTGTACGGTATGAAAATAAGTTGGTGACATATTTTCTAGTAGAGGTGTTCCATTTATTTGTATGTCGGCGTTTTTGAAAGTAAAACGATCATTCGTAGGATCAATATTAGTTGCACTATATCCAAAAAATATAGATTTAACTGGGTGATTGAAGTATGATATATCAAGGTCATTGTATCCACCAGATTCTATTTGATTATTGAAAACGTTAGATACTGCATAATCAATTTTTTGTGTCTGTGTGATAACAAAATCCATCTGTCTCTTCACCATAGATTCTCGTTCATCTTTGTCTAAATATACGTAATTTGCATAGACATTGATACGTTTTTGTGAATCATTATAACCAGACAGACTACTTTGATCAAAATTAATTTTAACTTCAACCTGATGATGTGCAAGTGACACTAATGGTAGAAATGCACCATGATCACAAAAGAAAAAATGGAGGGGTTGAAAATTTCTATTAGAAATACTTGTCTTGTTTGTTAATTCTTGAGACTTTGTCCACGAATCTGCGAGATAATTGGGCCATATATCGGCAAAATAATCATAATGCTGAGAATCTATTTTCTGGCCACCGATATAGAGATCAATAGTAGAGTTATAAAGAAGATTCGAAGAAACATTAGAGTTCTTCTCAAAACCTTCAAACCATAAACAGTTTACAAGATCACCTAAAACTGGTACAGTAAAAACAGGATCTTTATCTGTGACGGTTTTTATAAACTTTGGGGCTTGTGAAAAATTTGTATGCCTCGTAAACTTCATACGAAAAAAGGAATGTCCCTCGTCACTATTAAGATAAACATCTTGAACACCTCTAGATACGAGCTGAATTAATGCACCAGACATTTAATAGTTGTTCAGATTATAAAAATAGGCACTTTCCCTGAGGGAAGTCCTCCTTTTTTTCCTGAATTGGTTTACCGTGGATTTTGAAACCACCTTGGCGGTAGATCTTCATTCTCTTATAGTACATAGCTGTGAAGAGTGACCATGGATCGTGAATATCATAGATGTGGGGGTTATTTTTCTTACCTTTTGTTTCTCTCATTATACGACCAATACTTTGAGTAATATCCGATTTTGGAGAAGCTAGAATGACTGTATCTAGAGTTGGGATGTCTAGACCCTCGTGTGCTTGCGAGAACGTCGCAAAGATGATCTTCTTCTTTGAAGAAGCCTGGAGGTCAGCTTCTTTCATACCACCCATGTAGAGACCCGAAGTCTTTGGGAAACATTGATGAAGCATTTCACAATGCTGTCTACGGTCACTTAGAACTAGAAGTTGTCTGGTACCTGCTGAAGACTTTTTCACAAGTTCTACAAGCATTTGATTCCTCTTTCTATCTTCAACAACTTCTGTGATCATATTAGGCATTGAAACCTTTCCATTTCTCATCGAGGGTGGTGGGTTTCTATAGTTGAACGACTCGTATGTAATCGGGAATACCTCAACTTGCTCCTGATTTTTTCTCTCAATCGCAAAGAATGTGGGTCCCATAAACCAATGAAGTACTTTTGTCAATCCATCTTTTCTTTCTGGGGTTGCTGATAAACCGTAAATATGCCTGGGACACATTTTAAATAGAGATTGAGAAAACACCTTTGCACAAATGTGATGAGCTTCATCTACGATTAAAGTTCCTATAGAATCAAAATCACTGAATGAATACTCCTTAAGTGAAAGAGATTGGAGCATGGCAATCACAAAATCGCAATTAACTTCTTTCTTATCCTGTTGGACGATTCCAATAGTTGCACCCGGACAAAACTGTTGGATACGTTCTCTCCATTGGTCTGCGAGGAACTGTTTATGAACAACAATCATTGTACGATACCCCAACTTGCAAGCTATGGCCAGGGATACCGTCGTTTTGCCATACCCACATGGCAGAGACAGGACACCGTGACCTGCTTCAATTGCTGCTGCCAATGCCTCATTTTGGTGGGTTGCGTCTCTGAGCTGTCCGACAAACTTGGCACTTGATTTAGTCGGTTCGGGTCTTCGGTCTTCCTTTGGGTATCCAACTTTAGAAGTTCCGTAGAATCTTGGAACGCAGACTCCATTCTTAGTTGGTCTGAAAACTTTGAAAGGTGGAGGAGGAAATCCGTAATCCCCATTGACCTGCGGTCTTACAGTCAGTTCCTTTTTAATTTCCTGAATTGGTCCTTCGTTTATCAGATAGCCAGTTCGCGTCAACATTTACTATATTAAAGATTAGTAACTTTATGTTATTATAATGTCAGATCCTGTGTTTGTTTCAGAAAACATTTCAAGAATTGAAAGCGCTATTAAACAATATCAGGACAATATAGATAATACGGAGAAACATATTGAGGAAATTCGGAAAGATATTAACAATGAAAAAAATGAAATTCTTCGTTTAGAAGGTTGTCTACTTACATTCAAAGGTTTTCGTGATGCTGGAATTGAGCGTATTATGACAACGGAAGAACAAGAAAATCTGAGAAGTTGTGCAGATGGTGCTATCAAAGAGAGGGAAGAATTCATTTTGGAACGTGAGAAAAAAGTTAATGAAGATATACGTAAACTTGAGCGTTATGAAAATGAACTGCGCGAACGTGAGCAGACGGAAGGCACATGTGAGCAGATGGAAAACACATGTGAGCAGACGGAAGGCACATGTGAGCAGATGGAAAACACATGTGAGCAGACGGAAGACAAATGTGATCCAACAGTTAAGGAATGGATTAGTGATTCGTGTCACATGATTTAATTACCCATGAAAATCCACTATAATTACCAATATTCCAAACACCTTTGAAATCTATTTCAACCTTAATTTCATCATCTTTTATAAGAGATTGTATAGGTCTCCCTTTGACCTCGCACATCACTCTCCTATAACGGAATGGAACTTTCACGGTGAGAATCCTACCATCTAATGGGTCGTCCAAATGTTGATTTTTTACCATCCATGCTTTATTGAGTTGCATACGTTTTACGATGTCAGTACAATTTTCAGGAATGACCAAACGAATGTATTTCTTGTTGTTGTGGTCATACATGGGTGTATGTACTTTGGTTAGAAACTTCATAGGTTTCTGTTACGATATATGAGAATTAAAACTATAAGCACTAAAAGTGTCATTGACACAACTTGTGTGAGGAGAAGGGGATTCAAAGGTTCCCGAGTTCCAAAGCATTTATGACTTAGAGATCTAGACACTTCCACAGCCGCCTCTATACTGGAGTATGGGGTGTTTCTTGGTGACATCATACCACACATCGCTACGTTGGGGCACTTACCAAAGAAGGGAAGTTGACCATGAAGGCTTAAAACTCCCGAAGATTGGGAGAATTGCCATCGCTCCCCATCCCAATCCGCGCCCCAACCAAAACGCATCTCCCTAGGTAAAGGTACGTCAAGTTCACCGAGTATGAGGGTCCTCAACTCTTCTGGTGGTGTCGTGAGAATATCTTCTGTCAGGTTACAAATGACACACGAAATTGTCTTATCATCCGAAAGAACGACAGGTTGGAGGTTTAATTTTGTTGTCGCGGCAATTTCCAAATCATCCTTAAGTTCTATGGGTTCATCAAAATCTAATAAAAGATTTATACAACCATAGGTACTCTCGCGAACCCTCTTTTCAGCTTCGGGACCCCAGTTGTCCCCCAAAAGTTTTAGGGCTGGGCTATTGTCCAAACACAAGAATAACATTCCATCGCCAATTACGGTTCTATCGGAGAATTCGGCTGTGTATCCATCCTCCATATACTCAATACTCACCAACTCTTTTTCAAACTCAAACTCCACCCCAACATCTTCTAGAGCCTTCTGCATCGCATCACACATCACTTTGCCAGAGACCCTCTGTGTATACTGTTTGGATAGAGCCACGTGATCAAAACTTTTCACAAACTCCCAAGCAGACATGACATTCCAAGTGACACCATCCATGATAAGGGGGAGATGCTCTAATAGACGCTGCCCACTTTCACTCAATGGACCTAGGGCTTCTTTGAGGGATATACCCTTGTACTTTTGGGGTTTGGTGAGTACCCTAACAGATAGGGATGTCAGGGCTCCATAGTCCTTTAGGGACAACGAACGAAATAAGAATCCGTAGATATCTTTTTGAACGGGTTCAAATATATCGTTCCATTTGATTCCCATTTCCCCAAAAAGACTTTGGGTATTGACAAACGCTTTGTCAAATACTATACGATGTGCATGAAGATCTCTCACTTCTTCAGTGGGCTCCCACCATGATCCACCAGCTGAAGTTTTTCTATCGTAGATTGTAATATCGTGGTTACCTGACCTGAGTATTTCCCAAGCGAGTGACATACCGGTTGGACCAGCTCCAACTATATGAACTTTCATTCTACTTTTAGCCGATATATAATTTTTCGTGTGTGAACGTATAAAAGGTGAGAAGGGCTAGGGTTAACCATAATTGTGTATTCATGAATTTCATACCTCTATAGATGACAAACAAGACTAGGTAGAGATGCATCGGGATCGTCTCTCTTCCATACTTGAGATAGAACCCAGCTGCTGCTGCACCAGTCATGGTGAGAGCACCTACGAAACTTGATATACTGGGTTTGTAAAGAAACCACGCAACAAAAAGGAGTGCCACATAAGAAATGAAGATGGACCTTCTTCCAAACTCTGTCAAACTTTCAACAACTCTAAGTTTTTTACCTTCTACGAGTCGCGTTTCCCAATGCGGACCTAAGATGAGATAAGATAAATACAAAATTATGAATGTTTGCCACATTTAATTTATGTTTAGATCATTTTTCTGATCATAGATGGAACAGTGTTTGTAACGGTTTTAGTCTCAGAGAGGAGTTCGAGAACGCCCAAAATGAGAACAGATTGCTGAGCCATGACAATCATCTTAGCCATAGGGCTGATGGGGTAGATGTCACCAAAACCAACGGTGGACTGAACAGTAAAAGCGAAGTAGAGATGATCTAAGAAGCTGGATTCCTTATCCAGACCATTAAATTGTTCACCACCTATCTTGGAAACCGTAAAATACATGAGAGTGAAAAGTAGGATAGCCACAAAATTGAGACTCATAGTTTTCGCGAGCGCCATTTATAGTTTGAAAATATTTTAAATGAAACCTTGTGTCTTGCGCTCCTCTGGTGTCTTGATGAGATACATTACAGTGAGGAACAGTGTGGTTGATATGAGAGCGTACTCAATATCTTGAGTCGCACTGAACGCGATAGCCATGAGAGACACAAACTTGAATATCTTATTGTTAAAGAGTGACCTGAGATTTTCAGGGATTTGGATGGCGTTACCAGAGAACAAACCCTGATACAATATGATTAGGGTAAAAAGGATTGGTTGACTCTTGATAGTTCTCTCAGTTTGATTACTCAAGGGGCCGAGGAAACTTGACAGGTTTTTCATTATAAAGTAACTTAAGATAAAAATAAAAAGTAAATCTAATGTAGGATGTTATGTATATCACAAAATAACCCGGTTAAAGTAAATCGGAAAATCAAAACATGGAAGTTTGCCACCAAATTTCTATGGAAAAACTACACTGTACAAAATAAATCTGAACTTGGTAAATGGACGAGAGATGAACTTCTTGAACTTGGTCCAACATTTGTAAAATTAGGTCAAATCGCTTCCACGAGAGGGGATCTCTATCCACCAGAATTTACAAAAGAGTTGGAATCTCTTCAAGATAACGTCCCTCCCGTGGAGTTTGATACCGATGTAGACTACGACATTTTCAAAGAATTTGACCCTGTACCATTTAAATCTGCGAGTATTGGCCAAGTCCATATGGCTGTACTCCAAAACGGTCAAAAAGTTGTTGTAAAATTAAAACGCCCGGGAATCGTGGATATCATGAAGGAGGATACAGATAATATTCGGGGCATTGTACATTTTCTAGAACGAGTTGGTATAGATACAGGAAACAGTTCGGGTTTAGTCCTTGATGAGTCTATAGAGTATCTCTTGGGAGAGGCGGATTACATACAAGAAATTGATAATGCTATAAAGTTTCGAAAAAGTATGAAAGATGTTGACTGGGTAAAGATTCCGAAAGTCTACAAAAAATATTCCAATGATGAGATGATCGTCATGGAATATGTACCCTCAGTGAAACTGACCGAAATCACTGACAATAAGGTGAACAAGAAGAAAGTGTGTGAAGCCTTAATTAACTCGTATGTCATTCAGACTATGGATAATGGCCTCTTCCATGCTGACCCACACCCTGGTAACTTGGGTTTTTCACCCAAGGGAAAACTTGTATTTTATGATTTTGGGTTGCTCGTACCACTTTCCGAAGAACTGAGGGATGGGTTCACAAAGCTTTTTGGGTTTATAATCATGAGGGATACAGCTGGTATAGTTGATACTCTAGTGAAATTAGGTGTGATAGTTCCAACGTCATCAGATGTTTCTGATATCGAATTGTTCTTCGAAACTATTTTAGGGTACTTGGAAACCCTAGATGGTTCTGGAATTGTGAATGATGATCTTGCTACACAACTCGCTATTGAAAAGCCATTCGTCGTACCCAGTAGTTTCGTGTACCTCGCCAAAGCTTTTTCCACAATTGAAGGTATTTGTCTCAAACTAGATCCAGACTTTAACTACTTCACATACTTGGAACCCCTCATTCAACAACAAATAATTGAATCTGTTGATGTGGGTGAGATATTCATGAAGACGACAGAGATACCTGGAACCATCGGTAAAATAAATACAAGTGTATTAGGTCTTCAAAAGTCTAGGGGATCTATGAAACGTGCGATGATCAAAACACAACAAGAAATTAGGCTCGTCCAGTACAGCGTGGTATGTGCTCTACTGGCTGAGAGATTTGGGGATAACCCACCCCTAGATGTATTTTTTATTTTATGTACACTATGGCTTACTTTTCGTAAAAGTCAATAGACTTTTTACCACTCTTCGTGGGTTTGACATCCTTTTTGATCAACTTATTATGTTCCTCGAAGTAACCCTTCAAACGCCGCTGTTCATCGCGAAAAATATCAGAGAACTTCTCTTTGATCCTATTCACGTCTGCATCACGCTCCTTCTGAATCTTCTTACTTAACCTCTTGAACCCCTTGTTCTTCTTCTCGGCAGCGAATACGGTGAATGTGTTTGTAATTGCAAGCATTTACTTTGTAATGACATTTAATTTTTTAAGCTTTTTCATTCTGGCTACGGCGCGAGGACGGCGCGCAGCCTCCATTTCTGCCACCGCCATATCGTTGTAGTTCAGTGCTGGTACCGTTTTAATTTCCTGTTTGGGTTGTTCAACTAAATGAACGAAACCCAACTTACGAGCAGTTACTGGACGTCTCATAATTTCCAGATCAACTAGAGTTTTCATAGTGCACATCTGGGTGATGGTAGTCATTATATTAAGGTACTTGTTCTGGACATTTAATTTTTAAGCGTTTTAATTTCTCTTCAAATTCCCTCTTTTCACCTGGACTCTCAATGAGTTTACCATCAGCAATTGCCTCTATCTCCGGACCCGTCAACTGCATAGCATTTACTCTAAAATCTTGGAACGCTTCCATTGTTAAGGGTACTAGGGGTTGAATCAAATCATAAATAGCCGTGGCATAGTCCCTAATCTCTTTCTGTGCATGGTGATCCATCCTCAATTGAAGGAAATGCATGAGGTTGTGTAGATCCATCTTCCACACGAAAGAGGTATAAGTCGCTTGAGGGAGTACACCTCGTGCTTGTTCTCTACATACACCCTTTTCGAGTAGTTGTTCATACAATTTAAACGCCTGTTTATACTGTTCAGAAAGAGCTCTGTTCAGATCATCTTCAAGTTCCACAACACCCTCAGATCCCTGATGATTTACAGTAGACTGCCCTCGAAGTACTTCCGGTTCATAATACTCCTCATCAACGATTGAATATCGAGCGGACATTTCATTTACAGAGGCTGTCCGGTGTCTCAACCACTGCCGTGCAATGTACAGAGGTGCCTTGATCCTAAATTTAAATACTACGAGTTCTAGGGGTGAAGTATGCCAATTACGGACAAGGTAACGAATGAGACCACGGTCACCGCGTGTCGTTTTAGTACCCGTTTGATAACTCACACGAGCTCCATCAACGATAGCCTTATCTAGATTCTCTCTGGGCATATGGTCTACAAGTTCAACAAATCCATGATCCAACACTTTATTCATTATAACAATCTATCCGTTCTAATCTTTAATAATCACAACTCTCATCGAAAGGTACTTCTCCGCAAAAGTCGTATAACTCATAAAGTTTCTCTTGTGTCTTTTCAATCTCAATTGTAGTATCATTCATGGCATCAATGGCGTTATCTATGAGATCCAAAAATGTATCGAGTTCATCAATTGCTAAACGATGATGTTTCCTATTCTTTTTTGAAGAATACGCTGCAGATCTGAGACGCCTGTTGTTCTTAATGACCTTATCAAGATTTGGTTTGTTGGTGGAGGCAGACATTCGGATAGTGAGACTCATTGTATATACTGTACACACTTCATTTCCTTAATTAATTTAAAGAAGTTAGATAACTTATAAGTAGATGAAAGAACATAACGATCTCATTTTAGAGTTACCAAACTTTGTACCAGAAACGCTCTGTAAAACTTTAATTGAAAAATTTGAAAATTCAACCACTCCTCTTAGAAAGGGAACGGTTACGTATAATGGAAGAGAAATGGTTAATCCAGAATTAAAAAATTCTATGGAACGATGTACATGTTGTGAACCTACTATGAAAAGTGAAGATAAAGAAATTAAAAAATATATCAAAGATGCATACAAACAATATATGATTCGTTTATATAATGAAAACATACACGATCAACCACTTCATATGTTTGAAGCTAAACTTGAATTAAAACCGATACATGATTATGCACCAACAATTCAGAGACAACCCAGAGGTGGTAAATATGCTTGGCATTATGATTCTACTGATGTTGAACATTTTGCTACACTAATGATTTATCTGAATACGTTAGAACCTGAAGAAGGTGGTTGTACTGAATTTTATCATGGTAGAAAAGTTAGACCGGAATGTGGTAAAGCTTTAATATGGCCGGGAACGTGGTCATATCCTCATTGTGGAAATGAGGTTAAGGCCGAATATAAGTATGCGATGGTTGTACCGTTATATCTTTGTGATTAAATCTTCTATGTCTTTGAAATATCTCTTAAGATCCTTCATAAACCTCTTGTTGTTTTCTAGAACTTCACACTCAGGTTTATTAAGATAAATCCACGCTAAATTTGACTTTGAATACTTTGTTCTCTTTTGGTTTTCGTTTGGACGCCTTGGTATCAGCTTTGTAGTTTTCTTGACTTTCTTTGTGGTTTTGGCATCCACCCTATTAACAAAGGATAGGGCCTGCATCACAGTGTCTGCTAGGTCATCCTTCTTTTTTGATTTGAGAAACGTATCTAACCAGTGTGCGTTGGTCGTCCCACCCCTAATAAATTCTTCGCACCTCTCTATGGAAACCTTTTTTCTTTTATTGTATTGCGCTTTACCCGGGCCAGCAACATCTGGAATCTTATGACGTGCATCATAAATGATTGTCTCTGCTTGAGGACATTTAATAATGAAATATGCGTGGAGAAAGTGCATCACTGAGATCATCTTCTTGTTACGATCGGGTTGTTTTTCAATGAGGATTGTCTTAGCCCCAAGTACCCAAGGTCTCTCATCTAAGTGTTTTCTAAGAGACACATAAACACCATCTTCATGTTCAGGTGGAACACCTGAAACATCCCATTCCCTCACGAGATTATCATGATCTTCATCAAGTAAGCACATCGCCAAATTCCTTATACCAACATCAATACTTAGAATCATTAGATAGATCTTTAAATATACCTTTAAGTTAATGAAGTGTATCGCACATCGTGGGTATTCCCTAAAATACAAAGATAATAGCATTGAAGCTATAAGAGAAGCAATTCATAGGGAATACGATGGCGTTGAGATTGATGTACAACTTTGTGAGACTGGGGAGCTCGTCCTGTTTCATGATGTATACATTATGGGTAAGTTCATTTCCGATATGTCTTTGGAACATGTAAGAGAATTAGGGATATGTACACTTCAGGATGTGTATGACCATATACCAGAATTAAGACGAACACTTCTACTTCTAGACATAAAGGGTAAGGACTTGGGGATTGTCAAAGCTCTAGAAAAATTTTATGAGAAGGAGTCAACCGAAAATGTATTTTTTTGTAGTTTCAATCGTAAGATTATTTACAGTTTACCACAAGAATTCAAAATAGGTTCAACTTTTGAGACAACTTTTCACACAAGTGAATATCCTCTAATCGCGATGGGTCTCAACGCGGTTATACTCCATTGGACATGTTTAGACAGTGATTTCATAAACTACTGTAAATCTGAAGATATTAAGGTTTATACGTATACACATAAAGAAGACGAAGAGTTGGAATATATGTATAGGTACGGTGTTGATGGAATTATTACAAATGGATTTTAGAAGCGACGAGCAGCGGCCCCACTCATGTTGGTCATACCCTTTTGCCCAGCTGGGGACAGAGCCATAACCATAACGAGTACGATAATCATACAGCAGCACACCACAGAGGCAATCATCGCGTACTTCATAGGACCAGTGAGACCCTCAAAGAAGGTGCCAATAATATCCGCGATACCCTTGTTCTCAGTCTTTGCAGCTGCATCCGCGGCGGCATCGAGTTGATTTAAGATATCACTAGACGCTATGGCATCAACAAGATTGTTAGTCACCATCGTGGCAACAACTTGTGCCGTGATATCCTGGCTATAGTTAATTGAACCACCTAGGGTGCAATCATAACCATCAATGGTGTACATACCATCCTGAATACTTACCTGTTCTGCTAGAGCCGCGTTTATATTTTCAACATTTACGACATTTTCAACAATATTTGTAACTGCCAAGTTAAGTTCTTGGCTAACGTTCTGTTTGTCACCAAATTGAAAGTTACCCGCTTCTGTAACTTTGTCAACTTGAGCCTGTACCGCCGCTGTCATTTCATTGGTAATAGCATTTCTAATCGCAGTTTCCTGTGTATTATTAAGTTCAGAACTCGCACTTGCTGTTGCGTCAATGTTCTGTGTGACAGTGGTGGTGCAACCCTTTACATTTCTCATATCAAGACTCATTGTCTGAATATTAGCTTGAGACGCTATAGATTCGGATTTATTTGTTGTAGTTTGTTCAAAAATACTTTGATTCATAGACGAGATGTTGAAGGCTTGATTGATTCGTTGATCACCACCACCTCCCATGATTTATTAATTTGTACTGAGAAAATAATGTTACCAAAATGTATAATGAAACTCAACTTCAAAAAGATAAAACTTAACCAGGTTGTCCTAGTTGTGGCGATCATCGTTATCGCGGGTTGGTTACTCATGCGTTCCAGGCGAGTTGAAAATATGGAGGGTGATCCCGCGAATGATTCAGACGTTGTTTTATACGTTGAGAACCGCGATGAACCCAATCCATTTGTTGTCTATGGTATGGCCAAGAAGATGACGGGCGATGAGAGTAAACTCGAGAAGATCCTAGAACTCGCGACCGAAGGTAAAAAGGCTGAACTTTTGGAACTCCTAAAGACCCTGTAAATTTTTATGTAAATAAAGTGTATACGATTTTATTAAAGTTGACCTAATGTTTAATAAAATCTCAGTAGATAGTAGATTTAGAAATCATGGGAATTGGTTTAGTAAGGAGTTTACTACCACGAAAAGAGCATTTTTCTTTTGGAGACGTTATTGAGGTTGCCACTGGTGGTCTTGTACCTGCTGAAGACGCTAATGAAGTCATTTCGTACACACCTATTGGTATGATCTCGGATGCAATTACAGGTGACAGTAATCCAGTCACTGGTTTTGTTGGAGGTTTATTTAATCCATCAGAACCAGCACCAGCACCAGCACCTGAGACACCACCGGCGTGTTCCACTTTTTATGTAACTCCAACTGCACAGAAATTGAGGTCGTTTGATCCGAATCAGGAGGGTTCTCGTTGTAATAATACATTAAGTATATGGCTAGAGACACAGAGAACTCTATTTTGTTCAGATACTGCTAATTTTACGAAAGATCCAGGTGGTGGTACATGTAAGGAAAGAAACGAGGGTCAGGCTATTGCGAGAGATTATTGTAGTGTAGGTAATAGAATACAGTCGGCGTATTGTACAAAAGAATATCTAGGACCTCAAGTATACCCCGAACTTGCAGCGGCATACTGCCAAACTGATGATGGTAAAGCTGATCAATGGTGTACATGTTACAATGTAGTAAACGGTGTGTGTGACAGTGACCCCAACGCCGCAGGGTGTGCAGCAAAAGCTGAACACTACGATCCTCTTGTCGCAGCTACACCTGATGGTTTTAAATCTGAATGGATTGGCCGTGAATCGTGTTATGGTCTGGTGTGTCAACAAGAAGGAAATATTTCTAAATGGATCCCGGAAGACCCCACTCGTGATGCGCGCTGTTCAGCATCCATAAATATTTGTGGAATGCCAGAAATCAACGCCGAGAATCTTGTTCAATCTGATATTATAACTTCGTGTAATATAGGTGGTGTAGAATATGATGAGAATGGTTACCCGATTGAAAAAAACGATGACGATGACGATGAGGGTTTTATGAAATTCATACCAACATCTGTAGATGATTTTAGCGATCCAACTAAGATGGTTAGTGTAGGTGTATCATCTGTCTCGTCGTGCATGTGTTTACTATTGTTATTTTTAGCAATAAGTTAAATAAAATCTCAGTGTTTAACAGATAACCATGGCTCTTCTTATTGGTGCTGGTGCAGCCGCTGCATGTGGTTTAGGTCTAGTTGACTGTACTCCAGAAACGAATTATCCCACGGTTGAGATTGACCAGTGTGAAGAAATGGATAAACAACTAAGAGTGGAATATGGAGATGATTATCTGACAAACCGTGAAAATATGCCAATCACGGGGATGGCACTCCAGTACATTAAAAGTACAGGGTGTGAATCAACTTTTGGATATGAAACACTCGCTGATGAGTTTTGTGAATCTTTAGAGAATTACAATACTCAAATTGGTGGTGGTGAGACGTGTGGTACAACCAGGGATCCAACTAATAAATTAAGATCACAGTGGTGTCTCAATGAAGAGGGTCCGGATGCGTCATCAAGCAATGGGATTACTATAGGTCCGGATGCACAAAATCGTATGAAAGCTAATGATAAATGTTCTAAAGAAAACCTTTCAAATAAATACGACAGTACTTGGGTTAAGTATTGTAAGGCAAAACCAGATGATTTGGATTGTACCTGTTACAACATGAAGAACATGGTGTGTGATGAGCACCCTAACGCAGCTGGGTGTACCTATTATGATATATTGGAATCAAACAAGGAAGCTTTTAGTACATTGGAAGAGAGAAATGAGCTCAGAGCTGCGGCTCTTGCTGCGGGTAAAGATCAAGATGAAATAGAAGATCCCGCATCCTACACTATCCTCAAAACTAAGGGTCATTGTAGACCTAGGTCATGTGATAGTGGTTATATTCCACCGGATGTTAAAAGTGACTGTGCATCCACGTATCCGATATGTGGTAAAGACATAGATATACGAACACACACAAATAATCAACTTGCTGTCAAGTGTAATTATGACCCAGATAGAGAAAGAACTTTTCCAGATTGGTGGGATGAAGAGCGAGATACGAGTTTTATGGATTTAGAGAGACAACCTCCGTTTGATAAATTTCCATTAAATATACTTCCTATCACCCGCTTTCCAAAGAAATTTAATTGGAAAGACCAGGATGTTAGGTATCTTACTTACCTATCAACCAGTCTGTCATCGTGTATATGTACAATCATAATTGTTGTAATGTTAAGCTTAAAGAAGTAGTAAATCTTTACTTTATGTGGTGTTGGTGGTGTTGTCATTCTTTCGAGGGAACACCTCTAAGTATGCCTTACAAATATGATGAACATAGAAATAAATTTTACACAGCTGGCAACTACTGTTCATGGAGTTGTGTAAAGTCCCATGCGATAGATAAATATGGATGTACAAAGGGTGGTCTTGTATGTGGAAATATTCTAGTGATGCGTAAAAAGATGTACAATCAATTTGGACATGTTAAACCTGCGCCGAACAGGTATAAACTTAAGGAGTTTGGTGGTGACATGACGATAGAGGAATTTAGGAAAAATCAAACGAATGATTTGGGAGAACCTAAAAAGATTGAAACATCTTCAGTTGTAAATAACGTAGTACCCGTTATTTCAGACACAAAGAGAATGAATGAAATAAAGAATGCATCTTCATCTAACAACGCGCTAAAACTAAAAAGAACTAAACCACTAAAACGAAGTCATAATAATTTGGAATCAGCTTTGGGTCTCATCATCACTCCCAAAACCTAACATTCTTTTTTGTTTAGCTGTTGGTAGTGAAGGTGGTAATTGTTCAGTTTTTTTACTATGAACCCATTTATCTCCATCATGAGCTGACCAACATATATCGTACCGCTCTATCATTTTCCTGCATAAAACACATGGTAATGATATAGCGTCTCCGTGTATATTTTTTCTAAAAACAATCATTTGTCCATATTTTCGGTGTAACCATTCTGTAAATTGATGAGGTTTATAACCCTTTCTTAAACATTCACGGTAAAGACGACGAATAAGTTGTCTCTCTGCACACATATGATTATTACTTACAACTTCCGGACCTCTGGTCATACAACTACTGACGGTACAATACTTCATACCTGGCAATTGTTACACGTAGGCCCAGGAAATACAAAAGCACAATTTTTGCACTCGTTGAGTACACTTAGGTTTTTCTTTTTCGGGACCAGTCCTTTGGAAAAACGATCAAGTTCTCTTACGGTATATATTCCGTACTGTATCATAACCTCCAATGGAGGAAACCTCATACTACCTTATTAATAGTTCAAATCCTTAATTTGGTTTCATACAGCACGAAAATAGATCACGGACGGCCTTATTAGCTTTAAGCATACCAGCAAATCCATCAATAATAGGTGGAACCATGGTCTTCAACATAGTTTCAAATTCAGTATCCTTCTCACCTTCTTCAATCTCCTCAATGAGATGGTAAAGGAGGGCAATGACAAGTTTCTTTTTCTGGGGACCCTCAAGTTGCTTGAACTTAGAGGCGTTCATCATCAGCTTCGCGACGATTGGAGGAATGTCCTCCTTCTGGAGACCATCTCCCAGGTATTCTCTCTTGATATCTTCAATCAACGTGATGACAGCCTTAGCGTCAATCTTACCCGAAAATTTTTCGATGATAGCGTCCATTTATATTCTTAGTGTACATTAAAAATGAACACCGATAACGTACTTGCCGCGATCGCCTTCGGTATTGGATTCATTCAGATGCACCAGGACTTTAAAAAATCTCAAGAAGTTGACGAAAAATCTAAGAATGCTGTGATGCTTAGTATATTAGCGAGTTGTCTATGGCTCGTGTATCAGTCTAGAAAATATGGTATGAACTTTACTGTAGCCTACACTGGTATAGGTTTAGTTGTTCAACTTTACATACTTAATAAAATTATGGTTAAAGAAAGTAAAAATAAATAACATATGACTCTGTTTGATTTGAATGAAAAAGCTGTAGTTGTACAAGAGTCTTTTATGGGATCAAACCTGTACTACATTGATGATTTTTATAAACATCCTGATGATATCGTCAAATATCTTGATACGACATACGCTCCTAGGCATACCGGTGTTTACACCGCTGATGGCTGTCAAAATTTAAATGGTAAATATTTTGATGATAGAAGACATTGTATTGTTACGAACAGAGAAATTCTATCAGTTTATACTCATTTATCTAAAATATGTGGCCATACACCTGTCCACAAACATAAACCCATTTTAACTAATAAAACTAGGTTTTTTAAAAACAAGTTTAACGATTACAAAAATAATTATTGGCATCCACATATAGATTACGGATATACTGCACTTATATATATGAACAAAGGTGACTCTGAATGTGGTACAAATTTATACAGGCGGGTAAAACCTGACCTTCCAGAAACTAGAGGAGAACATGTGGACCCATGGAGGTCTAAAGAAAACTGGGAAATTATGAAAACATTAGAGTCTAAATTTAATAGATGTGTATTATTTAATGGTTTACAATTTCCACATGGACTGCACATCACAGACGAGAGATATTTTGGTGATCAATATAGATTAAATCAAGTATTATTCTTCGAGGATAGCAAACAAGCTTAAAGTTTGCTGACGTCATCAACATAGAAATGAGCCTTCTCATTCGTGCATCCACAAAGCCTTCCTTCACACCCAATAAGATTGAAAAGAAGACCAAATCTTCTGTTGTTAGACCACCCAAACTCACTCCGATTGAGCGTCCCAATGACTTTCTTTCCGTCGCTGAGCGTGTAAACGGTCGTGCTGCTATGATTGGTTTCACCTCCGCTGTGATTGATGAGATCATGACTGGTAACTCTATCAGTACCCAGTTCCAAGATAACATTGGTCTTTCTGTCGCTGTTGCCAGTTTGGCGTTTCTCGGAACAGCGGCGAATCCTAAGGATGAGGGCTATATCCAGGGCTTTTGGAAGCCTGAGACAGAGCTAGTAAACGGCCGACTTGCGATGGTTGGCATCGCATCGCTTCTCCTAACAGAGTCACTCCACCCTCATGTTCCTCTATTCTAGAGTCGGGGTTGACAGCCATATAACTCACAAAATCAATCATTCTTATTTTTTCATTCATAGTAAATGTTCCTGCCCTCCGCATCACGTAGGCCATGAACATCATGAGAATATATACATTTACAGCTATGGGTTTCATTCTCTATTGTACATATTTATAATGTTTTAGAGCCAAATCCCATACCCAAGCCACGTGAAAGTGTCATTTTCTTAGGTCTCATCACGTAGAATGAAGCGAGTAGGGTAATGGTGAATAGGACAACACTGAACGCGGAATACCCCTTCTCAGCCTCCTTGGCATCTGGGCATTTAAGGGTCCAGTTGAGAGCCGCAGCTCCACCAATGAGACCCATGAGGGAATAGATGAGCATGAAAACACCAGCCTCATTCTTGGCAAGCTTAGTGATGAAGAGAGTGAAGGGGATGGTGAGAGCAATGGTAAGAGTAGCCGCCAGGTACTTGTTGAGGTTCTCCTGGACAGACTTACCCTTCATGGCATCACACTTGGAGAAGACACCAATACCAATGGATGCCGTAACCATATAGAAGAAACCAAGGAGGAGAATACCACCGACAGTACCCCACGACACCTCAAGGTCAACCTTACCGGAGGCAATCGCCTTGGCGTTGTTATACATCCTGGATGCACGCATAGTGTTAGTGATAGCAGCCATGTTTTTTATTATACTTATAGAAATTAATATAGGTTGAAATATATGAAGATACCTAGAGTTGCATTCATTAAACATTGTCCTAACCTGGCACCTGGGAGAAAGGTTTTTCTAGAGGAACATTTGAAGGAGAGGGTGCCCATTCAAGATATTCGTTGGATTGAGGATTATAATCATGACCATCAATTTGTACATTGGATTAATTCGAAGTTAAAACTTCCTTATGGTCCCAAATTGACCAGTAACTTCGTAAAAACGATTATGGCGATGAAGCAAATGGTAGATGAACAGATTGAATGTGCTCTCCATATTGATGATGATGCTGTGTTTTATAGGGATTGGGTCAAAATTTTGGATAGTATTCCTGATGAAATTGAAAACAACGGATACATAAACATGGGTACATCACCATTTTTCAATCTTCAACCAAAACTCCGACAAGTGTATGAATTGCCAAATAATGGGGGTAGTGAAGTTTTTTGGGTGTCTCTAGATTTTGCAACTTCTTTTCTCACACAATTGAATATGGATGAAGCAATTGATATTGTTTTTCATGGTCTATTAATGTCTTCAAAAAAACCAATTCTCAACATTCCAATTGCACACCAAACTTCTGATATTGAACGTCAAAGTACCATTGACCACGATACAAGAAAACCTTCAAACTGGAAGGCTTATGTATATAACTATAGAAATGTACCAAAGATTGACTTCAACAAACTTTTTGAAGAATTCAAAACCTATGAAGAAAAAAGGAAGAAGGTTGAAGATAAATTTTACGAACTTTATGGAAAGAAGGTAGACATTAAGAATGTTAAGTATATTCTAAACGAGGATCAGGACCACCGTTTAAATATTCTAGATTTCAAATTAATTGAAAACAAAATGGATATTTGATCTTCCATATGCTCCTGCACTATAACCAAATGTTGAAAGGTCGGTGAGATCTTGGTTACCCGCAGTGATATATAAATCTTTACATTTTGAAAGTAAGAACCAATCAGTGTAACACGCGAGTCTTTGTTCTCGTGTGACATCATAGTTCTTGAGTGTGTCACATTTGTATGTGAGTACTATGTCATGCTCAAGAGTTACAATCTTATTTGGAAATCGTTTCTTAAACATATTCTTAATTTCCTGGCTATCACTCGCTAAGAATATTTTACCGTCTGTCTCCTCAACAATCCTGATAAACTTTTCGAGGGCGCTATCCTTAGCAAAATAAGCCTTCTTAATATTCCCATTTTCGTCCGTACCATGACACCCCACAACTTCGGAGTCTCTAGAACACGCTCCACGACGAATGTGTATACCCCGTGTCAGTCCATGTGACTGTTGTTCAATGATAGTCTGTAATTCTTTTGTAGGTTTGATAATTTTAGAGAGGTTTGAATGAACCTGGTGAAAGTATGTGGGATTGATCGCTATACGTGGTTCAAATTTCTCTTCATTTGGGTCTTCAGTAATTTCAAAACCTTGAAACTCAACACCTCTATCCACATCTAAGATACTCTTATAAGCCCTTGGATTGGGTGACTTATGTACTAAATCAGATAAACATAGAGCGACATTACCCCATCCCATTGAATCCGGTAGATAGAATGTCATTATATGGTTATGATTGATTTATTCTTTAATCATTTAAGAACTTAATGAGATCTTCACGGGTCTTCTTTTGTGACCATCCCAACTCTTTCAGTTTTTTTGCACAGATATGGTACCTAGAATCATTAAATGGCCGGTCATCAACGTATGTGATCCACTTGTCATAATCTTCAGTACCCAAAATGGTTTTTATCATCAACTTAGTAACTTCCATAACAGATATTTCGTCGTCAGATGCTATGTTGTAGATTTCACCCGAAACCCCTTTATTCCAGACAATATCAACCGCGTCAATAACATCTTCAACGTGCATAAAAGCTCTCTTAACTTGGGCACTACGTGTTCCATGAATGGTACACTTTTTACCGTCCTTCAAAAGCCTTTTAAACTTTGGTATAAGCTTTTCTGGGTACTGATTGGGACCGTATACGTTATTGCATCTAATAATCTTGATATCCATATTGAACGACTGAATGTAAGACCGAACAATCATCTCAGCCGCCGCCTTGGAAGCTGAATATGGATTCGTGGGTTTAAGTACACCTGCAGATTCTGTAAATGGTTCGTCTGTGAGAGACTCCCCATAAACCTCGTCTGTGCTAAAGTGAATAATCTCCGCGTCGGGTATATACTTTCTACACATCTCAACAAGTACATGTGTACCATACGTGTTGTCCATAGTGAAACTAATGGGGTCAATAAATGAATTATCCACGTGACTTTGTGCGGCAAAGTGAAACACATAATCAAATTTATAAAAGTTTACGACACTTTCTACAAAGTCTGGGTTACATAAAGAACCATGTATTAATACGGATGCATGTTTATCAACGTTGTTAATATTTGAACAATAATCAAGTTTGTCAATATTCACAAATGTGATATCAGGATACTTTTTGTGCATGATATTTATGAAATTAGATGCGATGAATCCACATCCACCTGTCACCAATGCATTAGGCATTTACTTTAGTAGCCGCAAATGTTTTAAGCAGATTACACACACGATCAACATCCTCAATGTCTAGACCATGGTGGGCACCCAAGAGGAATCCATCCTTCATAATCTTATCCGCGTTTTCAAACTCATCCAAGTACTCGCGGAATGCTGGATGTCTCGTGATGTTACCCGCGAATGTCACTCTCGTCTGAACATCATTCTCTTCCAGGAAATTTACAATCTCTAGGCGATCTGGGCATTGGAGTGGGATTGCGAGCCAGTTTGGAATTTGAGAATCATCGGGGAGTGTGTAATACGGACAGTCCTTAAGGTTTTCCAAGTACCTCTTGACATTATCACGTCTCTTTCTTAGGAATCCTTCTAGCTTATCCAATTGGACGAGACCGAAAGCTGCATTCATTTCACAAGCCTTAAGGTGGTAGCCAGCCACACCATAGAGGAACTTCCAATCGTACGGGATACCATCTACCGAATGGTTGAAACGTTCACTGGGTTCCTCAATGTTGTCACCGATGCGTCCCCAGTCCCTAAACATGAGGGACCTCTTGAGATGTCCATCATCATTAAACATCACCATACCACCACAGCCACCAGCAGTAATAACATGACTCGCGTAGAAACTGGTGGTACTCACATCTGTGCATGGGGTGTGGGTAATAGTATCCGCCGAATCTTCGAAGAGGATCAGATCTGGGAATGCTTCCCTAATCGCGGGCCAATCTGGGATATTACCGATGAGGTTTGGAATGAGAAGGCATTTGGTATCCGGTGTGACAACCTTTTTGAGATCCTCAACACCCGGTACATAGGTATCAAGGCCAACGTCACAGAAAACGGGTTTGAGACCCAGTTGCATGAGAGGTGCTACAGTTGTTGCAAACCCACATGCAGGTGTAACAACCTCTGAACCCTTTGGGAGATCTAGAGCACAAAGTCCTAGGAGGATGGCGCTACTTCCAGAGTTTACAAAGAGACCGTGCTTCTTTCCGAAGAGGTCTGCCACCCTCTTCTCAAACTCCACAGTGCGATCACCAAAGCCAGCGAGCCAGCCATCGCGCAAGCAAGCCTCAACGGCTTTAATCTCTTCCTCCCCATATGACTCAAACTTGTTGGGTGCATACCAAACTTTCTTAGGCATTTGTTTAAAGACTACAGTAATCTTTAAACTATATGAAAGTCTGTGTACTTGGTTCAGCTGGTTTTATAGGTAAAAATATATTAAGTGGGACAGATTGGATTGGTGTGACAAGATACGATTTAGATCTTTTAAAACAGGATGAAGTTGAAGAATACTTTAAAAGACACAAGTACGACGTGGTTATACATTGCGCGGCGAGTATAGATCAAAGTAGTCAGAATACGACATATAACAATATACTCATGTTTGAAAATGTCGTCAGAGCTTTCAAAGGCAAGCTATTATATTTCTCGAGTGGTGCAGCTTTGAGAGGAAATCCACCAAAAGATCCTTATGGTCTTTCAAAATGGATCATAGATCAGAGGATCAAAACACTACCTAATGTATATTCTCTCCATGTATGGGGATGTTATGGACCTGGTGAACTTCCGACAAGGTTCAGTGCTGTGTGTAAGAGGAATGGTCACGTCGTTATAGATAAGGATAGATATTTTGACTTTGTGAGTATAGAAACCGTACGAGAGGTTGTACAACACTATGTAACAAGCAAAAAGAAACTTGTTAAATACTGTAATTTGGTGGAACATCCAAAATCTAGAAAGATGTTACTTTCTGAATGGGCTCAATTTTTTGGTGCTACATATGAAATTCGTGATACATCTAGTTTAGATGAACCGTATATCAGTTCCACCCTAACTTCTTTTTAGGCGGAACTGGGACAATCATATCCTTCTCAAAGTCAATATAGGGTGTCATGTTTTCAAGTGAGTTTCCAAACTCTAATTTAGGATAAATCTTTTGCGTCTCTGGTATGGGAATATCTCGTAGGGTTTTCACACCATAGGCTTCTGCGATTTTTACAAAATCAACTTCATCCCCAAATACATCATTTTTAGATGTCGCGACGTATTTTGAATCAAAGTAACTATCTTGGAACTGTTTGATGATTCCGTAGCCACTATTGTTTAGTATAATAATTTCAACGGGGAGATCATACTTTTTAACTGTAAGAAGTTCCTGAATATTCATCTGGAAACCACCATCTCCGTCAATACAATACACTTTTTTACCTGATCCAATTGCTGCACCAATGGCACATGGGAGTGCAAAGCCCATTGAAGAGTTTCCAAAGTTCGTGAAAAGCTTTTGTCCCTCCTTGAGCTTGGCAGATTGCATCGTCCAAACTAGGTTCCCACCTTGATCCGGAATGACGATACAGTCATCTGGGAGATCCTCGAAAAAATCATCTAGATAATCATAAACAGCTGAATCACCTTCGCGTGTCTTCTCTTCCCCATACTTACACTTCCATTCGTTAATCTTATCGGTCCATATCGCAATACGAGTCCCCATCGTGTCATCGTCACGATATCCATCTACGATAACACTATCAAAAAAGTTCTTAGCATCGCTCACTATACCGAGATCAATTTTAACATCCTTTTCGGGCATCTTATTGATTTCCTCAATATCAACATCTACCATAATCTTCTTCGAGTGAGGAGAAAACATGGGTCCACTTCCACCAATTTGACGACTGTCAAGCCGACTTCCCACAGATATAATGAGATCCGCATTCTGAATGACATAGTTTGATACCCGATCACCGTATACACCTGGAGAACCTACCCGAAGTGGGTGATCACTAGCACATATGTCAAATGCACCCCAAGAAACAAGAAAGGGTACACCTGTCTTTTCAATAAACTTTATAGCCTCTTTCTCCGCACCCGCCAATTTCACACCGTGACCAAACACTACAACAGGTCTCTTACTTTTATAGAGATACTCTGAAATATCATATCGTGGAGTTACCCGACGACTATGTGTGATGAGATTGATATCAACATTTTCAATTGAAGCCATCTGAAGATTTACAGGTAGATCCATAAGAACTGGACCATACCTAGGTGTTTTGAGTTCTGTCAACAATTCTTTGAGAGCACCTTCAAGTCTAGAAAGTTCTGGAACATGTAGGGATTTCTTCGTAACATCCTCAAACATCTTAGCCACGGGCATCTCCTGAAACCCAGTTTGTCTTGGTTTGGACCTGAAATTGGAGAGGTCCTCTTGTGTGTTCACCTGTCCACTAATGAAAAAGGTTGGAACGGAATCATACCAACACCCACATACACCATTTAGGATGTTTTGAACACCTGGTCCACTAGTAACAACTACACCAGCTGTCTTACCAGAAGCTCGGTAGTACCCTTCCGCAGCCATCGCAGCTGATTGCTCATGCTGAAAACAATAGTACCTAACTTTAGGATTTCTAGCAATTGCATTGATAAATGGAACGATAGCTCCACCTGTTATTACAAAATACGTGTCTATACCATTAAGGTACAGTGTCTCTATAATGTAATCACAGGTGTTCATTCTGATATTGTATGGAGCTAAAACTTTAATCATATTTCCACGAACTTCCTGACATACCGAGCAATTTTTCTAGTTCTTCGGGTTTCATATTATAACTATGCTCATCAGATGGAAACTTCCTCCAATGAACGTCATTTGCGTATTCATTTATAGCGTTGTGAAACATCTGTTCTCCATTTATGTACTGTTTAATAAATTTTGGTTTGAAATCCCAAAACATACCTAGGATATCGTGGGATATAACGAGCTGTCCATCCACACATGGACCTGCACCTATACCATATACAGGAATCTTAAGTTCATCTCTAACTATTCTAGATACTTCCTTTGGTACCGCTTCCAGAAGAAGAAGGGATGCTCCATTTTGTTCCACATCTCTAGCCTGGTTCACAAGTTTTTCCACTTCATCACTTGTTTTAGCTTGTATTCTGTACCCACCTAATCTAGCTTGTGTTTGGGGTGTAAGACCCAAATGGCCCATGACAACAGTACCCGAGTCAACAATTGATTTAATTCTATCTGGAAAATACCCTTCAACTTTTACGGCATCCATACCAACTTTTACAAATTCACCTGCGTTACGAATTGCAGTCTCGTTTGATGGTTGATAAGACATGAAAGGCATGTCTCCGATGAGAAACTGATTCTGTGAACCACGTTTCACAGCTTCACAATGTGTCAACATCATACTCATGGGAACTTGATTTAGATTTTTAATTCCATGAACTGTTGAACCAGCTGTATCTCCAACTACTATGAAATCCACATTACAATTGTTGATTATGCGTGAAGTTGGATAATCATATGAAGTTATACCGATACTCCGTTTTTTATTAAGTTTATTTCTGAAAAGATTTAAAATTGTTCTTTTCATGCTAATTTATGAACCAATGTAATCTTTAAGTTAAAGACATGCACGTCTCTTATCCTAAAAGATGATAGCTCTTGTATCTGTACATGATGAAAAATATGAACCACTCGCGGAGTGGACCCTACACAAGAACAAGAAACAGTATTGTGAAAAGCATGGGTATCAACTTCACTATGCGAGTGACGGTGGAGCTTCCATAGCCGGGAAGCCAATGATGGCTAGACCCAATCCACCCATACCAGACACCCACATTCCGATGGGTTGGGCTAAAATTTTTGTGATTCGGAAGATTATGCAGCAACACCCAGAAGTTGAATGGATTTTTAACACGGATACAGATGTCATGATTACAAACATGGACATTAAACTTGAGGATATCATCAAAGAACATGCACCATCCAATATCCACATCCTAATTCCAGCTGACTGTAACGGCATTAATTGTGGTAACATGCTCATCAGAAACAACGCGATTGGTAAGGCTTTTATAAATACGATTATTGCTGGTATGCCTGTGTACAGACAGTGGTACCTCTATGAGAATCAACTCATCCAAGATATGTTTGTGGGAAGTCACCTACGTGAAAATGGTATTACACCTGGTGGAAGCATATGGGCAAGCGTGGGAAAAGTACTTCCACAAAGGGTCATGAACTCATATGATTATTCTAATTTACCGCTTCTCAAGAATAGATCTGAATACAAAGATATTCTTGGGACCGATGGACAATGGAAAAAAGGTGATTTTTTAATTCAGTGGCCTTCTACAGACCTTGACTACAGGATTAAGGTTGCTAAAGAGACTCATAATAAGCTCTTTGGCGATCCTGACGCTCAACAGTCTTAATGTGCCACAATGCGATGAGGGGTTTAGCTTCTAGCATAGCCACTTTGTCGGGATTAGGACCCTCAAGTTTCTCATGAAGGTCGTTAGACCATTTGATTTCTCCGTTATTTTTATAGTACCTACCTTGATAATCTGGCCAATTAACCCACCCCATTTCATTAAGGTTGAACTTGTAATCAGTGATCCAATCAGCTGTGTACCCGGGACAGATGTTAATCCGTGGGACATACATGATGTCACCATCAAATGTTTTAATGTTATTAATGAGTGCTTCTTGTGGCATCTCGTCTGCATCAATTGCAAAGATATAGTCACCCTTACACTTTGTAGCGTGATAGTTCCTATGATCCGAGAACTTTCCATCAAACTCCCGCTCGTTAACCACAATCTTGTCATCATAGGACTTCAATACCTCTCTAACTTCGGGTGTCACATTCGTGGAATCAACGAGGATGTTGATTTCATCTTCCTCTCCCTTAACCTTAAGGAGAAAGTTGATAAGTGAGTTTAGCTCCCGATCTTCGTTACACACACAAATGGCGTAAGAAATCTTTACCATTTTATAAGTTAAAGTAAACACCTCTTTAAATAATAATGAAGTATATCACATACTCTTTATGGGGTGACAATAAAGTGTATACTTATGGAATCATTGAAAATGTTTTGGATGCGAAAAAATTCTATGAAGGGTGGATTGTGAGAGTTCATTACAATGATACAGTTCCAGATGAAATCGTTGATTGGTTGAAGGGGCAGGATAATGTTGAAGTTGTTCATCACCCAGGTACGAAAACAAAAGCTTCAAACACTCTATGGCGTTTTGAAGATCTTTTTATCAAAGATGCTACAGTCTTGTCTCGTGATGCAGATTCTAGATTTTCAGATAGAGAAGTAAAACTCGTGAATGAATGGCTGGAATCTAACCGAGATTTTCATATCATACGTGATCACAAACACCATATGGTTCCAATCCTCGCTGGAACTTTCGGGTGCCGAAATAACTGTTTAGAATACATTGGAATACCCGGTCCACTTCGTAATATCAACAGTGTACCAACGAAATACGTCCGTGGAAATGAATTATTGGATGAGTTTACGAAAACGTATACAGGTGATCACGACGCATACTTGATTGACCAGATATTTTTAGCCTATTATGTTTACAACTTTATAAATTGTAACGCGTTGATTCATTGTAGCCACAACGCATATGAACCTTTTGCTATTAAAATTGACCCAGTTGAACATGGTTTTGTAGGGGAAGTGGTGACAGAATGTCCAATAGCCTCAGATATTATGGGTGATTCTGAGAATACATTCGAACGTGTTGGAGCGTATTAAAAAATAAAACGCTAGAGTATGATAAGTATGGAATCTCATGCCGAAATTAAGGATAAGTGTGATGGTCTCGAAACTCGGTTAAACGAAATCGCTGCCGATATTCGGGACCTTCCATTTGACTATAAACTTATTGAAAAATATCACGCTGTGGATGAAGATGTTCAAAAGTTGTATGAATGGTATGATGGAATGAAAAGGGTCTTAAAAAAATATATAGATGAAAAAGACATAGTTGAGAACAAGTTGCGAGAATTAGATACGAAAACCAAATTTCTCAACAACCATGTTCAAAACCTCAAATTACAAAAGTTTTCTCGTGACCAACACGCATACGACTATTGACCATTATATCATATCCCGCATCATTAATATTTTTACAAAATGCAACATCTTCTGAACACATATCTCTAATCTTTTTCCCGTTTTCACATTCCATTTCTACAAGTGGGTGGTCAAAATATGGATATTTCATCTTTTCTAAAACTTCTCTACGACACGCAAAAAAGCCCATACCATTATACGCGACTTTAACGTACTTCTTTCTTTTATCCAAATCATTTATACCAATGAATTTAAACGTACCGTGTTTTTTAAAATACTCAATATCCCAATCTTTGACAGCTGCATAATGTTTAAGATCTGTCATACGATACAATCCTGATATAACTGGATACTTATCAGTATCTTCTATAAGTTCAACGACTTGTGTAGGTGTAAACATAATATCAGAATCTATAGTTAACCAAACGTCATAATCGTATTGACTTTCAAATGGTTTTTGATCGGAACCCCTCATGACATCTAACCCTAAAGTTTTCATTCTAGAAAAGCTAACAAAACTGGAATATTCGTTTATGATTCTAACTACATACCCTTTATTTACTAACAGAAGTAAAGTTTGTGTCCAATTTATAAGAAAATCACCGGAATATTGACGCCCCGGAAGCGCGATAATAACCTTTTTCATTCTTTATACCTATACGTTCAACACTTTAAGCACTTCATTTACAGCTGGATGTCTGACAATATCACTCTCATCCATCTCCACATGTTTGATATAGTCATAATCCAGTCCATGAAGTTTATAGGTTAGGAATGCGAGACCGTTATCTTCACCGAGATCAGATTGTTCTAGGTCCCCAGTGATGATTAACTTTGTATTGTATCCTATACGGGTCAGGAGCATCTTCATCTGATTTGGTGTACTATTTTGCATCTCATCCGCGATAATGACCGTATTGTCAAATGTGCGACCTCTCATATAACCCAGTGGTTCAATAGTGATACAACGGTCCATCTGGTTGTGAGAAAGATACTTTTCAAATATGTCAAACATTGGGCGCGTCCAGGGTTCCATTTTGCGCTCCATATCCCCAGGTAAATACCCCATATCTTCATCCGCTGCCACGATTGGTCGCGTCAAGATAACCTTACCCCTAAAAGACTGTTGGATGTGCTCAATACCAATTTGACACGCGAGCATAGTTTTACCTGTACCCGCTGGTCCCGTACCAATTACAATTGGTTTGGGGGAGCGAAGAGCAAGCATATATTGACATTGACCAGCTGTTTGGGGGAAGTTCATATATATTAGTTAAAGTTTATTTCCTTATATAATTATATGGAGTACCACTTTGTAAAATTAAATGTAAACGGTACATATCTCAGTCTTGTGGATCCGACACAAAAATCAAGGTTCATATGTTTCCGTGATAAGAAGATTGCCGGTAAGTGTATAGAATATGTATCATCATTTAGAGCGAGACGTGGAGTTTGGCCGTCATTTGACATGTCAAATGGAATGAAAAAGATAGAAGATTCTACTGTAAAATTACGGACCCCTGAACAAGTGATGCGTTATTTAGAAATAGAGACTTATGATTTTGAGATAATTGATCAAATTGCGGCACGGACAAATACATCATTTTATTGTGTCTTGAGATTTCATAGTACTTTGATTGATAATATAGAGTCACTTGATATGTCCGGACAGGAAATGGATCCAATAGTTGATGAAGCTGCGTATAGGGATTTACTAGAGTATAAATTGAAGTGTGAATGAAGTAGTTTCTATTGAGGTTTACGCATGTCAAATTTTTCTTTAGCATTTTTAACATTTAAAGTGATTGTACCGGGTTTTTCTGCACCAGCCGCTTTCATGGCTAAGAGAAGAATTAAAAAATACATACTTGGGAGTAGAGAATCGGTTATCTTAAACTCGTCACCGACTGCAATAGTAATATTACCGGTCATATTGAGAGTCTCTTTAGTTACCAACTTCCCATTTTTGAATTCCATTTTACTAAGTAACTCCGATACCATGGGAGAATTCGTATCCAATTTGTCATCCCAGATATCATCAGTTAATTTATCTAATAAAGATTCTCCGTTTTTATTGACTACCCCAATCATGGTACCCTCATTGTCATATTTTTCAATAAACCAACAATCGTGACCCCCTCCTGGACACTCGGTATACCCTGGCGTTGTAATGTCAGATAGACTCAAATCGTACACATACGCAAAACCATTGGTGACAGTACCCTCATATGAGGGACAATAAGACTTTTCGTTATCACGACCACAAGAATATACCTCAGGCATCTGAATATAAGCTTCACTTTTTGGCATAATTCTATAACCTTCTGTGAGAGTAGTGCCATTTTCTGTAATAGTAAGTTCACTTTGTCCATCCTGTCCATCTTTCTTCATCTGTGTAAAATAGTAGTACGCGAGTGCAGCTACAAGTATCACGACTAGTATAAGTACTGCGTAACCGATCATTTATGTTATACACTTACAAAAAAAACAGATACTTAAAACCAATAACACTTGTACAATAAATATGTGTGGCATCTTAGCCCTCTTCGGTGAGGATGTAGAGGTATCTTCGTACCTACTTACTCACCGAGGTCCTGATGATTATCGCACGAAAACTCTAGGTAAATGCCGAATGGATTTTTATCGCCTCGCGATCAATGACCTCACCGATGCAGGTATGCAACCTTTCAGACAAGGTGATCATATGTTGGTATGCAACGGTGAGATTTACAATTATCGTGAACATCTCACTGGTCACGAAGCGAGTAAGAGTGACTGTGAAGTTCTCATCCCTCTCATCAAGTACTACGGTATAATGGGTGCTATGGATCAGATTAATGGCGACTTTTCCCTCGTCTACACGGATGGTAAGAGGGTCATCGCTGCTCGTGATCCGATTGGTGTGAGACCTCTATTCTACACACGTTATGACAAAGATTCAATTGCATTCGCCAGTGAGGCCAAAGCGCTTCTATTTCTGAACTCTAAGATTGAAATTTTCCCACCTGGTCATATCTATGATTCGTATATCAATGACTTTGTGTGTTACCACACGGGATATTGGAAGGTTTTCAAGCATTTGAATACGGATTGTCGTGATATGTTGAGAACAACTTTGGAACACGCTGTTCATGAGCGCATAAACAACACAGAGCGTGACATTGGATTCTTATTGTCCGGTGGTCTTGACAGTAGTTTGATTTGTTCTATCGCAGCTAGAAAGTTAGGAAAGATTAAGACATTCTCTATTGGTTTAGAGGGAAGTCCTGATTTGGAGGCCGCTCGAAAAGTTGCAGAGTACTTGGATACGGATCATACAGAGGTGAAGTTTACTATTAGAGAGGGTCTCGCTCACCTTAATGATGTCATTCATTCCCTGGAATCGTATGACACGACCACCGTTAGGGCGAGTACACCTATGTGGCTTCTATGCAAGTACATTAAACAACACACCTCGTGTCGGTACATCTTTTCAGGTGAGGGGAGTGATGAGATTTTGGGTGGATATCTCTATTTCCATAACGCACCAAATGTAGATGAGTTTGCATGTGAAAATATGCGCAGACTTAGGCTGATTCATCAGTTTGATGGGTTGAGGGCGGATAGATGTGCGGGTGCCCATGGTCTAGATTTGATTGTTCCATTCCTTGATAAGAACTTCATAGACCTTTGTATGAGCATCAACCAGAATGATAAGAGGGGGAACATTGAGAAGAAAATCCTACGAGAAGCATTTACAGGATATCTCCCAGATGATATTCTATGGAGGCAGAAAGATGGGATGAGTGACGCAGTAGGAACAAATTGGGTGGATGAGATCAAGAAGTACGCTGAAGATAACGTGGATGATATGTGTTTAAGAGACACAAAGAAAATGACTCACGGTCATAACACCCCTCTCACGAAGGAAGAGGCTATGTACAGAAACATCTTTTGGAAAATGTATGGAAAGGACAACGATCATCTCATTTCTGAGATTTGGAGACCCAAATGGACAAAAATTACTGATCCAAGTGCGCGTCTACTTATAGAAAAGAATCCTAAGTAACATATAAACATGGCTGAGTTATTTGTTAAGAACTTTGATTGCAGGAATGAGAAGCATGTCATGTGGCTCAAGGAAGTTGGTGCGGGTATGGCAAAGGTTTCAACTGGGGAGAAGTATGACATTTCTAGGACTGTCAACAACAACCCTCTCGCGGGAAACCCAAAGATGAGCAACCCCATGGATTGGGCTTATATTCACTTTCAGCTTGCTATGAAGTACGCTAATGCTGTACTAAACAGTGACGCTTTCATCCCCTCTAACAAAACTGAGGTACTCTTCGAGGGTGAAGTCTCTCGGGTCTGAGTTCTCATCCATACGAACTAATAATATGGGTCCATATACTTCTTCGGTATTAAAGGGGGTTGGTAACACGTTGAGGTTTACATTTTCTCCACATGTGGACTTCATAATCACAACGTCAAGGTCTGGCCATTGCCCTATGAACGTCGCGGGTCCACCCAATCTCAAAAAAATTTCATTTTTACTTGGTTCAATGTCTAAGTCTATTTCTTGTATGTTTCCAAATTGTTCTTTTATCAGTACAGCCACAGTCATCTTGAATTCCTACGATAAAAAAATATCAATAGAATGTAAATGAACAACACGATTTTACTCTCGGTGGCCGTCGTGGTCATAATCGTTTATATGATGATGAAATGTAGCGAGAAGTACACGTCCGACCAATCCGCGTACCGGTATGGTCTCGTTGATACCAACCCTATGCGTCGCACCTCTCAATTTTTCGATACTTGCTCTCCTGAAAATATGGCTGATTGCTCTCGAAACAACCCCTACGAAGGATTACCGCTCCCCTAAGTCAGTTAAAAACAATGTAATATTATACATTAAGAATGGAGAACCCAACTCGTCAATACGTGGTTGACCGCATTTCAGCTCTCCTCGAGATTCCTAAAGATGATACGATCTGTATAAATCTCGAGAAGAACATTTTGAATTACTCAATGGACAAAGCTCGCACCATTAATCAACAACCCGCGTGGGACAATCATAAATATTCAAGTATTTATAAACAAAAGTTTCTACAGATTCAATCTAACCTGAAGAAGTCTCCTGTTCTGAAGGGGTGGATTCTTGACAAGAAGATCAAGACTAAAGATGTCGTTGAGATGCGCCCAGAGGACTTGTGGCCCGATGGACCCTATGCGAAGACGATGGAAGAAAGAATCATTAAAGACATGAGAAAGCAGTATGTTGAAAAGGAAGCTCGTGCTAATTTAGTAGGTCTTTTTACATGCGCACGGTGTAAGTCAAAAAAGACGACATATTACCAACTTCAAACAAGATCAGCCGATGAACCCATGACAACTTTTGTGAGTTGTCTCAATTGTGATAAGAACTGGAAGTGTTGATGTAGTATTTAGAATCTGTCCAATCTGTTGGCATATCACCGACGGACAGGACAAAATTGTAGCCTAGCCTTTTTTTCATAAGAGACTTTGTTTTTGCACTCGTAAATCCCAAATAGTCGTACACGATTCCATGATTTTTCAATTGATTAATAGTCATCTTTACACCTATTTCAATTCCTGGTCTAGCTGTGATAATCACAATTTTGTACCCAAGCTCTTTCATTCTATGTAATAATGATATGATTGGTACATTTGGAGTACCATTTGTCCATATGAGTGTATCGTCTATATCAAACATAACTGCATCATTTGGGCCAGCTGGACCTATCATATTAATATTATTAAAGATTTAAATACTGCTTTGTGTAGATATGATCGTTGACGTTCGTTGCGAAGATGACACGGTGCAAATTGCGCGTATAGTTCACGAACATGCTGGTATGCAAGCTGTTAATTTTCTAGAAGAGAAGAAACGTGGTGTTTATGATTTTTCTTCTGTTACGGAACTTGTATGTAAAGAAGCTATTTCTGGTTTTTATGATGTTGATAATTTAGAAGATACAGATCTTTATTATAAAACAGATGATGGATATGAATTAGTTGATGACAGTGAAGACGAAGATTATGAATGTACAGATTCAGATATTTCTGAAAGTGAATCTATGATTGACGACGAAGAAGATGAGGATACTTAAATAAAACAAGCGATACTTAACTATGGAATGTCCGGTATGTTATAAAACACATACGGAGTATAAACTAACATGTGGACATTCATTTTGTTACCAATGTATTACCCATTGGTACCAAGAGTGTGAAAATAACACATGCCCGATGTGTCGTAAAGAGATATCATTTGAACCTCGTGAAGAGGTACGTGAAGTTCACATTCAATGCAACCAGTATGCCACTATAGACAATTATATAGTTTTTCACGACTTGTTGGACAGGTATAAGGGTCTAGATATAAAAGATATTGAGTATCTAAGAAGACAGGGTTGGGTTAGATGGGTAATGGAACATAGAGCTAAGAAACAATCTTGTACTAAATATATATTTCATGGACTTCAAGGAACCGAAAAAGCGTGTTACGAAAAACGACAAGAGGCATCGAAAGCAAGTATTTTCACAAAAGTGTGTACGTCTTAAAACTCAACTTTTGGAAAAGAAGTTAGAGGAGAAATTTCAAAAGAAACCTACATAAGGATTTGATCTCATTAGTAAATAAGTAACTAAAGAGATGGCTCCTTATCAACCCCCTAACGCGCATTACTCTCAGATGGATGTTAGTGAATATGATGAAGAACATATTTTCTCTTTCATCGGTAAGACTGGAAGGCGTTTCTATTGGTTGACCAAATTTCTTGGACTAGATTACCTTTGGTATGACAAAAAGAGGAAAGTGATTGAAATTTGGGGACCTTATCACACACATGACAACAAACAATCCGAACATGTCATTCGTTGTGAATTAGATTTTTTCAAACCTAAGTTAGAGGAAAAATCCCTAATTTCTCAAGATGAGCATGTACAAACGACCGTTGTCGCGTGTTAGAAATGACTTCACTGATCCTAGACCAGTGAAATTAATGGAGGGAACTTTTTTACATGGCATAGTGAACCCAGGTCAGACTGATGTATATAAATTCGTACCAGGTCCAGTTTATGAAAAGGAGGCGTACCTAATCGCTCTGGAAAAGCATTACAAGCGCTATGGTATACCCTTCAAAAAACCGCAGCTCCCAGACTCTGTGACAAAGGTGAAACCTGAGCCGACAAAGGAACCAGAATTAGGTTTTGGTGATAAAGTGTATATGAAAATGAAGATTCTCAAAAGTGGTATTGTTCGTATAAAGTTGGATGCGTCAATTGCAACTCTACATGAAAAATACTATAAAAAAGCTTTGAGACCGCCTATGAAGAGTATTCTACAGGCCTATAAGTCAATGGGATTTAGTACTCAATTTTTGGAAAAAATTAAAAAAAGATTTGAATGGAACGTTAAGGAACAGAAGAGAATTGAAAAGATCATAGACAAAATCTTCAATAAGGAACCAGTGAAAAAGGTAAAAAAGAAAAAAGAAGAAGAGGAGGAGGAAATTGTTAGAGATCTAAATGAGGATGAAGAAGAGAAGGATGACGTACCTGATGAGGATGAGGGAATGGATGTAGAACCTGATGCAGATGAAGATATTGAGGAGCCCGTGGATGATGAAGAATATCTTTCTGATTAATCTCTTTTCAATGGTGGAAGACGGACCCCAAGAGACCGAAGTGACTGTCTCTTTTCTCTGGAAATTTTTGTTTCTGGGTCTTTTTGATACTCTAACCATATGAATAAATCCGGTGTTCCATCTATTTCTGAGAGTATATTGAGATGTCTATGGGTTCTATGAAAATTGTTTAATCTGGTAAACATCGTGATCCATTGATCTTCCGATGGACATACCCATTCGTCTTTGTGTGATGGATCTTCTAGATAGTCAATAGCGCGTTTTAAGAATATGTCATAATATTCATTATAATCAAAATCCCTAACTTCCTCTACCGGTGGATCTACTAATAGTTCCAACTCTATTAATTCCACTGGGAAAGCCCATTGTATCATTTCAATTGCATCCGTACTTGACATGATATACTGTATCATACCTGCAGTAAGCAAACTTCGTTCTCTTTTCTTTTTATTCCTATTGTGCTTCTTACGATTTGAGTTGAGATATTCTTCTCTACAGAGTTCGAATGAATTTTCAATGATGATCCCTTGAAGTTCAACTGGCAGCGCATCCCATAGCGATTGTTGACTCATCACCCTTAAAATTTCCTTAGATAAAAATCCTGGTTACCTAAGTCGTAAACTACCTATATTATTTTTACTTTAAAAATGTTCATCACCCATATCGTCGTCGGTAACTCTGTTCTTGAAAGATCTGTTTTCTGGGATCTCAAAAAAGCTGTAAAATACGCACAAGAAGCAACCACCCACAAAGTTTGGGAAATCGGCGACAAACAGTTCTACTACGGAAACGTTGACGCTCGTATCTACCGACCTAAACTCCGAGTAACTTCTGACCACATCGATGAACATATTCTTTCTATCTCTCATTCCCACGGAAATCGCTGAGATGTCATGCGATCAACATGTTGTAAAGATACAACTTGAGATTACACAGATGCTTTACATGGCTTGGCATTTCGCGCAGCAACAAGACTACGTTGCAGAGAATGCTCCCCTAACAAAAGATGGGTCACGACGTGGGTACAGACCCGCACACCCCAAACACCCCATGACGATGTGGGTTGCTTCAAGCCCTGAAAACTATATGTACGCGTGTAAGATTGGGATAGCCCTGACTCTGGAATACACGCGCAGATATGGAAAAGTACATACATGCGCCAGGCATCTCATGTGGCTTTGGGATCACCATCCTTCCCATTTTGAAGAGAGACGAAGCGAGACTGCATATTATTCTGACGAAGGCATTCCCGAGTGTATGCCTGAGCCATATAGGCGGAAAGGAGTTGTAGAAGCATACCAACTTTACTATATGGTAGAAAAAATGTCATTTGCTAGATATAAAGATATATGAATAAATGATAGTAATGCCTTCTGGGGGTTGTCCACATGGCTTTTCATACGTTCAATGCAAGGATTGTAACGGTGGTCCTATATGCATACACGGAGACATAAGATCTATATGTTTAACATGCAAATACTCGGAACTTTGTGTACACAATAAAAAATTAACCAGGTGTGCTATATGTTCTAGGGCTGGGGAAAAGAAACATTTTCTCGGGTCTCTCAATTGGATCCATGGTATAACCAATTTCTTTAAGAAATGAAGGTACTTTACTTCCCTCGTAGTCAATCAATTCCACTAACAGCGTTGGTAGATGGTTCGTTATGACATTTCTCGCACCCTCTAGAACCTGGAGTTCATGCCCCTCTACATCAAGTTTTATGAATGAAACTCTACCTTTGTATATATCATCCAAGCGACGACATTCTACTTTTGTTTCACTTGAATGGTCTGTACCTTCATCCGTATAGATAGAAGTTCCTCCATAGTTTCTAAGACCTGTACTTTTGACTTCATTTGCAAGATACATATTCACGGGTTCTGAATTATTTGAGAGTGCTACGGGTACCGAATACATTTTATGCTTCAATTTGTTATTTTCAATATTCAATTCCACAATCTTATAAAATATGGGCTCGAATGCGTAGACAGGTCCATAATCCGAAAACATTAACGAATTGTACCCAATATTTGCACCGATGTCAAGTATTTCTGTACCCGGAATGTAATACTTTTCAACATCTTCACGCATCCATCCATCCCACTCAAACCCCCTCTGTATAGCGGGTCCAATATACTCATCACCTACGATGGTAAATACATTGTATCTTCCATTATGTGTACATTTGACAGTAAGATTAATTTTACTCATGTGTTAAAAGACAGTTAAAACTTTAAACTGTATATAACAAAAGATGTTCAGTCTATCAGCTAAGTTACCTGTAGCTCCACCTGTCAATATTGATTCTTCTGAAGTAAAACAGGAACGTGTATATCACCCGAGAACGTACAGTGATTTTGTTAAGAGTCTCAAGAATAATGAACTTCCCCAAGTTGTTATAAAACCTAATCAAAACCTTGCGATCTATGATGACGACGAGGGTAACTATGGAGACACACGAATTGTTCAGACGGAACAACTGTGGCAAACTCTCACCGAGAGTGACGCGAATGTTATGATTGACACAACTGTACCAACATCCATGACTGATTATCTTTCTACCTTTTTCCTGTTTTCACTTGCTTTTTTCTTGTTCCGTGGTATTTTTTCTGGTGGGGGTGGAGGTGCGGGACCCATGGGTAATCCTTTCTTAAAGAATAAGGAGTTTAAAGCTGAGGAGGATATTGAGACTCGCTTCAGTGATGTTGAGGGTATTGATGCAGCCAAGGATGAACTAGAGGAGATTGTGGATTTTCTTAAGAAGCCCGAACGTTATTTTGGGAGCGGGGCCAGGATCCCCCGTGGAGCTCTTCTTGCTGGTAAGCCTGGTACAGGTAAGACTCTGCTTGCTCGTGCTATCGCAGGTGAATCTAATGTTCCGTTCATCCAATGTTCTGCGGCAAACTTTATTGAAATGTTCGTCGGTGTTGGAGCTAAACGAGTACGAGATCTCTTTGAGGTTGCTCGCGAAAACCAACCTTGCATTGTCTTCATTGATGAAATTGATGCCGTTGGTAAACAACGCGGTGCGGGTGGCATGCCGTCTAACGACGAGAGGGAGCAAACCATTAATCAACTCCTCACAGAGATGGATGGATTTGATAATGAGACTGGTATTGTTGTTGTCGCGGCTACTAACCGAATTGATATCCTTGATGATGCATTGCTTCGGCCAGGTCGTTTTGACCGTAAGATTCAAGTTGGTCTCCCTAGTGTCAGAGGTCGTAAGAAGATTTTGGGTGTACATGCACGCGATAAAAAGCTCGCGGATGATATCAACCTTGACAGCATCGCTAAGCAAACTACGGGGTTTTCTGGGGCTGAACTGGCAAACCTTCTCAACGAGTGCGCTATCCGTGCTGTCCGCGACGGTGACGGGACAATTACTGCGGATATCGTGGAGAATGTATATCAACGCGTCGTCGTGGGTGCGAAAGGTGATACGAAATTTTCTCCAAAGAAGAAGGAGCTCGTAGCCTACCACGAGGCTGGCCACGCCATTGTGGGTGCTATCCTCCCAGACTATGACATTGTTCGTAAGGTCTCAATCATTCCCCGTGGTGGTGCGGGTGGTGTGACATTCTTCCAACCCTCGGAGGATAATGCTGAGTCTGCTATGTACACGAAGCAATACCTCATTTGTCAAATTATCGTGGCTCTTGGTGGTAGAGCCGCCGAGGAAGTCATCTATGGTAAATCTCTTGTAACAACCGGTGCTTCCGGTGACTATGCCCAGGTGTATATGATTGCTAGAGAGATGCTTACCACATATGGCTTCAGTAAGTACAAGTTTGATTATCGCAACATGTCCAGTGAGGCTTCCAAACTTGTTGATCTAGAAATTAACAGCCTTGTTGACAATTGTTACAGAGAAGCTGTGAGTATCATTAAGGAAAATCGTGATAAGCTTGAAGAACTCAAGATCAAACTTATAGAAGATGAGATTGTTGATGGTGATTGGGTCTATAACCTAGTCGGTCGTGAGAAGTTTGATTAAAATGTTACCATATTTTAGATATGAGTGCTCGTCCTCGGAGAGATACAAAAGCTCCTGAGAGATATCGGAAAAATGTAGAGACTGCAGCCGAGAGAACTGCGGCTAGACCTAGGACAAACAAGACAAAACCAAAAACAGTCGGTAAAACCAACATACAACCACAAGCAATCCGTGAATTGGCACCTAAAAATGCACAATCTCGTGTTTTGGCTATTTTAGACAGGTTGTCTCAAGGTAAAAATGAAAAAATATACAACATGCTCTACTCCATATATAGAGATGCTGCTGCTACTTTATTTACACGCCTTGAATTGGATGATAATGCACTGATTTCATCCATAGAAAAACAGTACAAAGTGGTGAGTGGCAATATAAGAGAGGCGGGTGGGCCAAAGAATACTTTATCTTTAAATTTTAAAACACCGGACGACAAATTAAATTTCTGTCTCCTCATGTGGTTAGATATGAGTCATGATGGTACAGTTGGCACAAACTTTGAAACTTTTGTGGAAAGTAGTATAGTGAAGACATTTTTAGGTGAAACCATATCTTACAAAAAAGACACTGAAATGATGTCGCGGATGAAAAAGTTGGGAATTATAACCACTGAAAAAACTAAAAAAGGTGTTGGTAAATTAGAGGGTTTGTGGCCCGGATCGCAGTTTGAGAACAAGATCAAAGTTAATCTACCATCTATTTTCGGTGTCCAAGAGCCTATAACAACTATCGCCGTTAGCACAAAACTTTATAATTCAGCAAAAAATCGCGAGAATAAACCTATTTATGTCACTATAGATTCTGAAAGTGAAAACAAGTCCATTTCTACACTTATTGAAAATGCCAAATACCCCTTCACCACCTCCAATGGTAAAACAATAACTAGATATTACCTTAAACCTATTATAACACTTTCTAACCGCGTTGATCCAGGTAGACTTATGCCTATAAAAGGTGTTACCGAAGAATTTTCTAAACTCATGCAAAAGGCTGACAAGTTGAAGTCTACACAGTTGTACAATGTGAAAGATTGCGACTTTACAGTTGGTAAAACTCGTCTCACATTAGGTACAGCTGGAAGAGGTAAGTTTAATCTTAAAATAAATGGTAATGAAGTACCTTATGGTGTCACGGCCGGTGAAGCCAAGAAAGCTTCTAACGATAAGGATAAACTTTCCAAATTTTTGGGTGATTTCATGCAGATTTTAACTGTTCTCAGTAAACCTGTCAATCAGCGTATCGTGTTAGGAACTTTAGACGGTGTTTTGTGTGGTATGTATTGTTTCCTTTCAAAGAGTTTAATGAATGAAGAACCCAGAATATTTATTGATATGTCCTTCAAACAACGTAATCAGATAGTCATGTATGGTGTTTCGGACTTAATACAAATTGGTAAGGGTGTTAAACAACAGGAATCGTTTATTGGAAGTAATTTCAGAAGCAATAACAATAATAGCACTGAAGTTTCATCTGGAAGTAACCGCACAGAAGGTGGTGGCAACACGAATAACAAAAACAATCGGGGAATTTTTGGAAGGATTTTCCGTGGTAATAAGAAACCCGTGAACAGTGGCGTTGTCAACAGGAGTCCACTGAACAACAGTGCTCGTAGAATGAATGTTAACAACACTACGAGTGTCGCTGGTTCTAGCCAGGGAAGTGTCTCTAGAAACAGCAATAACAATAACAACAATGTGAGCCAGAGACCCCCAAAACGCGCGAGAAACAATAATAATAATGTCAGTCAACCCACCGCGAAGAGAGTAAATACAGGTCGTAACAAATTGATCCAGAACTTGAAGAAAAGGAATCTTCCCAACTTTGTGATAAATGGTCTCATGAAGAGTTACGATAACAAAAGCAAAACAGCCAATCGGGTTATACAAGACGCAAACAACTTCGGTAAAACAATTGCAGCGGGTAGAACTGCTCAGAGAATTGGAACCCTTAGAGCTCGTTAAATATAAGTTAAAGTTAATACCCCTATTATACACAGAATGTTTACCATTTCTGCTACACCTGTTCGTGTGTATAATTCGGTTGAGAAGAAGCCTGAGGCTGCCCCACGACCTAAACGTAATCGTCATTGGCGTCAGCATGCAGTTAGCCCCCGAATGCCACGATCTGACACCAGAGATGCGATAATTGTTGAATTGCGTGAAAAGCTTGAGAAATATGAAGATACCAATAAGAAGCTGAAGCTGTTAGCGAGGTGGAATCTACGATCTACGAAGTCTGCTCTTAAAGATGTAGAGGAAATGTTACGTGTTTTAGATGAACATGATTAAAGATTTTGATTTTTATACAAACAGAAATGGAGTTCGTTTACGAAATACCAAACAACCTTTCGGATGAAATGTGTGAAAAAATGATTGAGAAATTTGAGAATGACGATAGAAAACAACCAGGTGTTGTGGGTGGGGATAGGAAAGTCAGACCCGTTAAAACAAGTTTGGATTTAACTATTAGTCACTATCCAGAGTGGAAGGAAATAGATGCATATTTACACAAACAGTTGCAAGAAGGGACAGACCAGTATAGAAAACACCTGAAGGAACGTGTGGGTGATACATTAACGTTCATGTTTAACTCGTCATCTTATGACACTGGATATCAGATACAAAAGTCTGTCCCTGGTAATTTCTATTCATGGCACGACGATTCCTTTCTTAGCAAAGAAGGAGGAGGGCGTTTTCTTACATTTTTGTGGTATTTAACTACACATGATCCCGTTCTGGAAGGAGGTGGTACAGCAATTCATCCGGCGGCTGGGGATGGTGGAAAGGTTATAAAACCTGAACGTGGAAAGCTTCTTCTGTTTCCAGCTACATGGACCTATCTTCATATGGGTCTACCACTAGTTTATGGAGACCCTAAATACATTTGCACTGGGTGGATACATACGAAATGATAACCTAAGTAAGTGTAAATAATTGAAAAACTAAATCAATGAACACTCTAGTTGAGGCTTGCCAAAACGCTATTGCAATCTTGTGTCTCCAGTTGAGTGTTGGAAAAATCTGGGATCATGTTCGCCGCTAAATTCCCAGCACTTCACACATCTTCTTTCACTTATAGAAGGAATCTGATCCAGAAAAAGGTTCGTTGTTATTATTCTCTTGACAACAAGAACAGTAAACCTCTTGACGAAGTTGAGCACGATAGTATGTTTCATGTATTGACTTTTATTGAAGATGGTGACCATGGTATCTATTCAATCAATTACCTTGATGATGAAGCTATGATTAAGAATGATATTATCGCTTTTACAAATTTTGAAGATGCATTTCGGTACAAGACCCTTTTAGAAGCTGAAATGGGTCATAGACCCTATGTACAATTTGCTTCGAGATTTGAACTTGAACATGCATGCAATGTTGGTGGTTATCGTTGCAGAGTTGTGAACGAGGGTGCCCTTGTCACCCCTCCCAACCAAACTTTGAAGATTACTGATTGGGAACGACGTTCGGCCCTTCTTAAAGGTAAATGGTCTGTTAAAGATACCAAAGAAGATCCTCCATTTGAATGGCCTTAAAAAATAAAAGTGAGAGTGAGTTATGACTATAGTACTTGACCGTGTAATACGTATGTTAAAACATGATAAATATCTACCCCTAAAATGCTACGCTTCTTCACGACAACTTTCAAATAAGTTTAACTTTTGTGAATGTATCATACAATGTAAGTATCTGCCTACTCACCGTGAATCAGTACAGATTCAAGACTGTCAGTACTTGGAATTGGAGAAAGACCGTGTATCACAGAAGTAGTTTGTGCACATCTATGTTCTTCCAAATTGGCGACGGTGTTGAATGTTATGTAACATTTATTACAACGAACAGTTCCGTAACCACGTGAAATTCTATAGTTTATCTGTTCGGTACTGTGTCCACCCATGTGTGTGATTAACTTTTCCATGTTTTCATAGTTGTTCCCACATATGTCACAAGAACATTCAAAGAGTTTGTGAAAGTTACGAGATCTTGACTTTCTACTCGAAAAGAATGATAAGCACATCCTTATATATAACCTAAGTTATATAAAGTTTTAAACCTCTTCAAATTTAACATGAGTTGCATGCAATACGTTGCATTTGACTTTGAGACCAGTGGACTCCCTACTGGTCGTCGTAATGTTGAAGTTACCTCGGAAACCCTGAAGAACTTTGATGACTGTCGTGCAGTTTCTCTATCTGCGGCACGTTTTTCATCAAAGGGTCGTATCCTTGATACATTTGATGCTATTGTCCAACCAGATAACTTCCAGATTGGTGAGAGATCTATTGAAGTTCACGGTATCACACAGGAAATGGCTGAACGTAATGGACGTCCATTCACGGAAGTATTCACAGACTTTATCAAGTTTATTGGACCCCGAACGACCACGCTTGTTGCACATAATGCACAGTTTGACAGGAGTGTTCTCCGTTCAGAAGTGATCCGCCATGGTTTAAACGAATCTCTACTTGATAAGTTTAACTTTGTATGTACCCTTCAGATCTACAAGGAACGTTTCCTGAAGCCAATTAAGCTGGGGGTACTCTACAATGAACTGTTTGGTGAAGACTTTGAGAACGCCCACAATTCCCTAGCCGACTGTATCGCATGTGGTCGGGTGTATCCTTTCTTGATGGGACAAACGGAAAGGCAGCTCAAAAAGATTGGTGTACCCAAGGTTATCATCGGTGCTTCATCTGTAGCGTCGGCTATTGGTAAGAGTCAATTTAAGAAGCAACCTGAGCTCATTTCTGAGTTGTGGAAGAAGTACTTGCCTCAAACATTTGAGGGTCAAACTAGGGAGGAAGAAGCCTTACTCGTTCTCAACTCTATGGAAACGACGAAGAAGATTCTCAATGAAGCTGAAAGTTTCAAGTCTGAGAAGAGTGATGACGTGAAACAACAGACACGTAAACTCTTCCATCAGATTGAACATTCTGGTCTCCTTCCACAAGATATGTTGAAGGCGAAGGAACATATCCGGAAGACCCTTTCTACTAATCATGGAATTAGGAATGAGGACAAGACTGCGAAGTTTGATAAGATGGCTGCCAATCTCATTGAAGATGATACTTACTATACCCATGACATCTGCAAGATTGAGGGTACCCTCTACCAGATTGTTGGAAGGGTTGACCGTGTTCAAACGAATGAGGATGGCTCGCGCACTCTGGTTGAGATTAAGAATCGGGCAAACGGGTTCTTCGGTCGTGTGAGGGACTATGAAGAGGTGCAGTGTCAGACATATATGCAGATGATGAATGGTATTGACTTTTGTCGTCTCGTAGAGACCTATAATGGTGAGAGTAAGTCATATCTCATTCAAAAGAATGATGATATGTGGACCCAAGAAATTGTCCCCAAACTTCAAAACTTTTGTGAGCATTTCCACGGTATGTTGAGCGAGAGAACCTAAGTGAATAGCTAAATTATAAATATGTAAAAAAATGAAATTAATACCAATTAAGTTGCTAACAGATGAAAATGTCAAAAATACCCTTTTGAATCTCAAAATAGATACTTCTGAGATTGACAAGGATGATTATATAGAGTCTAAAATACTTACCGATGTTAAGGCAAGGCAATTATTGGCTATTGAAGATGCGAGTGAAATGGCAAAACGTTATCTTCATAAACCCGGTATATTTGAAAAGATTGCTGAAGACATCAAGTTGGAGACTCAGATGGATTTTGAGTTTCAGTGTAGTGATGTATCTACCATGAAATTCAAGAAGCGAAGAGGTCTTGAATATATATTGATGGAAGTATCATATGATAATAATACTGGTCACTACGGGGTAGCGAAAGTTAATCATTATGATAAAGTCGTCAGGTTATACGATTCTATGATAAAGGTTGAATCAGACTTCAAGACCCCTCTTGAAAATTTATTAACACAAAGATACACTCTGACTATATCTAAAAACCACCTCCAGCCAACTGGTGGATTTGTAGCTGAGTCATTTGAAAAGTTTAAAGATCCCGATTATTCTGGTGGAGTTCCTAAAAAAATATTGGAGAAAGCTTTTGAATTGTCTCAATATGATGAGCTTTCTCAACATCACTTCTGTTATGTGGAGTCTTTACTTGCTATAATGAATGATTTGGGTTTGGGTAACCCGGGTCCTGGAGATCCCAGAGATCGTCTCGTGTTCATAAAGAGAGTGGTTTGGGGTCTTATTCATAAATACATACCAGTGAGAAATACAGTACAGTGGAACTATTTTGAAACAAACTTTAGATACATCTTTGAGACTAAGAATTCACGTGGACAGCGTTTTAAAATGATTCGTGGGTATATACAGATTCCCACTGATGAAGTTAACATTAGATTGAAGACCTTGCATCTTCGTGATGACATTGACGAGAAATGGACATTGAAAGAAATAGTTGATTGGGCGGCTAGATGCGAATGTTAATAAAAATATATGTTTAAATTAAGATGTCTAACAGGCGGAATAATGCATCACCTATGAACATTAACCAAGGCAGTAGAAATGTTAATTTAAACCGAATACTTCCTCCCAACATGATGAACATCAACACAGTTCGTCCAGGAATGCTAGGTAAGCGTAAGCGTATGAATAACCGTAACGCTTCTAACAGACCCCCAAAGAGAACCGACTTATCTATGATTGCTGAAATTGGTAAAATTACTCCCGACAAGATTAACATCAAATTACCGAGACGTATAGTTACTGAATTGAGGGATCTAAACAAGAAGTCTTCGCTGAATAGATGGGAATATGGTGGTAAGATAGAGTTTAGACCCAATCCCAATGGATCAATGGTAAAGTTCAATAATCCACAGAGATTTACATCTCAATTAAGAAATGCGATTAGTGCAGAAACATTCCAATTGATGCAAAATACGTATATTTCTTACCACACCCATCCAACTGCTTATACACCAAACAATTTGAAAAATAAATCACCACCGGTTATTCGCCGGAATTCATTGCGAAAAATATTTGTGACTCTCCCAAGTGGGGCCGATATGGAGGCCTACATTGCCACTTATCCAACTATGCAGGCTAACATGATTTCAGATGAGAATGGATACTATGTCATTGACTTAATTGAGACAACTGGTAGAGGAAAACCTAATGCCGTGGAGGTCAATAGGACTATGGAGTGGTTACGCACACAACCATTTTTTCAGAGTAGATACAGAACTTTGGGGGGATATGAATATTTTGAGACTACCCTAACTGATTGGAAGAGAAGTATCAACCAAGAAATAAACCCCTTCTTACAAAGACTGTTTGGAATTTCCATAAAGTATTATGGGTACAATGACGAACCTGCAATTATAACATTAGCTCGCACATGACGTAAAAAAATATACGTATCAAATAGGACACTAGATGATTATTATTATCATTTTTATATTTTTAGTGTGTTTGTGTGTGATGTCTAGTGCATCCGTGGCATTTGCATCAAAAATACCCGTACCATTTATTAGAGAAAAACTACTAAAACTCCGTGAACGTCTTCCACCTAAACTACTTGCGTTTCTTCCTCAAGATGACAGCGACGAATCAGATCCAGCGTCTACAGGGGCTCAAACTGGTGGCTCTAGTGCATCTACCCCGTCTTCACCAGCTTCACCAGCTCCCCAAAATTGTGTGGCTACCCCAAATACCTGGGGGGCGTGTTCTGCAACATGTGGTGGTGGAACCCAAACACGTGGGTATACCATAACAACAGCTGAATCGGGTGGTGGTACATGTACACAAAGAAATAAAACAGACTCACAAGCTTGTAATACACAGGCTTGTCCACCTTCCGGATCACAGGCGGGCACTGGTGCTAACATAACAGATAGCACAGCTTCGGGTACCGCGGGGACGAATATAAGTATACCTAGTGGCACTATAGATAGTGGATTATATTACATGTATAATACTAACGATAATTCTGCGTGCTGGATACATCCAAATGATAAAACTGAAGTGAAGTGTACCCCCAATACTGCGTCAGAGTATCTGCAACAATTTAAATTTGAATATACAGGTGATGGAAATAATTACTTGATAAGTAAACCGGGTGACACACAAGGGTATTGTGGTAAAGCTTCATTTGATTGTGATTCGGGTAAAACTGCCGCTAATAAGTATGAGATATTAAAATCGGGTGATAATTATACAATTAAGAATGTTGATATATCCAAATATTGTTATCGGAGTGGATATAACAATCTTATGGTATGTGATCTGAATGGGACAAGTGATAAAACTAGTTTTAAATTAGAACTTACTGCACCAATCGAAGATGCAGTTTCTACCGCAACACCAACGCCATTTGAAGATAGATCTAAAAGTGATTTGCCATCAGGAGTTTCTGGGTATGTAGATGCTCTAGTGGAACTTTCACCGATTGTCGCGGGAGAAAGTATGGGTAAATGTTTGGGACAGACACAGTCCATAAACTCATTAGGTGGATATTATTGTGGTAAATTGACGGGTGATGATGCAAATGATAACAAAAACTATGCAAAGGGGATATATCCCACACAAGAAATAAACTACACCACAAACGCGTCATACAGAAAGAGTGTCGCTGGACACTGGGTGGCAAAACAAAATGGTGTAGATTGTTCGGATTTGATTGATTACAGTGAGGCCGTGGGGGCAACATGTTATCAGTTCGGTGATGAGATTGTAAAAATCAGGAAGGCTTCCAAGAATAAATTTAACACTATATCTAAGGCGAAAAACTGTCCAGTACTTTACTATAAGACAGTGGCAGCAAATGAGTGTTAATCCCTTTTTCGAGAAGTCTTCCCATGTGTACATCTCTGTTATTTTCTCGGTATAAATAAAAGACGAGATGTCGCAGAATAGGTTGCCTTTGGTGATGATGATGATGATGATGATGATGATGATATCTTTGTCTGCACTGGGTGCATTTTTAATGATGAGAGGTGAAGACGAGGGTGGTTCGGGTGGCTCTAGTGGCTCTAGTGGTTCGGGTGGTTCGGGTGGCTCTAGTGGTTCGGGTGGCTCTAGTGGTTCGGGTGGTTCAGGTGGTTCAGGTGGTTCAGGTGGCTCTAGTGGTTCGGGTGGTTCGGGTGGTTCGGGTGGCTCTAGTGGCTCTAGTGGCTCTAGTGGCTCTAGTGGTTCG